>OLPQ01000004.1_pt1 | contig 323837 bp, 277 predicted proteins | sample 1672451 | NCBI WGS metagenome assembly OLPQ01 (sample SAMEA3136687, study PRJEB25190) | human gut metagenome | biome: human gut; feature: human-associated habitat; material: faeces | place: Austria | collected 2013
TGCAGGTGGCTGGTGTTGTTACTTTCCATTCGTAGTTGTGCTGCGTTTTTGGAATCTGTCCTTTGTAGACGTAACCACAGGTAGTACACGTTTTTGTGTATGAACCATATGTAGTGCAGGTGGCAGGTGTGATTATTGTTTTTTCTCCGTAGGTGTGCGTGCACTCATCTCCGCAGATAGTACACTTACCATCTACCCAGTGATGCTGTGTCATTGGGATTGTCTCCCAGTAGCCTTTTCCGCATACTGTACACTCTCTAACTTGAAGTCCTTCTGTGTAGCAGTTGGCTTCTCTGTCTACTCTGATTACTTTTCCAGGTGTGTGACCTTTTGGGTCTTTGTAGTATTCCCATTTGTAGGCACCACATTTGGAGCAAGCATAAGAAACCCAATATGGTAAATCACATGTGGAATCTTTAATATTTTCTGTAAAATTACCAACAGCACCGTGTACCCAGCTATGTTCGCAATTATTATGTTTATTTGCATAACTAATATCAGAAATATTGTAAATTTTATTGTAGTCTTTAAACTGGTCATCTAATTCTTTTGCTTCACATTTTAACCAATCATTACCTTGTAGAAAAGATGCAGAAAATGTAGAATCATCTCCATGACCTGATTGTGTTGGATCCATGTAATACCATTCGTCTCCAATCTTGACTAAGTTCCAGGCATGGCTATCTAACCAAGTGTCTCCACCTTCGTAAAGAACATCTAAACCGAGACAACGTCCGAGGTAACAAGTTAAAGTTGCATAGGCGTTACAAACTCCCCAACCTTCCATCATTCCCTGCATACCACTTTGGTCGCCAAGAAATACTTCTGAAGACTTGTACTTGATGTGTTTGTTAACCCATTTACACAGGGCTAAAGCTTTGTCATAATCCGACTTACCATCTACGTTCATTTCTTTAATAGCATTGAGGCATTTGGTTTCGTATTCAGTGAAATCATAGCGAGTTTTGTAATTTACAGATATTTTAAAGGTTCCTGTAAGTTCTCCACCAGTGTATGCATAATCATCTAAATAAGTGTAAAAACTACTTAGATTTTCATGTTTCTTCCAATCAGAACCAGAAAAAGAAAGGATCTCTCTTTTGGTCATATTACCACCAAAACGGATCCATGAATTAATCTTATCTTCTACGTCACTTTGTAATTGATATTCGTCAACTGATTGTGCAGTTTTTATTTTAACTGGAACTCTTAAAATGATATAATTAGATTTATGATCTGCGACTGCGTCGACAGTGAACTTAGTTAAAGAGGTGACTGCATCATCGTAAGAATTGTAACTTTGAGTTTGATCTTCTGGGAAGGTGTAATCAACGTATGAAACTCCTTCGGAATTTGTACACTCTTTTCTTGTAGCCTTGTCCCATTGTACTGTTGTTGGGTCTGTGTCTTTTATCTCGATGGCGTGAGAGGTACATGGGACAAATAACCCTAATAGGACAGCAAAGGCTGCTGTTGCTAGCATTGTTGATTTTTTCATTTTTTATCTCTCCTTTTTCATTTTTATTAGTTATACAAGGTACTGGGCTAAAGTGGGATTTGACACTGCCGCAGATACTTTATTTTTATTGTGTAGGACTGTTAATAATATAGCACATATTCATATCTCTGTGAAGTGCTTGTTGTGCTGTATCCTATCTGGGTTCACTTGGCTAAGGTGAACTAGACTAAAATCTTCTGGGCTAAAGCAGAATGAGAAAAATCCCAGAAGACTTTGACATCTTCTGGGATTGCTAGACTTTATTAGAGTCTGACTCTATTTTCATTTTCAAAATATTTTCTTAACCTTATTTCTTTAAATGTTATAATATAAACACAATTATTTAAGGAAGGTGATTACAATGAGTGAAAAATTAAAAGTATGTCTTTGTGGCATTGCAATGTGTTTTATCATTGTTTTAGGATTTGCACTCACTTACATGGTATAAGTAGAAATAATAAGTGAAAATTAAAAGTATGCCTTTGCGGTATTGCAATGTGTTTCACTACTGTAATCAACTTTAGAGATTAACACACAAGTATCACAAGTACTGAGTGCTAATATCACTATAATATATTTAAGAAGAAATAAAATATGAAAATGAAAAATAAATAAAATTAATGCTTGGCTATAGTTATATTACTCTAGTCAAACAAAAATCCCGGAGAGCGATGAAACTCTCTGGGATTATTTTATATTTTGCTAAAGCCTTTCAGAACTCACTGGGTTAAAGTGAACTAAACTAAAAACTTCTGGACTAAAGCAGAATGAGAAAAATCCCAGAGGACTGTGACATCTTCTGGGATTCTGTTAATTAAAGATCTTCAAGAGTATTTGAATTTTTAGCATTCTCTCTTTTGTTTTCCAGATCATTTTGCTGGATTGTTTCTACTATTGTTGTTATGTATTGTTCATCGTTTTCTGGGAAGAAGTATTTTGTTATGATGGTAAGTAAACCAATTACTAATGCAATAAAAGATACACTTGCTGTTATTATCGTGGCTAAACCAGTGTATGATACACTTGTGATTCTAAGAAATGCAACAATGATGGCTGCGACGAAAACAATTGTGAATATACCAATTATAGCAAGACATGTGTAAAATAAAATGTCTTGTTTGCGAGCATTCCTTTCTGTCTTCTTTTCATATGTTTTTACATAAGCTGCTAACAACCTTGTGACCTCAGTGTCACGCTGTTTTTGTTCTTCTGTAACGAATTTATCATTAAATGCTGAAACTGTATCATTGGGAATATTGCTAAATTCTTCAAAAGTATTCATATCTGTTCTATTACTCATCTATAACGCCTAACTCCTTTAAATCTTGAATACGCTGAGAAACATTTTCTAAAGCAACTTGATATTCAGAAGATAATTGAATTATTAAACTATTACCAAATGTTCCATTTGATTTTAATTTGTTATAATACTGTTTGAATGAAGTTTTTGGCATTAATAATGCTAATGCAAAATAAGATAAGTTTTCTTCACAGACAGATGCTCTCTTTGTGTGTTTAAAGAATTTTTCTCCTTTGTGATTTAAAATATAGCAGGCAAATTCGTAAGCGATAAGAAAACGTTTTCTTTCAAAACTACGATTATTATTTACGGCAATAATTTTATCACCAAATGTATCTGTTCTTTCTAAGTCACTTGCACGAATAATTATCATACTATCTACTGATTCATCAAAATTTGAATTACCAGGATTAAATCCTAGATTTTGAACGAATGCAATAATTTTTAAACAAGTATCTTTTTCATTATTGTATCCGAAATTTACTAACAAATCTGCTACGACATTTTCTATCTCTAACTGCCTTTCTTTGGTTAGATTTTCCATCTTGTCTACCTCTTTATTCTTTTTACCAAAAGTATACCGCAAATACTTTAACAAATCAATCACCTCCTTGGTTAGAGTTGTTGTCTGGTCTAAAGCAGCGGAAACTCATTGGCTGAAATGGATTCCTGTGCTAAAGCAGAATAAAGAAAAATCCCAAAAGACTTTGACATCTTCTGGGATTACATTTTATCTATTTCCTCTAGCTCCTTTAAATCTAGAATACGATTTATAATATCTCCTGTTGGAACCTTATAAATAGAAGCAAGTTGTGCAATAAGAGCATTGCCAATAGTACCATTAGATCTTAAACGTTTTAGCATTCGTTCAAAAGAAAATCTTGGAATTAATAAAGCTTTGGCGAAATACAAAACATCAGGTTCTTCTTTTGTTTTCTCTTTAATTATTTTTCTATGTGAAAAATAATCCATCTTTTTATATTTTAAAACAGAATATGCATATTCATAGGCAATTATAAAACGTTGCATCTCAAAAGATAAATTTCTATTTACACCAATAACTTTATCACCTAAATCATCAGTTCTTGGATAATCTTTTACACGAATAACAACAAATCCTTCCTCATCATTATTTAACTCTGTTGTTCCGACATTAAACCCAAGTCTACTAATGAAACCAGAAATATTAACATAATCATCTTTGTTATCATCATATCCATTTTGTTTTAAAAGACTATTAACTAAATCTTCTATCTCTAGCTGTCTTTCTTTGGTCAGATTTTCCATCTTGTTTACATCTTTATTTCTTTTACCGAAATTATATCGCAAATACTTTAACAAATAAATCACCTCCTTGGCTAAAGTTCTAATGTCGTTGTCTTGGCTAAAGCAGTGAACTCCTGAGCTAAAATGAATTCCTGGGCTAAAGCTGAATAAAGAAAAATCCCAAAAGACTTTGACATCTTCTGGGATTATACTAATTTTAATAAATACAAGAAAAGCTAGAAAATGACAATTTGTATCTCCTAGCTTTTCTTGTTGTGTTTAAAGTGTATGGTTTTAGTACGAACAATTTGTTCAACATTGCCATCATTTTTAGTTTAACTCCGGTACTTGTAAAAGTCAAGTACCACTGTGTTAAAATAGTATTGATTAAAATGGGATGCTAAAAATTTACATTATATATTAAAGCATATTATGATAAAAACACTAAATTAAAAATAAAAAGTAACAAACATGATAGGCTGAGCTAATAAATATAAATACTGAGTGAATTTTAGCCATATTCACTAAATCATTTTTTAACATCCCATAAAATCCCAGAGAGCGTTGAAACCATTCTGGGATTATTCTGAGTTAAACACTTTGCCATTCTTCTTTGCTAAAGTGTTCGGAGTAATGTACGAGACTCAGAAATACTTTAATTTATTTTTTGAAATCTTCACAAAATTTACACAAACATTTATTACAATACATTTAAATGAAAACATCGTTAGGTTTTACTCGAATGTAATGCTGTGTCATAGCAGTTCTAACGATGCAGTCACTAAGGATGTAAAAGTCTCTTGTGGTTTTATCTTAATGGCAAGAACTTACACCCTCCTGCCATTAAGATAAATTTCGCAGGAGGTACGGACAATGAAAAAGTTATTAAGATCCGTTTTAATTTCCATTTTAATTGCTGTAGTATTATTTTTAACTCAGTACATAAATGTTATGTAAAGTAAAGGAACTGCTGTAACAGTATCTTTATTTTGTGAAGATTTCAAGCTGGGCTAAAGTTTATTTCCCAGCAAAAATCCCAGAGAGCGATGAAACTCTCTGGGATTATTTTTTCTATACTAAAGTACTTGTACCATTCTCTCATTTCCTAAGCTAAAGTACTTTAAAGTTCGTTACAATTAAAAAAGCTGTTAGCAGACACCAACAGCTTTAACCAAGCAGATAAGTAAATAAATAGCCTTTAGCCACACTAATTAATCACCTATCAAAACTATGATACTAAAAAATATAGAAAAAGTCAAGAAAAGTCTTGTAATTACAAAAATAATATGCTATAGTGAACAAAGTTTAGTATAAAATAGTCCTATTTCATATCTAAGAAATAGGAGTGATAAAATGAATTTTTATAATACGTTTAGAATAATAGTAGCAATTATGAATTTAATTTATTCAATAATTAAAATGTATATAGTATTAAAACACACAATAATAATTTAAAAGAATATACATAACAATAAAGTATAACTAAGTAGATATTAAACATAATAGATATGAAATAGCCTTTAGCCATACTAAATGTAGAAGATTTAGCTGTAATAGGCAAAATCTTCTTTAACTACATTTTAATCACTCCTAAAAATCCCAGAGAGCGTTGAAACTCTCTGGGATTGTTTTTTCTGTGCTAAAGCACTTATGTCATTCTCTCATTTTTCTAAGCTAAAGCATTGTTACCTTCGCTTTGTTTTCTGTGCTAAAGCGGTCATGCCGGAAGGCAGTCCGACACCTCTTAGTGTGGTCGCCTTCTTTTACCCAAAGTGATTCTTACTTCTACTCCAATGATTGCAATCATAGCAAGAAGGATTGGTAAGTAATTCTTGAGTTCATCTTTAGCACCTGTTGGAGGTAAGTTTAACTTTGGATTATTTACGACTGTGTATGTTAAATCATAGAAGTCATAAGTATCGTTTGTCTTATTGTACTTACCTTTTGTTAAATCTGCTTTCTGCTCTTGTGCAGCTTTCTTGGTTAAAGTGGTTGGAATATTAACTGTGAAAGGTTTAGACAGTAAGGAATGTCCTGCTACTGTCTTGGTTTCTTTCAGAATGTATTTACCACGTTTTAAATTAGTGAAATTGATTTCACCATTTTTATTAGTGGTTGCTGTTCCAATCTCTTTACCATCTTTGTCTGCAATGGAGAATGTTACTCCGGCTAAAGGTTTTGACTTACTGTCGTCTTCGTACTTAACAATCTTAATACTTCCTCTGATTGAGGTATTGTAGAAGGTTGCTGTTCCAGTAGCGTAGAACTTACCAGTAGTTGTGTCCTTGCCTAAAGTGATTACTGCACTCTTGCCATCGTCTCCGATTCTGGTGTTGTCACCTTCTGTACTTACTTTGTTAAACTGATAGAGATTTTCCATACCACTTTCTGTGATAGTGTAAGTTCCCATTTCTACTCCTGAGAAGATAGCTTCCTTTCGGATCTTGTCCCCAGTGGATTGTTTAACATCATCTTCTGTGTAAGTAACAGACTTAGTTAAATCAACCTTGTTACCCTTCCAGTCTGTTCCTCGTAAGCGGAACGTGAAGGTCGGATTTCCGTGGCTAAAGTAGACATCATTCTTGTCGAGTTCTTTGTAGACCGAAACATTACCAGTAGTGTTTACTGTGTTAGTAATTACTGTAGTCTCTTGATCGTTTATGGTTGTCGCTTCATATTTAGCTTTGTAACCAATGTATGTAATTGCATCGTCTTTCGCTAACCAATCAGCATCCATTTCTTTCCAAGAGTATGTGTACTTGTTGCCATCTTTGTCCTCGTAATCGAGATTGTCGATGTTTCCTGTCCAGTGGTTAGCCTCATTTAGAGTAACTTGATAACCCTGTCCTAAATTGACACCGTTTCGGTAAAGTTGTACTTTTACCTCGCTTGGTCGAATCTTAGCCGCATTGTTGTTATCATCCCAAATCTTCTTAACATGTGCTCCAGTGTCGAGAGTGTTGGTAAGTACTATCTCTGTCTCATCATCTGTACTTCTTGTGTAGGTGTCTACATAACCTGTACCTTTGTTGCCTGTTACTGTACCAGCATAAATCTCTTTCCATGTGTAGTCATGCTCTTCAAAAGTTTTGTTGTCGTATTTTTCAAGAGGTCTAACAGTACGTTCCCAGTTACCATTTTCATCTGGTAGAGTTACAATGTAACCAGGTCCCATACTCTTACCATCACAATAAAGCTGTGCTCTAATTGAGGTAGGTCGTTTGTGAGCTGCATCATTGTTGTCTTTCCAAACTTTCTTGATGGTAGCTTTAGTTTCATTCTTGCCAACATTATTAGCTCGAATGACTGGCTTCTTGTTAACCCGATCCAGAACTAAATCGTTCTTTTCATCGTGATTGTAGCCTTCTGGAACATCTTCTTCCACTGTGTAACGAGCTTTGAAATCTTTGTCAGACATCTTAGCTGCCTGAGCCTTTGTGATGAAATTTACATCAGAGGTCCAGTTGTTTACTGCTGTTAATGTCACTGTTTCAAGAAGTGCATCAGTCTTTTTGTCTTTAATTCTAAATGTAACTGCTTTAGGACGGTCTTTCTCCTTGTCCTTTGACCATAGCTTCTGAATTGTAAGATTTTCTTTCTCTGTATTAGAGAAGACTCCACAATCGTCGTAGTAAACAGCACTTTCATCAGATGTGACTTTATTACCATTTTCATCAATGATACCTTTATCACCGCTGTATGTGTGCTTAAATTCTACATGAACATTGTCATCGCAACCTGCCTTGAACCTGTACTTAACATCAGTTCCATTGTATCCTGGTGGGGGTGTAATCTCTCTGATTTCGTAGAGATCTTTACCCTTATCTTCTGGTGCCACGTAGACATCAGTTGGTAAGTCAGTAAACAAAACTCCACCGTATTCAGCATCAGACTGTCGTTTCTGAATTAACTGTCCAGCTTTTATAATTACCTCTCCTTTAGCATTGTAAATATCATGCAATGCGTAAATACCAATTACCGCTCCGGTTAAAGAATCTTGAGTTGCTGCATCGACCTTCAAAGTATTAACTGAAATACTCTGTCTTTGCTCGTAAACATTAGTTACTCTAACAGGATGATTATTGATCTTGAGATCATTTGTAAGATCGTCTGGACTAATTACAGTGATTGGTACTGTGATACTTCCACAGGCTAAATCTTTAACTGTACCATTCTTGAAGTTAATGGTTACCTCTTTCATATCCTTACTCCAAGGACCATCAGAGACGAAACTCTCAACTTCGTTTGCAACATCAACTATGCTAAATACTCCTCCGGACTCAGCACCATCAGATCTAATATACTTCATTGTAAACTGGAAATCTCCAGCAGTGAACTTAGATCCTTCTGTGTGCTTCTTATCTTCGCAGAAGTTATTAAGAGGAATGGCTGAGATTGAGAATGGAATTAACTGTACTTCTCCGTCTTTATCTCCCTGTCGGATACCAGCTGAATAGATTGACTTTAATTTAGTACATCCTGAGAACATACCATCTGTCCACCAAACTGGAGCAAAGTTAAAGCTACTAATATCTAACTCGGCTAAAGCGGTACAACCACTAAACATCTCTTTCATGTTACGTACCTGTGACGTATTAATGTTGTCGAAGTAAACATGTTGTAACTGAGTACAATCTTTGAACATTCCTTGACTGAAGGCATTGAAGATAATAACGGCATTGTCTGTACACGAGGAAATGGTAATGTTACCTTTACCGTCATCGTACAACCAAACATCGCCTGCCGGTTTACTATTGTCTCTTGAGTCGACTGAAACATCTACTGAACCTGCAGGAACTTTTTTCCATGTAAATTCAACTGTCTTAGCATTTTTAATCAAAGGATTAAGCTTTTCGCCAGTTGTGAGAATGTGGTTACCAACTGTGTGAATATCGTCACTATCGTCGAAACCGTCCTTATCTAACATAGGATCATCAGTGTTGAGGTCTTTGTCGGATTCGTTCCAACTTACGACTACGTCGTAGATGTTCTGGTCTAAAGTGAATCCTTCCGGACCACTAATCTCTTTGAAGTAATACTCTCCACACCAGAACTCTTTGCCACTAGTCATTGTAGTTGATTTTTCCCATTCAGGATTGGTGAAAACAAATTTACCATCGCTACCTGAGGTGGCCCTTGAGATCTCTTTTCCAGCTTTCCACACAACTTCACCATTGTCGTTTACAATGTCAGACTTAGCGTAAAGAGCATAGACTGCACCGGCAATTCCAGTGTATGTGCTGGAGTTGATTACTTTGGTATCTTCTTTCTGATCTTCGTAAACAAACTCACCATTCTCTTTATCGAACTTGGTTAAGATCTCACCATGTTTGAAGCCTTGGATTTCTCCATAGATTGGTGTGTCCGTCTTAGTGAGTGTAAAGCGTCTTGACTTCACATTCTCAATTGTCTCGATTGTAGTTGTGTCTGCACTTAAAGTGAATGCTGTGGCAGGTTCGTCAATCAAGTAACCTAAAGGAGCTGTCTTCTCGTACAGTACATAATCTCCGAATTCCAACTGACACCCGGCTTCGCCGTTCTTGTCAGTATACAGCATTCTGTGGTAGTCTTTACCTTCCTTCGGAGCTCCCTTTGCTAAATCGAAGTCAGCCTTTTTGTAGATTTCAAAGATCGCACCTTTCAACAACTGTTGTTCTCCTTTGTGCTCTTTAAATCCCTTTTCTGAGGACTTTTTGATTACTTTAAAGGAGACAGTGGTCTCTTTATCAATGAAGGATTTTCCATCATTAATTCTCTCATTAAGATTGATTGGCTTTTCTTCACCATCATTTGAACTAACATCGTCTTCTGTGATTACAAAAGTTCTGCTTGTTAAAGTCTGGTAGCCGTCCTCACCACTAATCTGTTTGAGTTTGTACGAACCCATTGGCACAGGTTTACTTGTTGCGATACCATTGGCATTGCTTGTAAATCTACAGATCTCTTTGTCAAAGCCTGAGGTGTCTTCTTGATACAATCCAAAGACTGCATTGGCTTCCGGGACTAAAACGTCACCAGAATCCGTAACGGCAGTTCTCTTCATCTTTGTGAGCTGAACAGGTACCTTGGCTAAATTATCAACAGCGTGGAAGGAGTATGAGATTACATCCATTCCTGTATCTGGATCTTTACTTCTTGTTTTTACAAGTTGTGATTCTTTTCCAGCATTTGGTGAGTTTTGATCAACAGCGTCCCTTGAGTAGATAGGTCGTATGATTTTGTACTTAGCATCTCCATCTGTCTGAATGATTACGAAACCTTTTGTGTGTACATTGGCATTCCAATCTGTAATACCTTTGTCCGCTGTAGGATCGTTTTCAGTCGATGCTGAGTTATTACCATCTGCTGCTATCTGATCGTCATCTGGATCGTTTGGAACTGTGTTGCTGTTGTCGTTGTATGAATCGTCACCGTCCATTCCATCATCAGTGTCATTATCACCACTTATGATCTCTGCGTTGTCGTCTTCGTCGTCGGCACCTTCATCAGTGAAGTCGTCCTCAGTATCGTCCTCTGTACTGTTGTCCTCTGTGAATGTTTGGCTATCGTCCTTACCTGCATTGGTAGCTTTTGTAACTACGCTTAAAACCTGTAGAGCTGTTTCACTCTTACCTTCAGCATTGGTTGTCATTACTCCAATGATGGCATTGCTAGGTAATTTGGCTGCGAAAGCCTTGCACTTGGTTAAAGTGTTTAAGCTCTTAAGTTCGTCAAGATTAATTCCGCTTTCTTGCAGAATACCTAAATCAATAACTTGGAAGGCAGCGTCTTTTTCTGGTGTTGTTGTAGCACCTTCGTCGTCACTCTTCTTCTTAAGAACGTTAACTCTTTCTTTGTGCTCTTTAGCATCATTTGCTCTGAATGAGTAAATCTTATTACCTTTTTCAGTAACAGTTAATTTCTTGTCCTCATTCGTTTTGCTAAAGTTTTTGCTAAAGACGGCATCTGTGAGGGTGTAGCCAGGTGTTCCTACTGTTTGTAGAACAACGAACTCTCCGACGTCTTTTGGTAATTCAAGAGAACCATCGCCATCAGAGTCGGTCGTGATTGTACCAAGTACATCTTTCTTGGCTAAAGTGGAAACGAATTCCTGTCTTAACTGTGTGGTAGGGAGCTTGGCTAAAGCTGTTGCCATGTCAGTGATAGCACTGCCGTCGCTACGTTTAGCATCTGCCTTGAAAATACTAAAGACAGCGCCTGCTTCATCATCCTTATTACCATCGTCGTCAGACATGGTTTTGTGAATGCTTACAGCGTTCTTCTCACTGTAGTCATTACGGACAATTTGTAGTGTGTTCTTAACTTCATCCCCTTCGTAGATCTTTCCATCTTCATCTACTCTAATGGTAATGTCTCCGGTCATAGTGTAACCTTCTTCACCACTTACCTGATGTATTTTGTATTTACCTGCACCGAGGTTTAATTCGGAGAGATTAATAATACCAGCATCGTTCGTGGCTAAAGTGAGAACATCTTCATTTGTGTAGTCTGGATCGAGGTCACCACTTTCAGGTTTTGTAGCCTCTTCTGCTTTTGTTGTGGCTTCTGCAGCCTGTGTGGTAGCTTCTGGTGCTGTGTCCCCACCTGTTGTTCCTGATGAACCTGTGTTGTTGCCAGTGGAGCCTGTGGTATCATTTGTATTTGAGTCACTAGTGGTCTTCGCACTGCTTTTACCCAAAACATCCTTCCATGCAGGATCGATTGAGTTGTCTTCACTTGTATCATCTGCACTCTTCGTGGAATTGTTCACACTCTTTGTGCCATCGTCTGTACTCTTCTCTGTGCTAGAGGAGGACTGGGCTAAAGTGGAGTCATCCACGTTCTTCTCTGTGCTAGTGGAGGATTTAGGATCTGTTGGTTCTCCAATCTCTGTAATTTCAAACTTAGCATCTTTCTCTGGAGATTTTTCTCCAGTTACAGGATCGACCTTGTACTTAAGTAAAATACACGTATTGTTAACATCCAAGAAAGAGAATGCGTATTCCTGACGGTTCAACGCATCGTTCAGAATGAACTTAGTGTCCTGGGCTAAAGCATAGCCTTCGGCACCTTTAGTCTGGTGGAGAACGTACTTCTCACCGTAAACTAACTCTTTATTACCACTTGTTGCTGTAGTGTATGTACCTACACCGTCTTCTCCTGTTGTGATTGTACCTACAACAGAGTTGCCCTCTGCTTTCAGAATTTGGAAGACAGCATTCTTTTCTGGCTTTGCTTCCTCTTTGTCCTTCTGCATGTACTTTTTGATTGTGAGCTGTACGTCGTTCTTGTCGTAGCTAAACTCTTTATTGGTGACACCGTCGATTGTAACAGTCCATGGTTTTGTCTTAACACTGTCTTTGCTAGTGTTGACCTGCGTTACAGTGTATGAACCTCGAAACAGATTCATTGATGTTGCAATACCACTGCTGTTTGTTGTGATTGTTTGTACAGTGTCTCCGGCGTTGTAGGTTTTTCCTCCAAAGGTCACTTTCTGATTTGTTGTGATCTTGAATGACACGTTGCCTTCGGGTTCTTTGCTAAAGCCTTTAGTCTTCTTAATTTTAATGTGTCCGAAGATTTCGTTGTTTGGAACTTTACAGACGTATTCGAGATTTGTTGGCTCAGAAGTACGTTTCTGGGCTAAAGTGAAGGTGTACAGCTTTGTACCAGGAAGATAACCATCTGGTGGACTTAATTCCTTAATGTAGTAACTGCCTGGGTAAACCTTTGTGGCAAATGTGAGATTACCATTGCTGTCTGTGGTACCTGTAGCTAACAAAGTACCTTTCCCCACCTTTTTACCTCCAAGGGACAACCAAGTAGTATCACTTGTTGCGATTGTTCCATTTGCATAAAGAGCAAACTTAGCCCCTTCCAGTGGTATTTTAAGGCTAGGGTTTGCAGCGGACTTCTTCACTTTTACCGTGGTTAAAGCTGGTTGGTCATCAAAGTAAACTGTTTGCATACCAGCGTTCTTTGACGTCCTCACTATTTTAGTTCTTCCTTTAACTAAGAAATGACCTATAGGAGCCTGTACTTCTTCGACATTCCATTTGTGAATGCTCTCTTTGATCTTCTCCCTGTAGGCTTCCTTCTTTTCTTTGAAGTTCTTTTTGGCCGCTTTGACTGCACTAGCTTTATCGTGGAATACACTATTCTTAAGTGATTCCTTTGTATCTTTCTCTAAGATATTCCAGTTTTTACAGTACTTAAACCTATCTGACGTAATCTTCTTTTTGAAAGGTAACTGACCTTCTACTATTGTGTAGCCATTTTTGGTGTAGATGGTAGGTTTTTTATTAACTTTGATTCTTTTTCCATCAAGTGAGATTTTGAAAGCACCTTGTTGAATTGGATTGCCTGTTAAGGAATCTCTCTTTACTACCTTAAGCTTGTATGTGTACTTAAGGTTAAGGTTCGTTTGATACTTAATGTAATCAAACAGTGGTACAGGTTTTACGTATTTGTATCCATACCATCCTTGCTCATGTGAGCTTCTAGCTGTGTATGAAATTACGTATCCAACTCCAGTTGTGCTTGCAATTGACTTCCAGTACTTTTCGTACCCATTTGCCATTGAACCATACTTACCATGTGCCCAAATGAAAGCCTGACACGCTCTACGACCTGTTCCGTTACGGTGGTATTTGAAATACCAAGTCAATGCCTTCAAGGCATAGCTAGGTCCTGTGCTATAATTTACACGGACACCAATACCATGGGTAGCGCCTTTGGAAGGGTTACGACAGAAAGCTTCAGTTCCCATGTTAGCACCACCTCCGGTGACATGAAACAGAAACCATGGTTTACCACCGTGTCTTCCTGGTACACCGTAAACAGCACCACCACCGTTGTAGTAATTCATTGTTGCTGCTTGCGCAGTTTTCGGGGCTAAAGCACCACCAGCCTTCATGGCGTTAGTGGTGCTTATGATTGCAAAAGCGAAGGTAACTATGATTGCAATCCTTTTTAGCACCTTTGTCATTGTGTTATTTAATTCTTTTTGATTTCCTTTCAATTACTATTCCTCCATGTTAATCTTGGTTAGAACAGAATTGAAGTTACTGGGTAATTTGTGATTTGAAATCTTTAATTTGAAATCTCTGACTTGAAGTCTTTTAGAACATTGTGACTCAAATGCCAAGAATGACTCGAAGTCTTGGATTTGTCTAAAGATGTACTTAAAATTTACTTAAAGTTTCCGTTCTAGTAGCTTACCCAGTATGTGTTCTAAAACTGTTCTAAAACTGTTAATAAACTTTAAGTGGTCAAGGTGACATAGTATCACTCCTTTCCCCTTTCATTGTGTAAAGACCTTGTTGGGACTTTGTAGTAAACTGAATGCCAATTCGTTTATTACTTCTGCCTTTTCAAGGGTTTACAAAAGTATAGGTAAGCTATGACACTTACCTAACTAGGAAATTAAATTGTTGGAGATTGAAATTCGTAATGTTCGCTTTGCTCTCGTGATCTAAAGATACTGTCAGTACTGCCATTTCAATCCTCTTTTTGGTGTGGGAGGTGCAGAGAATGCGAAGGGTGTGTGGATCACTGGGCTAAATCACCACAATGTTCCTGCGATTTGAGGAAAATCCTTTGTCATTGTTTTTTGAACAAAACTGTATGCTTTTGGACAGTTCTTGGCTAAAGTGTTTGAGGCAAGATAGTATTGCTGAAAGCACTCTGCGAAGAATTCATTTGGACTTGTAGCTGCATAGACATCTTTCACCTTTTCAAAGTCTGTTTTTGAAACGTACTTACTTTTTTCGCTATTGTAGATCTCTCTCCACTCTTTTGTTTGTGTCAGATTTTCTCCTTTTACCTTTTGGAAACTACAGGAGACAAAGTGACCAATCTCATGTAGTACGACTACTGCACTTGTGTCGCTTACTACAATTCTTCTATTGTCTAAGTCGTGAATTCCTGAGACTGTGTGCTCAGCAGAGATGTCTTGGCTAAAGTGGTCCAAGGCTTTCTTGCCGACAATGCTAAAGGTGTAGTGATGTTGTCTTAGGGATTCAATGACATAGCTAGGAAGAACTCTTTCGGTGCTCTCAAATGATGTGACATTGAAATCATCTTTGAAGTTAAGTAATGTAATTGGCTTCTTCATCCTGTAGACCTTTCCATTTAGCTTTGCTTTTACTTTGTAAATGCCTGGGATTGTTAAAAAAATTTGTGAGCAGTTGTCGCTGTCTCTTACCACACCTTCATTACAGCCGTAACTACTGATTGGTACAAAGTACCATTTGACTTTGTGTACTGTTTCACTACTTCTATTGCCTACTCCTTTTAGTTCTAAATCAATGTAATAATCGTCTGAATCTATTACTTTAAGTTTTGGTGTTTTAACTATTATTGTGAAATGTTTAATTGTTTTACCTTTGTGTTTAACATGTATTTTAACTTTACCGGGCTTTTTGGTAATCACTTCCCATTCTTTGGTTTTACCTAGATTTCCCCAGTAACGTATTTTTATCTTTTTACTATTTGTTTTAAGATTACAATTTTTGTATTTACCTTTGAGGGTAATGTAGTTCTCATTGGAGTCTAAGTTTAATTTATTTTTGTTGTTGGATACCTTTCCATTGATTAGAATGTATGGTATGCGTTGGTAGGTGTTGGCTTGCGTTGTGGTTTTCTGGTCTAAAGCGTTAGTCTTCTTGGCTAAAGCAGACATTGGGCTTGTCAAGATTAACGTGGCTAGAGCTATCACTGCTCCTCTCTTGATCATTTTGAAATTCATGTGTCCTTCTCCTTTTGCTTATTTAGCTAGAGCTTTTCTTAGTGTGTTTAAGCCTCTTGGCTAAAGTGGGCAACAGTTTGGTGTATTGCCAACTTGGAGAAGCGTACGAATGGAGGGAATTAAAATTTTAATTCCCTAAAGAAGAGGTAGGCGTTGAAACCTACCTCTTCTATTTTATTTCTTGGTTAATCCTCTAGAGTTCCTTTGTTAGTTCTTTTACTAGAATTTTATTTAATTAATACCATCTTGTTGCTTAATACCATCCCCAGCATCCAACGTCTGGGCAAGTCTGTTTCTGTACTTTCTTACACCGTTTGCAGCTTCTTCTGATGTTAACCATTTTGTTTTTCGCTTTTGAAGTAATTTTCCAATCACTCCATTTGTGACCTAACTTTTTCACCTTAGAAGTTTTAAGTAGCTTACCACACTTTTTACATGTGTAGGTTACTTTACCATCTTCAGTACAAGTAGCTTTTTTCACTACTTTTACAACTTCTCTTGGATGTGTACACTTAGTGGTCTTTGCTAAAGTGGTTACTGGCATCACTGCACCAAAGAGCATCATTGCACACAATACTAATGTTACTAATTTCTTCATAGTAATTTCATCCTTTTTAATCTCTAGTGATTTACTTATACTGCCGTACTTTGCAATGATAGCAACTCCTACTTACTTTTCCTGTAATGGGATTTTTCTTCCATGAGTGCCAGTAATGTCCAAGCGGTTTTCCAACCTTTTCAAAAGCTATCTGTTTTTTGCATTTTGTGCAAACTTTAATGACAATTTTAGGGCTTGTACATGTAGCTTTAGTAAAAGTTTTACTTTTGTAAGTGTGTGCTGTTTTAGCAATCTTTTCTGTCTTTAAGATTTTTCCGCAGTTTTTACACTTCTTTACTTTTGTTCCTGTAGCTGTACATGTAGCTTTAGAAGTTGTTACCCAGGTAGTATTTTTATGAGTGCACTTTTTAGTCTTTGCTAAAGTGGTTACTGGCATCACTGTGCTAAAGAGCATTAATGCACACAATACTAATGTCGCTAGTTTCTTCATAGTAATTTCCTCCTTTCTTTTTTAGTCCCCAATTCAGCTTCAACGTAGTTACAACTTGGCTAAAGTTCTTTGTTAATAGCTTATCGGAGCTAAAGCAAAAAGATTTATTAGGATCTCTTTGCTAAGGAGCAACGGGGCTGCGATACCCCAATGCTCTAATCTACCATTTAAAGTAAGAAGTTTCTTTATTTAAAATAATCCCTTTTTTGCTTTAATGTAAACAGTTTCTTTTTTGTGACACCTACTACACACTCTTACTTTTCTAGCTTTGTGCCCTTTTAACAATGATTTTGGATCAACTTTCCATTTACTCCATTTGTGTCCTAAAGCACTTCCTTCAACGTAGGACTCCTGCTTATGACACCTACTACAAGTGTAGATTTCAGCTTTTGGTGTTGTACACGTAGCTGCATAGGATTTGTGGCTCCATTTGTGTCCTAAAGGTTTAATTTGTGCGGTCTTGTAGTATTTTTTGTAACCGTAGATACAGTCTGGGTTAGTACAATACCAAGCTACTTCACCTGGGGAAGAGCAGGTTGGCTTTTTACGCACCTGTCTTCTAAGGTTGTGGGAAGTTTTTTTAACTTTCGCAGTCTTTAAAGTTTTTCCACAACGAATGCACATTTTAGCTCGTTTACCTTCTTGTGTACAATCAGCTTTAACTAACGTTACCCATTTAGTCTTTTTATGAGTGCACTTAGACTTGGCTAAAGCTGTTGTAGGAGCAACAGATACTACTGAACCAAAGACCATTAAAGCACATAGTACTACTGTTAATAACTTCTTCATAGTAATCTCTCCTTTACGCTTTTACTTGTACTTGTAATCTTTCTTACCACATCGACTACACGTCCTTATTAGTCTGGCTTTGTGACCTCTTAACAATGATTTTGGATCAACTGTCCACTTACGCCACTTGTGTCCTAAAGCTTTTCCTTTAGTAGTTGCGTATCTATTCCTACAATGAATACATATGTGAACTTCAATTTTAGGATTTGTGCATGTAGCTGGAGAAGTTTGAATTCCATACTTATGTCCCGTTGCTTTGTAAGTTTTTACATTAGTTCTTCTTCCACAACGCTTACAACGCCGTCCTCTTTCTCCTCCTTTGGTACAAGTTGGCGCTGTAAAATAATCTACGAAATCATGTCCATAACGATGTGTTTTCACTACTTTTAATGTTTTATTACAGTCTTTGCACACACACGCAGTTTTACCATCTTTAGTACAGGTAGTTTTAACTAAAGATACCCATTGAGTGTGCTTGTGAGAACACTTGGCTAAAACGGTAACAGGTGTACTAAAACTTACTACTGTGCTAAAGCACATCATTAAGCACATCATGGCTACTACTAATTTCTTCATGACTATCTCCTCCTATTGTTTCTTGTGAGTTACAGTTTTGTGTTGAACCTTTACATACCACTCTTTTTTGTATTTAGTTGTGTTTTCATCTAATACTTAGACTTTGCTAAAGTTGTGGTATGCATTGCTGTACTAAGGACCATTAGAGCGCAGCACTACTATCGCTCTTTTCATAGTGATCACTCCTTTCCTTTTTAGTCTCTAATTAAATTCAACGTAGCTTGTATTGGCTAATGCTTTGACGATAGCTCGGCTCTTGGTTGTAAGCTTAGTTAGAGCTAAAGGGAAGAGAGTTGTTGTACTCACTTAGCTTGTGTTTTAATTGGCATAGTTTACTTAACAGCAGTATTTGCATTAGTAGGTGCAACTATCTTTGGTTAATTCAGCTATGCCAGTGGTGCTGATGAAAGTTAGCTAAAGAAGAGGTAGGTGTTGAGCCTACCTCTTCTGTTTTCTGGGCTAAAGATTGTGATTCGTAATGCTCGCTTCGCTCTCGTGATCTAAAGATACTGACGATACTGCCATTACAATCCCGTGGTCGCTTGGCCCTTTCTTGCATTTCTATTGGATTCATGTTATTATTAAAATGCATAGTAAATCTACTTTCGTTTTTATTCCCCTAAATTTAGGAAGAATAGGAGGTAGATAACATGAATCCAATTAAAAATATCTTAATTGGCTTAGCTTACTTAACAGTAATATTCTCGTTAGTAGGTGCTGTTATTTTTAATTAATTCAGCTATGCCAGGGGTACTGACGAAAGTCAGCAAAAGAAGAGGTAGGCGTTGAAACCTACCTCTTCTGCTTTTCTTGGCTAAATTGGTTTAGCCGTCTCTTGCATTTCTTTATTTCTTGTGCTGCGTTGCATCACAACCTGATCTAGTGCAATGTCTTGTGTATTTTCCTGTTAGGAAATTCTTTTTCCAACTAGACCATTTGTGACCAAGTGCTTTACCGTATTTCACTGTTCTCATATCTCCGCAAATTGAGCATGATTGCATCTTGTATCCTACATCTGTGCAAGATGGCTTCCAGGTGCGGAAGGTGCTGAACTGATGTGAGACTTTTGGTAATATCTTTCTATTGAGTACTTTACCGCAGTTCTTACAGATTAATTTCTTAACTCCTGTATTACAACAGGTAGCTCTCTGCGTTGTTTGCCATTGTGTCTTCTTGTGTGCGCACTTGGCTAAAGCTGTGGTAGGCATTACTGTGCTAAAGCACATTAGTAAACACATTACTGCTATTGTTAGTTTTTTCATGGCAATCTCCTCCTTTCACTTTTGTTCTCTAACGTAGCTTGTCTGGGCTAAAGCTTTAACGATAGTCCAACTCTTAGTTGTAAGTTTGGTTAGAGTTAAAGGGAAAGAGAGTTATTGCGCTCTTTTGTCCTGTGCTGTTAAGCCTTACCATCTTGTACTGTAATCTATCTCTGGTACTGTTACTGTTTTGTTTAGAGTGTAGGTCTTTCCTAGAAGTGTAGCCTGTACTCTGTATGTACCTGGTTTGATTATGGTCACTTTGGCACTGCGTTGTCTGTTTGTGATTGGACTTGGTGCTGTGGTAGCAACGGATTGGGCTAATGTAATCGCTGTGCTTCCTTCTACGATTGTAGTGTTAAGGTTGTCTGAAGACTCTGTGGTTGTAGTGTCAGGTGTTGTGGTTGTGTTGGAGTTGTCTGGGATCTTTGGGACCTCTGGGGCTGTACTGCTATCCTGCTCTGTGTTAATAGGTGTGAAAACCCATTTGACATTGTGGAGTGTAACGCCGTAACGATTACCAACATTCTTTAATTTAAGGTTTACACTGTTTTTAGTCGTCTTTGCACTTATTCTAGGCTTTTTGACAATGACCTTAAACTCTTTGATTGTTTTCCCATTTTTGATTAATTTTATCTTAGCTTTTCCGGATTTCTTTGTGATGATTTCCCATCGGCTGTTTGCTGGGCTAAATCCCCAGTAGTTGAGTTTAATCTTTTTACTGTTTGTTTTTAGCTTACAGTCTTTGTATGATCCTTTTAGGATTACAAGGTTATTGTTTGAATCTAATTTTAATTTGTTGTGGTTGTCTGCTACTTTGCCTTTGATTCTTATCTTTGAAATGCGTTTTGACTTCTTCTTAGCTAAAGTAGACTTAGACTTCTTATTTAACTTCTTTTTGGTGGTCTTGGCTAAATTGACCGCTTCGCTTTTAGGAGTAGTCTGGGCAAGAGCTGTTGTACTTCCACACGTCAAAGACATTGTTAAAGGTATTGCTAAGCACACTACCATTTTCTTCACTGTAGTTACTACTTCTTTTCTTTTCATGCTATCACCTCTGTTGTTTATTGTGAGAACGTTTTTCTCAAAAGAAAAGATGAGCGATGAAACTCACCTCTTCTATTTCTGGAACTTAATTCAACACTTTTGCTGACGATTATTCAAGAGTTTAGTGCTGTATGGGAATTTGAAGGTGTTCCCTAGACTAGAGCCTTTTTGATCTCTTCTTAGATCTTCTCTCCTGTATGAAGGATTTGATTCCCTGTGCTAAAGCACTCAGGAAAAGAAAAGCCAACAGCAATGCTCCACCACGTCTGACATTATCTTCGTTGTTAATGTCTTGCGTTGAGGTCTTTAACAATTGATAACTCTCATTTCCTTTTCTTGAAGGTTTTGTTCCTTTTCTTGTACAGTATACAATGTATCTGTACTTACCTCCGCTACGGTATGGGTGGCACGTGACTAAAGTGATCATGTCTCTCCCTTCTTGAATCATTACAGCATCAGTGTTGAAAGGACTTATTACATCAATTCCTGTCACCTCATATTCTAAAGTGTCCCATGGATTTACTATTGTTACAGTGTCCCCTTTGTCTAGTTTTTCTATCTCTCTGAAGAATGGAGCGCCTTGGTAACCACGATGCCCTGCGATAACACTATTGGTATCTATCTCTCCTACTGGGATTGAGGTCTGTCCTAAAATGGCTGCTCCCTGGGCTAAATGGGAATTGCTAGCCCCAACGTACAGTGGTAGTTTAACGTCCATTTTTGGTATCTTAATGTAACCAAATTTACCATCTTTGAAGCCTTTGAGGGAGATGGGGGAGGATTGGTAACTGTTAACATCTCTGAAATCTTTTTGGTGATTTTCATAAATCTTTTCGTTGTACTCTTCTATCTCTTGGTAACGAGGATCATCCTCTTTGTCCACCTTGCTCTTCTCTTCTTTTTGTTTAAACTGTGTAATGTATTGTTTTGTTTCTTTTTTAATATTTTCGGTTGCGATCATTGGGGATGAAAACAATGCAACTCCTACAGCAATGCACAGTAGTCCAAAAAGTTTTACTATTATTTTCAATCAATCACTCCTTTGGATCTGAGTGGGTGGTGTGGGGATTACTTAGCTAGATCTTAGATTACTTAGCTATGTGCTCTCTCACTTTGCTAAAGCCTTTCAGTAAAGCTACTACGGCTAAAGCGATAGCAAGTCCAATGAGGGCTGCTTTCAAGTATTCTCTCTTCCACTGTGAACCACTTCCTCTATTGTCTTTAGCTTTTTCCTTATCTTTTGGAGAGTATTTAGTTCTTACTCCTGTTACGAACAAACGGTGGGAGTTAACTCCGTATGGAGTACACGTAATCAACGTGGCTAAATCTCTCCCCTTTTGAATCAGTAAATCCTGTGTCTCTTCTGGAAGAACTACTTCTATGTTTATTACTCTGTATGCTAAAGTCTTTCCTAAGGTGTTGATGAAGAACAAGTCTCCTTCTTTTACCTCGGTTAAATCTGTGAAGAGCTTTGCATTGTTAAGACCCGTGTGACCGGTGAGAACCGCATGGGTTGATTTGCCACCAATTGGTAGCGATGAACCTTCTAGGTGACCTACACCTCTTTCTAGGGTGTCTGCTGCTGTACCATGGAATACTGGCAGATTAACTCCAATACATGGAATTTCTATTGAAGACATCATTCCTGTTCCATCAATGTTAAGTAAATTTTCGTAAGTAAGACCACGCTTAATGGCACTTTTGGATTCCACGAAAGGGTCAGTAAGTTCTACCTGATTCTTGGCTAAATCTGCATTGTACATCATAGCCTTTTTCCACATTTCTTCTTTTTGTTTGTTAGACAGTGACTCTTCTTTCTTTTTGTAGTTATTTACTGTAATGTCTGCTTGTCTCTGATTTACAAAGTTTGAGATCCATGGATAAAACATTAAAACAAGACTGGCGCCAATGAATAGAAATGTAAGGATCTTTTTTACCATTTTCTTTTCTTATCACCTTTCCTAAGTAATGTAAAAAGTCACACCTAAATTAATAGATGTGACTTTTCTTGTTCTTAGCTAAATACCGAAGCTCACACTTGACAGTGCTAGCACTTCAGTTCTGAGCTAGAGCAGTCTGTCGTTTCAAGAACTATCTTAAATTATCTTAAGTATTTTTATCTTGACTGCTTTTTATTGCCCTGCCTAGTTAGCTTTAGCTTTTTTCTTTTTGTTTTCGGAAATGATGTAGAGTCCTACGATAGTACCGATGATACCTGCGATTGTTACGGCGTAAACACCTTTATCACCAGTCTTAGGTAAGCTAAATCCTTTGTGGTTAGTAATGCTCATTTTTACATCAGCATTTGCAGATTCTTTAGCAACGTCAGCGTTCTTAGAGCCTGCTAAATCTCCACCAATAGACTGCTCGCCATACTTACACATAGCAGACTTAACACCATCAATTGTAGATGTTGTTGCAGTGAGAGGTCCAACGATCATGTTGTCTTTGTCTGTTGTTCCTTCGTCTTTTGCATCTAAGATAGTTCCATCAGAGAGTGTAAGATGTTTGTCGTCTTTGGAGTATTCTACGTCATGATCTTTTGCTACTGTCATGTGGTAAACTGCAGAAGGTGTAATTTCTCTTGAAGCCTGATTGATTGTGATCTTAATCTGGTTCTGGCCTAAAGTGTAACCTTTAGCTGTTTCTACCTCAGTGAGAACGTAATCATCACCTTCGATACCATTGACTACTAATTTACCTGTTGAGGATGGGCTAAAGATTGTTGCACCTGTCTTAGCTGCAGCTTTACCTGTTACATAGTAAAGACCTTCCTGTCCATCTGCTGGTTTTGCTGTTACGTAGTAATCTTCTGTTTCATTGTAAAGTACGAATTTAACTGCTTTGAAGTCTTCAGCTTTTGTATTTCCGTCGGAGAATTCCTTGGCTAAATCAATACCATAGGAGTATACGATACTCTTGTCTTCAAGTGTATTGTAGTATCCTTCGGAAGTTCTCTTCCAGATCAGGGAAACGTCATTAGGGTTACCTTCATCACCAAGAACTGTCTTAACACTTGAGTCAAGTGTAGCTGTGTAGTAAACTACTAAGTAATGCTGTCCATCGTAGTACTTCTTGTTGATCTCATCCAGACCAGCATCTGTTGCAAAAATATCAAGAGCGTTTGATCCGTTAGTTTTACCTTTTGCTGTCTTGCAATCAAACTGATAGTTAGCACCATCGCCTTTTGTCCAAACAGCAATAGCATGTGTTGTGTCGTTTACGTCAGCGTAGTCTTTATTGTTGTAGATAGCGATCTTAGCATCGTTATTGTAAACAAGACCTTCTGACAGTGTATCGAGGAATCTGTACTGTTTGAGGTATGTGGAAGAGCTTGTGATATTAGGAAGCTTAGAAACAAGTTTGAATCCAAGTACATCACCTTCGCTGGCTGTTGTTGTATCATGCCAACCGTAGTCCTTCTCTTTGTTACCCTCTGTTAACCATGCAGAGTAATCAGCACCTTTTTTGCCATCGTCGTTAGTAACGATACCAGCTCTTCCCGGGGCTAAAGTGTCCTGCTTGTTCACTTTATCACCAGTTGTGTATGTAGCAGTTCCGTCACTGTTGTGGTTAAGACCAGGTGTTCCGTATTCATTACGAACCTGTTTGCTAAGAGTAGGATGTCCTGTCTGATTCTTTGGATAGCAATCAATGTTGTAGAACCATTCGGTTCCTTCAATTGTAGTTGTCGGAATCTGAACGAACCAAGGATTAACTGTTTCTGTTACGTTTTCAGGTACTTTAGTTTCAACAACTAAGTACAGACCAAGTTTAAGATTATCAACGCTTGTTGTACCTGTTGCGTCTGTTTCTGTCATTGGTGTACCTTTTGTGTGTGCAGCTCCGTCTTTCTGAATGTAGTCTTCAAGAGCGTCTGTTACTGTAACACCTTTCTTACCATCAAGACGATTACCTGCTCCATTAGCTGAGCCTGTTCCTTCACCTTCGCTTGTTGCGTATGAACCTGTGTACTCTCCAACTTCAAGGGCATTTTTAAGAGCAACTCTAATCTGCTGTGCTGTGAAGTAGTTTGTACCATCAACCTGTGTAACGGCAACACCATCTGTACCTTTTGTTGCAGCATCGTACTTTTTAAGACCAAGGATTGCCATGAGGTCTGTGTCAACTCCATAGATTAACTCAATGTCTCCGTTAATGTCGTCTTCATTGATGTCACTAAGAGTTTTTACATCACCGACTCTAAGGTATGTGAACTCATTACCTTTGATGGCATACTGGGCTAAAGCTTTCTCAGCCTCAGCATTCTGTTTACCATCACTAGTAATTTTGATTGATTTTCCATCCTTTGTTGTCATTGTTGAGTCTGTTCCGCCACTGTCATGGTCTGTGTCAGACCAGTTGAAAGTAATACCATCGTTTTTAGCAGAAGTTAAATCGTATTTGTGAATGGTAATTTTACCAGTTGCATCTTTGTCAATGACATCATGGTCATTCAAATCATTCTTTTCAGAGCTGGCATTGTCTGTTCCTTTTGTTCCGGAAAGAGCGTCATTAGTGGTTGCAGCGTAAGCCATAGCTGGGCTGATTGCCATAGAAGCTGCTAAAGTAGCTGTGAGGAGTTTCCCCATCAAATTATGTTTCTTCATTTCAAATTTCCTTTCTTTCTATCTCTAGAGGTGTTTTCTCCCTTTTCTAGCATTACTTGAAGATGTGTCCTCTAAGATCTTTTGAACCTCTTGGGTTCTTTTCTCTTCTTTTTAAATCTTTGAAAATCTCCTGCTTCTATGGCGGTACTTTGGTCTTCTCAAACCATTGCGCAGTTCCTTTCATAGTGCGCCTCCTTTCTTACGTTTTTAGCGTATTAAACGCAAAGAGTTGTGAGCGATGAAACTCACCAAGTCTACTGTTGAGAAATTGTTTGGAAATTTGTGTGAAGAGATTAAAAGCTGGGTTAATCGAAAAATTCGTAACTGTCGTTACTGCCATTTTTCTTCTATACTAAAGCGAAAAATTCTAATCCCTAAAGGATCTCAAAATAGTGGATTTTGAATTTAGCTAAAGCGGAAGAACCTAACCCAGCTAAAGAACTGTGAGCGATGAAACTCTCCAATTCTGTTAGAGTTTTAGGACTGGTGAAAGCATCAATCCTAATTTTTACTCTTATAAAGTTATAGAATAATGTTATTATTATCAGGGCTCCGAAACGGCTATGATTTGTGAGAAATTTTAGAATGTATTGTTGTTTTCTTAACTTTAAGAATAGCGTTAGAACGTCTTGGAGGCGTTGTGAATTGTGTAACCTTTTTGATATGTTTAGACTTTTGTGATTTAATGTTCTAAAGTGAAATGAACAAAAAAATAATTAAGATTTGTACTGTGTAGTACTTCCATCTTAATTTTCTTGGCTAAACTCCTAGATTCGTAATGCTCGCTTCGCTCTCGTGATCTAAAGATATCTATCGATACTGCCATCTAGGATACTGTTTTGCAGAGCACTTGGCTAAATCCTTCGCTATTGCCTCTGCATCATTAGTGATTTAAAGATCGATGATTTTGGAAGTGTTCTGAATTAAATCTGGATTTACCTAAAGTTCTTGGCTAAATCTGCATAGACAAAGAAAAAGATTTAGAAGCGTGAACTTCTAAATCTTTGTGTATGTTATTATTAAATTTGAGTGACTTAGTTAAGAGTACATTTGTTAAATGGTTCATTAGCTAAATAGGTTCATTAAATTGGGGCAGTCATCCTGTTCTGGATTTAACATTTTACGTTTCATTACGTGTATTGGTAAATTCAACGACTTACGTACTTTATTGACTTCGTCGATGCAATCGTACATTAATTCTAAACATTCTTCACACTCTTTCCTGCTGACTAAAACAAAATTATCTCCAGGATATTTAGCTTCGAAATAAAAATCTTTTAAAATAGATAATTGTCCACGATCTAAATCGAATGTTGGAATAACTAATTTTATTGCATCAAATAACATTCTAAGATTGTGTGTACGTAGTAAAGATTCAGCATCTACACATACACGTTCTGCAATAGATTTTAACATCTTTTCAGTTATCTGTTGTGTTTGCACTGCAATATCATTGTAGAAATTAGATTCTATTAAATAATATAAACTGTGCAGATTACAACAAGCTAATTCATAATAATCGTTTTTTCTATCTCTTTCACTACTCATTTATTATCTTACAACTCCTTTCACTACTCATTTATTATCTTACAACTCATTCCACTTTTTCCTTCAATTTTTTATAATCTCTTCTTACATTTTTCATAAATAAAGTATCACTGTTTTCAAAGGAAGTTGGTGTGACCCAGATTAAATCTGCATGTAACTCTTCTAAGTCATCACGAAGATTACCACTAACATACAAAGAAGGTCTTTCTTTAATTATTACGCAAAAATCTATATCACTAGTTGCTTTATAAGATCCCCTAGCATAACTACCAAAAATTCCAATTTCTTCATAATTCAAGTTATAGCTCTCTATCACATTTAAACACTTTGCTAAACGATTTTCCATCATTTCAACTATATTTTGAGAAACGTGCATAGTATCACCTCCGTATTTATATTATACTTAAAAAATTTAATTTATTCAAGAATAATTATCATTTGCAGTTTGTACTGGGCTAAGACAGATTAACCAGATAGCTTTGCAGAGCACTGGGCTAAATCCTCTCTGTCACCAAGGTCGGTGGATGTGTTCGGATTGACAAAACTATCTGTTAGTGTTAATCTACATTTGGGATAAACTAAATTATTTCCTTTCTTACTTTATGATGGAGAGAAAGGAGGTGTCATCAATGAATTCAAATTTCGATAAATTTTTAGGATTAATTGGAATTGTTATTGCATTCATAACACCTTTTATTATCATAGGAGTTTTCTAACAATAATACCTTTCTTCATTAAATTTAGTAAATCCATTGGAGACTGTTAGCACAGTCTCTTTTGTTTTGCCTAGAAGTTCTGGGCTAAAAACTAAAATTCGTCTCTATCGTGACTTCCATTTTAGTTCTCTTGGCTAAATCACAAGTTTCGTCTTTGTACCCTCCGGGATCTAAAGATAGTACCTGCCATCAAGAGTCTCACTTTGTGAAACATATTTCCCTTGTAGAGCAAAGGTGCTAACGTAAAGATAAAATAATCGGGTTAATTGGTATAATGATATTTGCGATTATCCCATTTGTCATTATAGGAATTTTACGTTAGCACCTTATCTCTTCAAGAGTATAAGTTGATAACTGACTTAGAAAGAGACCACCTTGTTCTCCTTTGTGGTCTCTTTTGTTTTGCCTAGAAATTCTGGGCTAGAGCACTACCGCTGATGAAGGACAGTAGTGCTGTGTTAAAGAGGTTTTAATCCTCTTGACAAAGTACCACAACAATACTATTATTGTGGTGGAGTTCTTTAAAAGTAATTCCCAGTAGTTTCCTTTCCTTTTTAAGAAAGGAGGTAAGCATGATGGGAAAATTTATGAAAATCAAACAAGTTTTAAGTAAATTATTTAAACCATCACCACTACTGGAAATCAACGTGACAATCAACAACACAACAGTTGAACATGTCACAATTCACTGTGAGAAATAGTGAATCAAAGTAAATTAAATTCTATTTTTCTTTTTTGTTTATTTCTTCTACTTAGGATTTTTTGATTCATTAAGAATTTAATTTACTCACTTAAGAGACTGTTCCCATTACAGTCTCTTTTTATTTTTCCCAGAATTTCTGGGCTAAAGCACTACTACCGATGAAGGACAGTAGTGCTTGGCTAAACTAGCCTTAGCAAATCACTCAGGATAGAACAACATAGCTTAGCTAATCTAGCTTAGCTAATTTAGCCTGAGTGCTTGGGTGATTAAACTTATTCTGGAACATTATCAAAATCTTGATCTAGATGTAATTTGCCACATCCGACCATTTCTGGTTCGCTCCATTTACTATGCATTCCGTATCCATAATTAGCACGAACTTTCACATATCTTCCATGCCAATGTGGTGTAATAAAATCATCATTAGCTGCTTTTACCCTAAGTGAATTCTTGTCTGTAGTGTATGTTTTTGTCACTTTGAAGTTATTATCTTTACTGACCATAACGTCATATGATTTAGCATAATCAACTTTCTTGAAAGTTACACATAATTCATTTATATCAATAGGAAAGCCGTGGTCGAAATAAGCATCTACATTTTCTGGAGCTTTAAAAAACTGATTCATATAATCCCCATATTTTTGTTTATAACCATCATACATTTGTTTATAATTTACATTATTATTATATTTATATGTCTGGTTTGTTGCAGCAAATACCGTTGCTGGGCTGATTGCCATGGAAGCCACTAAAGTAGCTGTGAGGAATTTCCCCATCAAATTATGTTTTTTCATATCAAATTTCCTTTCTTTTCTTTAATTGAAATTCATTTTTAAATTACAAACTAAAGCTATGTCTCCCTAGCCTGCGTGATTTGCTAAAGCGCTACCGCCGATGAAGGACAGTAGTGCTGGGCTAAATCAGCCCGAATTACTTGTATCAAAATTACTTTTATTAAAGTCTCCTTACCTGTTAGGGTTCAGAGTACTTTAGATCAGGGGTATCTTCCCCAAGAGCACTACCGCCGATGAAAATCCCTCATTACATTCGGTCAGATCTAAAAATAGACGGTAGTGCTTGACTAAAGCTAACTATTACCTGTCGGTTAATTTATCTTACTCTAGCCTGAATGATTTACTAGTGACCGAAGTCACTCAATTTTAATTATTTGGATTTCTTACGTTTTACAACAACGAATCCTAAGTAACCAATTCCAGCTACAAGAACTACCAGAACTGCTAAACCAAGAACATCTCCTGTCTTAACATCTTTAGTTCCTTTTGTTACTGTTCTGATTACGTTCTTTGGACTAACTCCAATCTTAGTTACTTTAACTTTGTTGTTCGCTTTAACTGGGTCAGTGTTGTCAGACGTTGCTACTGCTGTGTTCTTGTAAGTTCCTTTCTTGGAGAACTTAGCTTTGTAGGTAATTACCATGTCAGCGTTCGGGGCTAAATCCTGTTTAGTCTTAATGACAAAAGAATTGCCCTTGCAGCTAATCTCTGCTCCCTTAACTACTTTACCATCGTTCTCGATCTTGATAGAACTCTTCTGAATCTTAACTCCATCTTTGTTAAAGTTGTCTTTAACTACTACGTTCTTAGCTGTGGCTGTTGTAGACTTATTTGTAACTGTGATGGTGTATTCTCCAGTTTCTCCTGGCTTGAAGGTAACTCTGTTGGAAGATTTCTTAATAGCAAGTTTTGGCTTGTCTAAAGAAACTTCATTGTTGTCTTCTACCCAGTCTTCTGGATTCTTCTGATTGCTTGCCTGTGCTTTAGCTGTGTTGAGGACTTTCTGTCCGCTTAAGTCTGAGGACTTGAAGAGTACGTCGTACTGAATCTTCATTGTCTGTCCCTTGGCTAAAGCTACCTTGGACTGAATGTCATAGCTCTGTCCATCACACTTAATTGTGCAATCTCCTGTGACTAACTTTCCTTCACCATCGTAAATTTTGATGCTGTCCTTCTGGATCTCTGCGCCAGCTTTGTCCAGCTTGTCAACAACATGGATGTTCTTAGCAACAGCGTCGTCTTTAGTCTGTACTACTTCTACGTTGTAATGACCTGTTTCACCAACGGTGTATTCTTTCTTATCTGAAGTTTTACCGATAGCTAACTCAGGTGCGATTACCTGTACTCTGTATGGTACAAAGTGTACAACCTGGTTTGTAGCATAGAAATCATCACCAGAGAATTCTGGATCGTTTCCTGTGATTGTGTCTTTTGCTCCATTAAGAGTGTCTTTGATTTTGTCAAGGATTGAACCATTGGAATCGGACTTGGAATCGCTCTTGTCTGTAGCTGTGGTGTCGTCCTTAGATGTAGAAGTTGTAGCTTCGCCAGAAGTGTCGTCCTTTGCTAAAGTTGTCGCTTCGCTGGCTTCCTCTTTAGTCGTTGTTGTCGCTTCGCTGGAAGGAGCTTCAGTTGTAGCTTCAGTCGTGTCGAGTTCTACTCCTGTTGTTGCATCTGCCCATCCATCATCTTTCTTCTCTGTAGTAGATTCTGAAGAGTCGGATGGTGTTGTTGTAGACTCTGAGGAGTTCTCGTCTTTGGATTCTGTTGTTGCTTCGCTAGAGCTGTTCTCGTCCTTCTTTTCAGAGGAGTCAGACGGGGCTAAAGCACCACCGTCAGTACTAGCCTTAACGTATCCAACATTGACGATTTCACACAGACCTTCGTCAACTACTTTTACCTTGAAGGTAACATCTGCCTTAGCACCGGCTTTGATTTCGTCTACTTTGAAGACTACGGTATCTTTGTCGTCTGCCTTGGTTAAAGTGCCACCACTTACATACTGAGTGTGTGTTGGAATGGCATCCTTAATCTTGACATCCTTGAGATCTTTCTTGCCTGTGTTATTAACTGTGATGGTGTAGTCAATCTCGTCACCAACATTTACTACACTTCCACTAGCTGGCTGGCAGGATTTCAGAATCTGGTACTCAGCACCGTCTTCTGTCTTAACTGTCTTAGGTGTGACTTCGTTCTCTGTCTGTGCGGAGGCGTTGTCAGCAGTTACTTTAACTACGTTAGGTACGTAGTTGTCAATGAGAGATCTGTCTTCGAAGACTACATCGTAGTTAACCGTGAAGGTTTCTCCCTTGGTTAAATCTCTCTTAGTCTTGATTGTGTAACCAGTTCCTTTACACTCGATCTCACACTTGTCTGTAAAGTCTTTGCCGTCCTTATCACTAATCTTGATGGTCTCGGCTAAAACTTTAGCTCCGCTAACCTGTAACTGGTCATCGATTACAACGTTGTACGCTGTAGCGTTCTCTTTGACTTCTTCAGTCTTAACGGTGTAGTGAGCTGTGTCCTCAAATGAGTAAACCTTTTTGTCAGAAGTCTTTGTAACTTCCAGTTCTGGCTTCTCAATCTTAACGGTTACAGTTGTTGTCTTTTCTGGGACATTGTCGGCATGTGTTTTAGCCACGTTGGTTACTTCTTCACCACCGAGTGTCTGGTCAGTGAACAGAACATCGTAGGTTACTGTGAAGAATTCGTTCTGGGCTAAATTCTTACCGGTCTCAATCTTGTAGCCAGACTGAGTGCCCTCGATTGTGACTTCTTTAGTAATGTCTTTGCCTTTGCTGTCAGTAAGCTTAATTGTCTTGGTGTCAAGAATAGCTTTCTTATTGTCGAAGGCATCTTCGATTACTACGTTACGTGCAGTAGCGTTATCTGCTGTCTGTGTAACTTTAACAGTGTAGTGACCTGTATCTCCTACGGAATAGTTTGTCTTGTCTGACTTCTTCTCGATCTTTAACTCAGGCGTAGGGTCTTCTGGGCTAAAAGGTGCTTCCGCATACTTCCACTCAGGATTATTTGTGCAGTTAACTCCTGTTGTGTTAACTAAATCCTTTCCGGCTGCTGCGAGAAGTACTTCTGCCTTGTAGCTAACTACGATTGCCTGTGACTGTGTTAAATCTTTACCAGTCTCGATCTCGAATCCATCTTTGCTGTCGTTGTAAGTAATCTTGCAGTCCTTTGTAATGTCCTTGTTGTCAAGGGTTACTTTAAGACTGTCTTCACGAATTTTAACCATGTTGGACTCGTTCATGAAGTCTTTGATCTTAACGTCTTTTGCGACTGTTCCGGCATTGTTGTTTGTAAAGCGAAGTGTGAAGGTCACATCTTCTCCTACTGCTGGATTAGTTCTATCAACGGACTTCTCTGGGGTAGGTTCTGGACCTTTTGGTTTAACGGTCTCATCTGTAGTTACCTTGAGGGCTTCGTCAGAGACTGCTGTTGCTACATTCAGAATGTCCTTGCCTGCGAGAGCTTTGTCAGTAATCTTCATGTCGTATTTGATTGACATGAGAGTTTCTTTCTTTGTGTTGACGTAAGAAGGGTTCCAGCTCTTCTGTTCCTCAGGGTTCTTTCCCTGGGCTAAATCATACTTATCGTAATTGCCATCTACTACTAAATGTTTACGAGTAGTAAGGGTAAAGCCATCTGTCTTTGCCTGTTTCTTGTAGTCAACTTCACCGGCTAAAGTGCCGCCTTCGCGAAGCTCATAGCCTTCTGTATCGTACAGTGCGATTGTACCTGTGAGGATCTGTACGCCTTTTGTCTTAAGTTCATCTGTGTAAACGAGGTTACGTGCGATTGTTCCCTTGTGTGTGTTTACTACATTAATTGTGTAGCTAACGTTGTCGCCGACTTCGTAATCTCCGGAGTCTGCTTTCTTTTCGATCTTAAGACGTGGGGAGTTAATGTAGACAGTAGTGTCAGCCTTGATGGTAGGAACTTTGCCATCAACCTTGGCTAAATTGCTTGCGGTTGCTGTAGCTTCGTTTCTAATCTCGGAACCATTAACGTCTACTTTGTCGTTCTCAAGTGCGTTGGCATTGTAGCTAATCTTGAGGCTTGCTCCGCCTGCCATGAGACTATCTTTAACTACAAAACCATTACCCTTCTTTTCTACTGTGATTACAGGTGTTTTGTCCTGTGTTTCATTGTAGTGTTCTGGGTTGAGTTTGTTAGTCTCATCGGCTGTGCCTGCTACGTGGTACTTAATGGTATTTCCATTTCCACCGCTGGCTTTGCTAAATGTTTTAGTTCCGTTGTCGCTCACTTCTGAGATTTCAATGGAATCGTAGTTGAGTGCGAGACCTTCTGGTAGTGTCACGTCACTGATTACTACGTCTTTAGCTACTGTTCCTGCCGGAGCAGTGTTCTTGGCTAAAACTTCGTACTGAACCTTTTCGTAACCAGTTTCCTTCTCGAAGACTCTGAACTCGTTATCGCAACGATTGTCTTTCTTCTCATCTTTGTATGGGTTAACATACTTTTTGCTGAGTGAGAGCTTAGGTGTGTTTACATAGTACTCTGCGTCGTCTTCAGCTTTGCTAAAGTTATCGCCTGTGGCTGTAACTACGTTCTGCTGTTCCTTACCATTTCCGGCTTCTGCGGCTGTGGCAGAGAATGTAATAGTAGCTGTGGAGTTGGCTGGCAAGTAATTGATCTTGTAAGCCCATCCGTTATCACCACTCTTGGATTTAGTAGCTGTGATAGTTTTGGTCTCTGTAAGACCTTTTTCATTAGTGTCCATCAAATCGTTAGGTTTGTCTGCTGGTCCATGAATTCTTACATCTACATTAGCAGGTACTCCACTGATTTTAACGGAGTCGTAGTCTAACTTCATTCCAGAAGGAAGTGCATCGGAAACTGTGAGGTTTTCTGCGATTCCTTTGGTGTTCTTTACCTTAACAGTAAAGTTAGCTTTTTCTCCTACTGCGTATTCGTACTTATCTACCACCTTGTCCACCTGGACATTAGCGGAGTTAACTGCGACTTTAGCGTCGTCCCAAACTCTAGGTGCATTGTTTGCATCTGCGTTTGCTGCATTGTAAAGTTCCTGTCCGTTACCAGCTTCGAGAGCTGTAACATTAACTTTTACCGTTGCGGTTGCATCCTGGGCTAAATCTCCGATTGTGGCTGTAACTTTGTTTCCAGAATGTGTAGCAGTTCCTTTTGAAGTGCTTACAGAATTAATTTTAAGTCCTGCAGGAACACTGTCATCTACTGTTACATTTTCAGCTGTAACTGCTTTGGATTCTTTTGTTACATTCTTTACAGCAATCGTGTAGTCCCAAGAATCCCCCACTTTGTAGCTATACTTTGGTGTTGTTTTGTCGATGTAGAGAGTAGCATCTGGCTCGTCGTCCAAATCTAAACCACCATCGAACGAGAAGAATACACCATTTTTCTGTGTACCGAGTCCACCTGCAGTGTCAGTTCCACCGGCATAGTAACGTACTTTGAAGGTATTAGCTACACCTGCTGGTGGTGTGAAACCTAAAGCTGCTGTGTAGCGAACAGCAGTTTTGTATGATGGATCAGCCTTATTTTGGATCTGTATTGCATCATCGTCTGCCAATCCTTCCCCAACTGCTCCGAAAGTATTTCCACGTGTTGCTCCGATTTTATTACACTTAGATTTTGTAGTCCATTCAACTTTACTCTTTTTGTACCACCAGTTAACTCTACCAGGTGTGAGAACTTCGATAGCCTGGTTACAGTCAATATCAATAAATCTAAAATGTAATTTATTATCATTACCTGAAATTAACTTAGTAGTGCCATGTTCGTAAACATACAAAGTGCAGTCAAGATGTTTGTAACCACGAAATCTTACTGCTCCAAGCTGACCGTCGAATACTGCAATGTCTTTTCCGTATGCATTGCTAATCTCACCCTTTGGATTATTAAATACAACTTTTACATCATATCTCTTAGTAGTGTTTGCTTTCTGAACATTGCTGTATTTAACCCAATAATCAGTATCGGATTTTAATTTCGAAATCCATGCATCTCCAAGACGTTTCTTAGCTGCATTACTACTAAGACCTTCATCATGTCCTCCATTTTTTTCAGAAGCCCAAATCCAATCCTTTGTACCAGATGATTTGTCCGCCTTCTTAAGATTTTTAGAACATGAAAATTGTACACCATGTCCAACATCAGAATCAAATACAAAAGTTCCAAAACCTGCTCCGGCAGGATCACTTTGCTTCTTAAGTTCTGTCTTACTTTTTACAGTAGGGTTAGCTGCGTAAGTTGTTACTGGGATAGCTGAGGCTAAAGTGGTAAAAGCTAGCAGTGTAGTAGTTACAGCTGAGATTGCTTTGTTAAATATCTTTCTTACCATGTCTTTTTCATCTCCTCTCGTTATGTTAGGTAAGATATTAAATTTCTGAATAACGGAGGAGGTCTCGTTTTAATAGGCATGCCCCTTTCTTAATTGCATGTTTTAGTATTTTAGTTTTCTGGGCTAAAGTGGTCCTCGAACTAAAGTACTTAGCAATTAAAAAAGTCTAAAGCTGTGACACTCTAGACTTCTGTTTTGATTACCTTGGCTAAATCAACTAACGTGAATTGACTTGGCTAAAGTAATCATGAAATAAAAAGAACTCAAGGCTTTTACACCCTGAGTTCTTGTGACTATTTAAGCATTAGTCTACCTGAATCTACAAAATATGAAGCGTATACTGAACTTCCATTAGTTTTAAATGAAAAATGTAAACTTTCTAAATCTCGTTTGTTTAGACAAAAATTATACGGACATTTATTATCAATAATATCATAATAATATCCAGGAACAAATTTAATAACTTTTGTAGAGTGTGGCGGAATTGTAACTTTCTGTTTATTAACTGTCTGGAAATTAAAAGATACTGAAGTACTAGTTAATCCAAAGGCCACGTAATTATTAAAAATCATAGCTTCAGATGAATTATTACTAACAGTTAAATTCAGAACATTAAATCTATTTGAAAGTTCATTTGTGTTATAGGTTTCATAATGAGAATTAACAGCTAAAGCTTCATCAAAATCAATAGAGTAAGAAACTTTAACATCATTTGTTTCTACTACAGTTACAGATGATGTAGTTTTACACCATTTTCCAGAGCGTGTCAAATAAGAACACGTAATTTTAACAGTCCCTGGCTTCTTTCCTGTGGCAATGCCATATTTATTAATTACTAATTTGGAAGTATTAGAAGATTCCCACTTATAATATTTAATTTTTACTGAATTTGATACAACATTAATTTTTTTACCAAAGCATGTTAAGTAATTGAATAAGTTAGTTTTACTATCGACAGCTAAAGTTGGCTGATCCAAAACAGACCACTTATCGATACTGTCAGCAGGAAGCTGTTTCTTTGTGTTACCAGCAGGCTTCTTACTCTTCTTAGTTTTCTTTTTCTTTTTAGTAATCTTTTTCTTAACGATTACTTTACAACGGTATTTCTTTTTGCCTACTTTAGCTACGATGTAAGTCTTACCTTTCTTTTTGGCTTTTACAACACCTTTCTTATTAACAGTAGCTACTGACTTCTTAGTAGAATACCATTTTACTTTTCTTCTTCTACTAAGATTTCTAACTTTAAGTCTCTTTTTCTTTCCCTGAACTAAAGTTATTTTCTTGTAATTTAACCTAGGAGCAGCTTTCGCCTCCACGTTAGTTACTGGGCTAAATCCCAAAGTAAGAATTAATACTAAGAGAATAGCTAAACTTCTAATACCTTTCTTTCTTGTTTTTTTCATTTTAAAACACCTCTTTCTTTTTGATAGATGAAGGAGTTTCTTTTCTCCTCCTTGTTTTTAAATTTTATAATTACCTCTCCTTAAAAGTGGGTTTTACAATTTCCATTTTAACACACTTAACTAAATTGGTAAACTCACATTTGACAATGGTATCGTTTACTATTCTACTAATGTAGTGGCAGTAAAGTGTGTATTACTTCCTATTAAAAAGAGTTCTGGGCTAAAAACAAGTACCTCATCTTTATCATGATTTCGGACTTGTTCTTAACTTCCATCCAGGTTCTATCACTTCGTAAATAGTGCTAAGCTAAAGCGCTTTAATAGTGATTAGCCAAAGCTTATCCTGTCTTGACTGCCTTAACCAAATGTGCTACACCTTCTTGGTTTTTAGGAGACCACAGAAGATTAAAAGGAGATGAACCTAATGCCAGAGCTAGCTGCAGTTTTTGTTGTATCTGTGTTTGCTAACATTGTATCTGGTTTAATCTTAGACTTACTACATACAGTATTGCATCAATGGCATCAAGGTTAGATTTCCTTTTTAAAAAATCAAAAACCCAGGAGTTCCCAACATACTCCTGGATTTTCTTTTATGATGAGAAAAATGTCATCACAGTTACAGTTCTTTTAGTTTAAAAGAATCTTGGCTAAATCGAATCTTTGAACTATCCTAGTGCAGCACACTTGGTTAAAACAGTCAAGTGACTGTCTGTTGCTCTTGACTAAATCACAAGCTTCTCATTTCTTTCGTAATTTCGAACTTGTTCAAGCTAAAGTGGATTAGCCAAAAGAACCCAGAAGCTATGACACTTTTGGATTCTAATTTTATGTCGACACAATACGACAAATGTGCTACACTAAGATTGCGTGAAACCTTCCGCAGATGGGAGGTGAACCAAATGGCAGAAATGATTACTTTCGTAAAAACCATTCTGTCTGGAATAGCTGTACATTACATTTGTAAATGGCTAGACGGAAGAAAATAACGTAGTTTAAGCTTTTTCTTTAAAAAGCTAGAAAACCCAGAAGTCCAACACACTTCTGGGTTTTCATTTGCCAAATGGCTATGATTACTTTCAAGCTCAAATGTCCCTTTATTAGCCCAGGTCCCCTTTAAGCTATCTTTAGTGTAGCACACTTGGTTAAGGCAGTCAAGTGACTTACTGTCTGCTTTACCAATTCTATTTTTTATAATTTTCTCTTATTGTTGGCATGACTTGCAATCTCGCCGTTTTTAGATGCTTTACCCATTATATCTCTTAATTTGTTACTATTAACAATCACTTTGGTATCATTAACAACCTTTTTCACCATTTTAGACTATGCTGGTGAATTTGAATATCTGGGCTAAAGTAGATAGCATCGAGATCATCTGGGCTAAAGCTAGATTGCCTTCGATGATTAAAGTCAAATCACTTTTTGTGATTAAAGTCAAATCACCTTCAGTGATTAAAGGTATATTACCTTTGACAGTAACATACCTGACATCCCTGCTTAAGATGTGCTTGTTAAAACAGTAATGCTGTTTTGTCGTAGCGAAAGGAAAATACAAAAGTGCATTACTGGCAGAAGGTAAACCTTGTTAACTATCAAAGTACTTTCTTCGCCTATTTCTTCCGTACATGACTTTGATAATTTAATTTACGGTCTGCAATGAGCCAAGTGACGATCTTGGCTAAAGAACCCTAAGCCTTTGATAGCTTAAGGTTCTGGGCTAAAACTGTACTTAAGAGAGGAGATGGGCTAAAGCACTTACCATACTTATTTAACTCTTCTCATTATTATTGTTATTTTTGGTAAGTATCATTTTTATAATGTAGGAGGTCTCGTCTTAATAGACATACACATTTCTTAATTGCATAATTCAGTACTTTAAATTTTCTTGGCTAGATCGGTTCTCTAATCTAAAATACTTAGCAATTAAAAAGACCAAAGCTGTGACACTCTGATCTCTTATTTCGAGATCACCTTGGCTAAACCAACTAGCGTGAATTGACTTGGCTATAGTAATCTAAGTTCTAAAAATGAGAAGAACCCAGGGCTTTTACACTCTGGGTTCTTTATTTCTGTACTATTAGCTGCAACAGTCAACCTTTTTTGATCATTTTTTTCAAAATAAATCCACTTTGGAGTTGAACTAGTACTAACAGATACATTACCTACTTTAGCTATGATGGTTGCTTTACCTTTCTTTTTGGCTTTAACAACACCTTTCTTGTTAACAGTAGCTACTGAATTCTTAGTTGAATACCACTTCACTCTTTTCTTAGTTCCTCTGACTTTTAACTTCTTTTCCTGGACTAAAGTTACTTTCTTGTAATTAAGTCTAGGAGCAGACTTTGCTTCCGCATTAGTCACTGGGCTAAAGCCTAGAGTTAAAATGAGAGCTAAGAGAATAGCTAAACATCTAATACCTCTTTCTCTTTGTTTTTAGATTTTATAATTACTTTATTTTAAAATGGGGTTTTACAGATACCTGTTTTTCTTTTTCAATCACCATTTTAACACACTTGATTATGTCGGTAAAGAATGGAAATTTCTTACCAAAATAGATTTTCTTGGCTAAAGTACTGACAATTAAAAAGACCAAAGCTGTGATACTCTGATCTCTTAATTAGATTATCTTGGCTAAATCAACTAACGTGAATTGACTTGGCTAAAGTGGTAAGCTGTTTGGTAATTTAGAGATCTGGACTAAAGGATTCCATTAGCATAACAAAACCTCCTATTGATTTTACTTCATTTTAGCATGCTTGGCTAAAGCGGACAAGTTATTGCTGGTTATTGAATTAATACTGGTGTTTTAGAATCGCCTTGATATTATAGTTATTTCTAATTCTTATCCGCTTTAACCAAAAAGAATCCAAAAGCTATGGTACTTCTGGATTCTGATTATTATCATTATTGATTAATTATTGTGCTTATAAGCTAGAGATACAATTTTATGTTCTACAATTTTGTTCCAACCTTCGTCTTTAGAAGGATTACTAAATTTTAAGCGAGTATTTATGGCTTGTAAAAGTTTAATCAAAGTACTATTTGATGATGTATTTGGTTCAACCCAAATAACATGCAATTCTGTATCGTTAATATTAAACTCTGCTGCAAGATTAACACAATTTTCTCGTGAATTTTTATTAATATCTATTGCTTCATATATCACAGAAGCCCCACTCTTAAAAGCTGTTTTTATCCTTGCATTAATAATAGCTAATGCTAAATCATTGCTATATTTGTCTGGATAATCTTTAATCAACTCTTGTTGTAATTTACGTTGTGAAATAAATACAACAGAATTTTTATATTCTGAGTAATTATTTATATCATTCGTAATTTTTGATGCATCAAAAATTATATCTGTTTTTTCAATTGCTTTTTTAATAGGATATAAATTATCACTATCTAGATGTTTTAATTTTGAATTTGTATACAAACTATATACAAATTCAGTACCAATAAACTCAACTGCACCGCACACCATAATAAATTTCTGCTTTGGTATGAAAAAATCCATTTTTTTACTATGCTGAATAGTTCTTTCAGTTTTCTTTTCCTTATATAATGATATAGACTTTCCTTTCTGAAATTCAGAAAATAATTGTAATTTAGTTTCATAATTTTTGCCAATTATATTTGTTTTTTCTTCCGGTATCCCTGCATTAATATAAAATTCCTCTACTTCTGATACTGTTGGTAATAGATCAATTTTTACTAAATTACGATTTTTAACTTTTTTGAGTATTTTTTCTTCTGAATTATAAAATCCTGCAATTGGTATTTTTAAAATTTCAGCCCTTGTATATGGTGTTTTTTTACTATCGTTAAAAAACATACTATTACCAGAATCAAAAATAGGTGCGGGACCAATTAAATTCATTGTATCAGCATCTCTTAGCACCCCAAAGTTATTTAAATGTTCATCAGTGTTACTAATGATAAAATCAGTCATTGTTTGATAATCCATGAAATCTTGCATTTCGTAATGATCTAATCCATTATTCACACAAACACTAATAAATTTATCAAATAATGATTGCTCATTATTTGTTTTTTGACTTTCTAATAATTCATTTGCAGATAAAAGTTCTATATGTTCAGATGTAAAAGCAGGACATCTGCATTTAATACCAAAGTCTTCCATTTTGAATGCAGAATATTTTACAAAAGGTATATCTGTATTCTGCCGCTCATGTAGCATTGTTGCAAAAACTTCATTTATAGATTGCTGTCCAAAATATTTATAACTTTCTTTTACAAGTGTAGGTGGAGTTTGCGCTAAATCCCAATATTTTTCCATTTGACCACCAAGTGATGCATTAGGATCATATGAAGTTGCATTATGATATGGAATTTTACCATTAGTAAATATAGCTATATTAGCAAATTTTATATCATCAAATGATAAATTAATTCCAACTGGTTTGATCCAGTATGTGTCAGTCATACTAAGTCCGAGATTCTTTGCTAAATAAACTTCTGTATTAAAACAATTAGCTGCAGTAAGAACCTGCTGTATAGCTGTACGTGAAGAAGGAACAGCTCTTAATTCCCACCATTGTCGAATTTTTTCAATATTTGCAGTGCCTAGATATGGTGACATACCGTTTCTATTATCATGATATTCTAAAATTCTTCCAAATTTTTCATCAAGTATAAGTGTTCCACATTCACAGTCTTTATGCATTAAAAAATATTGTAACATCTTTATCACCTCTAATTTAGTTTATCACATAGTTATTATTATAAGCAAGTTTTTCATAAAGATCATCCCATTCGGTTTCATCTCTCCATTCGGCATCTTTAGCAGCAACAGCTTGCCCATTGATGAAATGAAAATCTGGATCATTTTGATATTCGTGGTATGCTTTTCTGATTTCTTGAAACTCCGGATCTAACGCATCCCACTCTTTTTTAATTCTGGATCTTGTAAAAGTTTATTTTTGTATTCTTCAAAACTAAGCATTTGGAATACCTCCTTTGTGATTAATTATTACTAATGCAGATGATGTTGAGGAGAAGTGAGAAGGAGTAAAATACCCCTTGGGATCTAAAAATAGGTTATGTCTCCCCTCATGCCTCGCTCCGCTCGGCATCCGGGTCGACGCGTGCTTGCTGCGCTCGCTTTAGTGGCTGGCGCCAACAGGTTCTTGGCTAAATCTCTGCTTAACGGTCACTTCATTCCCTTGATCTGAAGATAGCAGAAGTCCTGGGCTAAAGCTCTTAGCTATATCACAAGATCCTCATCTCTTGTCGTGATTTCTGACTTGCTACAATTAAAGCAGAAATGCAAAAGCTTTGACACTTCTGGATTCTAATCTATTGCTCTATCAATTCTCCACATTTATTAAGCTTTCCAATTCTGACTTCTTTAATTTGCATAAGAATTGCATCAGAATTAAAACCGAAATCAATAAGAGCACTTTCAATATCTACATATTCCTCAATGAGTTCTGCACTGTGTCTATATTTAGTCATTACTGTAATAAGTCCATGGTCCCAGGTTACAATGTTGTCATAGTATTCTAAATCCTTTCCACCACACATTTTAATTTTTAAATCCTTAAAAGAAAAAAGTGTATAGTGTCCAATGTTCCCCAAAAGTGCGCAACTCAGTTTTCGTTTTTTCTTTTGGATAAAATCATTATTCTCTTTAAGGCAAGTATAGGCGATTTTTATTTCATAATCGCTCATAGTAGTTCCACACAGCGTTCCATCATCTGTGAATATTACAACTTTATTTAACTGGGCTAAATCGGTTATACGAATAAAAGATTCGTACAATTCAATAGCGTATCTATCAGTAACCTTAATAGAACTTTTTATGATTTCTTCTTTAGTACGTGTCATTTATGTCCCCCTTAAACTTGTGAAATTCTTTGCTAAATTGAAAAAGAACTCAGAGGCTTTGACACCGCTGAGTTCTGATTAAAATAAATTTATCTTTTCTTTGCATGTAATTTGATCCATGCAATTGAATCATCTATAGTTAAAGAACCATCTGCAATTCCATAGATTAATTTTATTAAATCATCATCATCAAATATTAAAATGTAGTCATTAATATCTAGAAAAACACATAATAAATGTGCGCCTAATCTCTTGTTACCGTCTAACATAGGATGATTTTTTACAATACTAAAGCATAAATGTATTGCCTTTTCTTCTAAGGTTTTGCATAAATCTTTTCCACCCCAAGTTTGAAATGATGATTCTAACGCTGAGTTTAACATATCAATATCTCTTATTCCTGTAGTCCCACCATACATTTGAATTAAACTGGCGTGTAGAATGATTGCTTGCCTATCGTTTATTCTTTCTACTTTGCTAATTGTTTATACACCTCTACATTCTTTTTTAAAAATTTATCAGAAGATGCAGATAACTTTTCATCTGAAACGTATTCATTCGCATCATTTGAGATACACTTATTTTTGTCATCTGATGTAATTGGAATAGTTGCTTGTGTATTTGTGTCCATTGTAGTACCTCCTACTTAAAGTATACACATTACTAAACTAAAATACAATACTTTAGTCTGCTTCGCTAAAAACTAAATTTCGTAATGCTCGCTTTGCTCTCGTGATCTAAAGATAATCACAAGATCCTCATCTCTATACCCTCCGGGATCTAAAGATATCCTAGATTCGAGTCTGTCGTCTCTTCCATCTAGGATTTAGGTGATTTCGGACTTGTTCCAATTAAAGCAGAAATGCAAAAATCCGGAGACCTTAATTCCCTTGATCTAAGATGCTGGGCTAAAGTCTCCGGATCTTTTGTAGCTTATTGCACCTCTGTCAGTAGCTTAATGCACTTTTGAATTCTATGATTATATTACGTAGCTAAAACTTGCTTCGCTTCTATAATTAGCTTGCTGCTCTTCCACAACAGTTTTTGTATTTCTTACCGCTACCACAAGGGCACTTATCATTACGACCAATCTTAGGTGTAGCTCTCTTGTAAGGACCATGCTGAATCAGTCGTTCACTTGTTGGTGCCTGTGTTACCATCTGTGGCTTTGTTTCTTCTTTTCTTTCAATCTGTACATGCATCATGGCATTGATAGTTTCATGTCGAACATTCTTTGCCATCTCTTTGAACATGTCGTACCCAATGAACTTGTACTGAACTACTGGGTCTTTCTGTGCGTATGCCTGAAGTCCAATGCTTTCTCTAAGCTGTTCCATGTTGTCGATGTGATTCATCCATTTGCTGTCGATTACTTTAAGAAGAATAACTCTTTCAACTTCTCTAATTCCATCATTGTAAAGAGCTGCGTCCTCTTCTCCAAGTTCTACATCGTCTGGACGATTTACCTTTGTGAATTCATTGAACTCTTTCTCTTTCTTGTGGTAGACTTCTAAGGCTTCTTTCTGAAGTCTTTCAATGAATGCTCTCTTGTCGTTCTTTTTCTTCTCCTCATCGGATAGAGTGATCTTGGCTAAAGGAATCTCACTACGAAGTGTAATGTTGAGCTGATTTAAGTTAAGCTGTGCTAAAGGTTTAATGCCTGCAACCATTTCCACATTATCTCTAACAACATCATTAATCATTTTGTAGATAACGTCTCGCATGCTTTCGCCATTAAGAACTCTTCGTCTTTCTTTGTAGATCTCTTCTCGCTGTTCATTGTTTACCTTGTCGTAATCAAGTAAACTACGTCTGATTCCAAAGTTATTGCTCTCAATTCTCTTCTGTGCCTTTTCGATCTGTTTTGATACAGACTTATCCTGAATCTCGTGTCCTTCTGGAACTTTAAGTGCTTTGTAAACCTTCAGCATCTTTTCGGAACCAAAGAGTCTCATTAAATCATCTTCGAGAGACAGGTAAAACTTGGATTCACCTGGGTCACCCTGACGACCTGCACGACCACGTAACTGATTGTCAATACGTCTACTCTCATGGCGTTCTGTACCGATGATCTTCAAACCACCTAGTTCAGTAACGCCTTCTCCAAGCTTAATATCAGTACCACGACCAGCCATATTGGTAGCAATGGTTACTGCTCCTTTTTCTCCAGCATGAGAAATAATCTCTGCTTCGAACTTGTGGAACTTAGCATTGAGTACACTGTGTTTGATTTCTTTCTGAGCTAAAAGAGAACTAAGCTCTTCTGAGACTGCAATGTTAACTGTACCTACCAGTACAGGCTGTCCAGTCTTGTGGGTCTTTTCGATCTCTTCTACTACAGCATTTAATTTTTCTTTCTTGGTTAAATAGACTGAATCCTCATGGTCAATTCTTGCCACTGGTTTGTTGGTAGGAATTTCCACAACATCCATTCCATAAATATCAATGAACTCTTTCTCTTCGGTCTTTGCTGTACCTGTCATACCGGCTTTCTTGTCGTACTTGTTAAAGAAGTTCTGGAAGGTGATCGTGGCTAAAGTTCTTGACTCGTCTTTAATCTCAACGTGTTCCTTTGCTTCGATTGCCTGATGAAGTCCATCGGAGTAACGACGTCCTGGCATAATACGACCAGTGAATTCATCAACGATTAAAACCTCACCATCTTTCACAACGTAGTCTTTGTCTTTGAACATTAAATTATGTGCACGTAATGCTAAGATTACATTGTGCTGAATTTCTAAGTTCTTCGGATTAGCAAAGTTCTTGATGTGGAAGAATTCTTCTACCTTCTTAACACCTTCTGCTGTAAGCATAATCTGCTTATCCTTTTCATTAACAAGGAAATCACCGTCCTCTTCAATGTCAATCCCCATGATAGCATCAATCTTAGAAAGTTCGCCATCAGAAGTTCCTCTCTCCATGTCCTGGGCTAAAGCGTCACAAGCCTTGTAGAGATCAGTCGATTTGGTTCCCTGTCCGGAAATAATAAGAGGTGTTCTGGCTTCATCGATTAATACTGAGTCTACCTCATCCACAATTGCATAGTGCAAATCTCTCTGGACTAAATCCTTCTTGTACATTACCATGTTATCTCTAAGGTAATCAAATCCTAATTCATTGTTAGTGATGTAAGTAATGTCGCAGTCGTAGGCTGCTTTTCGGTCTGCGTTGTTGTATTCATTTAAAATGACACCTACACTGAGACCAAGGAAACGATATACCTGTCCCATCCAGTTAGCATCTCGTTCTGCCAAATAGTCATTAACTGTAACGATGTGAACACCTTTTCCTTCAAGTGCATTTAAGTATGCAGGTAAGGTGGAAACTAAAGTTTTACCTTCACCTGTTTTCATTTCTGCAATGCGTCCCTGATGTAAAACAATACCGCCCATTAACTGTACACGATAAGGTTTCATGCGAAGAACTCTGTCGGCTGCTTCTCTAACTACAGCGAAAGCTTCTACTAAAAGATCATCAAGGGTTTCTCCTGCTGTTAAGCGGTCTTTGAATTCCTGTGTCTTGACACGTAACTCATCATCACTAAGTGTCTGCATTTTTTCATCAAGAGCTTCGATGGCATCTACCATTTTTGAAAGTCTTTTGATTTCTCTTTTACTTTTGTTGTTTAAATTTTTCATGTTTGCCTCCTAAATTGTTTTTTATTTTATAGTTATATTTTTGAATGCTTTTGGTTTGCATTTGGGCTGCGTTGAGGTGTGTTTGGTAGTACTGGGCTAAAGCCTTTCAAAATCTAAAGACACTACTGCCTAAAGTGCTGCTTTATAGAGCAATTCTCCAGAAATGCAAATAGCCCAATCCCTCAATTGTGAAGGACTGGGCTATTTTAAGAACCAAGCAGGGTGGCTCGAAAATTGAATCACCCTGGAGGTGCTTGAAAGGGTAAAGCACCTTTCAGCTTTGAACCTAGAATGTGAGATGTTGTGCACCACAACTGACACTCTAGGTTGCAGCTTTTGAAGAACTCTTGGCTAAAGTCTTGCAATGATTTGTCGCTAAGAGTTGTCGTTAGCATGCAATTACACAGTTACAAAGCATCAAGAAATTTAGTCTGGCTGTTGGTAAATTTCTTAAATTTGCTAACGATTACAGAAGATACCTCAAACTTAATTGTCTAGGTAACTTTGAGTTTAAAAGTCGTGCCCTTTTAAACTCTTTCAAAGGTTTACTGATGATTAGAAGAATTTAATCCTACTCTTCTTGCACTTTTATTTCACTTATTAGGTTTTTCTTCAACGGACACCGACCTGCTCGATGTACTTCTCCGTTACCTAACTTTCCTGATTGTGATTTCTTAGCGGAATTTACTTTACTACCATTTTCATCAAAGTAAAACTTTGACTTTCTCACGGTCTTACGTTTCCAAACACGTTTCTATTGGTGTTTCTCTTCTGCCATTGTTCTGGTAGCTAAAGTACTTTCATCCACTTTACTACGTGCCTATTACTACTGACCTTTCTAACCAAACCAAGCAATACGATTACTGATTTTCCAACTTCGCCGGCTATTGGGCAAACTGCACTTTCACCGTACCTTCAGTTCACTTGGCTAAAGAAATTCTAATAGAGAGTTTCTACTTTAATTTAGACACACAGATGGAAAACTCTCTACCCAATTTCTTTTCAGTATTTTATTATATTTTCAATTCTTTTATTATTGGGTTTTCAAATGTCTGTTTATTGTGTGTTTTGTTAAATTAATTAGATTATAGCTTATTTGCTGAGCTGAAATGTTTAGGTATTGAAATCTTAAATCTACGGACAACCCTTGGCTGGAATGTCTAGGTATTGAATTAATACTAAATTTTGATACTAAACTTTAACACTGTTTGTGTTGGGTAATTCCAGAGTTACCAATACTGCTGCTTGGCTAAGAGAACATGGCTAAAGAATTCTGCTTTGCAGATTACAGAGTCACTTGGCTAGAGCGACCTCATCCATCTTAGCAAGCTACACAGCTACTTTGATTTATTTTGACATTTGTTTTGATTGAATTGCTTAAATTGAATTGTATTGCTTTGATCTGAATTGTTTTGATTTGAACAGAATTAAGTGAAATGTCTTATCTACTTCAATTTTATTATTTCAGTATTTTGTAGACCTTTGGTTGAGAATTGTTGTTTAATACTTTTGCTACTGCAGTATTTTCTTAGAATGTTAAAAGCACCTACTGCATCGGCATTATAGATTTGATTACCCTCTATGTACAGTCCTCTCTGGATACGATTGCTCTTTTGTGCGTACTGTTTGCTGACTTCTGGAGTGTTTGGAGAACATTGACTAGAGTAGGACTCCTCTTGAAGTACGAAGTTAATTCCTTTCAAAGTTAGCTTGTATTCTAACATTACACTAATTTTGAAGTATGGCATTTCATATAATTTCTGATTGTAAGATTTACTATGATGTGATCTCTTTTTGTTCTTAGCTAAACCTTTTAGATCACCAACAACTACAGTATTGATTTCATTTTTGATACAATAGTTCACTATGAATTTTGTAAGCTTGTGAAGATAATCACGTATAGAATTGTTTCTCTTTTTGCGAAGAGCTTTGAGACGTTTTGAGGTGTATTGGGGAGCTTTCCACTGTGAGGAGGATTGCTTGGCTAAAGCAGATTGTGCCTTTGCTATCTCCTTATGGAAGTAATGACAGATTGCTAAGTACTCACGTCCGACAATGAAAGTCTTGTCGTTAGCCGAATCGAAGCACGTGGCTAAATTGTGAATACCGAGATCAATAGCTAAGTATTTACCATTGTCTGGAAGTGCTACTGCTTCTTTAACCTCGTAGTTCAGCACGACATCGCACTTACCATTTTGTGGTGGGAAGATCATTAACTGTTTGATGTTGCTGACTTGGCTAAGGGCCTTGTGCCTTAGAAAGAGAAAAGTCTCGTTGAATCCATTTGCTTCTTTCACCATTTGTTTAAGTGTAATTGGAAGACTTAATCGTATTTCTTCTTCATTGTGCTTCATTCCATTTTGCATATATGTGATTGGCATTGGTGTTTTCTTGTTATTAGGTGGTTGAGGATTTCTAATTCCTCCGGTCTTTTTTAGAGAAGTGTATGACTTCCAGGACTGGTCTAGAGACTTGCATACCTCTTGAGCTGTTTGTGATGGTAGCATCTTATACCAGAAATTATTTTTCCATTTCTTCTTTTGATAATACCAACTAGGAAACTCTTTTAGACCAAGCTCTTTCCAGTTGTATTTTTCGTAATTACAGAGGTTCCAGAGTTTACTGGCTGCGTAGCACATGTGGCTAAAATAGCAGCACTGTTCCTCTGTTACCTCTACTTGTAATTTCCTTGCTAAAAGCATTGTTTAATTTTAATTCTCCTTTGCTTAATGTTGGGGAATGATTGCTGCTGCCTTCGGCGCTTCGCGCCTCAGTTGCAGGCTCGCGCAGTACGCCCTTCAGGTGCTGGTCAGCTCGCAATGGCTTACACGGTTTCTGTGCTAAAGCACTTATTGAAGACATCTGTGCTAAAGCCTTGCGGAAGTCATCTTGGTTAAAGCACAAATGTCTTCGATGTTTAGAATTTATTTTTAGAATAAATTCATGTGCTGTGTACAATCAAAAAGATCTTCTCGTCCCATTTCTTCAGCAAGACCACTGCCAACGCATGTCATCATCATTTTACTGAAAACATCATCTCCCATCACTCTTTTTACATCTTTTGCAGAAATTCCAAGTTCAATAAGATTACGATAATTCTCTAACTCTGTAATTTCACCGTTTTTTACCTGCTGGAAGCGTGTTGCGATTTCTTCGTTAAGGTCACACATTGATGCGGATTCTAACCAAACGTTATTGTCGTCATTGGCTAAAGCACAGGTAAACAAAACTTCTTCTCCTTCCGGACCACCAAGTCTGAGTACTGCTTCTGGGTTGTATTTCTCTAATCTTTTAATAATATCTTTTATTTTCATTGTTTTGATTCTCCTTTCTGGCTTTTGTTAATCTAAATCACTTAAATATTCTGTAATACGCTTTTCTGAATTAGGCGAAAACTTTCTTGGATTTTTTAGAACACTATTGTAAAAATCATTATAATCTTCTTCTCCTATTTCATCTAAATTTATCAGGAAAAACGTATCATCATATTTTTGTTTACCTAATGATTTTGCATAATGTAAAAAAGCATGATTAAAGAAGACAGCTGAGAAGAAATCAATTTCTTCAAAATCAATTGTAATCTTTTCTTCCTGAGCTAAAGCCTTCTTCATTTCTACCTTTAATAAATCAGCATCTTCTACATCAAATGCTGTACTGGACAACTCTTTCATTTTAATTAACATAGTAATTCTCCTTTCTTTCTTTTCTCGGTTAAATGCCCAGTAAGCAAAAAGGGAACTGTAAGTTTAATTACTTACAGTTTCCTAATCGCAAGACCAAATGAAAATCTTGTTTGACCGGAAGGTCTGCCAAGTCGCTGACAACTCACTCAATCAAATTGAAAGTAGCTTGGCTAAAGTGGAGAATGACTTTGACACCACTCTCCACTGGAAGACAAAAAATGAAAACTCTATTTGACCCATTAACTGGGTTAAAGGGTGGTGAGCTATGACCCTCACTACCCTTACGTCACGAAAAGTCTAGGAGAATTCTAGACTAAAGTAGACTAGGCTATGACACTCTAGTCTACTGTTTCATGTTTAAATTGTTTGTGCCTAGACTTAAAGATCTGGGCTAAAGCGAGGAATAGCTTTGGTACTACTCCCCACTAATAGAGATGTTTTTAAATGGTATACCTATGCCCAGACTTAGGGATCTGGGCAAAAGAGGGCTAGGCTATGACGCTCTATCCCTCTGTTTTGGTGTTTTTAAAATGTCTTGGCTTAAATCGTTCTAAATCAGTGTCTAGGAAAGGTCTAAGCTAAAGCAGACTAGGATTTGACCAGCTAGCCTGCTATTGAGCCATTGAAAAATCACCCAGTAGGAGTCCTGGGCTAATGTGATGAAGAGCTATGACCCTCCTCACCACTAACAAATTTACTTATCTTTTGGGAGACAAGTATTAGCCAAGTGAGAAGCATACTTGGCTAAAGAATGGTAAGCTATTGCACTTACCATTCTGAGTTAAGAGATGATGTACTGTCCCTATCATCTCTTGGGAGAAAAGTACTGCCAAGATCTTACTTGGCAAAAGAACAGTGAGCTGTGGCCCTCACTGCCTTCTTTACTATTGAAGTATTGGAAAAAAGTAATACGAGCCTTAGTAATCTTAGGATTTTCCTTCCTTTTGATTACTAGCTTTTTATAACAACATTTAATTTAATATCGGTTTTTAGATTTTCAAAGAAACAGCACATTTACTAGAATATTTAGATCTTTTATGATTTTAATTAGATCTTTTTAAAGGCACTGGGTTAAATTATCGTAACACATCGCTTCCTGCGCTAAAGTCTAACTGTTCCCAGTAGGAGTACTGTCCTTTGCTAAAGTCGTGTAAGAGCTTAACTAATCTAGGTTTTCTGTGGTATAGAGCAATGAAAGAACTATCACCTTTTGTAGTAGCATAGCCCTTGTTTAAAGCGTACTGAATTGTTTTTGTTGTTCTTGGTGCAATCTCTGTTGTTGCTGTGTTTCTAAATTCAAAGCAAGTTTTACCATTGAAGACTTCTAAGAGATTACTGAAAGTAACAGGGGTTTCTTTAGAAATGTTTTTGATTGTCATTGTAACGACGTTGTATTTGCCTACTTCTACTACTCTTCTACCTTTCTTTAATTTGTAAGTAATCTTAACGTCTTTGTATTTCGTAGTTCTTTTGGGAACAACTGTAATTGCACACTTGTAGATTTTCTTTCCGGCTTTAGCCTTTACTATAGCTTTTCCGACTGAGGAGGCAACTACAGATCCTGTTGCTGGGTTAACTTGTACGAACTTACTTCCTGAGCTAAATCTGACTTTGCCTCTGTAACCTTTGACTTTTAATCTCTTTTTCTGTCCGCATTGGAGAAAAAGTTTAGTGTAGTTAAGGCGTGGGGCTGTTTTGGCCTGTGCGGAGATAACTGGGCTAAAGCTGGATGCAGCTGGATTGGAATGAGTTGCTGGGCCAAAGCTAGTTATCATTGTCAGTGCTGCTATTGTTAATGCTGTTGTTTTTATTAATTTTTTAATTTTCATTTGTATCTCTCCTTTTAATGTGAGTTGTATTTGTAGTCTAGAATTGTAGTTAAAATTTGTAGTTAAAGTTTGTATGTAAAGTATACAATTAAATCTGTATTCTGTAATCAATCCTAGTTTATTGTGTTTTACCAGTGAATGCAATCTCCTTTCTTAAATTTGGGTAATAAAATAGCTCAGTTGGAATTGCTGGGTTAAAGTGGCGGTGTCGGATTAAATGAAGAGATGATCTAAAGAACAGTACTGGACTTAAGCTACTTCAGATTAGTGTACTCTTCAGCTACGTGCTTTACACACTTCTTCTTCATGAATTCAATAATCTTTGTATCATTACCGCTTTTATAAAATTGTGCTAAGAGTGCTTTGAAATCTTCCTGATCTGCTATGTTAATCTGGAAAACACCAATGTCGTTCTCAATTAATATTTTATTTGCCATCAACTGTGCAACACGTTTATTACCATCGAGAAATAAATGTGTTTTTGTGATAAAACAAAAATATTTTAAAGCTCTTAATTCTGGATCTTCGATTTCGTTTAATTCGTATAATTTACTTAAAAGGAAGTATAGCTGTGATTTTGGTGGCATGCCTAAAAACCGTATGATACCTCTTTTACGGAACAACATATTACCAACAATTCTATTAAACTCTTCCAAATAAGATAATGAATTGTAACGTCCTAAATTATTAAACAAGAATTGCCAAGCACACTTCATATTTATAACAAATAATACTTCGTTAGCAGTAGTTATTGTTGGTGCATTTCTAATGATAGCTTCTGTTTTCGAATAAGTAGTTCCTAATCCTTCCAGATTAGCACTTTTCCAAATACTGTCCATTAGTAATCTCTTTGCCATTGCTAATGCTGCATCTTTCATTTCAGCATATCACCTCCTAGCTATTATGTTGTGTGAATTCTATTCTTTACATCCTGCTTTGTTAAGATACTCTTCGTAGTCTGGCAGCTTGGTTAAATCGAAGCTAGCAATAGGATACTTGCAGTAACCACTCTCCATTGTGTAACAAGTGTCCTGGGCTAAACCGGATGAAAGCAAGATCTCAAAAATACCTGGCATGTTGTTAGTATCAATGCAAGCTAAGTGGTTAGGCAGATCTTCTATGTTTACTGTAACATCTCCGTATCTCTCATGTGTGCCTGCTACTAATGCTACTACTGCCAGGTTACCATTGTTAGTGTAGGTTGCACGAACTAAATCTAAATCATAAGTCTTTCCCCAATTTGTATATGTAATTCTGTTATCCATAATTATCTCCTTTTAAATAAAATAGCCCAGTTGTGATTAACTGGGCTAAAACTGTTTACTCTTTGTTGTTATTTTTTATTAAAATAAATTCATCCCAGTAGAAGCACTGGCTAAAGCAACCGCCTCTTTTGCCATGTTCATAGCTGCTTCTTCTGTTTCATGTGCTGCCATAAAGCCATTGGCATGGATAAATATTGTACCTTTCGGAAATTTAACTTCTTTTTTAACATATTTTTCTGGCATCGGTGCGTGATTGGTAAAAGCACCTACATAAGTAGGAACACTCTGTGAATTCCACTGACCAGTTGGAGTTCTGAATACAACCACTTTAATCTTCTTGTCAGGATATGTTGCATTGAAATCGCACACAGGAGCCTGCCAATGCATCAATTTTCCCATATTAAAGATATGTGAACTGTACTGATTTTCATTTTCAGCGTACTTTGATAAAAGTTCTTTCATTCTTTTTCTGTCCGCTATTTCTTCACGAATCATGAAAAGCTGTCGGTCAAAAACTATTTCTGCCATCTCGACTGCCTGAGCAAATCTTTCATCGGAAAGCTTTGAAGACTCTGAAATACTTGTGTTGAAAAGTCTAATCCATGAGAAAAGATTTTCTCCTAAATCACTCCGTTTCTGCCCGTTATCTGAAGCCTGAACTGAATCAAGAACATAGTCATGTAACATTTTTAATTCTTCGCCCTCATATAATTCGTCAGCAACTTTACCACATGCTGCCATTAGTACTCCATTTTCTTGCGCAGGATTGTCTGAGGAATGATGGTCATACTTACCACCACCAACATCCATGATAATGTCAGCTTGGGCTAAAGTTTCTGGGTTTCTGGAACGAATTATTTCAATCTCTCTGTTAAGTCCAAGTTCTTTTAACTTATTCTTAATCATGGCTACGCACAAAACATCATCTGCATGAAAAACGCCATTGTGTACAGCAAGCTTTAAAACACCATTGCTCTCTGTTAAAATTTCTTTAATTGTTTTCATTATAAATTCTCCTTTGTTTATTTTAAGAGATTATAATTAATGAAAACGTTAAGCAAGGTTTGTAATAAAGTGACGCAATTAAGATTAGCTTGGCTAAAGGTTCTGAACTTCTTATTCATTTTTTATCATCAGTACAGTAAAGTAATTAAATGTTTCTTTCCGAAATATTTGTGCAGATTTTCCAAAAATCTCATCGTATGATTGATTTTCTATTGTTGCATCTTTGACCATCCTACACAGTTCCTCTTTTCTTTGTACGCTTTCTTTATATTCCTGTATCTTAAAAAGATAATCACCATATACAGTGCACAATTCAAGATACATGTTAAATAAATATACATACTCTTTTGGTTGTAAATAATTTGCAGCTTCTTTTTTATTTAAAATATTATGAATCATTTTAAGACGTTCTAAAGCACCCTTATAATTCTTATTTTTTCTTTCGTGTACAGCCAGTTCATAAATAACTCTGTATTCAAAGTTATTTAATCTCAAAGACCAGGTATAGAGTTCTATAGCTTTATCCATCTTCTTTGATTTTTCGTAATATTTCCCTATTACATAATATGGATAACTAGCATAAGATTTTTGATATAATAGCTCAAGTGCAATCTTGTAGTATGCGCCTGCATCCTTTCTCATATCTCTATCTAATTCTGCTATCATTCCTTTCAAAAAGTATGCGTTGCTAAAGAAAGGCTGAAATTTTAAAGCTTTGTCTAAGATTTCTAATATACCTTCAGTAAAAAACAAAAAAGACTTGTCTAAATAACTGCAAGTTTCATTAATATACTTCCGTAAGTATGCAGCTGCATACAGACAATAAACAGTTTCTTTTTTATCTATTGACATATGATTTAAGTCTATGCACGCATCTACAAAAGCATCCTGTGCATACTGTACTACCTTTTGATTATCATAAAAATAATCAAACACATTCCGATGGTAAGATAGATTGCATTTATAATAAATTTCTGCTATCTCTTTCATAGACTCCACTTCAATATCTGAAAAATATCTACTTTTGCTAATAACTTGTATTATTTCTTTTAGATAATCTGCATTTAGTTCTGTTTTATCCACATTAAGGTCTTGCTTTATTGCTTTTGGATAACGCTCTTCTAACATTTCTACGCCATTCTTATCCATGCCATTTTTTAAAATAATTACTACACCAAAATCATAGGATAAGCGATCTGTCTGTGGTGTATGTCCACAGATATAAATTCCTACCATCCGAAAATAATCAGCAAGGAAACGATACTCTTTTATCTGATTCCAAGCATGAAGTATTTTTATTGATTGAATCATTGTAATTCTCTCTTTCCATTAAAATAGCCCAGTGAGTTGCCTGGGCTAAAGTGGTTATGAAAATTAAGCGATGGTGTTAGGCTAAAGCTGGCTTCACTTTTCTCACTGAGCTAATAATACTTAGAGCTAGTACATCAAAGCTTATCCCATAACTTTCCTTCTTTGTAATGTTTTCTACAAAGTGCTACATAGCTTTCATTAGCACCTAACATAATCTGCTCACCTTCTCGTACAATCTTTCCATTTGAATGTCTAACATTGCACTGTGCACGTTTTCCACACCAGCAAACCGTTGGGACTTCTTCGATAACATCTGCGATTTCCGTTAGTCTTTTTGAACCAGTAAATAGGTGATTTTGGAAGTCTGTTCTTAAACCGTAGCAAAGAACTGGGATGTTACAGAAATCTACAATGTCAGACAATGCATCTACATCTTTCTCTGAAAGAAATTGTGCTTCATCGACAAGTATTGCGTCAACCCTCTTTCCATGGTAGATGTACTCTTTACTATCACCTTCTTTTGTTCTCCATGTCTTTAAGACTTCTTTTAGAAAATCTTCTACGTATTCTGCCGGAGCAGACAAACCTATTCGAGAGGTTATCTTATGTTTACCATCTCTATTGTCTACCATTGGTTTTAGCAGTACAGCATACTGTCCTCGCTCTTTGTAGTTATGATGAACCATGAGAATGTTAGCAGACTTAGAACTTCCCATTGCTCCATATCTAAAATATAACTTTGCCATAGAACCCCTTTCTTCTTGGCTAAAGTGTCAACAAAAGCCCAGCTGTGATTAACTGGGCTAAAGCTACGACACTTTATTAATGTACTAAAATAAGTTCATTGTTTTTTTAGAACTTACTTCTTTTTCAAATTTTTCTGAGAAATGATTCACTGCGTCTAATGTATATCCAAGTGCAGAAGTATAATCCACACACCCACTATGATTATCATTATTACACAAATTTTCAGTAAGATTTGTATACAATGCTACTAGGCTAAACCAAGAAATACACCGTTGTTTACTTGGTTCAACAGTAAACTTCAAATCCTCTGCAAAATTTCTAAACAATTTCTCTGCCTGTTGTTTACCATTTTCCCAATCAAAAGGATACTCTTGGTTAAACTTGCCACTTGTTGAAAGCTGTAATGATGTGTTAAGGATGAAGTTTTCAAAATGTGTAAATAAAATATGAAGCTTACAATTCTTAGGCAATGAATTAACTAAATCTACTAACTTGGCTAAAGAGTGGTAAGCTTCAGTCGTGTCAATAGTCATAATAATTTGACTGCAATTGTACATATTCATATACTTTATCAGAGATGTAAAGGCATTATCCCTATAATCAATATCCTCTGCTAAATCTTCTGTACAAAATAATTTCACACTGTGAACATCACTATCTTTGATTCTAAATTTATTGCTTAAAGGTACATTTTCTACAGATCTAAAAAGTACTTCTTCATTCATTCTAAATGTTAATTCTAGCTTCTCAAATAAAGTAAACCAGTCGCTAAAATCTTTGCTGAAATAATCACATAGTAGCATTTTCAGTAAGGGTAAATCATAATCTTCAATACCAAAAGCGATTGTTAATTTGTAATAATCATTCTTTGTTTGCTCAAATGAAATACAGTCATCTTCAAGATTGTCAATCAAAGTATAAATATATTGATTCACTAGCTTAGACACTAAAGCATAAAAATCATTTTTTAAATCTTTTAATTCATCACAATGTCTAATAAAATAGCTGAATCTTATAGCTAACTGCTCTAAAGTAAAATCATATTCATTAAGTAAACTTTTATAATATGATACCAATTTTGATAATGGAAATTCACATAAGAGAGTTAAAAGATTAGAAAAATCCACATCACTGATTTCTTTGAATACTTCTGAGGAAAGTAAGCATAACTTACTTTTAAGCTCCTTTTCTAAAATTTGTCTGAAAGAATCGTACCCTCCAACATTTTCACATGTGTTGATTGTACTGCATAAAATATATTCTAAAGTATCTGAGTAACGAAAGGTATCAATCGTTTTAAATTTAAAACCTATTGATACAAGTAAAACATCCTCTGGTATTGCATCGCAATCAGTAGCTGTAATCAATGTTCCTGGTGCATTAGTATTTTCCCTAAGTTGTAAAAGCTTTTGTACATTAGGTGACTTGGCTAATGCTTCGATTACAGTAGCTTTTCCGCTATCTTTTTTACCTGTCAAAAGTATAGTTTCTTCTGGTGTAATAAAGTCTAAAGTTTGTTTAATTTCAGGTGTTAAAATCTTCATTATCTAATTTCCTTTCTTTTAAATAAAATAAAAAAGAGCCTCTAAATTGAGGCTCTTAATTTAACATATTATAAGTGACTTAGCTAACGTGTCGCACTTGGCTAAGTCTATTTAACCCATGTGATCGCAACCTAAAATGCAAGCAGGAATTAATTCTGCTACATCTTCACAATTAGTATATATTCCGGAACCTTCTGGTGCGTAGAACATATAATCCGCATCCAGGTACCTCTCTAAAACAATACCGGCTTTTACACCTGTAAAAGGTAAAGCACACTCCAACAACTTTTCAGAGTAGTTCTTGGCTAAAGCTATTGCAAACTCATCATCCCAATAGGTATCTTCGTCCACCTCAGACACTGATAAAGTGTCAATAGAGTTCTTAATATCTTCGCTGTCAAGTACTTCATTTTTATGTATCCTAAACATTGCGTATAAAACAAAGAACGCTGCGATTCTTTCCCACTGTTCTTCACTACAATCTTTTGTAATCTTAAGAATACTTGGAACATCCGGCTCTGTTGTTGGTTCATCGTCATCTTCAAATAAATAGTACTTAATTACTGGTAATTCACCATAAATCATTTCTAAAATATCTTCACTATACCACCCATAAACTTCTTTGATTGCATCTAAAGGTTGCTCTCGAATTGGTAAGATTGGTGAGAGATTCAACGCTCTTTCGTAGAAACTAACATTAAAATCTCCCAAGTCTTTGAAGATGAAACTACTGCTTGAACTGTTTGTTACAAAATCTGATCTTATTTTCACTTGTTATTTCCTCCGTTAAAATAACCCAGCAGGATTACTGGGCTAAAGTATCACATTTGGCTAAAGTGTCAAACTAGGCTAAATCGGAATACTGCGTTAAAGCTAAAACACTGGGCTAAAGCTGTCATGCTTTTGCTGATTTAGTACCAGGATGTACACTCTCGTATCCCTTTATCATCTCTTTTGTTATCTTCCAGAAGACTGCCTGAACATCTCGTCCTCTTGCCATCCATTCGTTTTGTGTTGGGGTTATATTGAAAATGTCATTCCAACTCTCTTCTTTTACTCCCTGTCGTTTTTCCGGTGCTAACGCATCATACCATCCCTGCTGTAAATCCCATTCCTTCTCATCATGTGAACTATCAAGGAATGAATCGTTAAGTACGTAATGCCAAGCGTAGAAGTCCGACAGTAAAACATCTTTATCGTCAATCTCTAATTCAATGCAGACTAAATTCTCTCTTTTGTCACTGAAATCTTCCTGTTCGAGGTCTGGCTTCTTGTTCTCCCAGTCTGTTTTATACCATGCCCAAATTGGTAATTCTAAACCATAAGGATGTTCTATTCCATGGCTATCCATCTGTTTTGCCAACCAGTAGTATGCACGTTTAAAATCCGAATCTGAATAAACCGGATTACAAACGAACTCTCCTTTTTGTTTTATTATTTCCAGAACTTCCAGTGGTTGTATTGTCCATAAACGCAATATACCACTCCTTTCTTTTTCGTTTATTGTACTAAGTGTTTTATTTACTAAGTGTTAACCTTTTGCTTTCATTACTCTTAAAGTCTTATCTAAAGTATTATTTAAAGTCCTCCTTGCAGTATTCACAAAGTTCAGAAATTGCGTTAATTTTTTCATCTAAAGATTTCTTTTGGACTAGTAATTTATCATACTCTTTAATGCTATCAGTATTTCTAAGTCTCTCTAGTGTGTCATGTTTTTTCTTGGCTAAAGAATTATAGCCTTCAGAAAAATCAATCGTTTCTGTTACTTCTATTTCAATTGGTTTACCACAATGTGGACAAAAACTAATTTGGTAATTGTCGTAAAATGTAAAATCAGTATCATCCACTTCAATGTCCTGCATACAAAATCGTGGTTCATCATTTGGACTACCATTGACAATATCGTCGCATGTGAATACAATGCAAGGATTATTTTTGAAACTTTCACAGCACGTTTTGTAAGGTTTATACTTATAGCTATACTCTTTTCCAAATTTAATTTTTACTAATTCAACTTTCATAATGTGTACTCCTTTGCTAAAATAGAGAGCTTGGCTAAGGTGACCAAGCTCTCTATTTCTATCTTATCTAAAATACATCCATAGAAATCATTTCTTCATACTCAGGATTATTATGTTTCTTTCCAGCGTAAAAAAGACCTAACTCATTTTTGTGAGAACCCCAATAATCCAACACAGTGTTGACTATCGTTGCATTGTAACCAATCTTATGGTTTGATGCGAATCTTTTATAGATATCAGTTATAGCATACACAGGTGTCATACCATAATGCTTAGCCCAATCAACAAATTCTGTATTTTCAATTTTTACTTCTTCGCCGTTGTGCTTAAAATCAGTTAGGAGCTCACCTAAAGACTCTTCTACTGGTAATAAATCTCCCTTATTATAATCATAGAATACTCCGCCAATATCATAAGCAACTTCATTGTAGTCTTTCCAAACAATGTGACTATAGTTACGATGCCAACATATAGTTCCTCGGTTAAATGCTGCTTGCAGCATAACAGCAAAGTAATAACAATATCCTGACTCAAATTGTTTGTAAATTGCTTCAGCAGATTCTGGTGTTCCTTGTAAATTAACAAAATCAAAAATAAATTTTAAAACCTGTTCATCTGCGTTTGCTTCAATGTTTTTAGTTTCCTCTAAATATTCTTTAAATCCATATTCTTTATTTTTCATGTTCTTCATTTTTTATTCTCCTTTTCACTTAATTCTCTTACTTAATTTTCTCACTTAATCTTTTGCTTTCACTAATCGAGTTTTAAATTATATTCAAGACTCTCTTCTTCATAAAGAGAAAGAGTTTGAATATAATTTATTTTCTTACTAATCCTTCGTAATTCATCGTATAATTCGTCTAAAGATTTCTCTGAATGTTTATTATCATTTGAAGTATTGTCAAATTTACTGGAATTTCTGGGTGCTCTTATTCTTTTTAACAACTCTTCTCTTCTCTTGGCTAAAACAGAGAACTTTTCACTACAGTCAATAACTTTAACCGTTTTGATTTCAATAGGTTCGCCACAACGAGGACAGAACTTAATTGGGTAATTATCACACCAAGCTTCATCATCGGAAGTTTCAATATTTGATAAGCAATACCTTGGTTCATTGTCTGGTGTTTCTTCAGTTAGATTATAATTTGTAAAACCAATACAAGGATTATCTAAAATATCATCACAACAAGGTTTGTATGATTTAAACTTGTATTTATAGAAATCTCCGAGATTAATCTTTACTAAATCTATTTTCATAATGTGTACTCCTCTGCTATCATCTATTGCTATTGTATGCTGTTACTTCTTATTAAAGATCACTATTGTACGCTTTTAACACTTGGTTAAAGTAATAGTAATTATTGTTGCGGTTATTATTGGGCACAGCAAAGATTACTTGGTTAAAGCTCCGACCAACTGCTTCTCTAATCAAGATCTCTGCAACTGTGCAAGCGTCCTGCCAGAATACACCACAACCCCATGCACCTAGAATTAATGTGTTAACACAATTATCCTCTGCAACATCATACATAAATTTAATTCTAGAAGCTAGTGCCTTAGTGTTCTCTTCGTAACTGATACCATGTCTGCCAGCACCGTAGTAGTTAGGTGCAGCACAAGTGAGAACATCAATCTTCACTGATTTGTTTTCTTTCTCTGATTTCCTTTCGAATACAATGGAGGGACTGTAGAGTGCCCTGTTGATGTAGAGTGCATGGTTCAAATGTTTTCTGTTCCAATCGTAGTAGGTGTGCCCGAACTGGGCTAAAACAGGGAACAGAGTAGACTCTGAGCACAACGCTTCTTCCTGTGCGAATGAACCGCTAGCATAACCACCACCTGGGTTTTTGTAGGAGGCAAAGTTAAGTATGCAAACTCTGTTACCTCTTTTATCACTTTTAGCACTCTCTTCACAATGTTTCATTAATGTTGTTACTGTGTCGTAAGGTTCTAGGCTAAAGAGGACTTCGTCGCCACTGTCGTTGTCTTTTGAGTACTCTGGTTTAAGATCTGGCCCACCATAGACCAGTGTGTTTTCTTTGCTAAATCTGATTTCTTTGTTAAATCTTTTTGTCACATCTTCAATGTGCTGTTTTGCTAACAATGTTCTTTCTAATTTATTCATGATTGACTTCTCCTTCCATTATAGATGTTATTATCATATCTTTTGGATATAAGTAAAGCCCAGAACTCCGTTGAAAGAGGTCTGGGCTAAAGTGTTCTAGATTGTAATGTTATTATTCTATTTCGCTTTTGATTCTTTAGCAATACGTAATTTATCTTCTTCTGGGTTGTAATAAAATATTTTATTACAGAATGAATTTTCTGTAATGAATGCTTTAGTAATCTTATCGTAGTCTTCGCCTTCAGGCTGTACCAGTAAAAAACAACTAGCCTGATCGACAATAACTACGTAGAATCCAGAACCGATTTTTTCAGCAATTCTTTTGAGTTCATTATCATAGAACAATACTGCTACACCATTTGTTCCATTTGTGGTAGTTAAATTGTAAGCCGGTAAAGCTTTTCCTGTTGAACGTAAACCTATCTGCTGAAGTTCAGGCACAAAGAGTTTAGGAGTTGTTTCTTTAGCTTCTAACAGAATCTGGTCTTTGGTGATTTCCCACTTTGCTAAATCCTTGTTAGTAATCAATGTTGAATTAAGTTCTTTAGAAGTTCTCTTAAGTACATGATGAAAGACCATCATTAAACCATGAATTTTAATGTGTGGTATTTCCTCTGCTAAAGCTTTGTTGCTTTCATAATTAACAAGTGTGTAAAAAACTTTTCCTTTAATATTTTTCATTTTAAATCTCCTTTGTTTGTTTTAACTTTGTTGTAGAATGTATACCTTACCGGATTTCACTGGGCTAAAGCTCTGTGGTCAGCAGATCTTCTATCTGCCCGTACAGTGACCAATATTCCATCCCATAGAGCCTTGCACTATTATCATCCATCTTTCGTGCTTCTTCCTCGTCTGCATCAGCGCAAGGTATTGTTATTTCAAGCTTGTCTAAAAGCTCTTCGAAGCAGTCTAAGATTCCACTAACTACTTCTCTTCTTTCATCTTCAGTCATTGCTGTCGACATTACTTTTCCTCCCTTTTAACGTTCTCTTTAAATCAAATAATAAAAAATAAAAACGTACAGTCAAGATTGGTGACACAACACTACCAACAAGTACTGTCAGAGTCATTGATTTACTAAAGTGGCAAGCTAAAGCAATTAAAGTAAAAACAATAACTAACAATATCATTTCACTAACTATTTTTGTGGTACTTTTCATTTGCGTTACCTCTTTCATTATTTTTTAAACTCTCTTGGTTTCTCTATTTCATTATTAAAAATGTATAACTGACCTTTTTCTAAAGCGTGTTTTGTATTATTGACTTTCTTACCCAATATGTTAGAATAAACTAAAATATTAATATACTTCGGAGGAATTATAATGTCTAGAATAAAGGGAACAATAACACCAAGTGAGTATGAAGTTTTAGAAGTTATGTGGAATGCTGAGAAAGAATTGACTGCTTCGGAAATAGTAGAAATCTCTCAGAATAAAACATGGAAAAGTTCATCTGTGCATCTATTAATGGCTTCTTTGCTAAAGAAGGATTTGGTGGAAATAAGTGGGTTTAAAAAGACTACAAAGAATTTTGCAAGAACTTTCAAACCTAGCATTTCCAAGAGTGATTTCATATTAAACGAAGCTTTAGAATTCTTCCATAATGATTTAGATAAATTCTATGATATGCTAATAGAAAAATCCTCTGACAAAGTTTTGAAACGTACTAAAGCTAAGATCGAAGAGAGATTAAAATAAAGCACAAAAAACTTGTATAAGAGAGAAGAACTGGGCTAAAGTAATTAATGTCAGTCCAGCTCTTTTTATCATAACATATTTTATTTTTATATTACTAATATTTTAAATCCCCCACTGCTCTTTTAGTTTGTTTATAAACTTCATTTCTCCAGTAGTTTTATTATTATTAGTATCTGGATGGTACTTGGTTGCCAAAGTTTTGTAGAATTTCTTCAAGTATTGTAATTCTGTTTTGGAATAATTAGCATCTCTGTAAACAATTTTTTCTGAGCTATGACCTGAGCTAAAGTCTGATTCAGAATGTCTACTCTGAATTCTTGAAAGATATTCTGAATTTGTCACCCTGCCATAAATATCAAAACACACATCGTATTCATCTGGGTAGCAATCGTAGTCTTCTAGAAAATTCATTTTATTAGTATGATATGCTTCGAGAATTTGACGATGTTCTTCGTGAATTCGATATTCTTTAGTTTTCTTAAAAGCATTAACTATTTTGTTCCAGAAACAATCACATTTGTCTGATAAATCATCTTGTATCTTATATAGATATTCTTTTTGCTCATCATCACTTAAACCCTTCAAGCAACCATCTTCTGCTAAAATGGAATCTATCTTAGCAAGCATTTTAACCCATAATATATCATCAAACTCTGGACTTAGCCAATCAACGAAATCATCTTCATAAGATTCTGCTATATCCCAATAGGAGATAGTTGCAATCTTATACTGTTTTGTTTTACTTTTACCATTCTCTCTGTATGACTTGCATAGAAAAATAGAATATGTTGATTTAGGATTTCTAATAAAACAGTCATCCGAATACCAATGAGTATTAATAATAAGTCCATTTTCTAATTCTCTTGTACCTGTAAGTAACTCTTTAGCATATCCTTTTGTTTTTAACTTACTTACGCTCTCTTTCACATAAATGTACATTATGTAACTCCTGTTATTATTAAATTCATCTTATTGATAAAACTCAGTATAAGGTAAAAGTATTTTAAAGTCAACACCAAGTTGGCTGTGCTAAAATAGATGTTTGGAAAGTAAATATCTGTGCTAAAAATCTTATCAGATTAAAGCTATGCTAAAGAAAATAACTGTGCTAAAGCGGATACCTATAGCACAGTTATTCGTATTCTTTTCTATTGAATCCTTTTAATAATAAATTTTTATAATCCCCTTTGCTAAACCTCCGAATCGTTTGCTTTATTATAGCACATATTCCATTCTTAGTTAAACACTTTTAATGTTGCTAATGCTGCTTCGAGTTCAGGATCCTTTCCTAAACCGCTTTCATCTTCGATTCCAAAGGTTGGTTCTTTAGGGTAATCTCGTGGCTCTGTAATTACCTGTTGGATTTTTCCTTGGCTAAAGTAGCCACAAAAGAAATGTAGAAACTGTTGGAAATATTTATCCAAATGTGGAGGTAACCAGTTATCACTTCTACAGAGAAAAACAGCATCGTAATCATACTGCTTTAAAATAGATAAGTCTGACGTGATTTTATCAATACCAGTGTAATCCTTTTCTTCGTATAACTCCTTGTAATTCTCCGGAGCAACCCAAGTTATTTTAGTATCTGGAATTTCTTGTTTAATAAAGTAACACCAGTTACCACAATCTTGCATATCATTCTTTACATTATCATTGTAGTAATCCGCATGGAAATCTACATTAACTATTTCTAACTTCTCTGCTCTAGAAGTACTAAATTGCTCCTGTATAAATCCATAAATGTATTCGTGGCTAAAGCAAGCTAATACGGGAATATCTTGCTTACAGTTGTTCATGAATACATTTTCTACAAAATACATTTCATTTGTTTTACAAGTTACTGCCTTTATTAAATCTGCAGATGGCTTAAAGTCATACTTAGCTTTCCAGACTTGTTGAGAAAGGCTTGGTTGTAAATCAAAACCATCTGGATATTTCATTAGAGCTTCTTTGTTAGCATTTTGAAAATAATCAAAATCAATGCTTAGTACTCTAAAAGTTTTATTGTTCATGCTGTTACTCCCTGTTGTTATTATTTCTTTACTCTATTATATCAGCTTCTCTAAATTGTATTACACTCCAGACTCTCCATTCAACTAAATCATCGAAACTAATACACCATCTATCTTTGTACTCACTAATTTCATAATCTATGGCATCTTCACAATTCTCGTAATCCTCTTGGGAGGTTTTCTGGGCTAAAGTGATACAGTCCTCCTCTGTTCCAATGTTTAGAACACCAATATCAATTCCCTGATAAGCGTGATGCCATATGCACAGGAAATCACCATTGTTCACTTCTACCTCTAAAATACGGTTACTGTAGAAGCTTGGTACTCCAACCTTTGGTGCAGGATTTTCCCAATCACAACTATGACATCTAGTACCATTGATATGTTTGTAATTATTATCCATCTCTTTGCATAGATCCATATGAGTGTTTTGCATAATCTCATTTTCTGATAATTCTGCATTGCCTGATGCTATTATATTGTCTTTGATATTTTGTAATGCCTGTTCCTTTGCTAAATGGAAATTCCTATGAAAGCTGAATTCGACATTTTCATAACTCTCATGGTCTATACCGCATACTAAATAAATCTTCATTCTTATTCTCCTTTTATGCTGACTATTGTAATTCCATAGTAATAAAAAGAGCCATTAGCTTTTACACTAATGGCTCTTGGACTTTTGTTAGAAATGAGAAGTCGTTAGTAGGAGTGAGTCTGTTATGTCTCCCCTCCGGCGCTCCGCGCCTCCGGGTCGACGCGTGCTCGCTGCGCTCGCTTTAGTGGCTGGCGCCAGAAGGCCCCATAGTCGCTATGCTCTTTTGATCTAAAGATATCCTAGATTCGAGTCTGTCGTCTCTTTCATCTAGGATTTAGGTGATTTCGGACTTGTTTCATTTAAAGATCCTTTGGCTTCCATCTGTTCTTTAGATTATTTGGTATTTCTAAAACAGTTACTAATATTTTGTTGCAGAAGATGTATGCGAAATTACCATACAGTCTGATGTTGTTGGCATTTTTGTTATTAAAGTACAGAGATGTAATCCAACGATTAATCTGTCCTCTAGTATCGCTGTGTTTCATTCCTGTGTAGAAAGCTTTCTCAGCCATGCGGGTTGCTGCTTTACGACTGAGACCACATCGTTCATGTAATCTTTCGTAGGCATGTCTTGAAACTTCTATTTTATCTTCCGGCTGCTCCTCTAACTGTTCTTCTGATGTTCCCTCTTCTGGAACGTATGTAGTGTTTATTTGGTCTTCTTTGTTAAAGTCTTGACTAAGGTTGTCTTGACTAAGATCTTTTTGGTTAAAGTATTCTTTGTTATTATTGGAAAATAAATCTAATTTTAATAATTCACTCATTAGCACCCCTTCCTTTCGTTTTATTGCGTCTTAATTATCTGATGCTGAATTATCGGTAGACTCTGAATCATTAATGGACTCTATTGTTTTTTGTGATCTGTTCACACAAAAATCTTGTATGCTATCTTTTTGAATACCGTCTATCTGTGTTAGAGATTGTAACGTGGCTAAAGCTGCATTGGATTCCGAGATGGCACTTTCTAGTTCTGCATTGTACATATCATCCAGTAAAGAATTTAATACTTTAGCATAACCATCAATAGTGGTTTTTGGTAAATTCTCAGCCTTACAGTTATTAACGATTTCTTTAAAATAAATATTTCTATATCGAGCAATATCAATATTTCGGAATTTGTAACCTTTTTGGATATTTCTCTCTATCTTATCTAAAAGTAATTGTATATTTACATAGCTTACTGCGTTATAGCTAGCTTCTGCATCTGTAGAAGAGTCCTGGGTTAAATCGGAACCTGCATCCAGATTGTTCTGTGTTGAAGTGGAGTTCTTGGTTAAAGTGGAACTGACATCTGAATCGCCATTGATTAAATCTTCATTATGTTCTGCCATTGCAGTAATAACACAAGCTGCTGATAATAGGATCAGTGAAAGTTGTGGGAGTTGCGGAGCTATAGCACATCCTAAACCAACAAACACACAAAGTAACAATGATAGCTTAATAAATGATAACTTAGATAATCTACGTCGAATTTTGTAGAACACACTAGATTCATGTTTATCAGTAGAATTTACATTAAGACTTAACATACCTCTCTGTTCTGCTGTTTTCTCACCATTAATAATCTTTAGCACATCTTTTGGATCTTTAACATTACACTTCTTTAAGAAATCTAATTTAATATCTTTGACTGTCATGTTGTTTAAATTGTCATATAGAACTATGAGATTGTAATAATCTTCTGACGTTTGACGACTAATACCATTCTCTTTGATGAATTCGAAAATAGTAAACAGTATAGTACACTCGCTGTGTATAACATTGTATTTTAAATCGTCCTTCTCTAAATATCTTAAATATTTTGTTAGAATAAATAAGATAGTATATGCATTTGTAAGAGTATCTATATAATCAGTAGTAAAGTATTCTATCCTATCTTTAAAGATTTTATGGATTGGAATATCAATCTTTTTCCTAAAAGAATTTTCAAATGCACTGCTTATATCACTCCTTTTTAAAATCTTATAAACCTTTCCGATAGACTTCTCAATAACATCTTCACAATTATTAGAACTGTACAGATCTCTTATTTCGGCTAAAAGTATTTTTTCTGACATGTTTATTACCTCCTTTGATGCATTGTCATTTTCTATTTTATAATTTGTTCTTCCGGTAATTTAGATTTGTATTGGGCGTTTTTAGATCTATGTTAGAGATGTGAAGGTACTTTAGAATCTTGGCTAAATCTGTAAAAGTTCCGGTCCTGGGCTAAAGCTCGCTTTGCTCTCGTGATCTAAAGATAATCACAAGTTCCTTATCTCTATACCCTACGGGATCTAAAGATAGTGATTTCGGACTTGTTCCATTTAAAGACCTGGATTCGTAACTGTTCCCTAAAGTCACGTGATCTAAAGATACTGGCGATACTTCCATCGAGGATCTCACTTTGTGAAACTACTTCATGGATGGTCCTGAACTGAAGTTATAGTACATAATAAAAATAGCCATTAGCTTTTACACTAATGGCTATTGATGCTGCAGAATTAATTGTTATTGTAGAATTATTACTGCTTATGTTGGATTATGTTGTGATGTGTTAGATTGTGTTGGTGGTATTTGATGGTGTTGCCCAATTTAATTACATCTCTTGGATTGCTTTGTTAAAGCGCTCCAATCTTCCATGTACATTAGCTGAGTTGGCAGTTCCCTGTTTACAGAATTGCATGAACTCTTCGTCCTCTTTGTAAGTAGCAAGGAAGTTATCTAACCATTCGAAGTACTTGGCTAAATCTCTCTGCTCCTTCTGTACTTTACATACCCCAAAGATCATTAGACTAAGAAGTGTCTTAGTTACTTTGACTCTTTTTGTGTAGTGTTCGTTAAGCTTGTCTAAAGCTTCTGCAATAGCAATTACATTCTCTTCGTTAATGTTCTCGTTGGCATTCGTTATGTATTTGATCTTATCTGTGTTACGTAAACTATCGAAAGGACATTCTGGGCTAAACTCCATTAGCATTAATACTTCGAGAATGGTGGAGACATCTGTAGAAGTAATAAGTTGTCTTTTGGTTAAAACTTTCTCAAAGAAAGGGTTATCCGTAAGTTCTTGGATATCATTGAGTAAATCAACCGACATGATTGGTAATAGTTTTTGTATAGCATTGAGCGCTATTCCACTATTAATTCTTGTATAGAAATCATTCAACTCTTCTCTAGTGTAGTCACTAATTTCACAAATAGTTAAGGATGCATCGTCTAAAGCACTTTTGACCTCATCGTCTAATGCATCGTACTTCTTTCCACCGATTTCGTATTTCTTTCCATCAATTGTTATCTTTCCTAAAGCACCTGATAGCTTAAAGTTCTTAACTCCGTCTTGCTTTATAATGAACTCTTTAAGATTTCCGATACGCTGGTTACCGTCTGCCAGGTATTTAACCTTCTTGCCATTTTCATCTTCTTTTACAGTTATGTAAATAATTCCGATAGGATATCCTCTCAGCAGAGAATCTATTATCATTGATTTACCAAAGTTGTTGTACGCACCGGTTGGTCTTTGGATATCTAGATTAAGTGAGATTTTACCTTTCTGTACATCTTTCATTACTGATTCGACTGATCTACTTACTGTTTTGAATTCCATGCTATACCTCCGAACTATTGAATATTTCATTATTTTCTTTTACAATAGCACATTTGAAATTTTTTGTAAATAAAATCAATTCGTCGTAATTCGATTCATGAGAGTGGACTTGGCTAAAGCCTTTCAGGATCTAAAGATAATCTTGATTCGTAACGCTCACTTCGCTTTCTTGATCTAAAGATAGTTACGCTACTGCCATTAAGAATCTTACGTTATAAAACTCTTAATTTATTCTCCTGGGCTAAAGCGCAATCCTTATCTCTACATAACATCATAATCTGCATATTTAGAATTCATCTTCTACCAAACGTAAATCGAAGTCTCTTAAAATATGACTACTAAAGAGTCTTTGTAAAGGTTGTATTTTTTTGGAAACACCGTAGGCACCTTCTGTTCTACTTACATATTGCAATTCTTCATTTACATTCGTTATCTCCTTTTTTGATTCTTCTAGGCTAAAGCTGCTATTGCTATTTTTGTCTAGATCAGTTTCATTAGGAAGTTCCGTTGTTAAAAGTGATTGATTACAGAATTCTTTACTTGTTATCTTTTTCAAATAACATAATTCTTTATTTGTCTTTTTGGAGAGTTTGGTAAATTGTAATTGCAACTGCTCACACTCGGCTAAAGAGAATTTAGAATTCTCATGGAGAGATTCAATCACTTTGTTAAAGCTTCTTAGATATTTAACTATTCCAAACTTTGGAGAGTAGTAAAATCGTATTGAACCATCTGTAGGATTTACCATAATGTGATGGTAGTAATCAATGTCTACAATACATCCATGGATATTGCCACTCAATCCTAACTGACGTAGTTCTTTTGACAGATGTGTTTGTACATTTCTAAGTGGTGCAAGCAATCTAAGGTATTTAGAGATTACTAAGCTAAAGTTCTTTACAATCCAATCAATATCAGTATCTTTAGTAAGTTTTTTAGTCTTACCGCCATTAGCGATTGAAATACCTTTTGAAGGTCCTGAATCACATACAAGGAAAAATCCATAGTAGTCGTCTTGTTTGATTACATAGAATTTTCTATTATCCTTACTGATGAGATTACTTAGGTATTTACCACTTTTGATAAACTCTCCGGCATATCGGTAAAATTGTAAGTATGTTTCAACTGTTGTTTCATGAATATCATCTTTTAGCGATTCGTATGGATTTCGACTAACACCGGTTGTTGCTCTCTTAAAGGTTATCTCTTGATTGTGATAACCAATTTGATTGTCAGCGTACACTACACGATCTTTTTTCTTCTCATAGTAATTCCTGTGGTTATGTCCAGTGAAGTAAATTGTTTCTTGGTTAAAGTGGTTAAGACAGGAAAGCGTTGGATAATGGGAGGCGCAGATAAAACACTTACCTTCCTGTTTTGCCTGGGCTAAAGCTTTGTAATATCCATCTTCAAACTTAGTTCCCTCTTCTATCTCTTCTTCACGAGTAAAACCATTGTAACAAAGTGTATTGTTAGCATTGAAGTGCTCGTCATACTTTGCAAAGCCTGTTCCACCGTAAAGAATAAAATCAATCCATTTTGGAGTACCGTCCAAGTATGAGAAACGTTTTAACTCCAGCATTTCGTTTTGGAGAACATGAATACCATACTCGGCTAAAGAAGTTTTATAGAAATCTACAGCTGATGCGATAGAATCGAAATCGTAGTATTCATGGTTACCAAGAATAAAATAAATATCCTTTAACTTACCTAATTTAAAGTCATTCAAAGTAATTTCTTCAAGTGGCTTAGTGCACTTCTTTTCTAATTCTGTTTTGTCTTTATTTAACCATTCTATCTTTTGTCCAATAGAAGCTATCTCTTTACCACATTTATTTAATTTTTGATTTAATTCAATGAATTCTATAATGTTCTCGATTTCTTTATCTGTGAGATTAAGTTTTTGAAATGATTTTAATTTTCTAAAATATTCAAAAGCACTCATTAAATCTTCTCCGTATCTGTAACGATTTCTATAGTTTACTAACTTTTGTAAATTGAAATCAATAATAGATTTTTTTACCTCTATTGTTTGTAGTAAGAATTCTTTATACTTTCTTTTGTGCTGTAATTGCTTTTCTAAGATTCCTGAGTTAAACTGTTCTCTACAATTAATTAATTTATGTTTGAAGTAAGTGAAAGAACTTTTACTACAATAGATGCGTAGGAATTTAAAGAACTCAATTACCATATTGTGATCCGTGGCTAAATCGCCATTAATGATTCTAATACTGTTAAAAGTGATCGACTCGGCTAAAGCTTCTGTAACCTGTCTGAGCATCTGTTTGACATCGTTATTATAAAACTTTAAATGGTGTTGTAAATGTATGTCTGAAATGTAATCTATAGTTATGTCATTTCCTTTACCATAGTATGTTAATGGTGTAGTTAATTCTTCTATCTTTTTCATTAACTCCTGTTTAGCCGTATGTTGAGTGTTTTGAATTGTTGTTGTATTATTCATCGTTATTATTCACCTCCGTTGCAGATTATGCAAGTAGTTAAATCACAAGTCCTTATCTCTGGTCGTGATTTCAGACTTGTTCTTGATCAGAGTTCTTTGCTGTTATCTTCCCTCTGTAAATCACTAATACACTTTTCTATGTAAACTCTTTGGATTGCGATGAATGCGCAGAAGACTAAATTGACAGCTAAGAAAATGAATAAAGCTGCTACTGCATTTGTGTGTTCGTGAACATTTCTAAAGGTTTGCATACATCCAACAATTCCGAATGTACTGATGCAAACTACCATGCTAAAGAAACCTTTAGACAGTAAAAACATTTTACTGTAGTTTTCCTGGATTAAAGCTTTTAGAGTAGCTCTACGTAAAAGTATACTAAGACTGAATGTGACAGTCAATGTTATTGTCCAAAGTAATGCTGTTGGCCAGAGTTCTTGCAGCAATTTGTTTTTGAATAAGAGAATGTAATAAACTAAGTATGGTAAGCTTACTACTGCTATGGTTATGCTTAGATGATGTTTGACTTTATTTTTAACTTTATTTTTGATTGTGATTGGATCTTTCGTCATGATTAATACCTCCTTGGTTTTAAACTTGGCTAAACTGGATTCTCTTTTGTTGTGATTAAGATTGCTCTGTTTAAAGACAGAAATGAGAAAAGCCAAGAGCTCCTGTTACAGAGATCTTGGCTAAAGTTGTTACTGTGCTAAAGCTCTTACTGGGCTAAAGCTTATTGCTGTTATCTGATTCCACAATGTTCCTCGTTCCACTTGTCTTTGTCGAAGTTGTTTGGATCTATTTCGCCATTGTCGATAGCTTCTTGGAGCATTAGAACACTTCGGACTGCCATTAATACTTTTCCTAAGTAGTTATTACCAATTCCATCAACGGTACCCCATGTTCTGTCTCCCCATGTGTTTCCCTCTTCTAACCACTCTCTTCCTGTTGCAATTAATTTCTGCTTAAGGAATTCATTCTGAGAGAACTTAGCTAAAACAATCTGGTACATTACATCTATCTTAATGTCTTCCCAGTTTTCTCGTAATTTAACTTTGTAACCTTCTCGCTTTGCTACGGTTGGCGCCATTGTTTGGAATCGTTTACGATCTTCCTGGTCTAAAGTCTTAGAAGCTTGGAACGCAGCTTCTGAGCTTGGATAAGTCAAACCTTCCCACTCTACACTTGTTTCGTAGAAATTACTAAGAAATCTGTTAGCACCTCTAAATTTGTTAATCATTACTTCACCATTTTAACCTTTCTTTTTAATAAAATTGTATAGCTTGGCTAAAGTGATTAAGAGGTTCACACATTACCATTCTTTTCAGGGTTTATTTTTAATCATAACACATAAGAGCATTTAAATAAAACCCAGAACTCCGTTGAAAGAGATCTGGGCCAAAGCGAAACCAAATGAACAGCATAATTAAATGGACAATTAATCTGCAGTTTTGTACATCTATCTTAAATACAAGTTGTGTATTACTGTAGAAATTTGTAAGCATTTATTAGTTCTCAAAAACGTTATACAGAGTTTCGCTAGTCATGTTTCGTTGTGCTTTGATAAAGATAAGTGCTACTATTACCAGGATTAAAACTGTTACTAATGCACCAATAACCCCAAAGCTTTTAAGAAAAATGTCTAAGTTAGCTGAAAGTCCTAATGTAAACATTAAAAACATATAAAAGTAAACTAAATTGATTACTTTTGTCAATTCAAGCAATACTGTTACTACTTTGAAAATATTACTACTATCAGGTGTATCTATGTCTTTAATAATAGTAACAATTTCATCATCTAATCCATCTATATCTAACCCATCAACACCTGAAAATTTGTCAACTTCTGCTACTTTTTTATCTAAGTCATTCAAAATCTCACTAACCTTGTTTAAAGCTTTTTCATACTGATTTAAGGTTTCAATTAAATTAAAATCAGTAGGATTACTGTAGGTTGAGAGAAATCCTGTGCTAAAGTTCTTATAGATTTTACTATAACTAAATAGTAACATTGCTAAATCAAGAAAAAGCACTCCACTAACGATAAGCACAGAATATATCGGTATGGTTGCATAACCTCCTCTGAGTAAATAGATAAAATACCAAATAAACGGTAACAATGAAACTATCAATGCTATTGTAATTTGTTCTGTTATCTTTTCTAATGCTGTGTTGTTCATGTTAAACCTCCTTTATTAAAAGCCAAATCCTCTGATTAAATTAGGGCTTGGCTAAAGCAGCTACGTTTAATTAGGACTTGACTAAAGCAATCATTAAATCGCATGCTTTGGTCTTTTAAGAATACTTGGAGCAAGTATTTTATAGCCAACTGAACGGAATTCATTCCAATCACTGCTCTTATCTTTTTTGTAAATAACATAAGGTATCCCTACATACTTCTCAATGAAATCCTCCAATTCATTTTGTGTGCTAAAGTAAATACTATAGTTATTAAAATCTGTAAGATTAAGTTTCCATTCGTATGGACATTCTTTAGTTCGAATACAATGTCCAATCTGTAAACTACAGAAACAATCGATAAACATCTCGATTACTTTTGGATTCTCTGCTTTTACTTTAGTATTTAAATTTTTAGAAATTATTTCATCAAGAAGATTTTCTACTTCTAATGAATTGTTTGCTTTTTCTGCAATCCTTCCTTTCACACTTATTGTGAATGAAATCAATAGATTTGTTAACTGCCCGGTAGAGTAAACATTTGTGAAACCAATTTCTAGCTCACGAAGTTGTTCTGGGCTAACGCTATTAATATCTTCACCTTCTATGTTTTCAAGTATCATACAATACTGTTTAGCATAAAATAAATAATCAAAGAAGTTTACCACTTCTGGTTTATCTTTCATTGTGTTTATTAAAATCTCTGCAAATGTCATAATCAATTCTCCTTTTTTGATTAAAGTAAAGCCAAATCCTCCGATTAAAGAAGACTTGGCTAAAGCGATTACTCCTCCTCATCTCCACTTTAGTCTGGTTTCTTTCTTAAGCGCTTCCTACACAATTTTTGTGCTACTACTTATTTCCGCTTATCGCATTATTTTCTTTGCCAACATTTACAGATTGTTCTTCAGGAATAGTGAAACCTAAATATCTTAATCTCTCCTTATTAGTTTTAAACTGAAGAAATCTGAAGATAAATAACCAAAAAGTTAACTGACAAGCTAATTCAAAATAATTAGACTCAGCTATAGTAACGTTCTCAATATCGGGAAAAATTAATATGTAAACAAAACTAAATGAAAAAATTGTAATAGCTGCGACCGCAAATAAAGTACAAAACTTATCAAGATTATCAAAGCATTGATGCTTTATATCCCGCATAATACAAACAGAACAAGAAACAATCACAGTAACAGGTATTAACATTACTACTTGTAAAGGGTTGTAATAGTCAGTTGACATTTTGTATGTCAAGATTAAGTATTCGAAGGAAATAAATAGTGACAATGTCACTAATGCCTTTATCACAAAGAAAAATCTATAAAACTTTCTTTTGAGATTTTCTTTGACTTCATTCTTAAGTTCTTTGTCTACAAGTTTTTTCTGTAATTCATTCATAGTAAATTCTCCTTTATTAAAAGCCAAATCCTCCGATTAGAGAAGACTCGGCTAAAGTTGACACACTTTTTTACAGAGTGTTATTACTTATTAAGCTTTTTAATCTCATCTGTAGTTTTCTTGTAATTATGATCTAACAAGATTGCACAGATAACTATTAATCCCATTGCAACGTAAACTAATTTATCGTATTTCAGTATTGTGAAAATCTCTGTACCCAAACAACTACTAATAAATACTGCTGCAAATCTAAGCAACATTATTATACGAGCATTGAGGCACACGCTCACTGGAAATACTTTATTTTCATCAAACATTTCATAGAAGTTTGTAAACAACTTAGAAATTACTATTAGTAAAATTCCAACTGCCACCAGTTCTATCGCTACAAGTGATAAAAGTTTTGTATTATGTAGATTTGTGAATAGAAATGGAATCTGCAACATAAACGGCAAAAGAGAGATTACATTTGCCCTTCTATTTAAAGATTCTACTGAAGACATGTTCGGCCTGTTGCCTTGGCTAAAGGTCTTACCTTGGCTAAAGTAATCATCTGAACTAAAGCCATCTAACTCTTTCTCCGACTTTGCTGGAGACTTTTCAACTATTGTTACTCCACATACAGAATTTAGCATTGTGCCAATTACATCATTTAATGTCATGCCTGTTTCCTCGCTTTCTTCATCTTTTGCACCCTCTTCACTTTCTCTATATTTTTCTGTATCTATTTCATTCTCACTAACATCTTTTGGTAATTTATTATTTTTATTTAACATTACGTTATCCTCCATTTCATCCACATCTTCCTCATCAGGTTCATTTATCGCTTCTATTTCAATATTTAAAAAGTTTAGTATTTTGTTTTTAAATGCTTCTTCGAAATCTTCAATATAATGAAAATGTACAAGTATGATTATAAATATACTTAATGCAAGAAATGAAGCAACTAAATTTCCTACTTCCATAGCCGTAAAAAGCATAGGAAGATAGCATGCTACAATATGTAATACTAAAGCACTCTCTAAAAATATATAATATAAATCAATAATATCAGAAAGACTATCTACATCTTTCGCAGTAACATCTCCAGCTAAATGATACATTGTTGTGACTTTTCTTTTAACTAATTTGTAGCAAAGTGTAATAAGTACCAACGATATTAAAGAAATAATTAAAAGGTTTCTAATAACTTCTTTACTTCTATATGACACTACTCCTTTTGTAACTAAAAATAAACAAACAGCAAGTAATAAATATCTAAGTAAAATATTCCTTAAAAAATGTTTTAAAAGGTAAAAATGTATTTTCTTTATATCCATGCCAATTCTCATCTTAACTCTCCTTTGTTAAAAGCCAAATCCTACGATTAGAGAAGGACTTGGCTAAAGTGGTTGCTGACTGGCTGTGCTAGATCAAGTCAGACATGAAGACATCTAAATCCCACTGTGTGATGATGCGAGGCTCATCAGACTTTTCTCTAGGCTCCTGAACTAAAGCCTTCTTGATTCCCTCTTCATCTGCTGTAAAGATTACATCTGCATCTTCCACTCTTTCTACAACCTTTCCACGAGCTAAAGTGTTTAGAACAGCGACCTGAAACATAGTAGTTCTTTTAAGATTAACCATTGCATACGCTGCTAAGGTCGTTCCGACTAGATTGTTTTCAAGATTATTGGACCTTTCTGTTCCTATCTGTTTTGAAAGGTCTGTCCAAATTACTTTACGCTCTTTGCAGTCGATTACTAATGGTATAGAAATCCTACTTGTTGAAGTTAATGAAATCTGATTTTCTACAGTTGTAGGTTCATAGATTTCACCAGAATTCAAATCTTCTCGTTCCATCCAACCAAATGTACAAGGTACTTGGCTAAAGTTTTCGCCAGAATACGAGTACACCTGCGGTACTACGTAGTGAACTCCTTCATTCAGCATGGCATCCAAATCCACATCAATAAACTCTGAAGCTCCTTTACTGCCAAAATCATCACCATTAGTAATATCACCTGAGTGATAACACCTCAGTAAAGAATTTTCTAATTCAGTGTATGAGACATGTCCGACATAACCCCAATTTTCATTGTAGAAGGCTACAGACAAATCTAAGTCAACGGGATGACACCCAAATTCTGTATTTGTCCACCAAATGAAGAAACGGACGTTTGACTTGGCTAAAGTAAATCTACTTCCCCTTGTCATTGATTTGTATGTACTGTTAGCACTTCGTTGTGAGAAAGGAATAATGAAGTCTGCGAGATTTCTGTCGATCCACACGTTTCCAAGTGGGGAGCGTTTAGAGTATTGTTTATCCAAAGCGTTTATGATTACAACACGTAATTTTGTGGTGTCACCAACTTCTTGGCTAAAGCTGTCAAGAAGTTGTATTTTAGCTACGTTTCCTTTTGGCATTACTGTGCGTAGATCTTCACAATTTCTGTACTGGAAGTGCGCTAATGTCTGCAGAAGTACAGGTGTGCTGACTTTGTCTGCCACTGTGCTAAAGCTTTCAACAATTTCGTCTGAGTAGTCAGGGTAGTCCCGTAACAACTTGTCTAATCGTCTTGCGAATTCTCCAGGGCGTTGTGTAAGTAGTCCTAATAGTGTTTCCATTTCGTCTTTGCTGTGTTTTGAAGACTTAATGAGACCTTCTACTTTGCCTGTCCAAAAGAGAGGTTTTTTCTCTTCTCTAATTGATTTGAAAGCTAATTGTACTTTTTTGAATGCTTGTCCTTTGAATTCTCCAGGGTGAAGTCTTTCTCCAAGTCTAATCCATTGTTCTCTGTATCGCCACATATCTTCCTCAAGGTTAGAGCACTGAGCTAAAAGGCTCATGATAATTCTACGTTCCTTACGAGAGAAGCTTTTGAATTTGGTATTCTCGGCTAAGGAGATATCGCCATCAGATAGTGATACTGCAAGTCTAAGTACATCTGTAACTGTCTTGTAGTGTTTAGCTAAGACTTCAGTTTTTCCTTCTTTTACCAGCTTTGCACTAATCCATGCTAGAATTTCTTTAAAAGTGATTTCTTCCGGAATCCAATTCCAGCTCTCTTCTACATTCTCTAAACACCACTCCAAGTCTTTGTAGTCTTGCTGGGCTAAAGAAGTTTTACTGCTAAGGAGATTAGTGAAGATCTCTTTTAAATCTTCTAAATCTCCTAGAGTTAATTCCTGTCGTTTAGATAACTCTGCTAAAGGTGCTCTTTCAACCTTCTCGTATTCAGGAAGCCAAGTACCGAAACTAATGTAATGTAAGATAGCGTTAATCCAAAGTTCTGCATCGTCGGCTTCTGCTACCTGCTTCGGAAAATTAGGATACATTACTTTGTATTCTTTATCAGCTCCGATCAAAGCCTGAAGTGCTGGAATTAATTCTTTATACAAATCATCAATTACTGCTACTGGCTGCTTGGCTAAAACTAAAGCAAAATTTTGTTCTAGGCTAAAGCCAAGACTACTGAGATTAAGTTCAAATGTGAAAAGATGTGTTAAAGACTCCACAACAATTTTGTTTAATGGTGTTTTTAAATCAACAGTAACTTTGTGTTTTCTTCTTAATAAAATTTCATTTTGCATAACATACCTCCAAATGTAAAAGTGCCTAGACTCGTTGAAGAATCTAGGCACTGTGCGGAAAACAGAAAAACTAAGACATACCCAATTTTTTTAATAGAAGGAAGTTTTTCTATAGCCGCTATTTTTAGTTGTTTGTGGAAAACGGAAAAACTACATTGACACCTTTCTTAATAGAAGGAAGTTTTTCCATAGCCACCATAAATGGAAAGCAAGAAAACTAAAATCATTTTTTGTTTTCTGTAAAAGTAGAAGGAAGTTTTCTCATAGCCATTTAATAATTTATTATATTTTTACTCAAAGAGTAACATGGTTTTAAAACATCAAGTTCTTGGCTAAAGTGAACACAAAAAGAGGTCCAGTTAATACCAGACCTCTTTGAATTTCATCTTCACTATAAAAACGATTTTATTACATCTACCACTTCATCCAAAATATCATTAGGACATTTCTCTATAAATCTTGCACCGCGAGCATTAACATCCATCATTCTTACTTGATCAGTAAGAATTACACCAGTTGTTTTTGTTCGATCATTAAGATTTATGTGTGATAAAAAATTTCTATGTGTATTCGTTATTGGACATATAAATCGTAAATTATGAAACCTGTTAAAGTCGTCATTACTTACAACTAGTGCTGGTCTAAATCCCTTCTGTTCGTGACCAGCTTGCGGATCAAAATTCATAGTAATTATATCACCTTGTTTAAAAGTTACCAATATTCATCACCTACAGGGGCACCTGTGTCAATTTCCTCTACCCTTTCCCCAAGTTGTTCTCTTTCTAAACAGACTTGCTCAAAAGGTTTTCCATAGAATGCCTCCACCCTTTCTCTAAAACTAAGGTATTTTGGTTTCTCGGCTTTCTCAAGAACCATTTTTCCATCGTGCACTGTAACATTTAAATTATCGTTTTCCTTTATATGCATTTGTTCTAAAATTTCTTTTGATAAACGGATTGCCTGCCCGTTTCCCCACCTCCTCACAGGAATCTGTGTAGCATACGTTGTTTCCTTTGGTATTTGTGTTAAACTTCTAATCATAATTCTTCCTCCTAGTATACACGATGTATATACCTTATATTAAGTATATACATTGTATCTACATTAGTCAAGCTTTTTATTCTTTAAATCTCTTATCCATTTCTTCTTTGAGTTCTTGCTGTGCTTTTTGTTTCTCAATCTCATGCTGTAATGGATTTGGGTGCTTGGTTAAATAGGTTTCGAGAAATACCATCATAGCTGCAAAAAGTAAAGCCACCACTAAGGCTACTCCTATGACCTTGGATAAAATTCTGTAGATTACTTCCATTCCATAAAACATTGCAACGAAACCACCGACAACTGAAAAAAGTAAAACAACTAGCCAAACTATAACTTTCTTCTTCATTAATAACCTCCTGTAAAATCTAGCAGTCAAGCAAAGAAAAACCAAAGATGATTCCAATAATTATTGACACAAATCCTGGTAAACCGAAAGTTGCTTTGCTAAAGTCTAAACCAATTCCACATAGCAAAGAACCAAACATTGAGAAAATTATTGCACAAACTATCCTATTACACCTTTTCATTTTGTGTTACTCCTCGCCTAACATGTCTGATGTTCTTTTGGAAGTTGACTTGGTTAAAGACTCTCTAGCAACAATTTGTAGTTCACTTTCTTTGATACCATCCATTGTAAGCATTGTATCTAAGGTATCAATTGAAGCTTTTGTTTCTAACTTATTAGCGAAACTCTCACCAGGTTTTCTTAAATCACCTAAAAGTGATTCTAAAACTTCTTTGATTGAGTCTTCAGCCTCGCCTTTTAATTTTGAAGTTTTGTATAAATTCAAAATTTCTTCTTTGTAAATTTTTTCATAATGATTTCTAGAAATATTTGCAAATGTGTAATCTTTTTCTAACTTTTTATCAATCTTATTAATTAACTGTAAAATCTCAGAATCATTCTTCTTTCTCTTTTTATCTTTCTTTTTCTTATTTTTAGTTTTAGTTTTAACTGGGTCAGACTTGGTTAAAGCTTTTTGTCCGCAGTTAGAACCAATTTCTATTCTAAGTGCATCCATTTCTACTAAGTCCTCCAGGAAATCAATTACTTTATCGACATCTGACCGTTTACCAATCTTATCAATAGTAAAGTAAAAAATAGTTAGTGCCATAGCTGCAATGATCACAAAAAATCCAAACATTTTAATACCTCCTAAACCATAGTTATATACGCCAAGATTACGGCAAGAAAGCAAGCAATCATTAAACCAATGTAACTAATCTTTTCTTGTAAATCTCGTAAAGGTTCTTTTTTCTTTTTACTACTATTACGTAATTCTTCCAGAAGTTCTTTAAGTTCAATTGTATCCATAGCATCTGCAATGTCTTTAACATTCTTTTGTTTATTACTCATTTGGAATTTCCTCTTTAATCTACCCTTTAGTTTCCTTTTTAATTTCCCTTTTTAGCATAATAAAGCTAAACCCGGTCACTAAGCTAAAGCCAACAATTAATGTAGCTATCTTAATAGCTACTAAAACATTTAAAAACTCGTTTGATTCCACAAAAGTGTATTGCTTTGCTAAAACGATTACAAGTGTCATTACCGCTAATGCAAAGGCAAGTAATAACTTATCAAAAACATTCCTGAGAAGTACTTCGTCATTACTGTGTCTGCCTTTGTTCTTTTTAAGTACAAATAATAAGATACAAGTAATGATGGTACATGCTAAAGCAAAATATAAATAAGCCATAGCTGCAGATTCCATAGATAACAGCAATGGAATTTCATTCATTAAATTTGCAAATACAAATAAACCAAATGGTATTACTACTAATGCAACTAAGCTTAAAATTATTTTAATGGTCTTTTTCAAATAAAATACCTCCTTTAAATCAATGTAACATTAATTTTGTTTTGACCTCTATTGGATAACATTTTTTAAAATAAAAAGACCTGGGCTAAAGTTGCTCAGGTCTTTTGAATGTTATTAAGTTGTGTTTGTTTGAATTCTACTTTCGTAAAGCTTTTGTTACAACAAATACAGTTCCTTCGACTACGAAGAAAACAAATGTAGTTACTGCCCCTCTTACTGCTGCATTGGCAAAAAGGTTTACCAAACCTTCTGTAGTTCCAACATCTTTTGACTTCAATAATTCAGTTAAATTTTTCATTGTATTATCTCCTTTGCTAAAGCTGTTATGATTAGTATTTGTTATTTTTACTTTATTTAATCATTATCATCATTAGACCAATCAGTTCTGACAAGAACGTCCTCCGCTCTTAAATCCTCTCCGGGAAATTTAATCCACAGGAAATCATTGTAGCTAACGCCATGTGTCTTTCTTACAATGTCCAGAGGGACGTACTTGGTTAAACCACAAGCAGCAAGGAGTTCTCTAATGTCAGGTCTTCCTGGATCCCAGCATCTCATTTTTAATACTTCGCTGGCTTGATAGCGTGAAAGGGTCATGTTGGGAAAGAGTCGTTTCATTGGATTCTTTTCTGTAGACTCTACGTATACCTTTGTACCTTCGGAATGCACCTTAGCTGTTAATCTATTTTTCCACCAGACTTCTAATGAGAAATCTTCTAAATGTGGTGGGGCGTAGTTAACAGTTAGGGCTTTACTAGATTCTTTTAACAACTGTGATGTCGTATCACTATGTGTATTATTATCTTTGTTAAAGAATTTCATTTCTTCCATCCTGTATTAAAACTCCTTCCTGTAGAATTCTGCCTGATACATGAAGACTTCTTTCTCTTTAGAATCTGGTTGCTTACTTAACCAAGCAATGAAAGCATCCCAGTTGACATTAAATCCTTTTCCAAAGTAATCAAACATTTTTCTATGTGAACCTGCAAAAGGTCTTGCTATTACTCTTTTGACATTGTCTTCTATTGGAAAATGCCAGTTAACACTTACGTTTGCTGTAAGAAGAGATTTGCCATTATCGAATATAGGTGCTTGGCTAAAGTGGTCTTCAACACCTATCAAACCTAAATTATTTAAATGTCTATCTTCGTTTAAAGTAATTAAATCAAGTGTAAATGTTTTTCTTAAGTAATCCGTAACGTCAATACCAGATAACTCGAATACAATGTCGATAGTGTATTTGATACGTTCTTCCATGTTAGGTAGCTTGGCTAAAACTTCTGCCATGTTCATACCAAACTCAGAGAAGTACAAACGATAGAACGTTATGAAGTTTTCACCATCTTGCAAGAAATTCTTACTACGGCAGCCACTTCTACCATTGATGAGACCATGTTCATAAAGAACGTATTCATCCTTGACTAAATCGGTGAAAGAAAGGAAGTTCGAGATTAAATATTCCACCAATCCTTCGTGCCCTTCTCTATCCTCTTTGTACCAGTAATCGTCTTTAAAGTACTTTCGTTGTGTGCCTTCACTTGTACCATTTATATCTACAACATAGCGTTGATCAATAGTCTCATCAAAGCTCTTATCAAAATTCAATTAACATCACCTCACTTGATTTACTTTGTTTCGTTATACTTAATTCTATCACACTTAGTTAAACAGTTCTAGTCTTAGAAGGAGTGCATTTGATTAAGCTGCTCTTTACTCTGCTCCTCCATTAACTCCTTTGTTATCTCTTTTCCATTTACACTGATTTCGAAATTAATAGCAGGGAAACACTGTTGGAATACTTTGAACCAAGCTAAAGGTGGCTTGGCTAAAGTGGTTAAGACAACACCTACAGTATTTTTAGTTGTGTGTGAAGTAACTTCTATCGCATCAGAAGGTGTTCCCCAAAATCTACCACAGAAACCAACTGCTGTAAATGTTTTAGTACGTTTATAGTTTTCGTAATACTGATACCCTAACTGATAAAAACGTTGCCAAGTCTCTGTATCACAATTTGCAGTACATTCTCTGAACCAAGTGTTGAAATCTTCTGGTATAGTAATACCTGCGTATTGAAGCATTTCTACAATGATAGGATAATACCCTGGCATCATTTGTGGGTTATTTCTGCCAAAGTTAGTTAAGTACGTGGCTAAAGCTTTTTCAATTACTGGACCGTGTACTATCTGGTAATTCTTAGGAATAGGTATTACCTTATTAAAGCTAAAGTCTTTTGTGAATAAATCTAAGCAATTTGTAATCTGTTCAGTACTGAACTGTACTGTTGTGTACACTTTTGGTAAATTATTAATTTCGTTTGGTGTCATTAATTCATAGGTTTGCATTGCTGTGTTCTCCTTTCTAGAGTATTATGGAAGGTGTATATAGGAGTGAGGAGGAATGGGGTGATTATGTCTCCCCTCCTGCCTCGCTCCGCTCGGCAGTCGAGTCGACGCGTGCTCGCTGCGCTCGCTATGTGGGCTGGCCCTCAGTGCTCTCTTACGTTCGCGAGATCTAAAGCTAGAAGGCTTTCCTGAGCTAAAGCAATCACTTGGCTAAAGCCGGTACTGGGCTAAAGCCTTCGCTGCTGAATACAATTAAATCCCATGTTAGCTTTTGCTAATACGGGATTTCTGTTATGTGCCATCTTTAGTTTTTCACTTAATCCTCCTTGATTACTTCTCCGTTTTCGAAAATGTAATCGTAATTACCATCGTCTGCGAGTATTCTACATTTGAATCTCATATATGGGTAACGAATGCTTAATGCCTTTAGGATTGGCAATGGTTTGCCATTCACTGTGCTAAAGCTGACTTTGTCGTTCAGCACTTTAACACTAAGAGCATTAAGAGGTGTTCCCCAGTACTTCTGACACCAACTATGATGTGCAAGGCATTTGTAGTACATACAGTTATTAAAGTATTGCTCGCCTAAATCTACAAGTCGTGTGGCATCGTTATTGTACTTTTCAAGATGCTCTTTGTATCTCTTATCTAAATCTCTGTAGTCTTTGATTAGTAAACTATCTAAGAAGATCAGTTCATCTTCTGTTAAAGACTTGGATAAAGAGTTCTGTTCTGAAGAGTTATCAGTGCTAGAGTTCTCATTTCGCTTCTTGTCTTCAACAAAGTAAGCAAACAATGCTAAATCAACCAATGGTCCACAAGTCATCAGCAATGGTTGTGGGATTGGAATGAGGGAAGTGAAATTAAAAGTCCCTTTGTTGAACTCTTCTAACTCTTTGATTCCTTCTGCCTGAATCTGTACATCTATTTTAGCTGTGTTGTGTTTTAATTCTTCATTTGTTAATCTGTCTAAAACATTACTCAAAGTAATACCTCCTTTTGTAATGTGTAGCTATTGTATGGATTATGTGGCTGTTGTTGCTACTTCATTAATGTGCTACTATTGTTGCTGGCTATCATGAGTTTTCTCTTTGTTAAGAGATCTGTAATGACTAGACAAGCATACCTATTCTTCTAAGAAGTCTATAATAACCTGGTAGGCATATTCACCGCACATATCGTGAAGAACATCATGTCTCATTCCTTCGATCTTAATGCGTCGAACTGCAATTCCTAATTTACGGTATCCATCTATTACTTTATCTACTCCTTCACTTACTGGGTCTTCTTCGCCATACAGAAAAAGAACATCAGGTATGATGGTATTCTTGGCTAAAGCGGATACCTCACCTTGTGAATTGGAATTTTGTGACTGTGTGATGTTCTGGGCTAAAGTACTTGCTGAAGCTATGTTCTGGGCTAATGTCGACATCTCATTCTCACTTAAATCTATCATTCCATTTATGAATTCCAGAAAGAACTTCGGTGTCACTTTAGTTCTAATTCTAGGGTCCTGCTTGTACTTCTCTAAAGCGATTTGACTTCTGAACAGCCAGTCGAATTCACTTAGAGCATTTGGAATTTTCTTATTGTATGAATCAAATAACATTGATTGGACAAATTTGGACGGTGTTGCTAAAGTGTTCTTATTACACCTGAATTTGGTGAGGAACTTGGCTAAAGTAAGGTTAGACTTAGTCGGCATACCAGTTCCTACCAATACTATTTTTTCCACTGTGTTTGGATATTTCATTTGATGACTTCTAACTAAGAACGAGCCTAAAGAGAAACCAAGCAAACAGTATGGTAACTCGCCGTACTCTTTTGTTAACTGTTCTTTGAACATTTTCCTGTGTTGTTCCAGATTGTCGACTGATTTCTCCCATGATTCCATGTAGAGTGCTGGGATTCCTGGGTACAGATTATCACCATGTCCCTCTAAATCATAACCGCAGACTACATAACCGAGTTCGTTGAAGTACTGGGCTAAAGCTTCGTACCTTCCAATGTACTCGGTCATTCCATGTACAATCTGTAGTATCCCTTCTGGTTTATTCTTTGTTCTCCATATCTTTGAGCATTTCATTTTCTGTCCTCCGTTGTTGTCGTGTTGGATTGTCTGTTTATTTAAAACGAATCTCTGATTTCTTTTCTTATATTTTCTTTCTGTTTTGCCCTGTTTGGTTTTCTTTTTGTTTGGTGTTCACCATGTCCACAAGCGTAGGCATTGTATCGAGGCATCTGGGCTAAAGTGTTTTCAACACTGCTGCGGTGATAGTACGACTTCTTTTCTACTTTCATAAAATACCTCCTGCGATGTAATTCTTCAAAATGTAAAAAGGGATGCCGTTTGACACCCCTCTTTATCTTACCTCCTTTGTTTTGTTTTTAGTTTATTATTTTCTTTTATTATCCTCTTTTAATTCTCTTTTAAATTAATTCTCCATTTTGTGACGTTTTAAATTACCAATTGCACTGAGTAAACCACAGACTGATAACATCAATACAATCACTTTCAGGAAATGTACGTCCTCTTCCAATCTCTCTAAACGTGCCTCTACTAAAGCATTAAAATCTTTCATTGTTACCTCCTGCTATCTTGTTAATGTAAATACTTCAAAAGTTATTTTCTCTGTTTCTGTATCGTAGTATACTGCAAAGGTTTTACCTCCACTCTCGAATGTGAATGAGATCTTGGCTAAATCTCTTCCATCGTGCATAGTATTATCTGTGCTAAAATAGACTGCTTTTCTCTCACCTACTCCTACTTCAATCTCTTCACCAATTGGTGATGCCCAGAAAATCTCCCAATCTTTCAATAGAACATTTAGATTGTTTAATACTCTGATGGGTTTGTCAAATTCATTTGTGAAGGTCACTTTGATTTCATTGAATTGCCACTTCTTTTCAATCTCTGAGGAGCAATTGCCAAGCAAACCACATGCGGCACACCCGTACTCCAATTCGATCTTAGGAAGTTTGATTCTTACAATCTGTACTGTGGTAGTACAAAGATTGTACCGCACTCTTCCTTTCTTTTGAAGAAGCTTGACTCTAACTCTACCTTCTTGGAGAGCTACTAATCTTCCGGAGAAGAGAAGCTTGGCTAAACCTGAAGCACCTTCCACCTTCCACTTTAAACCACGTCGCTCTTTACCACTAAGATTAATCTTTTTATCATTCTCATCTCTAACATAATCAAAAAGATTTATCTTTTCTCCAGGTGTCATTCCAATTAATGGGACTATCTCTAGCTGCGCAGGTAATTCAGACTTTTCACAAATCTCGAATTCCATTGCTTCATGTATAGTGAACTCCTTTTGCTGAACGTCTGGCAGTGTAACTTTATCAGTTCTTCCTGGGCTAAAGCTACTACCTCTTTTCTCTGGCAGTGCATTGCGGATGTGAACTGCTTTAGTACTCACTAGGCTAAAGCTATTACCTTTGTTGTACTTTCTCTTCATTACACCACTGCCTTCTTTCGTCCAATAGCAAAGTGTGAGAATACACTTTCAAATCTCTGGAGATTACTGTCACTTCCGCCCTCACACTCTGGGATTGCAAAGACTATTTGGTTAAAACTGCGATGTTTAACCAATACATCTCTGAATGCTCTTGCCACAGATGTTGCATCATGTCCGAGACTTCCGCATCCCCATGCACCAAGAATTAATGTAGTGATTCCATGTTCTTCTGCAATTTTAAGAATTAAAGCAATTCTCTCCTTAAACTCTCTCATGTTTTGTGCATTTGTGAAACCGTATGTCTTTGCAATGTTCCAGTTCTGAATAGAACTACTGATTACATCAATACGTCGTGTTTCTCCGTTCTTCTCGAATACAACGTAAGGAACGTACAGTGCATGCTTTCTTCCCATTCCACAATTAGCATGTGAACGATTCCATTTGTAGTACTCGTCAAACTGGGCTAAAACATTGTAGAGAAAGGAATAATTACACAGGTCAGCCTCCTGATCAATTCCTCCGAGTGTGTACATACTTCCTGGTCTTCCGTATGAGGCAAAGTTAAGAACAGCAGAGTTAGCACCTCCGTATTTCATTACAACATCTGAGACATCTTTGTTCTCAAAGATTATCTCCATGTCACGCTCTGCTCTTTTGATTTCTTGTAAGTCTACGTAATCCTTTGGTAAGTATTCCTTTGTTCCGGCAACACTGATTTCTATCTGTGTACCGTACTTCTCTTCCATTTCTTTTGTGTGCTTGTCAGCTCTTTCATCTGTTATCATTTTTAATTCTCCTTTTCTCCTTTTTCTAAATTATGAGAAATTAAAGTGAAAAGCTAGGTTTGTAATTTTCTCATTTCACTAGGATCTTCTTGGCTAAAAAGGAAATCCCAACTCCAAAATGAGAATTTCAAACCATCCCCTAGGAATGAGAAAACCCCCAGCTTTAACTGGGGGAATTGTTTAAATCAAGAGTACGTTAGCTATTACCCTAACGCACCCACTCTTCGAAACACTACTTGAGTTCCTGAATCACTTCAACCTCTCAAGAGTTTTGTGGGACTTAGTCCCAAAGGTTTGCAGCTCCTTGACTAACTGCAAACCAATCTATCGTATCGCATTGCGTAATTTACAGGGGAGGGCTTTCCACTAAGTGACAAAACCCGGTATCTTTTTGGTCGAAATCAACTTTCGTAATTAATGTCCCCTAAAGCTTGGGCAAGCTATGACCCTTGCCCAAGCTAACTCTCTTTTCTTTCTTTTCTTATGTGGTTATACCAAAAGTAATGAGTTTCTGTGTTAAACCGGTACAAACAAAACCTTTTGATTTTGTTGTATTAACTTTGACAAGCAAAATCGGTCAGAAATCTGATTCGTGATTTCTTGTCCTGTTAATTCGGTCGATTGCTACCACACTGTAGTCTATTACTGCAAATGCTATTACAGTGAGGACTATGGCTATGATTGCAACAATGATTAATACATCTTTCACATATTCACCTTCTTCCTTCACTAGTTAAGTTGACTTTACTTCCTCTTTTGTCAGCTATTTTATCAATGGCCAGACACTCGCCAACAACGACACCTAATCCAAAGGTGAAGATTAATAAAATAAAAACTACAATACTTACTGCATCTGTCATGATATTTCTTTCCTCTCTTTCTTTCTTAAATTATCCTTGGCTAAATTTCTTTAGACCTTATTTTTAAACTTTCTCTCTAAACTTTCCCTCCTTAGATCTTTTAATATTAATTTATATTGTTCTTGGTTAAATCTCTTGATTCGACAATGTCATCTTTCGGATTGATTGTCTTGGCTAAAGCACTACTTCTCCGCTTTTCTACTAATCAATGAACCTTGTACAACTAAACGCTGTCTTCCAAAATTAGTACAGGTGGACAATGTACAGATGGTTTTGTCCTTGTCTAAAGTGTTACCAAACAAACCATGGTAACTATTGATGTAGTCTTCTTTAGTGAAATTATCACCAAATTGTACAGTGTAGATGCGTGATCCCAGATTAACTATACAGACATTTTTGATTTCATATTTAAGAACTTCGTCGTAACCATTAGAGTTGTTTTTGGATGTGTCGGAGTTATTTTGGGAGGTGCTGGAGGTGCCGGGATGTTCTGGGCTAAAGCTTCCATCTGGGCTAAAGCTATCGTCAGTACCATCGTCCAAACCGCCTGTTCCTCTTGTATGTATAAAGAAGTACTTATGCTCCTGCATGTACTGCTTTGATTTGTATTTCTTTAAACTACCGAACATTCTTCCACTTGTCATGTTATGTCCGTAAATGATGGTATTGTCATCTGTGAAATTACTGTTATTATGATAATCAATAAACAGTGTTCCACTGTATTTGTATTTCTTGTCTAAACCTCTGTGAAGATAATAGTTGTTATCATCAGACTGTACGACTGGATACTCTAGCATGCCTGGGATTTCTAAGACTGCTTTGGTGTCTTTGCTAAAGTTCTTCCAGTTAATACCTTTGATCTGTGTTTCATCGCTTTGTACCTTCTTGTGTTTTTTATTATCGTTCTTGTTGTTAGTTTCGCTGTTGTTGTTGGTGTTATTGCTGTCGATCTTTTCAATACCGTTTGCAGTTGCTTTGTTATCTTTTAAATCTCCTAGGAAATACATTTTTAAAGCGATCGCTGCTGCTAGGATTACGACAATCAAAACAACTATGGTCACTTTACTAACCTTTTTTGGCTTTGCACCTAAGTCTTGATGTTCTATGACATATCGACCTTTTTTATTATCTCTTTTATTATTTTCTGTATTAATTGTTATCACCTCTTACTATTTATTGATGTTTATTAATGTGGCTGCGAAATTAGCTGAACTTATCATTACTTATCACAACTTATCACAACTTTTCATTACTTATCACAACTTATCGGAATTTATCGGAACTTATCGGAAGTTATCACAACTTATCGGAATTTATCGGAAGTTATCATTAGTAATCGGAAGTTATCACAACTAATCGGAACTTATCACAACTTTTCATTAGTCATCAAAACTTTTCAAAGTTTTAGAGTTGAAGTCCTCCCTTGAGATTAGAGAATCTGTCTTGTAGGAGGACTTCTCTAAATGAAGTTCTCGGTTAGTTTTCTAGTTATGATGTGTGAGAAGCACTACTTCCGCTTCTTGATGAAGTTAGGTAATTCCATTCCATTGTAGGTGTCGTCTTCTGTTCCGATTGTTTCCCTCATCTTCATTCTTTTGTATCTCTCATGTAGTGATTTAACGGTCTGTCTGGTTGTTAAAGTAATTACACCAAGACCTTTTGCTTCCATGAAAATAAAATCTTTGTTTTTCACATTGTCAATTGTGAAAGCCGGTGGCAGTGAGAATGGTGTTTTGAATGTACAATGATAGAACATTTCTGAAATGACCACTGCTTTCTCTGTGCTAAAGCTTTCTGGTAATTTAAATCCTTTTGGGAAAGTGCAGCCGTAGAAAAGTCTTAACATGTTAACAGCATTTCCTGTGCTAAAGCTCTCAGGTAAACTAAAGTTATCAGGCAATTCTGCATGAAGGAACATTGAATTAAAGTTAATACAGTTTCCTGTTCTAAAGTTCTCTAGGATGTTGTGTTCAGTAGGTAAGACTGCTCCGCAGAACATAGCACTGAGATCTTTAACATTGTCTACGTAGAAGTACTTAGGTAATTTAAAGTCTTTAGGAAATTTGAAATTACTAAACATACGTGACATATTAATTACGCTTTGTGTATCAAAACCTTCTGGCAGACTAAAATGTCCTTTTACTTTAAGTGAACTAAACATGGCCTCTAACGAGTTCGCACTTACTGGGCTAAAGCTGTTAGGTAATTCAAAGTCACCATAGAACTCAGCATCACAGAACATCTGTTTAAGACTAATTGCATTTCTAGCATTGAAGGAATCTGTAAATTTAAATGGAACTTCTACCTTAGCACCTAAGAACATAAAACTCATATCTTTAACATTTTCACTAGTGAAGTTGGTAGGGAAGTAAATGGTCTTTGTAAAGATAGCGTTCTCAAACATGTTAGCCATTGTAACGATCTCGGAGGTGTTGAAAGCATTGGTGAAAGAGAATTTATTATTTAGTTCTATTCCGGAAAACATTTTGTAGCAGGAACTTGCATTGACTGGTAACTCAAGTGTTCCTTCCGGAATTTCTTTAACACGTAAGAACATACCAGCATCGCTATCAATGCTGTACTGGGCTAAATCAAAAAGAACCCAATTCTGATTGCCAGACTTCTCTTTGTACCATGCGAATGATCTATGAGTGTTACGTCTTAATGCTTGTACGCAATCTTCTTTAGCGCTTTCTGATGTTAAGTCCACTATGTAGCTAAATTTGCCTTTTATGAAGGTGAGAGTATTTTCGTCACCATCATGAATACCTTCTGGAAATGTGAGAATTACAGTATCACTAAGATCCACCTTAGACCTTGGTATGGTACGACTTTCTGGTTTAAAGCCTGTCTCGTCCTTACTGAGATCGAATGAGAGATCTGCCTTAACACCTGGCTTCGCTATGTTGATCTCTGAGGTTGGATTGAAGGGTGCTTTTGGTTCTGGTCTTTTTCCTAGTTCTCCATGTGTCATTTCATGCAGAGCTTCTTCTCTTTTTCTCTTACGCTCTTCCCTTAACTGTCTCTGACGTTCACACTGCTTTTCGAAATCACTTCGACTTCTGCCAGCTTTTGTAGAGCCCATGGCATGATCTGGGCTAAAGTGAGAGTCTTTGTTGTCTTGGCTAAAGCGAGAGCTTTGAGGTGCTTGCGTGCGACGTTGTTTTGCGCGTTGACGCTGCTCTTCACACTGTGCTTCAAAGTCAGCCATTGTACGTCCCTTTGGTGTTGGGAATTGTACAATACTGCTGTCACCATCCTCGTCTTCTAGCTTAGAGACATCCACATTATCTGGTAATTCTAAGTCCTCTGCAGCGCTACTTACTATTCCTGTTTTAGAGAAGTTAACTTCTTGTTCAAGTAATTCCTGCTCAAGTAGATCTTCACGCTGTGAATCGGAATCATGTTGGAAGTCCTTGGCTAAAGTGGACTCATGCTGTGCATTGGAATTAGTATTCTTATTATCAGAGTTTCCTTTGCTAAAGAAGTCCATGGATTTTACTGTGGTGCTTTTTGGTTTACTCTCTGAAGTTTTCTCTGATACATTTTCTACTACTCTTTTATCGTCTTCCGGATTAAATAATTCTTTCATGTTAGTAATTCCTCCTTTTGTTTTTTCTTCATACATTCTCATGAAATCTTTAGCGTTCAATTTACTGTTCATCTCCTTTTTGTACTGATTTTCCTTTGAGGAGTTGTATTCATTTATTCCTTTAGATGCAGATGCTCCTCTCGGATGTAGGCTTGTATTTCAGCAGTTTTGTACAGATTTCAACAAATGCAAAAAGGGGATTAAGAATTTGGTTTCTTAATCCCCTGCTTATTTGTGTACTTAATTGTATTATGTTAATTGAATTGTATTATTGAGATTACTTGACTGAATCGATTGCCTAAGTATAGTAAAGATAACCACCGTCGTCATTCATAACTGCTGCATCAATACCAGTCTCGTCCGCATCATAATTAGGTAAGCCATAACAACCTAAGAATACATCTTCTGAACCTTCATCTGAACTTGTATCCCAAGCTTCTGAACAGTAAATACAAGATATGTCATTACACTCTAAAAACATACCAGTAAAGTCGACTACTTGGCTAAAATCCCAACCATCCAATGTTACTTCTTCCAGCATCTCGCAGTAAGCAAACATCTCTGCCACATATTCAAGACTATTGGTCTCAAAGTGTGAGAGGTCTAAAATCTCTACGTCACTTTCGGAGAACATGGAAGACATTGTTCTTACATTTCCTGTGCTAAAGTGTTTGAGCATATCACTGTTAATACATGTACTCTCTTCAAACATGTGTGCCATTGTTACGACATCTGTAGTTACAAAGTAATCAAAGTTAACACCAGTGAGATCCATGTCAGAGAACATTCCTAAGCATGATGTGCCATTGACAGGCATGATAGGTGCAATCCCACACTCTGGAATATAGTGTAAGTAACTAATACCGTAATGGTTCATTACTTCAAAAGATCTGCTATCGTACATTACCCAATGCTTTTCACCGCTTTCTTCTTTGAACCATTTGTACGTGATATTCTCTGTCCTCTCTAAAGTCCTAACAGCATTTTCTCTACTGCTTTCAAACTCTGGATCGACCGAGAAGGTAATGTGAGGTCCTTCAATGATAAAAACATTATTAGGATTTGTATCATCCCTCTGCACGTTGATCTCTTTCCCAATCTCCTGATTTAATTCGTCTTTAAACATCTCTAATCTCCTTTTCTTTTTTAATAGTTTGTTATAATAAAAGAAAATATACTATGAGTTTTTAAAGATAACATTTTGGAGTCCCAGACTAGCATTTTAGAGTTGTAGACTAGCGTTTGAGAATAAAAAATCTATAAGAAGTGCATGTGATGTACGAGAGGCAAAGAGGTGTATAGATGATCTGGGCTAAAGTAGGATATGTCAAGAGACCTGTCATTCTGAAAAATATAAGAGGATCTTGACTATGACTGTAGTGCTTTAAGGTCCTGGGCTAAAACTCTTTTGCTTGTCATGGTTAAATAACCACCGTCCTTTACTGGTCTTGCCATGACACTTTGTACTAGAATATTATTACGATAATTAGGTAAGCTAATACATCTTTCAAACATTTTATAACCGTCCAACACATCCTGTGTATCAAACAGCTTTGTTGTTAGAATCTCTTTTAGAGAAGTACATCCTAAGAACATACCTCGTGTTCGTTTGGCACTCTGCAAACTAAATCGGCAGAGGTCTAGCTGAGTTAAAGCTTTACAACCTCTAAACATATCAGTGTAGTCCACTACGGATTCTGTATTTAATAAACTTGTATCTAACTCTTCGAGATTATCGCAGAAGGCGAACATTCCTTTTGTCGTTACGACACCTTCTGTGCTAAAGTTGGAGAGATTAATCTTTTTGAGGTCCTTTCGGAAAGCGAACATAAAAGCGCATGAGCTAGCATTAATAGGTAGTTCCGGGGCTAAAGTTGAATCACCAACGTAATGTAGAAAGCAAGGTCCGCCTTTAATTCTTTTAACCTTGTACATTGAGGTATCAAATAGAACTAAACGTTTATCTCCTGTTTCTTCTCTAAACCATTCATAGTTCTTACTTGTGCGTATTCTTAGATCAAGTTTACATCTTGCCATATCTTGCTGCATTCTTAGATTGTACACATTATTGCAGTAATTATAGCTTTGGCTTGGGTCAATGCAGAGTGCTAATACAGAATCATCATTCTGGATTGGTCGTGTTAATGCAATGTTAGGTGATACTTTTATTTTGTTATAGCGATTGTAGGTATTACGACTAATCTGTTGTTTCCAGGTATTTAGAGTATTTTTGGTTATTCTTAGATTTTTTATTACCACTTCTCCCTTTTTCGCATACAATGCCAATAGATTAACTTTTTCGCCAATAGTGAAGTCTTTTGGCCCTTTTAGTTTAAGTTGGGCTATATACATTCTGTTGTCTAATGTTTCGGAGTTTTGCTTGACTAAAGTTAAAGGGTCTTCCTGGGCTAAGGCGTTTTGAAGATCATTCTGGGTTAAAGCTTCATACATCTCACGTCGTGAATATCTCGATTCGTACTTATCAGTACTGCCATCAAGAATCTCATGTCGTGATGCTATATTGTATTCTGTTAGTAATGGTTCTTGTAAAACTGCTTCTCCACTTTCTGTTATGATATTTCTTAGATTTGTACATTTTGAAAAAATATTTTTTATCACAACCTCCTTTCGGTAGATCTGGGCTAAAGCTGAATCACTAATTCCGATGGTGGACAGAGACGTATCACAGGAGAACATTTCACGTAATGTGGTTGTGTTACTAAGATCAAAACTACGAATGTCTAGCAATTCAATCTTTGGGCAATCTGCAAACATTCTGTACATACGTTCCACCTTCTTGGTATTGAAACGCGTTAGATTTAATTGTAACCTACTTTTGCAGCCTTCGAACATTCTATCCATGTTGATGATGTTTTCTGTGTTAAAGTTGTAAAAGTTAATCAGCACATCTTCTGTAATGTCACTGAACATTTTGTAGCATGTGGTTGCATTGACAGGCATGAAAGGTGCTACACCATACTCTGAGTTATAGTGTATAATTCCTCCGAGAACTACTCTAAAAGCTTTTGTATTGTAAAGTACCCAATGGCGCTTACCGAATTTTTCCTTTGTCCATGCGAAGCACTCATGGGTTATTTCGTTAATCTTCTTTGCACACTCTTCTCTTTCCTTTTTGTAATTTAAATTTATAATGAATGGGCGTTGTAACTCTTTCGGTGCGAGTTCTTTAATGTGTGGGTTTGCGTTAGGATCGATTATGTCTTCAAGTGTGAATGCTAGTAAACCCTCTTCATTCTGTATTGGTGCATGATTTCTATTCATTTGATTTTCCTCCTGATGATTTTTAGTTTTTATAAATGTTTTGGAGCTATGGGATGTTTTGAGAATGTTTAGAATATGTGTGAGGTGTTGGGTGTGTAAGGGTGTTTTGAGGAATGTGAAATATTTAGTGAATGTATGGGGAATGTAAAAAGCCTAGTACTCCTTTGACAAAGTACTAGGCTGAGTTGTTTGTTGTTGTACTTGGTTAAATTCCACTTTGCTAAAGCACTTACTGGGTTAAATATCTTAATTCGTAGCTGTCGCTAACGTATTCACTTGATCTAAAGATACTGCCATTAAGAATACTACTTTGTTAAGGCCACTTCATCACTCATAGTCATCTTCTTCTCCGACATAATGGAAATAACCACCTTCGTTAACGCTACAGCACATTTCTAATCCAGTACGACCATCTCTATAATGTGGTAATCTATAGCAATCTTCGAATACATTATCAGCCGTTATTGCTACATCTGTGTTCCATTTGTCGGATACATCAATGTGATAGAGATTTTCACATCCTAAAAACATATGACTAAAGTTCTTTATGTTTTCTGTGTTAAAGCTGGATAAGTCTAATGTCCAGAGATTCTCACAGTGTGCGAACATACTGTAGCATGAAGTGACATTGATTGGCAATTCCGGGGCTAAATCGCTAGATTCTTTGTAATGTAAGTAAGAATCTTTTACTTCATACATCTCTGTATTGTAAAGTACCCAATGTTTATCACCTGTTGTCTCTCTGAACCAATTATACTTGGCTAAAGAGATAGCATTGACCTCTTCTTTAACTTTTTCTCTTTCTTCTTTTGAATTGATATTTAAAGAGTAAGTCTGTCCGTTTGATGTAAAGTGGAGGACACCGTTCTCATCTTGGATGGGGCTTGATGATGCTTCGCTGGATTTAGCTCCTGCGTCACTAAATAGATTCATTTTGTCCATTTTGATTTCTCCTCTATTTTTGTGAATGTTATACTTTTATTGTATTTACCTATCTATTATATTAATGCATTATCTCGGCACTTCTTGACCTCTTTAGGAAGTACTGAGCTAAAGCGATAGGAACACTAAAATGTAAAAAAGGGAAGCTCCTATTACAGAACTTCTCTCTTTGTTGTTTATTATTGTTTTGCTATTGCTGGGTTAAATGGATTTAAGGGATACAAAATAACCGCCCTCTTCTGTTGATTTTGCGTAAGTGCCATTAGTTCTTGTTTTATTAAAGTTTGGTAACCCATAGCATCCATTAAACATATTTGTTGTCTTAGCAGATTCATTTAAAACAGATGGATTGCTTTTGATAATACCTGTTAAATTCTTACAGTTAGCAAATGCAAGTCTAGCATCCTTTACATTCGAAATATCGAAATTACTAATGTCTAAAGTATCCAAAGACATACAACTATTAAAAGCTGAAAGCATAATTTCTAATCTAGGTGTTCTGAAATTAGAGAGATCGAGCATTCGTAAAGATTTACAATTAACGAACATTGATTCAACAGAAAATACATTCTCTGTGTTAAAGGAGCTTAGATTAAGCCGTTCCAATGATTTACAACCTGCAAACATTTTGTACATAGTTTCAACCCGTTGTGTATTGAACATAGATAAATCTAATTCCTTAAGACTACTACACCCATTAAACATGCCGGTAACTACATGAAGACAATTTGTTTTAAAATTTGTAAAATTGATCTTTGCTAATGATTCACAACCAAAGAACATTTGAGATATATTCTCAACTTTACTGGCATCCCAATTAGAAAGATTTAAATGTACTAAACCTGCAGATAACATGAACATAGCCCTCATATTCACAACATTAGAAACATTGAAGCATGTTAAATCTAATTCTCTTGGTAATTCACATAAGAAAAACATCTTATCCATGGTTACTATATTTTCTGTACTAAAGCTGCTGAAATCAATGTTATCTGCTAATTTATAACCACCAAACATATATCTACATGAAGTAGCATTGAATGGCATGTATGGAGTTAAACCATTTTCGTTACGATATCGTAAATCTCTTATACCACCGCGGAACATTTCTGTATCATAGAACACATAATGCTGTAAGCCAGCCCTTTCTTTAAACCATTCAAACTTTTTGCCATTTTCTTTGTTAAAGTCTTCAGCAAAAGAATTTCTATCTTCTTCTGAATTAACATTTACTGTATATGTCTTACCATTGTAATTAAATGTTAAATTTCCATTCTCGTCTTGGATGGGGCTTGACGACGCTTCGCTGGATTCTCCATTACGGTCGAATAGGTTCATTTTGTTCATTTTTAATTCTCCTTTCCTTTTTCATGTTATAATAAGAGATCTTTACTAAAGTGGTTTGTACTGGGCTAAACCTTGCAAGATCTAAAGATAATCTTAATTCGTAGTTACTGCTACTGCCATAACGCTCCTATGATCGCTTAATCTAAAGATAAAGAATTCTACTTTGCAGAGCATAGTACTTGGCTAAAGCACTGTTGTCATAGAAAGTAAAAGAGGGAAACTCCTATTACAGAGTTTCCCTCTTAGTTGTTATATACTGTTTTGTTTTTCTGTGTAGTATCTTCATTAAGAGCACCTAAAGCTCCCGTCTGTTAATCTATTTTGCTACTTTTTCTATAAATTTAGCGTCTGTGTGCTCGTAGTATTAAAATAATAAGCAGAACCAAGTAAAAAAGCAGTGCACCGGCACCAAAGACTACTAATATACCTGCGATACTACACCAGAAGCTTATCATTATAAATATTGCATTAATTATTTTTTTACTGTCTATACCTCTTTGTTTTTTTAATATGTATAAACCACTTAAAATATAAAAAATACCAATAAAAATTGACAAAATAGGGTTTACAAGAAAAGAGAAAAACATTATCATCATCAATGCCTCACTTATTATAGTCATGATTTTATTATTACATTGATTTTCTTCTTCTTTCTTTTTTATATACTGTTCGTTAATCACTTTTTTATTCTTTTCCATTTAATTCATCTCTCTATTCTTTTAATTTATGCAGTAAAATATTGGTCAGATATTCTTTGCTTCCCTGAGTTTCATCGAAAGTTTTATCGTTACCTCTAAATAACGCTTCGCTGGAGTCTACCTTAAGGTCGAATAATGCTTCACTGGATTTAGCTCCTGCGTCACTAAATAACGTTTCACTGGATTCTCCCTTACGGTCGAATAAGTTCATTCTTTCTATTTTTAATTCTCTTTTCATTTTTAGATTATAGTATTTAATTCTTCAACGATTTCAAATAAGAATTTTGGTAAATATTTATTCAAAGTCTCTAAAGATCTTTTCTTAAAATACATAATCTGTGTTCCAATAATACTATCATCTTCTTCGGAATATATAAGATAAATATTATTATGAACTTCGTCAGAATATGTTGGCACAGATGTATTAAATGTAATCAGTAAATTATCATATTCTTTATCGTAATAATAACTATAATCTCTTGCTTGTGACGATTGAGATACATTGGTGTTTTCACTAAAAGGTACTTTGCTAAATATAATTTCTATGTCTTTAGATGTAATCATTTTTAATTCTCCTTTTCTTTTATAGGTTATATGAGGAGATCTTGGCTAAAGTGGTTTGTACTTGGTTAAAGCACAACCACCATAGAAAGCTAAAGTAGTTTGTACTGGGCTAAGGCACAACCACCATAGAAAGTTAAAGAGGGAAGCCCCTATTGCAGAACTTCCCTCTGAGTCTATTATTCTATTGAAAGATTGAAGATTGTGATTTTTCATCTTCGTACCCACAATCTTTACAGAATCTTATCATATGTTTATATCTACCCATGCAAGTTTTATATTCTCCAAAATGATGGCACTTCATTGGTAAATCAGAATCCAATTTATCTGAAGAGGTGTGAATGTGTGTATGTTTATTATAAGTTAATTCTATTCCGTTAGAAACATATGTAGATGTAGCTACACTATTTTTATTTACTAAATCCCATTTACATTTTGAACCTTTGACTTTAACAGCATAGCCTTCTTCAAACACTTTTCCACAATGTGAGCAAACAAATTTATAACGTCCAGGCTTTACTTTAATATCTGATAAATTGTATTTATTATCTTGTTCAGTGACCCACATAAAATCAGAATGTGAACATTTTTCTTGTTCAATAAAAGATCCTACTTTATCAGTGATAGATGAATAATCGAAAATAGATGTGTCTGCAGTCAGTGAGAATGCTGCGTAGAAAATAAACATAAAGCATGATGCTGCAACTATTGAAGTACAATCTATCTTACAATGAAGTATGTATTTCAAAACAAATGTAACTCCCAAACATACAAATATAATAGCAACTGCATTTAATGAAGCTTGGCTAAATCCCTCTGCAACAAAATCAGAATATGAATAATTAGCTTCTATACCAACAAGATCTACATTGTGTTTTTCAAAAAGATTGTTGGTTGCTATGATTGTAAAAATACCTGTTATTATAATAAAAAATAATAACCATCCGGATATTTTACAAATAGACATGAAAGTGTCTTGTTTTCTTGTATGTGAATTCTTTTCTCTTCTTCCCATAATTAATCTCCTTTAATTGCTAATATTTCGCTCCAATCTGTATATCTTTTATTTCCAGATAATTGTGCTCGGACACGAACATATTCTGTTTGTCTAGCTTCCCATTTATTTTGCTCAATCCAAAATACAATGTTTTTTGTATTATCATCCGGCTCGCCTGATGTTTCTGTGTAAGTTGTAAAATCTTTATCAAAATTCGTTGCTATGTGATATTTTTTCGCACCTTCAATTGGTGCAAACTCACAACAAACAAATCGTTTTCTTCCAACCCATTCTGTTTTTTTAAGAGATATTTTAGGGACAGTAACTGTATGGATGATTGTTTCCGAAGCAGCTTCTTTTTTTCTTTGTATGGATTTCATCGCAGCGTAAGTACCTGTGATTGCAATTATAAGAATACCAATTATAAAATAAATCTTTCTGAATTTTTCAAATTTTGTTTTAGGTTTATATCTTTTTTGATATTTCATAAAATCTTTTTCTTGGTCTTTCATAAAATCTCCTTTCGTGTGAATATACTGGGCTAAAGCTCGCTTCGCTCTCGTGATCTAAAGATATCCTAGATTCGAGTCTGTCGTCTCTTCCATCTAGGATTTAGGTTCCCTCTTTGAGAGGTACTTGACTAAATATCTTAATTCATAGCTATCGCTACTGCCATTAAGAATTCTGCTTTGCAGAGTGATATGTAAAAGAAAAAGGGAAGCTCCTATTACAGAGCTTCCCTTTGAGCTGTTATTAGCATCTTTTATTTTACACGAAACAGATATCCACCATAGCGGATATCGTATCCTTTGTCTGCTCCTGTGGTAGCATGATCATAATTAGGAAGTTTTTTTGCACCATCAAAAGTGCAGTCACCATCTTCAATTCCCCAGCATACAGACCATTTATCTGATACTAAGATTTCTTCAAGCTGTTCACAACCACAGAATGTGTCCGCCATATTTAATACACTACCAGTGTCAAAACTTGTTAAATCTAAATTAACAAGACTGACACAATTATTAAACATAGCATCCATGTTTGTGAGTCGTTCTGTGTTAAAGTTGCTAACATCAAGATACTTCAAAGCATACATATTAGAAAACATAGCTTCCATGGTTTCTACTTTGCTTGTGTCAAATCCACTTAAATCAAGCTTAACTGTATTGTCAGCATTGTAGAACATATAACTCATATCGACTACATTATTTGTGTAGAAGTTAGAAAAGTTAATATTACTACATCCTCTAAACATTAAATGGCATGCTGTTGCATTGACAGGAATGTGAGGAGCACATGCAGGCTTTTTAATATGTAAGTACTCATCAATTCCTCTGACCTCAAAAACATCTGTATCATAAAGAACCCAATGCTCCTTACCACTACTTTCTTTAAGCCAGGCAAACTCTTTTCCTGTGTCTGCCTTTAACTCCTTAAGACACTTTTCACGTGATTCCTCTGAAAGAACATTTACTTCATAGACTTCATTAAAGAGTACATTAAAGCGTGCTTCTGCTAATTCTCTCTTAGTGAAAATATCGCACAGAGTAAAAGTGAGATTTCCTCTTTCATCCTGGATCGGAGCTAAAGCTAATTCTCTCCTAGAGTAAATATCGTCAAAAGTGAAAGTAAGATTTCCTTTTTTATCCTGAATCGGAGCTAAAGCTAATAACGATTCTAATGCAGGATTTAATAAATCACACATTTTGTACATGCCGTCACATGTTGGAACATTAATTCCAAACGGTTCTTTGTCTGCTGTTTTAATCTCCAACAGCTCTTTACAACCCCAGAACATCTGAGAAGCATCGTCTAAGTTTTCTGTGCTAAAGCTGCTTAAATCTAATTTGTAAAGCTTTCTACAGTCTTTAAACATACCTTCCATGTCTTTGACATTTACTGTGCTAAAGCTACTTAAATCAACCGTACGAAGATTTCTACAATTCCAGAACATGTGGTGCATGTTCTGTACAAGTTCTGTGTTAAAGCTGCTAAGGTCAAGTTCAATAAGTGAACTGCAATTCCAAAACATACAACCCATGTCTACAGCTTTTGCTGTGTCAAGATTAAGGAGATTAAGTTCCTTTAATTTATTACAGCAAAAGAACATACTGGTGAAGCTTTCTACTTTACCTGTGTCTAACATACTAATATCAAGTTCAGCACCTCTGTAGTAAGCGAACATGTCAGACATTGTTACAATGTTATGCGTGTTAAATCTGCTTAAATCAAGAATGTCTTCACACTTTTCAAACATCGCTGTGCATGAAGTGGCATTGATAGGAATGATCGGGACTAAACCGCAGCCTGAATTGTATGTCAAAGCATTGAGGTCATCACCTCCGTAAACTTTGCTGTACATAGCAGTATCGTAGAGAACCCAATGGTTCTTTCCTTCGGTTTCTTTACACCATTCATAATGCTTTCCTGAAATGCGATTGAGCTCTTCGCTACACTCTTCTCTGCTTTTCTTAGAATTCACATCTACTACAAATTCGGTGTTTTCGTAGCTAAAGATTAAAATACCCTCGTTGTTCTGAATTGGTGCTTCTGGTAAATTAAAGTTGTTTTTCATTTTTTGATTTCCTTTCTTTTCTTTTGATTTTCTTTGTTATAATATTAATGCATTAATAAATCGGTTATGACCTCTCCTCTTAAGAGGGTATTCTGGGCTAATGCTCCTTAGCTCTCTTCTACTTCTACTAGTACAGTATACTTAAATTCATTGAATTCAAAATACCATTTTCCATTGTATGTATCGTTCGGATCTGTACGTGTAAGTTCATGTCCATTCTGAAACAAAACACCTTCTGTGTATGGAGTTTCGTCCTCACAGATTATCAGTTTAATATCTGCTTCTATTCCACTTGAAAATTTGGCAGTATGAATAATTGTTTCATCTCGCTTATATCCATATTTCTGATAGATTTCATCTCCAGAAAGATTAAGTAAATCATTAATTAAGTCCATCTCTTTACGAGATATTTTAATGGTTTTAATCATAATGTTATCATCCATTTTATTCACCCTTTATTATTGTTTATTTACTTTGTTAATAAAAGAAGGTAGTGCTTTGAAACACTACCTTCCTGAAATAGTTCACTTTGTTAGATCTCCATAAATAATTAAAAATTATCTTGCCTCCACTCCAATCAACTGATATCTTCCTTCATTAAACCCTTCAATGGTGTATTCAATCATTTCGGAATTTCCAGAAAATACTGTGGCTTCTTCCTGTGAAGTACAATAATCAATTACGCTATATTTCTGTTTTTCAAGAGAATTTCCTTTTGAATTACTTATGTCTATACACTTAGCAATGACATAAGTATCATTAATTCTATCTTTCAAAACAAAATGGTATTTGCCGGCACGTGTGATTAATACCGGATCATTATTTGTCTCTACGACAATTTCTATAGGCTTTTCCGCTGCTGAATTGTCATTTGTTGTAAGATTTTTTGATGTATTTGTAGTTCCATAATAAACTGTTGAATTTTCATTGGTCTTATTAGATATCGTATTAATCTTTGATAACGTCACAAAACTAATGAGTAAGCTTGCAATTGATAATATGATAATGAAGCAGTAAAATATAATGTTAGATTTTTTCATAATAAATTTTCCTTTCTTTTATAATGTTATTTTACCAATGTCAAGTATCCACCCTTTTCTACTGGTTTCGCCATATCTCCATCTAATCGTTCTGAGTCGTAGTTAGGTAATTTCTCACATAAATCAAACATACAATCACATTCACTTATTTCAGACATATCCCATTTATCTGATATAATAATTTTGGAAAGGTTATGGCAATAGGCAAACATGTTACAAGCTTCTGTTGCAGATACTGTGCTAAAGCTTCGTAAATCTAATTCTGTTATCCTGCTACACTCTTTAAAGATATTATTCATATAGATTACATTGCTAGTATCTAAGCCTGTTAGCAGTATCTTTGTCAATGAGCAACATCCTTCAAATAACTTTTCCATATCTGTCACTTTAGAGGTATTAAAGTTTCTTAGATCTATTTCTTTCAAACTAATACAACCACGAAACATTTCTGCCATATCATCTAGATTAGGTGTAACTAAAGCTGAAACATCTAAGTTCTCTAAACAGCAGCAAGCACTAAACATTCCAAACATAGTTACTACATTTGCTGTATCAAATAGTTCCTTTTCTAATGTAAATAATTTGATTAAACTGCATTGATAAAACATACAATGACAACTGGTTGCATTGATAGGTAATTCCGGTTCTAATCCGCTTTCTTCTTTATAATGCAGGTAATCGAATTTCTCTAGTCCCAAAAGATTAGTGTTACATTCATTTGAGATTTCGTACATATCGCTATCATAGATTACCCAATGTCTATTTCCGGTAGTTTCTTTAAACCATCTGAAATTTCTTCCAGTATTTTCTCTAAGCTGTTTAATACATTCTAAACGAGACTCCTTTGAATTGACGTCTACCTTGTAAGAAATATTTCCTTTGCTAAATCTGAGGATTCCTTTCTCGTCTTGAATTGACATATGCGTTGTATTCATATTAAATTCCTTTCTTTGATTATAAAATAAAAAAGGTAGTGTTTTGAAGCACTTCCCTCCTATTGCTGTTGTCCACTTTACTACTAGTAGTTCACTCGGCTAAAGCTATTGTAATAATGTCAGGTAACCGCCTACTTCTACTGGCTTAGCCATATCTCCGCCTAATCGTTCTGAATCGTAGTTAGGTAATTCATTACACATGTAAAAGGTATCTACTGATTCGTTGTAATCAATATAATCCCATTTATCACTAATGAGAATCTTGGCTAAAGCTCTGCACTCGAAGAACATGAAATTAATAGAAATCAAATTCTCTGTGCTAAAATCTGTAAGGTCAATCTCCCGTAAATGAGAGCATTTGGAAAACATACTAGCAGAGGTTTCTGGGCTAAAGAGGGAATGGTTTGACATTTTAACAGTTCGTAATTCCCGACACCCATAAAACATGTAATGTGCATTTTGAACGTTAGACAAATCAAAACTACTAAGATCAATCTCCATAAGATTGTGGCATCTGCTAAACATGCCTGCCATTGAGATTACTTTAGAAGTATTGAAGTTCTTTACATTAAGATACTCCATTTCTGTACAATCACTGAACATACCGGTCATATCAACTACATTGGAGGTATTAAGTTTGTTTAGACCTATACTTTTACACTTGTAAAAACCATTGAACATATATGCCATGTCAACTATGTTTTCTGTGTTAAAGTTGGAGAAGTCAAGAACCTCAGCCGCAAAATGACGACCATGGAGGGCAAACATACATCTGCAACTACTTGCGTTAATTGGCATTTCTGGTCTAAAGTCTTTGCCGATGTATTGTAATACAACATTGTGATGCGTAATAAAACTACCACATCGTACTTTGTACATCTCAGAGTCATATAAAACCCAATTCTTTTTACCAGTACTCTCCTTGAACCATTTGAATTTCTTTCCAGTGTTATAATTAATTCTGGTCTGACAATCTTCACGTGATTTTTTAGAATTAAGGTCTACTGTGTAAATGTGATCATTGTATGTGAAAGCAAAAAATTTCTCTTCCATTGTTATCTCCTTTCCTTTTGTAGGTTATATGTGGAGATCTTTGCTAAAGCGGTTTGTACTGTGCTAAAGCACTTAATATCCAGAAAAGAAAAAAGGGAACCCCTAATTGGAATTCTCTGGACTAAATAGATTTGTACTTGACTAAAGTACATTACTTTTTCAATATCAAGTAACCACCCTGCTCTATTGATTTTGCCATTTCAGCATCAACTTGTTCTGCGTTATATCTTGATAATGAAGTACACCAATCAAATACACCCATACCACCTACTTTTTCCTGTAATTTCCATTTATGTGATACAAAGATACGCTGAAGGCTATTGCAGTCATAAAACATACGATATAACGATTCTAAAGAAGCGGTATCAAATGAAGTTAAATCTAAGAACTCTAATGAATCACATTCAAAAAACATACATTCCATGTTTATAACATTTTCTGTGCTAAAGCTGCTCACATCCAATAAAAATAAATTAGAGCAATCCTCAAACATATACCTCATATTTTCTACTGATTCTGTATTAAAATTAGATAAATCAAGTTTTGCAAGATTACTACAGGTTGAAAACATCCCTTCCATTGTGATGATTCCGGTTGTATCAAAATGTGATAAATCAAGGTACCTTCCTTGGTAATTATAAAACATATGGAAACAACTACTGCAATTCAATGGAATGATTACATTGTTTCCTGCTGAATTATTCTCCTTGTAATGCAAGTATTTAAAAATCCCAAGCTTTCCAGCATAAAAATAGTCTGTATCATAAAGCACCCACTGCTTGTTACCTGTTTCTTCTTTAAACCAGTCATACTTGGTTAAAGTGTTAGCATTGACTTCTGCTTTAACTCTTTCTCTTTCTTTTTCAGAGTTGACATTTAAAGAGTATATCTTCCCTTCTAATGTAAATGTGAGATCACCATTCTCGTCTTGAATTGGTGCTGATAGTAATTGATTTGTAGTTTCTCTCGGTTTTGTATCTCCAAATGACGCTTCGCTGGATTCTCCCTTTCGATCGAATGACGCTTCGTTGGATTTGTCGTTACCTCCAAATAAGTTCATTAATTTCATTTTAGTTTCTCCTTTCTTATTTAAAACTCTTTAATCCACCCAGGTAAAACAAAAACCCTTAATGCAAGCAATGTGCTTTACACTAAGGGTCTATTTTGTTATTATGTTTTTCTCTTCTTTTCTAAAAGAGATTTAATTTACCTAATTTATCTGATGTATTATCTGATATGTTATCTGAAGTATTATCTGATGAGGTGTCATCTTTAAACAATCCACTCGCATCTACCACCTCACTGATGTTGATAGGTTTTGTGATAGCTTCATTGGATTCTGCTGCCTTGTCGACCAATTCACTTACATCTATGATTCCTCTACAGGATGGATCTTTCATAACAGTGTCGATTGCATCTTCTACGTTATTAAAATGTATTTCAGTATTCATTGTATTATTAACTCCTTTTGTTATTGTGCTGGGCACTACTATTATTTTTACCCCTTTCGGTAAAGACATTTCAGGCACTGTGCTAAAGCTGTAATTAACCTTTAAGTGCTTAAGTAAATTGCAATAGCCAAACATACCACGTGTTCCAACCTTTTCCTCCATATCAAAACTACTGATATCCAAATCTGACAATCTTGTACATCCCCAGAACATTCCATCCATAAAGCTTGTGCATTTGGTGTCGAAATTACTTATGTTAAGTTGTTCTAATGCAGAACAATCATTGAACATGTATTGCATGATAACTACTTTCTCTGTGTTAAAGTTACTTAGGTCAAGTTGCTTAAGACTTTTACAGTTAGAGAACATTTCTCCCATATAGAGAACTTTTTCTGTGTTAAAGCTGTTTAGATCAAGCTGTTTGAGACTTTCACATCCATAGAACATTTGTCCCATGTACTCTACATTGTGGGTGTCTAGTCCACTGAGATTGACTTGTTCAAGACTAGAACATCTAAAAAACATGTGAGTCATCTCACGCACATTTCCTGTGCTAAAGCTGCTTAAATCAAGCTGCTTAAGATTTTTACAGTTCATGAACATACAGCACATAGTAACAATACCTTTTGTATCGAATCTACTTAAATCAATGTTCTCTAAGGATTTACACCCATAGAACATTTTTCGACAAGATGTGGCATTGATCGGAATTGTAGGGAAAGCGTTGAGGGTTCCGGCCGAATTGCCAATTGTATGGGGGATCTGGACTAAAGCTCCATCCATCTTGGCTAAAGCATTTTCCTCCCTATAATTTAAATATCTCCATTGTCCTGTACTATCATACTTTACTAAGTACATTTCTGTATCGTAAAGAACCCAATGCTTATTACCAGTATCTTCTTTGAACCAGTCATAGAGATGTTTTGAATGAGAGTTCACCTCTCTTTTAACTCGTTCTCTTTCGTCTTCTACATTGACATTTAAAGAGTACTCGTGGTCTTCTAGGCTAAAACGAAGAATACCACTTTCGTCTTGAATTGGAGTAGAATTTATTTTAGTATTCATTGTGTTATTAACTCCTTTTATTGTTGTGTTGGGCATTACTATTATCTTTGAAGCTCTTTATTGCCATTCTGTAGACTTCTTGACCTCTGCTTTACAATTTCCAAAAATAAGTTCATGTTCGTACTTATCTAGATTAAATGGATGTTCTATGTAAATCTCTTTTAGACTATCACAATCGTCGAACATAGCATATGAACGTACGACATCGTTCAAATCAACGTCAGGAAGATTAAGTCTTTCTAGAACTTTACAATTACCAAACATACCTAAAGTGTATTTAGCCTTCTGCCAAACTCCTTGGCTAAAGCTTATCTTCTTGAGACCTTCACAGTTAAAGAACATATATCCAAAATCAAAAACATGACTCAAATCAGAGTGTGTTAAGTCTACTTCACTTAATTTGGTACAACAGTCAAACATAAAAGCCATTCCTTTAATCATATTAAAGTTAAAGTTAGCAATGATCTTTTCTAGCTTCCCGCAGTACCCAAACATTTCGTTTGCATCGCTTACTTGGCTAAAATCCCATCCTTCCAGATCTATTACTTTTAATCTACGGCATCCGGAAAATAGATATGACATATGAAGCACACTGTTTGCATTGAAATGCTTTACATTTAATTGTGTTAATTTATTACAACCATGAAACATTCCATTGAAGTCTTCAGCATTACTTGTATCAAAACCATCTACATTCAAATCAATCAAACTATCGCAGTTGTAGAACATGTCAGAAAAATCTGTGACATTATGAGTTCTCAAGCTACTCAGGTCCAAATACTTTACTTTACAGTCTTTGAACATACCGCTCATTGATGTTACACCTTCGGTGTTAAGTGTAAGGATATTTCGATCTGGCGTGTTAGCTTGCACGTTAGTAGGGCTACCTAGGCTAAAGCAATCTCCGAGAGCAGCCTTTAAAAACATGTAATCCATATTGACAACATTGGTTGTGTCGAACTCTGTTAGGTCTATTTCTGGTACATTGATATCAACGAACATAAAACTACAGGTGCTGGCATTGATTGGTAAATGTAGCTTACCTTTGAAGTCTTTTCTCACACAAAGGAAAGTCTCGGCATCCAGTAGATATCTTCCAAAAACGAGATGTTCTATGTCATCGTAATTTCTAATCTCATACTGCTCGGTATTGTAAAGAATCCAATTTTTATTTCCGGTGATTTCTTTGTACCAGCCGTAATGTTTACCTGTTATTTCTGAAATCTCTTTAGCACACTTCTCTCTTTCCTCTAAGATTTCTTCTCTTTCTTCTTCTATGCTAAGATCAGAGCTAAAGTCTTGGCTAAAGCTGTGACCATCGATTGTGAATGTAATTCTTTTCATTTGAAATCCCCCTTAATTAAAAGAGATAGCAGCTTTGATACTACTATCTCCTGATGTTCTTATTGTATTATTAACTTTATTTATCATGCTTTATTACTTTATTATGCTTCTGTTACTAAAGTGAAACAAGCGACCCCACAATTTTCAAACATACTGTTCTTTTGTTCATCACTTAACTTATTTGAAAAATCTGTTATCAAAATCTCTTTCAAATTATAACAATTCCTAAACATATACCATCCGGCCACTAAGTTTTCCATCTTTAATCCGGTCAAGTTAAGCTTGGCTAAATTGGAACATCCCTCAAATATACAATCAGCATATTTAATCGCTTTAGCATTGACTTTACTCAAATCTAATTCTTCAAGTACTGCACAACATTCAAACATATTACTTACACTGCTTACTTTACTCAAATCTAACCATGTAAGATTTATTGTTGCTAAACTTTCACACCCATTAAACATTTCAGAAGCATATTCAAGCCTCTTGGTACTATTAGGTTCTGCAGTAATTGTTATTTCAATAAGATTTCCACACTGACAGAAAAGTTCTGACATATCGACCACTTTGCTAAAGTCCCAGCCAGCGAGATTAATCCATTCTAGGCTTGAGCAATTTGAGAACATATAACCCATGTATTTAAGGTTATCTGTGCTAAAGTGTGACAAGTCAAGTTCCTTAATCGTATAACAATTGCTGAACATTCCGCATAAATCTTCTGCACTTTCTGTGTTCCATCCGGCAAGATTGATTTTTTCCAAATCAAGGCAGCCACTTAGCATCTGGCTAAAATCTGCCACCTTGCTAACATCAAAATGGCTTAAATCCATTTCTTCTGTTTTCTCACAATCCATGAACATCATTCTCATTGTTTTGACGTTAGAAGTATTAAAAATAGGTGTGAAAGTTTTTCCTAATTTACAGGAATCAAACATTTCACTCATGTCAACAATGTTGAATGTATCTATCACTGAAAAATCTAACTGTGCTAGATCTAATCCATTAAACATACCACAGCAAGAACTAGCATTAATAGGTAAGCGAACTTTACCTTTAAAACTACGTGATAAATGTAAATGTTCACATCTGTATTCACTGTCTTTTCTTACGTAATACTCATTTGGGTTGTATAGTACCCAATTCTTATTACCTGTTTCTTCTCGCATCCAGAAGTAAGTTTTACCTGTTTTGTCTGATATTTCACTGCAGCACTGCTCTCTGCAACGTGAATTGTTTGGTACTGTGCTAAAGCTGTAACCATCGATAGTGAATGTAATTTCTTTCATTCAAAATCCTCCCTAGTAAAAAGCTGACAGCTTTTTACTATCAGCTCCTGTTTATTATTTAATCTTTAACTAATTCATAGGTCCTTTTAAAAATATCTGGGCTAAAGCACTACAGACTTTTCTAACAACTCTAAGTCTAGATTTGTTTTTACCCAGTCTCGTAATTGTACAATAGATTCGTCGCTAAATGAATCTAATGCTGAGTAATATCGATCACCTCTGTCACTCTTGTCAATGAGTATTTTATAATGATTGAATAGTGAATAGTTCTTCCAGTAGTCAATTAGTTCTTTGTGGATTTTCTCTCTGTCTGGACTTCCTGGGCTAAAGCACTGCTCCGCACCATCCAAACTCATTAGAACATTTTGAGCATCTCTCATTGCACCGTTGTAGAAGTCAGGATTATCACTGAAAAGTTCAGGATTATATTTATAGTCTAACAAATCATAGCATAAGTATGCTAAATCATGTAGGCATGAGAAATAATAATTCCATAATTGTTTTTGTGTTATCTTAGGTATTGGAATCTCTTTTAAATATTGTGGAGGGATTTCTTCAAGCAAAGTACCTTCTTCTTCGTTTGCATTGCATCTCCATACCACAGTTCTACCTTCTAAGAACTTATCACTAATTTCTAGGATTGCAACATCATTTAGTAATCTTCTCTTTGTGAATATTAAAATCCATTGAGGTAAGTCAATTCCATCAGTAATGTAAATCAAGGGTTTGCTTTCGTGTGCTTTTTCACTGCGCTTGCCAATCTGTGGTTTTAATCCTTCGGAAAGGATCTGGGCTAAAGCACTTCTCTCTGTGATATGGTAAGCACAGTTGGGTTGAATGGTGGTGCTATCTTTAAAGAACATCATTTGTTCCATTGTAAAATCTCCTTTTGAGTAAAATAAAAAGAGACTTAGCTTTGATACTAAATCTCTTTGCTAAAGCATTTTATTCTTTACTAATAATACGTTATGAAGATCTCTTTGCTAAAGTTACTCTTCATATTTTACATCCTCACGTAAATATTTACCAAACCGTTTTTCAAGGTCCACTTCATCTTCTGGAATTAAACTAAGCCCACCTTCTGCTACTTCATAAGAATAGTTATCTATAAAGTTTTTAATGCGTTCTGGAATTGAAATTCCATTATTAATTTCTGAAAGTAGATAAAGATAATCCTTATGATGTATTCTCTCTATATGCTCCAAATGACGAGTTAAATATCCACCATTTTCCTTAAGAACTAATGTAGTGCTGTTAGCATCAACATTTTTACAATCAAAATTTGGTAAATTTACACAGAATTCAAAAGCGTACTTACTTGTGCTAACGTTTTCTAGATTAAAGTGCTCTAAAACAAAAATATCTTTCAAGTCTAAGCAACCATAAAAAGCATAAGAAAAATCTGCATGTTTTAATGATACATACGTTATATCAATACTTTCTAAATGGTCACAACCCTGAAAAGCGTGTGCAAAGCTATTTACTTTGAAAAATCCAACAGCAAAAGCATCACCCATCCTAACAAGTTTTAGATCTTTACAACCTTCAAAAGCGCAACTCATATCCACTTCTAATTTAGAATAATTTTCTAAATTGTACAAATGTGTGAAGCTCGATAAGTGTGAAAACATTTTATAACAATTTGTTATACCTGCAGGTAAATATAAAACTTTTGCATGTTTTGCTACCAAGTATGCTTCATCTTCATACTTAATTTCATAATTTTCTGTGTTATAAAGAACCCAATGCTTTTGTCCTTTTTCTTCTTTAAACCACGCATAGTGTACACCAAATTCAGATGTAAGCTTGGCTAAAGCCGTTTCTCTGCATTCTTCTGAATCGGTATCAACAACAAAAATAACAATGTGATTATCAATATTTAAAATATAAGTATTGTAATCATTTTCTTGTAAACCCTCTGGAAATCTGAAATACGTTGCTCCGTGCAATAGATTTGTATTAAATTGACTTAAATTCAAATCATTGTTAGTTGTACAATTGTCAAACATATGAGTCATGTTATTAAAGGAGAAATTTTTAGAGTCAAAATCTTCAGACAATCCTGTTTTTAATGAGTCACACTTCGCAAATATATCAAGCGCAATATCCTTATCTTTCTTTTTATTTCCAAACATATTCATTCTTTCCATTCTTATATCCTCCTAATTATTTATTCTCTGTTATCTTGGCTATATGCCTTTACTTTAATTGTTACTATTTTTACCACATTTTATATCCAAATAATCTTCTGCTTCTTTTAAAGCTTTCTGAACTAAAGGATTTTCTCTAAAATGTTTAATTTCATTGGTGCTATCTTTAAGTACTCTTTGTTCTGTCATTATTGGCCATTCTGCTCCATCGTAATCACTGTTATCGTGTAGAATAAAACCGACACACTTCCTAGCGTGCAATCTCTCACTTGGACACTTCTCAAAAAGTGAGATTGCCTGGGCTAAAGTTGAAGTCTCTCGAAATTCACCGTATGAAATGAACTCCATGCACTCTGCGAAATAAAAAGTGATTTGTGGTTGTGGATTGGTTTGTTTGTTATGCGGTACTTCACCACTGAAGGAATCCATCTTTTTCATTGTAATTACCTCCTTTCTAATAAAATAAAAAGAACCTTTAGCTATTGTACTAAAGGTTCTAGCTATTTGTTATCAGGATTAAATCTCTTTGCTGAAGGGATTGTAGTCCTTTGAAAAAGATCTGGGCTAGAGTACTGCAGAATCCTTTGCTAATTTATATTGTAGTCCTCTGGAAAGGATCTGGACTTAATCCTTTTAAGAGCTGCACATTGAATTATTTTTATGCCTTCGATGTTCTTCTTTAGCATTCTTTCAAGATCTGTGCTAAAGCGGTTACCAACTCTCACAGTTGTTAAAGCATTACATCCTTGGAAGACGTTTGAATCGTAGTTAGCTTTTGATGTGCTAAAGTTGTTAAGATTTAATACAGTAAGTTTAGAACATCCTGAAAACATTTCACTCATGTCCTCCAATCGGTCTGTTTTGAAGTTACTAAGATCGAGCATGACAAGTGATTTACAGTCTTTGAACATGGCTTCCATAGTCTTTACTTTAGTCGTGACAAAGCTACTAAAATTAATGCTTTCTAGTGATATACAGCCTTCGAACATTGAAAACATATAAACAACGTCACCGGTGTTAAAACTGCTTAAATCTAAGTACTTTAATTTACTACATTCTCTAAACATATTATCCATGTACATAACATTAATTGTATTAAAGCTACTTAGATCGAGTTGTTCAAGATTGTTGCATCCGGAGAACATACTATGCATGTTCCCTACGCTTACTGTGTTAAAGCTACTGAGATCTAACTTCTTAAGACTTATACAGTCTTCAAACATACTACTCATACCAACAACAATACTTGTGTCGAAGCTTGTGAGATCAAGTTGTTCGAGGAGTTTACATTCTGCGAACATACAACCCATAGTTGTTACTTTCTCTGTATTAAAGTTACTAACATCCAACGACAACAATTTTGAACATTTGTAGAACATATGACTCATATCAATCACGTTAGCTGTGTTAAGTCTGCTGAGATTTAATTCTTCAAGACTACAGCAGTCTGCAAACATATAGTGCATATCGTCCACATTCTCTGTATTAAAGCTACTGATATCTGGTACTTTTAGAGATTCACATCCTGCAAATAAATAACCCATGTCAGTTACTCTTTCTGTTTTAAAGCTACTAAGATTTAATTCTTCAAGGCTATAACAGCCTGAGAACATACCATACATATCAGTCACGTTCTCTGTGTTAAAGCTACTAAGATTTAATTCTTTCAAGCTATAGCAATTTGAAAACATACCATGTAGGCTTTTCACATTTTCTGTGTTAAAGCTATTGAGATCTAATGCTTTTAGGGATTCACAGCCTGCAAACATATGAATCATATGAATTACGTTTCCTGTGCTAAAGCTGCTGAGATCTAACTCTTTGAGATTGCAACATTTATAGAACATTCTAATCATGTTAGTCACTTTTGCTGTGTTAAAGCGATTTAAATCTAGCTTACTGATTTTGCTACATTGAAAGAACATACACTTCATAGTGATGATGTTTTCTGTGTTAAAGTGTTTAAGGTCTAACTCTTCCATATTACAACAGTTACCAAACATGTACTTGCACGAAGTCGCATTGATTGGTACCACCGGAGGTAATCCATTTAATTCTATATAATGAAGATATCTATTCCCTTCATAGTTACTGATTTCATACATGTCAGTATTGTAAAGCACCCAATTGTGATCTCCTGATTCTTCTTTGAACCAATCGTAGGTGTACTTGGAATTCTTGTTTACTTCTTCCTTAACTCTTTGCATTTCCTCTTTAGAAACAATCCTTAAGGAATACTCTTTGCCTTCTACTCTGAAGCAAATGAATCTGTTTTCGTCTTGGATGGGTGCTGGAGGCATTGGGCCTTCCATTATCTCAAAGTTTACAGATTTATCGTTTTTAAACATTTCACCTACACCACTTAAATAACGAATCTCTTCATCTGTGAATTTAAAGTTTTTTCTCATTTCAGCAGGCAGTGGATCACAGTTATCAAACATACCAGTTGTGACCTTTGGTTTAGAATTCTCTTTGCTTCTTAGATAGCATTCGGCCTCTTTGATTGCTTCTTGAACAAGCGTTGTGTTTGCGTAATGACTTATGTAATTAATGTCGTCTTTTAGAACATGTTTGGACGTCATCAGTGGTTGCTTGACATCGTCGTAGATACTGTCATCGTGTAGAATAAAGCCTACACATTTGACTGCATTTAAAAGAGTACCAGGACATTTTTCAAAGAGTGAGATTGCCTGGGCTAAAGTGGGAAATTCTTTGTACTCACCATAGTCTGGGAATTCCATGCACTCTGCAAAGTAAAATGTTATTTGTGATTTGTTGTTATCTTGAAATAAATTCATTCTTTCCATTTTTGATTCTCCTTTGATTTAGTTCTCCTTTGATTTAGTTCTCCTGATAACTAAGTGTTAAGTATACAAAGTTCTCTGGGTGTTCTTTTATCTTGTTTAAAGTACTATCTGCAATCACTACTTCCCAACCGTTTGATTTGTCATAGACAAGTCCTGTTGTGTTGTAATTGTAAGCATTATCTAAATCCATTAAGGTGTACTTTAACCAATAGTTTATACTTGCAAAGTCATCCGAATTCCAATTCTCTTTTACATATTGGGAGACTGTGCTAAAGCCAGATTCCTTGGCTAAAGCTTCGAGCTCTTCTAGGTGTCTGACAGCATTGTCTCTTAGTTCTGAATTCCATTCTTCCGCTATTTTAACTAGTTCGTTAGGTCTTTCAAAACCAAGAATGTAAGAGTCAGAGGTGCTACTGATATCAGACATGTTAGGTTGTACATTGATGGCATTGTTGTCGTATTGTATGTACATGGCTACAATGTCTTCTCCGAGTGCTTTTAAAACTATTTCTCTATCAATATCATTTAATTTGTCTTTGTAGTAATTTATATTGTCATGTTCTACTAAGACTGTTATTATGTTTGCCATTTTAATTCTCCTTTTGGTTTTATAATAAGGTATGGGATTGCATGGGGAGGAGTGGGGAAGTTATGTCTCCTTCCGGCGCTTCGCGCCTCCAGTCGACGGTTTGCTCGCTGCGCTCGCTTTAGTGGCTGGCGCTGCCATGGTCTTGGTTAAATATCTTAATTCGCACTTAGCAGTCGCTACACTCCTTTGATCTAAAGATATTCTAGATTCGAGCTTAGCACCTCTTCCATCTAGGATTTAGGCTTGCTTTAAGGGGCTAACGCCATCATGGTCTGGGCTAAAGAACTCAAGACCTTTGACAGTCAAGAGTTCTCTTTGGAATTTAATTTTGAATTTATTTAACTACTGTACTTAATTGCTTTATTTATATATTTAATACTTTGCAGGATATTAAATATAAAGATTTGTTGTAAATATTCTTTAGATATTTTTACAAGGTTTTCTCATAAGACTCTTGGAGGCTCTTGGAGGTTTTTGGCTCCTTTGAGACCTCTTGGAGACTCTCATTAGACCTTTAATATTACTTTATATCTTTTGGTATTATGGGACTTTTATAAAGGTGTCTCTTCCTCATCAATAGTAGTCTCCATTATTGGGTCTGTGTAGGTAGGAAATTCAGGCACATCACTGTTTTTGAATCCTTTGATTGTAGAGTTTGTTCCTAATGTAAGACCTTTGTTAATTACGATGTTTTTGTTAGTTGCAATAACTGCTACGGTCTTTACGTTAACCTTTGGCTGTGATGCTGCCTTAGTGATTGCGTGGTTACCTGTGAAACTAAGGCAGAGTGCTAGGCTAAAGAGGCCTGCAACTGCCATCATTAAAATTCGTTTCATGTTAATTTCTCCTTCGTTGTCGTTTGTCTTTTCTTGTCTATTATTAACAATGGACTTACTTTGCTAAATGATTCACTTTGCAAAATGCCTTTAGCTCTAAGCTAGTAGAAATGCTTCCTTTAGAAAACTTAATGATTTTTGTACTCCCTTTGTTAAGGTCTTACAGGGTTAAAGCAATCCTATTTTCGTCTGAGAGCTAAAGGCATTGTGCGGTCTCTCCTTCCTAGTTGTATTTGCTCTGTTAGTACATTGGTGATTGTGCTCTTGATTAAAGTGGTTTAAGATTGTGTTTTCTTAATTAAACTGTTTTGAGATCTTGTTGGCTAAGCTTTCCCATGTCTTGGACGGATTGTCAAAGGTGGAAGCGCTTTGGACCTCTTTGAGACTTTGTGGGATAACTTGGACCTTTTGATGACTCTGTGGGATTTCTTCCTCTTCGTACAGATTTCTATGTGTTAAGAAATCTTCAATCACTTTGAGGACATCTTCCATATCTGTAGTATCTTCAAAGGGTTCATTTATCTCCTCTGGAGTTATCTCTCTCATGATTTCCTGGGTTAAAATGAGAGCGTCCTCTTCTGTTAACTCTTTGCCTTGCTCTCTCAATTCTTGTTCTAAATCTTTTATGACAACTCCAAGTAATAAATCAATAACACACTGACGTAAACAGCTTTCTCGATACTGGTCTAAAACTTTCTGTGGTATTATTGTTAGAAGTTCTTCGCACTCTTCTATCTGGGTTAAATCTATTGTGTAGACTGGAAGTTCATCTAGTTCACCTGTAGCAGCGCTTTTACCTTTTACGGTATCTCCTTTGGATACTGCAATTCCTTGGGATTCTAACTGGGCTAAAGCTTCTCCATTGAACTCTGGTAGAAAACAACATTTGTTCTCATCGAGTGGTATTGCTACTGGTACGGTGATTGGTTCTACAGCGCCACCTTGCTCCGTATGTACTAAAAATAAAAATAAGTTATTGATCGGTGGCATGCGTAACCATACTACTATGCATGTTTCTCCTTCGTGTGTGATTGTGCATTGTTTCATCTGTCTTCTCCTTTTCTTATGTGTTTGATTGCTTACATCTTCCACTTTGCTGTTATATCTGGAAGGTGCAGAGGGTGTGAGGAGTGTTGAAGGGTATTGAGAAGTACTGAGCTAAATTGGTTTGCCTTGACTTCCATACACCTTTAATATCTCTATGATTTGTTTATTGGTTTTGTTGTTTTTGTAGAATTGTATATTGAGTGCTCCACTGTAAAACATTCTTTTTGTGTAGATTAGATTTTCTGTGCTAAAGCCTTTTGGGAACTTAAAGTTGCGTACGTGTGTGGTGGCAGCGTTGAACATTTCACTCATGTCAATTACATTTCTGGTGTTAAAGCCATTACTGCAGAGATCAAATGGATTTCCCATTAAAGTGCTTGCGTAGAACATTCCTTCCATTGTGAAGACATTTCCTGTGCTAAAGCCTTTTGGAAAAATAAGTTCGTCATTAAGGAATGCGCGTGCGAACATGTACTCCATACTAACGACGTTTACTGTGCTAAAGTCCTCTGGGAATTTTACTTTACCACGTAGTTCTGCGCTGTAAAACATACCATCCATTTTGACTGCATTGGAGGTGTCGAGACCTTTTGGAAACTGTGATCCGTATTTGAAGATAGCGTGACTAAAGGTTCCGATGAAATCAATTACCTTTGACGTAGTTGTGTTTGGTGCATCGAATGTGTGTGATGGTGTTGTGTTGTTAAAGCGTGTGCCCTTGAACATTAGAAAGCACGATGTTAGGTTAATCGGGAATTCTAACTTAATGTTATCTTCGTCTGTAAACTCTCTATTTCTGTAATGTAAGAAATTAATCTGTTTTGGCATTGTTTTTGACTGACATGTGTTTAAGTATGAAATGTCCTCTGTTTGTTCAGTCATTACCTCAAACTGCTCAGTATTGTACAATACCCAGTGCTTGTAACCTCTCTCTTCTTTGAACCATTCATAACGAATACCTGTACGGCTTGTGTAGAGATTTTGTAGTAAATCTCTGTAGCGTTTGTCTTCATAATCTACATGGTATTCAACCCCATCGATTGTGACATTATCCTCTGGAGGAGTTTTCTTGGCTAAAGTGATATTGACTTTAGCATTGAGCATTCTCTTTCTCCTTTGTACAGTTTCGAGCAATTCTGAGGAATTATACTGGAAGTAAGTGCGCATTGGAGTATGCGTAATTACTTGTGTATGATCTGGTCTAAAGCTTTTATTGTATGCTTGGCTAAAGCTATCCTTAAAATCTCTATTAAAGTTTTGATTGAAGTCCCTATTAAAGTAATGCATTGTTCCCATTGCTTTTGACCCCCTCTCTTTTATTATTTTTTATTTCTATTTTTGTAGTGTTGTGATCATTGGGTTAAATATCTTAATTCGTAGCTGTCGCTACTGCCATTAAGAATACTACTTCGTAGAGCTTTGTAGTATTCACTAGGTTAAGTGGAATCCCTGGGTTAAAGTAGAACTCTCTTGTCTTTTTCTAGTGAATACCCGGAAATGAGAAAAGGGATACCCTTTGACAGGTACCCCTTCTGATTATCTTGAATTTTGTTTGCAAGTTACTTTGGTGACGCATTATTTCTTTCTTGTTAATGCTAATGTTATTATTTGTCTTGCGTCCTTTGATAGAGCTTTAGGAACTGTTTTGTAGTACTTGGTAAAGTACTGGGCTAAATGCCTGCCATCTTGGATCTTATGAAATAAATACCTAGATTAATCTATTATGCAGAGCCCTTACACAATTCCCTCTGCTTGAGGAGAACCGAATTCCAATCTCTATTTCTAGAGTGGACAAGTAAAAACTCCTCTTGCGTGGTTATTTTGATTTCTGTTGGGGTTGAATGGCTTCCCCTTTGATTTCTAGTTACTATGTGTCGGGCATGTAGAGTACCCTCGATTTCTAGTTACTGCGCTGATTTGCGGGGCTGTCTTAACCCCTTTTTCTTTTGTTAGTCTTTCACACTCCTTTTTGAATCCTTGGCTGAATCCTTGGCTGAATGTCTCCTTTGCTAAAGCTTTACAGAATTCTTCCGGCTAGAACCACTAAAGTAGTTACCGTAGCTAAAGAGCCAAGAACTTTATTAGTGATACCGTCTGCTTTACACAGATTTAAGCACACCTTGGTTGTTAAAGGGAATAGTAGAGATTCTCCCTTTTTATTAAGTAAATCGATGACAAGGTGACTTGCATACCCTATTGCGATCCACTTCCATGTCTCTCCCAGAATGAGACAAGTGACTGTGCTAAACAGGGCAAGGGCTAAGATGGAATGAGTAAACCCTCTGTGGTTGGATTTCAGACCGATTACCACCAGAACAATTAAAGCAATTAATCCTGTTATTGTTGTGGACATTGCTAAACTGCTGGTGAGATTTCTGGCTGCTCCTTGTAAAGCGAGATAGAGTACTGAGCTAAAGCCTACTGCCTTTGCATGCTTACTGTCTAAGTCTATGTCTGGCATTAGTCCTCCGATTGCTCCAAGTGTTGCTCCTGTTACTAATGCTACTGGGCTATGTGAAGCTAATCCTCCCAATACTATTAGTCCGCTTGCTGCTCCCACAGCTGCATGTGTATTTCCTAACATCTTCTTACCTCTTTCTATTTTTAGTTAGGTATAATTGACGTTTGTTGGATGTTAGGTTTTGTAAGACCATTTTGAGAGGTGTTGCTTAGGCGTGAGTGGTGCAAAAGGCATTGGAGGTGTAGGAGATACTGGGCTGTGAGGGGTACTGGGCTAAAGCACTGAATTGACTTCTATCTGAATTTGTGTTATACTTATGCTTCCAACAGAGTAGTTTTACTTTCATATTTTAGTTTTTCATTTATTGTAAAAATTCTAGAACTACTCTCCTTTTTAGAGAGAACGTTTTTTACTAAGTGTACGTTCTCTCTACTTTATTTGACAGAAAATTTATTTGATGTTATAGTGTATTGGTTGATAATAACTTTATCACACTCAATTTGTAGGTGTTGGTTGTTTGATCAACGCTTTCCCCTTTAGGGTAGCGATTTATGACTGTTACACCCCTTTCAAAGTAATAGTCTATTAACTATCGTTCCCCGCTTAAGATGGTGATCTTTTGACCATTATCTTTTCTCTCAAGACGGCTTTAGATTAGTTCTTCCCCAATTACTAGTCTAAAGTCGTTTTTTAGTTAAAGAAGTTAATTCTTTTTTGGTTGTACTGGGTGGCACCGGAAGTACTGGGCTAAAGCGCTGCAAGGTATATCTGGAAATGTAAAAGACCCTACTGGCAATTAAACCAATAGGGTCTGATTTGGGTCTTATTAGAACCTTTGAAGGTGTACTGGGCTAAAGCACTTGCATGATCTGAAGATAACCTAGATTCGAGACTGTCGTCTCTGCCATCTAGGATCTCACTCTGTTGTGCTAGAAGCCTATGTTAGATAACATTTTAAGTTTGTCTTTTACGTCGTTAATTGGCATTGTTAGTATTTCACTTCCTGGAGCACCTGGAGAATTACTCCACCAATTAATTAATGTACAGATTTCATCTATTGTGAAATTGTATCCTTCAGGTGTGAAATTGAACTCAGGGTATTGCACATTGAATGAAATGAATTTCCACTCATTTGCCATTTCAGGTAAACCAATATCTATGAAACGTTGTACAGCAGTATCATAGTATTCTTTTATAAATGATGTTTTACCTACTTTGTGTAATATAAGACGCTTATCAATTGCATCAATAGAAACGCATACACTAATATCTTCACCAAGCATACAGTGTGTACTGTTGGAAATCATAGATCCATTGTCAACGTGCCATGGACCATTTTCATGTGTAAACATAACATTCCTCCTTTAGTTTTTATTGGATATAGAAGGTATGTTGGAATACAATGATTTTTGGTTAGCTCTTGGCTAAAGCATCACTTCGTGATAAATTTTGTGCTAAAGCACAAGTACTTACATCCATCGTGGATTGCGTACTTGTTCCATTTGAATACCTAGATTCGGTACTGTCGTCTAGGATTTCACTCTATGAAGAGGACTTGGTTAAAGCCTTTGAAACAGTCACTTGGTTAAAACCCTAGCTCCTAAAATTTCCACATTGAATACATTGTTATTACCTCCTGCTACTATTTTAGCATTTAGTATTGTAATGTAAAGTAAATGCTGTTCTCCTTTCTTAAATATTTGGAGGTGTTGAAAAAAGTGGGATGGTTATGTCTCCCACTCCTGCCTCGCTTCGCTCGGCAGTCGGGTCGACGCATGCTCACTGCGCTCGCTATAGGGGCTGGCTTCGGAAGTGCTCACTGGTCTAAAATGACCTTTGAAGGCTCTCACACTATGAATTATTAACTTTTTAGTATTTATCACAACTTTTCATTGCTTATCGGAATTTATCACAACTTATCAATAGTTCTCACAACTTATCATTTCTTTTCAAAACTTATCAGGAGTTATGAAGTGAAGTTACCAGTTATACCGGTGTTTTGATATTACTGGGTTAAGGAAATCATCTCACCTGTAAATCACTACTTTCCCATCTCTCTATCCTGTATGGAGATTATCTGGGCTAAAGCTGTATCAATGCTCTCTGTTACCTTAAGCTGTCTCTCCTTTAGAATTCTGCTTTGAGCTTCTAACTGTACGGAGTATGCAATCCAGCACTCTCTTTCTGTTGTGAAGTAATAACGGTTTTCACAACCAATGGCTCTTAGCCGGTTGTTTGGTAAGTATTTCCAGACTGGTCTGCCATGCAACCGTCTTGCGCCATCTTTTAGAGCATTTGGATTATTGCAGATTAGTTCTCCCTTTTCTGGTTTGGCTAAAGTGGTTTTGCCATTGCATGCCCATACTGTAATTGTATTGCTCTCGCATTTGTTCTCTTTCCACCATCTTGTAATGTCATTTGAATTGTTAGGAATTCTCATTCTTTTTATTTCCTTTCTTTAGTGTGGGACAAGCACAAATCCTTACCTTTAGCATGGATTGTGAACTTGTTCCAAATTAAAATTAGCCATGACAGTCATCACTTGGCTAAATCATTCCTGCGTTCTTCTTAGTTAAATTAAAGTGGTGCTAAGCGATGAAACTTAACACCACTGGAAATCTGTAATCTGTTCTATTCCAAACTTTAATTACTCTAAGCTTAATTGAATTATTAGAACAGCGTCTTTGATCTTTTTGTAATTGAATGTTCTTGTACAGTCAATCGTTTCGATGTCTCCTTTGTCTGTTACATCTAATTGGATTTCGTACCCTGAGTAGTCACCGTTGTACTCTGCGATCTCACGTACATCCTTAAGGGAAACGTGCTGGGCTAAAGCTTCAGAGAAACTAACAAGGAAGTGTATCCTGCCATCGAAAACAAAACCATCTTGGAGAGCGATTTTAATCTCTGGTTCGTTTGTGACATCTATTGTGAATTCTTTTTTGTGTCTTGATTCGAACTTCTCTCCGACGCTTACCATTACTCGATCACTTCCGTCGACCAATGTGATGGCTGCTTTCTTATTCTCTTTTGAAGCTTCTTTCTCCTTCTCTTCTTCTTTTGGTGTGTTTTCTTCAACACTTATCTGATCGTGGAGAATTAACTCTACAGGTGGCTCTTTTGACTCTTCTGGTTCTTCTGGAGACTCTTTGGACTCTTCTGATTCTTTTGGAGACTCTGAGGACTCTTTGGAATCGTTCTTGGCTAAAGTGCCAAAGAAACCATCTACGAAATCTGAATTGTAAATGTCATCATTCTCTTCATCCATTAATTCCTCCATTGGATCGTTCTCTGAGTCTTTAGCATTGTCTTCAACATTTTTTGTACCATCTTCAACATCTTTGTTGAGGTCTGGGTTAAAGCCTTCGTTGTAATTTGTGTAGAGATTGTATTCCTCTGCCGGTGTGTTCTGTGCTAAAGCTTCTGCATCATCATTGTTGTTAATGGTCTCTGCATCATCATTGTTGTTAATGGTCTCTGCATCATCATTGTTGTCAATGGTTTCTGCATTACCATTGTTATCAATGGCTTCTACATCGTCATCGTAGTTCTTGTAGTCAGACCCGAAATTATCGTAAGGATGATGTGCACCGAACTCTTCTCCGGAATTGGAACCCTGGGTTAAGATTCTTGATTCGGTACTGTCGCTCCTGCCATCAAGAATTATATTATCCTGAGCTAAAGTATTGCTGTTATCAGAGTCCTGGGCTAAGTTGTCCTGGGTTAAGATCCTGCTGTTGCTAGAGTCCTGGTCTAAATCGTCCTCGTCTCCTGACATTGCTTTGTCTATTGCTGCCGCTGTCTTCTCCTCTAACTTCTTTTTCTTTCTCTTTCTAATTAATGAGATTAGTAAAATCAGTACTACCAATACAACAACCATTGTTGCAAATAGTACTGTCTTGTTGCTTTCGTCTAGAAAATTATTTAAGAAACTTTGTACGTTCAATTAACTTCCTCCTTTTGCTGGCATGTGTTGTTCTGACATTGCTTATGCTGACCTTTGACTTTAGTACTGCATGCCGTTGATGAAACCTCCGCACTTGGCTAAATCACACTCCTCTTTAATTCTCTCTAGAAGTTCTGGGGATAGTGAAACTGAGTCTAACAGTAAAGCCTTGTATGGTTTGTTGTACTTAGCAGTGATGTATTTATTATAATTATCACAATCGTAGATGGCGTCGGTGTCTCCAAAGAAGTTATCTAATTCTTCGATGGTTGTGAAGGTGTGTTTATTAAACTGTTCTCTGAATTCTTTCACGATATCTACATAATAGATTTCTACAGCAAATGTGTTGTCTTCAAAGATAACAACATCAAGCCAACATACTGTATTCGCATTTTTATTATTTTCTTGGTTATTCATTAATACCTTCCCTCCTTTGCTCTGTGTAGAGAGATAAAGATTTATAGCTACCGCTATTGCCATCTTTATCCTATGTTAAAGACAAATCACAAGTTCCTTGTCTTTGATGTGATTACGGACTTGTTCTTACAATTGTAAAGATCTGTGTTAAATGGGCTAAAGCGCCAATACCTTTTGCACTTGCTTTAGCATTTCTCTCTTCTCTTCTTCTTTTGCTTTGTCATGTAGGTGGATGTAATTTAAAATGTAAATTAAATCTTTGTAACCTACGTTTTGTTCATGGAAACCGTTACGGAACATTTTTAGTCTTTTACCTTTGTTTTTGAATCCACCACCTTCGTAAATATTTTTGTGAAATAGACTGGTTACATTGCTGGCATTGACTCTAATGTCAAGCAACCATTCTGAAATATTAGTTTCTATGCTAAAGTTACCATTAGCATACGTTGTCACTATATAGCCATAACGATCGCAGAAGTTCTTTACAACCCTTTCGTTGTAGTTGAACTCTGATTTAGAATTGTAGACCTTTGTTAACCTTTGTTGGCATTCTTTGCTAAATGTGTAGCCATCGAACAGCGTTATGATACTTCTGTAGACCATGTGGCTGTCATTGGGAATCTCACTCTGCATGATGATGTCCTGGGCTAAATATCTTGATTCGCCTCTAGCGTGGCTGCCATCAAGAACCTCACTGTGTGAATTGTCCATCTCACCTTGCAGGTCACTCTGTGAACTCTCTGGTAAATGAATAATTCCTTCTGGCTTCTGCAGCATAATGTATTTACTACAATTTTCCCAAAGAAAAGTAGTAATGTGCAGTTTTGACATGAAGTAAAGACTTTTTAAATCCTGAAGGAAATAGAATGAATTACTTGTGAAGAACTTATTCAGCATTTCGGGGTCTTTCACCAAATCTTGTAGTCTGTTGGAGATTTCTGGGCTAAAGGTACACACAATACCATTTTGAACTCTGTGTTGTAAGTAGTTGTTAGGTACTGCCCTAGAGATCTCACCTATTGTCGTTGTCTCTGGTAGCTCTATCTCATGTGTTAGAACTTTTGTGTAGTCTTGCATTTGAGTAAAGCTATTTAGGTATTGTCGTCGTTGTGAGACATTGTGAATGCACAAATTGTATTCGAAGGAATTAATGTAGTTGTTTGTTAGAATTTCTAACAATTCGCTAAGAACTACGACACGTGGGGAGTATTCTAACCCATTTAGGATCTGGACTAAATTGGTTCTGTCCCAGACGATTAATGTGTGAGTTCTTGGTACGGGGCTAAAGCACACTTCCTCACCTATGTTCCCTGCGGTCACGTGATCTAAAGATACTGCCGTGATTTCGGAAGTGTTTGATTTGAAGCTCACTTCCTCACCCAGTGATGTGTAGTCTTGGCTAAAGCTCACTTCCTCCCTCTGTGAGGAGGGTTCTTGAACATCCCCTATCAAACACAACTGTTCCTTCTTCTCGTATTCATTTGGGAATCCATTGTAACCATTTCTTCTTGTTTCACAAAATAAAGCTAGGTAGGTGTTATTACAAAACTCAGTGTAACCTTGTAGCGGTTCTTGGTTTGCTACAAACAGGTATCTCATTCTTCACCACCTTTGCTTAGAATTTTGTAATAAATTCTCTTTTAGAATTTTCCGTAATTGATGATGCTTTGTGTTTGATTAAGTAAATCGTACTTAATCTCTCTTGTGTTTTCATCAAGTGGGACTAAAATATTATTAATTACTCTCCAGATAAAACCTCCTTTCACTAATGGAGTCCCTTCTAATTCTTTGATTGGGACTTCTTTGCTAACGTTGATGTTTGCTTTGGTTGCTTGCTCACTTTGCTTATCTTTTGGGATTGTGTAGACTTTTTCCCCTATCTTGAAGAGTGTTCCTGTGGATTGGAAAGTGTAGCCAATCTCTCTATCACGACATTCCTGGGCTAAAGCTGAATGCCAAGCGAAGTCAGTCACTATTTCTCCAAAGAGATCTCCTCCGGAGTAAACGTACTCAATACGAGAGATGTTATCTACCTTAGCATTAGAAAGCTTTGCTAAAGAGACCTCCTCTTTCATTGGTGTTACGGAAACCCATAGATGTTTAATGCTCTGCGGGATTTCCTGGGCTAAAGCGTAGTCCAATTCCTTTTGTGTGCTTACAGAGAGTACGATAGCTACGTTGTTCAAAGGTTCTTTTGGCATACGTTCTGCTAACCTTTCAACACGTTTTGTGCAAATTACAAACAAACAATCATGTCTTAACCGTATGATGTTCCAGTACTTCTCTCTGCTTGCATCTGTGTTTTCAAGAAAGAAATCACTTAAAGGGCACACGTTAAAGATTGTGTAGCTAGGATACTTTAGTTCTAGCTCTCCAATACCTTTTGTGTGGATTGGTAAATCAAAGTCATCTATTTGTACATCAAACTTTGTTAAACCTTTCTTGATTACTTTGCAGTTTGCACAGAATTCGTTGAACTCACAGCAGCCCTTCCAGATGTTCCAATTTACCATCGTGTTTGACTCCTCCCTTCCAGATGTTCCAATTTGTCATTTCCTTTTCTCCTTCCTTTTGATTTTAAGAAGTTATAAGGGAATGTGTAGGGTGAATGGATTTTCCATTGCTTCTTTGGAATTCTTCTGCACTCTCTTCTACTTTTACAGAATGTGGGAAAATAATAGAAGGACATGGAATCCCTTCTTTTCTTGGAAATCCATGTCCTTCTTGGTGAGCAGCTTGACATTGCTAAGGAGAAAAATGTAATGTTAAATGTAAATGACATCAAACTTGATGCTAAAGTAATGCTACATTATGTAGTGTAAAATGTAATGTTTTGTAAAAGTTTTGTAATTCTTAGCAATGTCAAAAACCCAGTATGGCTTTGACACCTTACTGGGTTAAATCACAAGTTCCTCATCTCTAGTCGTGATTTTGGACTTGTTCTGCTTAAAGAATTAAATTCGTATCTGCTAAACCACTGGTTTTAAGCGAAGTCCAAATTTAAACAAAGCTACTTTAATATCTTCAAGTCCTTTATTTCCAATACCACGAATAGCGAGGATATCATTTTTAGTTTTTGAAGTTAATTCTGCAACTGTATTAATATTACTATCTTTTAAAGTTAGACTTAAAGCAATAGGAAGATTAAGAGCTGTTATACTAACACCGCCTTCTATGAAATGTTCTCCCTGTTGCACTGCTGCGAGTTTTTCGATTTCAGCACTCTTTAGATTAGATATGACATTATCTATTTTTTCTCCAGCTTCTGTATCTTCGAGTTTAATAAAATATTTTTTAAACTGTGGGAATAGTTTAGTTAAGCAAGCATCTTTACGTAACTTACGTAAAGCTTTTCTTCTAAGTTGATTAATGTATGCAGTACTTACACCAAGTTCTTTACCAATCTTGGCTAAAGTAACAGCATCTTTACCATCTAAACCATAGTACCTAGAAACAACATCATACTCTTTACTTGTAAGAACCGTCTTAATCTCTTCTTCGAATAACTCCTGGCATTCTGGGTCGAGGAGTAAAAACTTATCCTTTGAGTCTACTTCTAGAACATCTTTTACCAGATTTTCACATGGGGTCTCTATTCCATCGAATACATCAAACAGATCTTCGTCTGAGAGAATGTGATTCTTTTTCAGATAGTAACTAAAGTTTGTATCTAAATTTCTACCTACTTCTCCCTGTGTAATTCCGAGGGTGTCTGCGACCTGTCTTAGAGTTTTCTCCCCATCTAATACTTCTCCAAGCAAGTTTGATAACTGGTCTAAAGCTTTCTTACAGTTCTCTACTCTTTCTCTATTAATCTTCATAGCTCTCTCCTTTTTGTAAAATAATTAGTAGTTATAACACTACCAACCACATTAATTTGTTGTAGTTAATTATATCTACATTAAACCTCTTTTGTGGTTTTGGGAGAACGTTTGGAGATTGTGTCTCCCCTCCGGCGCTTTGCGCCTATGGGTCGATGCGTGCTCGCTGCGCTCGCTAATGGCTGGTGCCGATGGTCCCACTGAACTAAATCTAGAGATTCGTCTCTGACGTGACTGTCATCTCTAGTACTGCTTTATGGAGTTGTACATTACAATGGATTTCTGATTATGCTTTGATTTGTGCTACCTACCCAATGGGCATTTTGATCTGCCTTGTCTTTTTCAAATTCTCCGTCTACCAGAACATCTATTGTCTTTAATACTTCCTTTCGGAGATTTCCCAACTCTGAGTCGTCTTGAAGTAGCTTGGCTAAAGTGTAGCCGGTGTAAAGCCAAATGTCCTTGTTTGGAAAGTTCTGACGGATTTCCTGGGCTAAAGCTAGAACATCAGGTACGTTTGAAGAGTAAAGTGGATCTCCTCCAGAGAAGGTAATTCCCTTAATGTAATCCTTTTCTAATTCATCAAAGATCTCCTGTTTAGCTTTTTCGTCAAAATCAACTCCTACATTTGGATCCCATGTTATTTTGTTTTGGCAGTCTTCACAGTAATGTGAACATCCAGAGACCCATAGAACAACTCTAAGTCCGTCTCCATTTAACATATCGTCTTTTGTTATGTTGTGAAATTTCATTTTAAATACCTCCTGTTTTAATGTACGATTCGGTCACTACACTTCACTAGGTAGCATACTGTGCTAAAGGACCGTAAAGAAAAACTCCTAAAGGCTATTGACCTTTAGGAGTCCGGGTTAAAAGAGAGACATCTTTTTAGTCTCGCTGTCTTTGGTTGTATTATTTATGTTTTGTAATTCTTTTGGTAATGTTCCTTTTATTTTTTCTTTATTCTTTTCAGAGTAGTAATAAGGATCTAATTCTCCTTTGGTGTACTTCCATTTCTCATCCGAGTATTTCTCGACTAAATAAGTAAAGAACCTTTCCCAGCTTACATAGTCCCTACACTCAATGTATTCTGAAGGATTATTAAGTATCTGGGTTAAAGAATCGAATGAAATAACTCTAGCCTTTAGCAGAACCCACTCAAAACTTTCTGGTAACCAAATGGTTATGCGTTTGTCTAGGTTATCCATAGAAAATTCTACTAAATCTCTAATATAACAACCAAATGCTGCACCATCTGCAATGCAAAGAATATTGTGAGCATCAGAATTGCTTAATGTATCTAAATAAGTTATAAATTTAGAAGCACCGTTTGCACTTTCTACTTTAGAGTTACAAAAGAATTTACTAAAAAATTGAAATCCGGATTTTGAATCTTCAGTAATGATTAAATCAAAATTATTATCAAGATAAGGAAAATTTTTATAAACTTCATTAAATTCATATACATGTTTGAATCCATTATAATGACACCCAATACTATAAATCTCTTTAGTACTGTAAGGTAAATCTTTAATAGGATCTCTTGTGATAAAAACAAAATAGTTACCTGAATCAGCAACATATCTAGCAAATTCATGTGTATGGATAAAAGTATTATTTTCTTCGAAAAATATTACCATTTCTTTCTTATTTTCTAAGGTTTCTTTCCAAGAACGATCTGAGCTTTCAGTATAAACATAGTATTTAGCATTGGTTATTACACTAATACCATGTCTCTTTTTAGGCAATAGTGACTGTGCTAAAAGATTAATTAGTGTTGTTTTTCCTGTTGCGGAATCTCCCTGAAGAATAGTAATATTTCTAATAATTTTAAAATTAAATGTTAAATTTCTATAATCAACTTTAAAAGTAAATGTACCTTTCATAAACGCTCCTATATAAATTCAGGCCGTTCATAAATTCCTGAATTCAGCATACCATCTGCAATAATCATTTCTTTAATTAATTCCTGCCTATTGTGAACAATTTTATTGGTATTTAATATTTCAATATCAAAATTACCCTCAAATCTCATCATATATCCGAGGAAAACAATCAAGTCTTTTTGTTTTCCAATTTCTAATACCCATTTAGCGCAATTATCACCACAGTTAGAGAGATTATAAATAAAAGAATCATCTTTCAACATTAAAATTAAAGTTTTTGTTCCACCTGATAAATCTTTGGGACCTATCGGGCCTAAAACAGGACTTTCAATTAAATGAGGACCTATCACTTTAGACTTATCAATATCTAAGATCATTTGTTGAACAAAAGGATCTAACATCCATTCGTCTTCCCAAACATTATCAAAATATGAATCTGAATCAGCTAAAACTTCTATATCTTTACTACCACGAAACCAAATCTTTAACATAGAAAATCTCCTTTCTTTTATTTTTATTTTACCAAGTTCTTAACTTAGTTTCAAGGGTGGCTGGATTAAAGCCTAAATAAAAGAACTTTAGCTATTAAACTAAAGTTCTTGAAATTCCATAACGCAAAATCTCGTCAAACTCATCTTCGAATTCTGTTGCATACTGTTTATCAGTGATCTGAGCTAAAAATCCCCTAAAGCCAATAAAACTCCACTGGCTTTTGTACCAATGGAGTCTGTGCTAAAGCATCAAATTCTAATGCTTAAAATCTTTTCGATGTTTTGATGTATTATTTTTTCTAAAGCTTCTAATCTCCACTCTGGAAGATTGTATTTGGAATGTCGTGTAAATTTAAAATCTAGCAGATTAATTAAAATCTTTCTCATTCGAGAGTCCATAACATAGGCTGCTACATTAAACCAGTCATCGTAAAGACGTGGTCCTTTATTTTCTAATATCTTGGTTAAATCTTTGAAATCATCTTCCATAGTTCTTGCTAGTAAAGAAAGATTATGATCAAACAAAGGTGCAAAGCTTACCAAATCCAGGGAATCATTATCGACAAGAAAACCAAAATTATTCTTGTGTCTGTCTTCATTCATTATTACAGCATCTACAACAATCATTGTTCTAATCTCATCAAGAATACCAAATTTATTGGCAGTTTCTAATAAAGTGTCAATTCCATAAGCATTTGATGTATCAATAGCAGCATAGGGTACAAAACCACATTTCTCAGATGTGAAGATATCACACACAGAGCAAATCCTTCCACCAATACTTCTTAAGTCATAATTTACATAATTATTTGTAAATCTAGAAACCAATTGACTAGCATAGTATTCAGAGTATGGTTCTAAGCCAAAATTTGCAAAACCTGAACCACCACGTTTGAGCATTTTGATATCACCAGGAAAATGTTCTCCTTCTCTGATCCAACACTTTGCGAATGAACCATCTGTTGTAGGTTCTGGGCTAAAGTTGACTCCAATTACAAAGTTCAGTATTACCATTAAGTGCAATGTCTGCTACTACTGGGTTAAAGCAGTGAGCGTATGGAGAAATCTTGTCCCAAGTCAAATCACTATCTACAGGTTTTACCCAGAAGGTATCAGTAACTGACAATGCTAGAGTTATGTCGAGGAAATCCCGTAATGTTTTAATCTGCATGGTATCTAAAAGTTCTGTGAGATTTTCTCTGCCATGTTTAACTCTTTTACGATATAAGAGTTCTTTAAGATTAAATAACTCCGGAATTTCTTTAAACTGTTCTACTATGGTTGTAGTCTGTAGAAGATCATTTACATAGAAGGAAACAATTATTTTATCTTTGTTCATTAAATAGTATTCTGGTTTTCTATTTAAATTCATTTGAAATTCTCCTTCCTTTTGTTGTTTAGTATAGTGCCCTTCTGAGTAACTCTTCCATTAGGAAAGACAGCTGGGCTAAAGTACTACAAAGTTCCCTATCAGCTTTCTTAGATCTTAGTTCTTGCTCCTCCCTAAGCTTTTCTTTTTCTTCATTAGTTAATGAGTCATACCATTTATCATATTGATATCTTTTGTAAAATCTAATGGCATCGAAGCCTTTAATGCAATGCCATTTAATACGTTGTAGTTCTGCATACCATGCCATTTGAAATTCCTCCTTTTTGATTAATGTGAATGTTTTCCTTTCCTATGTTTTTTTCTGATTTATAGGTATGTAATACATAATCATGTAAATCAGAGTTGGTGTACTAATGCATAATAAAAAGAATTCCATTACTTTAGTTAAATTACAATCTAACTCTTATTTACTATTTAAATTTTTTGAAATAGTAAGAATATTCATAATTCCATTAACAGAACTTTTATCATGAATTGTAACACTTTTACCATCATCAGATGTTACTGTCAATTGAGAAATATTATGATCGGATTTAGACATAATATAATGTTCTAAAGTTTCATAAGGTATACCACTAAGAAACAATCCAAGTGTAATTACAAGTATGGCTATTTGTAAAGTAGATACTATCTTTTTAAACATATTATCATTTCCTCCTCTTAAGCTGTACTAAATATCTGACTTTGTGAAGCTTTTTACTAAAGCACTGGGCTAAAACCTAGAATTGATACTTCCGTATCTGCCATCAAGAATCTTCCTGGCTAAAGTGCTTAGAAGTACTTATGAAGCCATAATAAAACTCCACTAGCTTTGCTACCAATGGAGTTTGTTAATTAAAACCACTCTGGTTCTTGAATCTTACCTGCCTCGACTAAATTGTTAGATTCTCGTAATTCTGGAATTAAATCTTGCATACGATGAACCACATTTCCTGTGTTTAAAACTTTTATATCAAATGGATCTTTAAAGTGCATTACATGTTCCAAGTAAGCAACAATATCTCTATCTTTACAAATTTCTAAAATCCATTTTGCACAGTTATCTCCGCAGTTAGAAAGGTTATAAATAAATTTAGGTTCTTTCAATAATAAAATTAATACTTTTACTCCACCCGATAAATAAGTAGGTGCTATTGGACCAAGTACTGGACTAATTATTAAGTATGGTCCAATGACGTCAGACTTGTCTACATCTTTTATCATCTTCTTGACTAAATCGTCTTCAAACCATTCTGGTCTAAAGGCTACATCAAAATAGTCAGGAGCATCAGTCATTACTTTTATATCTCCACCTCTATACCAAATGTTTAACATTTTAATTCCCCTTTCTAGTTTCTTTTTTATTTTTCATTAATATTATTGTAGCAAAAATGTAAGAATACTACAAACTACGTTTTTAGTTTACTGGGCTAGATAGCTCACTTTGCTAAAAACTAAGATTCGTCTCTGTCGTGACTTCCATTTTAGTTCTCGCTTTGTAAAGCCATAATAAAAACTCCACTGGCTTTTGTACCAATGGAGTCTGTTAGTTTTCTTAATGACATTTTAACAGTGTCAAGGTATCTTCTTCAATTGCTCCACCTCTACTGGCAAAATATATTACAATCGTTAGACTTAAAATAATAAGCACAGTAATTGCTAGATTAGACTCAAAACACCCAGCATTGTAACAAAAAATAGATGCCACTACACAAAATGGAATAGTAAAAGAAAAGTCTAAGTAACCTTTTACAATGTATCGATTCTTCTTATCATTTCTAACTGGAGCAGGCAATTCTAACTGCTGATGCAAATAATAAAGAAACCATTTATTAAGAACAATATTAAAAATAATTGTTGATATGACAATTCCTGTGATTATCAGAAATATAGATGTTTTGAATTCTTCTAAATCAGGACATGTCTGACCTTCAATGACTAAACCGAGAATAAAAAGCATCTGAATACAAAGCAAATGTGATTTAATGCTCGCTTCTACTTTTTCATAACTATTTTTCTTATTTGCTTTCATAATTACATATCCTTTCTTTTTCTTCTCTAACGCTATTGTAGTAAAGTGTAAGAATACTACAATTTACGTTTTGAGTTTACTGGACTATATCACAAGTCCTTACCTCTATCGTGGATTGCGGACTTGTTCGTACTTGGCTAAAGCTTTTCAAAGTTATATTGACTAAATACCTCACTTTGCTAAAAACTGAAATTCGTCTCTGTCGTGACTTCCATTTTAGTTCTCACTTTATGAGGGCATAATAAAAACTCCACTGGCTTTGATACCAACGGAATCTGTTAAACTATTATACATAGATGTAAATAGGCTTTGCTAAAGTTTTGTAATGGTCAGCGGTAATTATGCATTCCACCACATAAGTTTCTTTCTCTGTAGATTTTATTGTTAACGTACCATCTGGAGAAACAGAAATATTTCCTTTAGTGTTATTTTTTACTGTTTTTCCAGTTTTAGAATCAATTGAAACTGCTTCAGAGTTTTCTTTAGCTAAACGAAATTTACATTTTAAAGTTGGAAGCGATTCATCTGACATTTCGAGTACTTTTGGCGTATCGAGTTGCTTTACACATTTTCCATCTTTAAAATCATCCTTAGAGATGGTAATAGGTGCAACATCGCTTGTTTTAATTTCAGCATTATTAACATAGATCTTAACTTTCATTGTACCACTGTACTTTCCTTTTCCTTTTAATTCTACGATACCACCTGTTTTTTATTTCTCTTTAGATTTATTATTAGCAAATTCATAATCTGTTTCTGCAAATATCGTTCCAGCACATAACTTATTTGGACGGCGTACTTTAATCATTTCTGGAAGATTTGGTTTACCAGTGTAATCAAATACAATCCAATTGTATGGTGCATCATCTATAGCATGAAAATTATCTAAATTATTATCATTTGCATGCAGTAATTTTAATGTAATAAATGAGACTACAAACAATATAAGTAGTATACATTTACCTTTCTTGTTCCCCATAATAAATTCTCCTTTATCAAAGGTGTGTACACTTTTATGTAATACATACCTGACATTTTTTGTCAGATTACATTTCTGAGCTAAATATCACTTGGCTAAATATCTTGATACGATACTTTCGTATCTGCCATCAAGAATATCACTGAGCTAAAGCCACCATTGCCTATTCAATGAAAACAAATCTGTTTACATAATCTCGGTCTTCGCCTTTGAAGATTGGGATGTTCTTATCCACATACCAATGTGGTCTTACATCACCATCTCTTTGCTCTCTGATAGCGCATGCACCTCTTTGGCAATCAATAGGGTAATCTTCCCATGTAAGTCCAATCTGATCTAACATTTGTTTCATTTCTTTTGTTATTTTGTTTTTTACTTCTGTGTTGGATAAATGTGTACGTTCAGCCATCTGTACGTAATTTCTTATGGCAACGAGCTGTCTCCAGTAAATTAGATTAGTGACTTCCTCTTTTGGGACATTGAAGCATCGTGCATCAAACATGGCTCCTTTTGAAACTGCGTCCTTATAGATTTTTACATAGCGACGTAACTCTTCGTCTGGATTTTCTTCTTGGTTAAAGCTATCGTTCGAATCAATTAGACAGCAGTTTTCCATTACGAATTCACGTGTCTTTCTTTCAAAGATTTTATTAAAGTACATTGTGGTCATGCTGGCTGCTGTGCTTACCATTTTCTGAATCTCGTAGTTAAGCCAAGCTTCTTGGCTAAAGGTTTCATAATCAACTAAGATTAGAGTGATCTCGTCGGATTGTGTGTAACCGAATACACAGCCTTGAATTGACTGACACAGATTGAGCATTGTTTCCTGCATTGTATCTCTAAAAAGTCTATCGTAAGGCTTTTTGAAGTTTTCTGTGAAATGCTTGAAGTCTTTACCATCCATTCGTAATGCAACGGGACATCTTCTCATAAGTCGGGTACGTGGGACATTTTCGTAAAACTCTTTCATTCTATTTTCAATTTCTAAACCGTCCATAGTTCTTCTCCTGTTCTTTGCTAAATAAAGCTTCTGTTGGCTTTTACACCAATAGAAGCTGATTTGATTTTTCTGGGTTAGTTTATCGCTTTGCCGTTTTGTCTTGGCTAAAGCACTGCTTCGCTATCTTTCTTGACTAAAGCACACACTTTAGCTTAAGTACTCGATCTCAAATCGATCATTAACAGGTAACATCATGGACTTTGAACCTAAATCAATTATGATTCTGTCGAAAGGTAATGCAACCTGCATGTCCTTTACTTTTGTTGATTTGTCCATATGTCTCTTACTACCTCTGAATGTGTAGTTTAAAATCTCTTCGTCTGTAGGGACATGTCCTGCCGGAATTGTACCAACTAAGATAGCCGCTGGGTATGTCTTTCCAGTAAGGGTGTCAACTACATTAACTACAGGTGTGTCATTAGGGTAATCTCTTGCACACTTGTACGGATCAATCCTGATGTTTGCGAGGTCTTTGTCAATTACTGCAATGTTAACTTTACAGTTGTCTACCTTTGGCACATCTGTAATCTCACAATAGCGTGCCATAGCTGCTGGAACCAATTCTTCCTTGGAGTACTGGTTTTCGTCCAATTCGATTACCTTTTGGTCTTTTACAGAGAAGTCTGTGTCATTGATTTTATTTCCAGAGATCTCTGTGAACTTTTTGTATACTAGAAACTTCATTGTATACCTCCTACTTTCCTTTTTTATTAAGAAAGGGATAAATCCACTTTTTGCTATTGGATTTATCCCTTGTCTTCATTATTGCTGGAGAAATCTCTCCATTTTTACTCTTGTAGAGCATCTGCACACTTCTTTGCCAGTTTAACTCCTGTTTCGGTAGCACACATTAAACTGTTTGCCGGAATGTCTAGAATCTCTAGCATTTCTTCTTGGTTAAAGCTGACTTCGTCGAACTCTGCTTCGTCTGTGTAGTAGATGTTCTCTTCTCTTTCCTTACGGTTTGCTTTTACGCTATCTGTGTAGTCTTTAGCACTATTGAAGGATTTCTTGGCTAAAGTTCCACACCCTTTTATCAACGCCCCAGCGGCAACTCCTAAGGAGACCATTACTTTGCTAAAGCCTGACATCCTGTAGCCGTAGCCATAGCGCTGTCGTGTTTGGTCATTGTAGGGATTTCTTCCACTATGTAGACCGTCTTGGTTAAAGCTGCCATGTCTTCTACCATGTAGACTGTCTTGACTAAAGTTGCCCTGTCTTCTTTGGTTAAAGCTGTTTTGCCTTGACTGTCCTGAATACCAACCACCGTAAGAGTTATTATTAGTGTAACTTTTTGTGAAACTTCTCCCACCGTTTTGGGCACTGTACCCTCCTGTTGGATTTCTTCCACCAAAGTGATTTCTATCTCTAATTGCCATTTTGCCATCTCCTTAACTCATTGTGATTACTTCTTTAGCATCACAATACAATTTTGATCCTTCTTTATTTCTTCTTTGTGTTTATTTATAATCTTCTGTACTTTTTCGATTGGTTCTCTCGTATTTAGTACTGTACGTTGTTTCTGGGTTAAAATGGCAAAGCTAGCATCTGCTATTTCAAACTTAACGGAGTAGTGCTGGCTACTGTGCGTTCCTATCACTTTGCTAAAGTTAATCTTCTCGTTCACCACTCTTCCGTCAGTAACTAATCTAAAGTCACCTCCGGTATTATGGTAAACAGTATTTGGATTGTCTCTGTGAATGGTTTTGATTTTATTCTCTGTTAGGAAAAGATAAAGACTTTTCTTTCTGTAGTAAACAACTTTGTTTAAAGCTCGTTTATTACTCACACAAATTACCCCATCCTTTGAAGGGAATTTGTAGTATACATCACTTCCGACCTCTTCTACCAATGTGAAACCATTCACTTGGCTAAAGTGCCAATCATTGCATGTAATCTCCTGTACACCATCCTTCTGTTCTCCATTGAAAGGGTTGTCTAAGTAAAACTTTGTTCCCATTACAAATACTTCTTTTGCCATTTTGATTCTCCTTTTCTTAGTCTCTACGTGCTCCTCCATTTTCAAAGGTCATTCCCAAAGTAACAACACCATCTTGTGTGTGAAGTAAACACTTTAAACCTTTTTGTTTATTTTTAAGAAAAGTGGAATTGCTTTTTTTAAAACTATTAGCGTACTGGGCTAAAGCGCTAGTATCATCCTCGTTCTCTTCCCAGTACTCTAAGACATAGCTAGCGCCTTTAACACTAATGCTCTGTTCTCCAAAAGTGGTCTTTGAGACTGCTTTTCCATCGGTGCAGATTGTAGCATTACCTCTAAAATCAAACGAGTGATTTGGGTCTTCTACTATTACATCGTCAATTCCATATTTCTTAAAGAACTCTAAAACTTTTGTGTCATAGAACTTAGTGAAATAGGATTCTACACCGTTGGTCTCCTTTTCCATGCACAGGAGAATAGTGCCTTCCATTAAAGGATAAATAGCTCTATTTGGACCTTTTATTCTAACAACTCTCTTATCTAAATCTACGTCGAGCTGCCATTTATCAATGGTTAGTGACATGGCTAAATCCTTGTTCTTGTTGTCTTTATCATTGCTGTCATAGGGATTGCGTGGTCCAAGAAGTCTTCCGCCTACGACTAGAACTTCTTTCTGCTGCAAGTTATCATCTCCAATCTTTTAGTCTGCATAGACTTTTCCGTCTATTAAATCTATTGTTATTTCTTCGTAATTTTTCAAACATTTTTGATCCAAGTAGGTTTTCTTAGCTAAAGCTGACAAGTCCTTCTTGGTAGAATTTATTAGAACATCACACTTACTGTTGTCGCTTTTACTATTGCTAAAGTGAACTTTAAAGACTTTGTTCCCTTTTCTACAATGTATTTTAAGTATGTCGTTCTGTAGTTGAAAGTCAAGCTTAGCACCAGGAATACCTATTTCATTCTCAAAGAATTCACCGTTACTGTAATAGTCTTCGGAGAGCTTTGAGGTAGTGTAGACCTTTTTTGGTTCTGTCTTTAGAAACTCAGTACCATCTGAGACTAAGAACAGAACTTCTGGATCTTTTCCTCCTATTTCGCTCTGCAGGGATTCCTGGGCTAAATTGTCAGCACAGTTAATCATGTAGAGACTTCCATTGCAATTTAGTATTGCTGTGTAGCTGTCTTTGGTTGGAAAGATCTTTAGCTCCGCTACGCTTTGTTCTTTTTGACTTCCGTAATCAATCCATTTGCTGGTGACGTCTTTAAAACTTAGATCTTTTATCTTTAGTAGAATTACCACTATTATTACAATTCCACAGATGATTGTACTGCACCCTTGATTTCTAAGCTTTCGTAACCGTTCTCGTCCTCTTGAGGAGGATACTTGGCTAAAGTTGGCATCGGGCACTCCTTGACTGTCCTGTGGGCTTTGCTCAAAATTAGCATCCATTGGTTCATTTCTCATCTTCATCACCCAACCTTACTAAGATCTTACACAGTATGGTTTCTTTGAAGTAATGCGTAGCGCCTTCTACCTTACTGTTTAGAATTCCCTTGTTGTAGAATTTCTTGTAGCGTTTGTTGATTACTTTGAATATAATTTTGTTGTTGATGAAATTAACGTATGTTACCACTGCTTGTACAAATGAGATTGCAAGAATTGTAAACAATGTTAGTGTTATTACTTCTGCTGTTTCATTACTACTTAGCACTCTTTGGGTAATGGCTATGCAAGTCATCAGCAACATTCGAGCAAACAAACGCTTCTTGAGTCGGAGTGCAAGCACTTCCTTCTGTTCTTTACTTAAGATTATTTTCTGCGTGTTTATCACTCCTTATTTCTTTTTTTGAAGATCTTCGTCTATTTGAAAATCTCACAGGTGAAACAAGTTCTTCGTTGTTTTTCACGATTTTGTGATCTTGAATTTGTTCCCTGTTTAAAGCTCAGCCAGCTATTACACTTGACTGAGCTAAAGTGGTCCACTACTACTACTTACGTCCACCGTATCTCTCAAGAAGATTTTTTCTTCTATTGCTTATTTTTCTTTCCCTCTTTTCTCCAGTTTCCTGGTCTGTCTCAACGCTTACCATCTTCCTAGGTCCTCTCCGATTTGGTTTGCCTGCTCGAAGATTGCTGAAAACTGCACTGCCTTTGCCAGCAAGTGGATTTTCATCCTCTTCATTAACAGACTTGGCTAAATCTGCAGCAAGTGAGTCTGCACTATTACCGATTGCCTGTACTGTGCTAAAAGGCATACGTAAACCACTAAGGCACACAATGTTCTTTTCCTGATTAAAGGTGTGGTATTCATCGTAGTAGATACCGAAAGCCTGTGTGAGTGCTCCGTAGTTAAGTGGTTCAATGGTTGAAGATGCAATGTACTTTAACTTACGATTTTTAAGATCTGTGTCTATTGGTGCAAAAAGTGGGCTATGTTCGAGATCTTCAATCATCTGTGCCACATTAGTTTTTCTTGGTGTCACAGAGATTACAGCCATTCCTGGTGTGCTGAGAACCTCTTTGATCTCTGCTTTGTCAATGTTACCCGCTTCACTCTTGTGCTTTTCTGGGATTTCAATGAAAGAACAGAAATTGCTCACAAATTTCTTGTTAAGTGAGAGCTTGTATTTATCGTAGTCTAAATTACAGCTATCTGGCTCTTCATTGTTGATTACAAAGGTAGCACCGAGATTCTCAATTTCTACTAATTCGCCGAAACACTCTCGTGAGTTGAACCGGGCTAAAGGGGTCTCCTTAATGGATGGTAAGATTGGGACTGTGAAGACTGTGTGGGTAGGGTAACCCTCTTCATCAAACAATTCCTCATTTACGAGGAAATCTACCAAGTATGGTCCAATTCCTGAACCTGTTCCACCTCCTGTTGCAAAGATTACTCCAATGAAAGTTTCTTTGCTAAACTGGGCTTTAATACGTTCGATTAACTGATCGACGGACTTGGCTAAAACTCCCTTAGCCTTATCTCTATTCTTAGAGCATCCTTCTCCGCCAGGAATGTGGTAGACATGCTTTGCTCCCTTGAGGGTGTCTAAATCTTCCTGTGAGGTGTTAATGTACAGGACATTAAAACCTAATTCATCAAAAAGATTACCGATGTTACCTCCGGCCTGTCCGATGCAAACGAAACCAATTTCATTTTTCATTTCTGTAAACCTCCAAATTTAATCTAGTTTAATTTCATTAAGTCAATTTTATTAATTTAATTTTGAAATTTAAAATGACTATCGGTCCATTTGAAACCAATAGTCATAGGGCGGGGCTAAAGTCTTACTTAGTACTTTTCGTCCTCTTCTTCCGGTACGTCTTCGTCTGGAAGAATTAAATCATTATCCACGACGAACTCTGCACCCTCTTTGTTTAAGTAGTAAGTGTAGGATCTCCCTGCTTTAACTCCGTACTCTACGTAACCATTGCTGATTAAGGACTGTAGAGTACGGTACAACGATTGTGGATTAAAATCCAAACTGATAGCCGGTAAGTCCAAAAGTTCATTAATTGTCCTTGCTTCAATACTATCTGAAACAGAGTTGTTGTACATTCCAACCATCAATCCTAAACCAAGTCTTGTCATTTTAACCTCCATTAATCCTCTTTGGTTCTGTTGTTGTCTTCTGTGCTAAACCATTACTCTTTGCAATTAGTGCACGTATTGCACAGTGAACACGGGTAAATCGCATGTCCACAAGACATGCAAAAGCTAGGTTTCATTAGGTAAACCTGTACCTTTTTACCGCAGTTCTTACACGTCTCCATGATTGTTTCATCTTCGTACTCTTTAGTTACGTCCTGTCTGGACTTCTTCAAAGACTTAACACTGTAACGTCTAAGTAACTGGGTTAAATCGCTATCGAAGGATTCAATCGAAGCTGAGTTCTTTTGAAACCTTAAATCTAAGTCGTACCTCTGTACACTAGCGATGTATTCACTCATTTCTTTAATACCTTGAATGCTACGATTCCACCATCACTAACACTTCGTTTAGAGAAGGTCAAGTAATAGGTGCCTTTCTTTAAAATCTGGTAATCTTCTAAGATCTTTTGGGAGATTCCTGGGCCATTGAGACCAATGTAGGCATTTCCACCAAATCTAACATCTGTTTTGATTTTGACGGAGATTGGCTTATCCACCTCTAACCTGTAAACTGCTTTTTGAGTAATAGCATCACCATTGTACAAAACATCTGTGTATTTTGTGTCTGTGTCAATATTTAGAGCAGTTTCTGTGCTAAAGTTATTTTTACTAGCGTGGTGTGAGGTGGTCGTGGCTAAATAGAAAACACTATCCGAATTGCCACTCTTTGGAGTCACCTTAAGATAGTAAGTTCCTTTTCTAAGAGCGAAGTAAACTTTCTTCTTGTTGTTTCTGTAGAACTTACTGCTGATTACATTTTTGTGTTCATCACAAACGCTAAAGTAGTAACCGCTGTTGTTGTCGTACTTAGCTAAAGCTACTCCAAGAAGCTGCGAGGAGTCTAGGCTAAAGTTGAAGTACTGAGAGGTACCACTATTTGTGTAGCGCTCTGTATTATTAAGTGACAGTTCTGTATTAGCGTTTGCATGTGCAAAGGCTAAAGTACCTGTGATTGACATTCCTGTTGTTCCTGTTTCTACAAGAACGTAGTATGTACCTGCTCTCAGGTACTGGTCTAGACTTCCACTTCCGGCCTCTTTAACGTATGCGAACTTAGGGGAGACCTTTGTTGTGCACTTTGAGTCCTTGTAAATGCTAATTCGTACAAATGTACTATCACACTTGTCGATAGAATACAGAACATTTAAAATTCCATTTTTCTTGACTGTTACCTTAATCAAACGGTAATAGTCGTTCACTGTTCCTGCCACACTAAGTGAGTAATTCCTAAAGCTACTATCGTCGTAGCTATTTGGTGTTACTGCTGTAATGCTTGTGGACTGCTGTGTTACCTGTTGCTGTGTTGTCACCTGTTGAGACTGTGTTACCACCTGTGGCTGTGTTGCCACCTTTGGTGAAGTCTGGGCTAAAACAGGAGCCTGGACTAAAGAGGTTCCTGCAATGCACATGGCTAAAGTGGGAACAGCTAGAAATTTATTTAACGTGTTATTTTGTTTTTTCATTATCATTGCCCCTTTGGAAGGCAAGACACTAAGGCAGTCATCTTACTGTCCGATTGCATTGTCAATACCTTCTGATGTGTTCTGTTCCTGAGCATTATCACTTTGCTCCTGGATTATGTTGTTCTGTTCATCTGAGGTAGCTTCTTCTGCGTTCTGAACTTCTGTACTCTGTTCTGTTGAGTCTTCTTTACTTCCGAACAAAGAACTGAAGAAATCTTTGATTGACTGGGCTAAAGAGGCAAAGAAACCTTTTGCTTCTTCTTTTGTCTCTTCGTTGTCAACCTTGTCTTTGATTTTGTCAGCCGTTTCACTTAACTTATCACTGACCTGTTCGAGATTGTTTTTGACAACACTAAGATCATAGTTCTGCTTGGAAACCTCCATTAACAGTTTTACCAATTCGTCCTGATTCTCCTTAGAGACTTCAAGATTGTTCTTGGCTAAAGAGTCATCAACGATCTTCTGAACGTCTTCTTCAGTAAGTCCATCTTTAGACTTAGCAGCGTCTTCAATTACCTTTTCCTTAGAGTCATTAATCAATGCGGTTGCATCGTCGTCTCCTACTTCGTCTGCAAGATCAACGGAAGCTTTGATTTCCTTGTTAGCAATGTCTTTCTTCTTTTCGTCAAGCTTCTGGTCTGTAGCGACCTCGTAAGCTTTCATTGCCCCGGTTAAAGCTCCAGTTCCGGAAACATCAAAAGGTGAGGCTGCTTTGACATCACAGTTCTCTACTCCGGCTGTTGTTAAAGCGGAGGCAATCATACTATCTGTAACGTATGTGAGATTTGTTGTTTCTACATTAATACCACCTTCTGTTGTTGGATCAATGTAGGCACAGCTAAATGTCTTAGTACCAATCTGTTCCGTTGGTACAATTCCTTTCAAAGCCTCTCGTTCTTCCTGATTGTTGATTGTGATGAAGTTGTACTGAGACTTGTCTTCGTCTTTAATTCCAAAGTAAGACAAAACTAAGTTTTTCTGATCCTGTGTTAAATCTGCACCAAGGGTTACAGTTTTCATTGAATCTGCATAGACTAAAGTTGGCATTGCTGTGCTAAAACAGCAAGCACTAAGTAAAGCTGTTACTGCTACCTTTTTAAGTTTTAAAGAATTCATTATTCTATCCCTTCTTCTGTGTGGTGTCTAGCACCAGTGTTGTGAAGTGAGAGGTCCTGGGCTAGAGCTTAGTACCTCATGACCTCTTACTATTGTATGTTCTATTTACTCCTCTTCAGATGTGTCGAACATGTAGTCTTCTACATTGTATTGTTCCTTTGGCTTTTCTTCGTCATTGTGACAAGAGAATTCAAAGGAGTCTTCGTCGTCTGTGTCGAAGATTAACTGGTTGTCCACACCCTGCATGTCAAACTCTCCGGATTCGGAATCAAAGACCTGCATTGCCATGTAAATCTGTGTTTTGGAAGCCATGCCATTGTTGGACTCTTCTTCGGTAGCATCGTCAATAACTTGGTCTTTGATCACATCGTTAAGACACTGGACTAAATCCTCATCATTGAGCTGTTCTTCTCCTTCAGCTATTTCGGATGCACTAGGAATGTCATCCACATGAGATTCCTCTGGAGAGATTTCTGGGCTAAATCCTTCATCCTCTTCGCCTGAGTCCTCCTCTAAATTCTCTCCATCCAAATCTTCTCCAACTTCATAGAGTCCATCAAAGGACTTGTCCGTTTCAGAGAGATCTCCAACATTCTCATCTGGAAGTTCTACTCCAGCAAAGAAATCATGTGTAGATTCATCTTCTTCTTCAAGTGGAGAATTTTCACTCTCTTCTTCAATGTCTCTTTCAACATCGTCATCGAAGGAGAGCATACTATCATCGAGACCTCCTGAGAGTAACGGATCTAAATCTTCTGGAGTGTTGTTAGCTTCCGGAATGTTATTAGCTTCTGAGATTTCCCCATCATAGCTCTCTTCTGGAAGATCATCACTATCGTAGTTCGACTGAATGTCTTCTGCTCGCTGTCTAGCGATTTCTGCTGACGTTATCTGATTCTCTTCAGGAGCATTTCCTTTTTTCTTCTTAATCTTTTTATTCCTATTAAAGAACGCCATATTTAATTCCTTTCTAATTTCACTTGGCTAAAGCCATTATGAATTCTGCTTGCAGATTCTTGCTGGGCTAAGGCCATTATCATGCAAACCTGCTTGCTAACTCATGAATGTCATCTGTGTTAAAGCCTTCTCCAATTGCAGCGAATCTCCATTCTCCATTGTGTAAATAGATCTCACCTGCAACTACAGAGTGCATGCCTTTGAAGTTCTCTGTGAGATTGTAATGTACTAATTCAGTGTCATCTCTGCCATCTACAACTCGAATGAAAGCATTTTCAATCTTGTCGAAAGACTGTCCTCTTCGCTTACCTCTGAAGATGTTAACAGTGAAAATAACTCTATCTACATCGGAAGGTAAATCTTTTAAATCTACGATGATCTGTTCATCATCGCCATCACCTTCTCCTGTGATATTATCACCAAGATGGTTTACTGCTCCGGATTTGTGGTGAGGTCTGTCGAAGTAAATTAAATCACTTTTGATACTGTATTTACCATTACGACACAAGATTGCACTTGCATCACAATCAATCTTAGACTCTTTGAAACCAAAGAGACCTCTCTTTTTTACTGGATCCCAACCAAGACCAACTATGACTCTGTTAAGTCCTGGTCTTTCTTTAGTAAGACTTAATCGTCCACCCTTCTTTAAATTTACTGACATAATATCTCCTTTCATTAAAGAGCCTGGCTAAAGTGGAATACCTAACCAAGCTTACTTTATGTTTTTATAAAATTAATCAATAGCCAGCTTGATTCCTGATTTTCTCTCAGACGGCTGTATGATTACCTGTGTGCCAGGTTGACTCCATTCCATTTGATAGGACTCACCGGAAGCACCCATTCTTCCTAACAGATTCTTAAATGAGACATCTAATTTAAACTGTGGATCTGCACCATCCCAAGCCACCAATGCGTCAGGATCGACACAACATGGAGAATCTAGGATTAAAGGGTTACCATCTGACAAGACGGCTACCTGTGCCCCTGCTTCTCGTCCTCTTAGGACTGTTGTAAACAAACCTTTCTGTGCTGCAATTCCTTTACCAAAGAACTTTGATTTGTATTCGCACGAATCTGTGAAAGCTAGTAAATTCTCTGATTCGACCATGAGTCGCTGTCCCTGGGCTAAAGTTATCACAACAACATGTCTGGCTGAGTCTGCATAAAACTGGCGTGAACCCTTACCACTAGTACACTTCATTAATGGCAAATTTTCTCCTGTCAAACGACGTGCTACCTGCCCGAACAACGCTTTAACAGCATTACCTTCTGGTCCAAGTAGAACCTTGTCAAACTTATTGTTACCTTGGTGTGCTATCATTGCTCCTGCTTTTGTGTAAATGCATCCACAACCATCAATGCATGTGGCTCTTAGCATTAATTCATCTATGACTTCGAATTCAAACACATTTTCACCTTCCTTTCTTTTTTGTTTACGTCTTGCCTAAATTTCATTGGACTAAATCTCACCTGGCTAAAGCCTTTAATTTAGGCAAAAGAAAAACGGGTAAAAGCTTTGACACTTTTACCCGTTGCATTGAACATCAGTTTTAATTTTATTCACTTAGTGAAAAAGAAATTAATAAAATTAGTATAAAAGAAATTTCTAAATGCACCTATAGGCAAACAACAAATAATTGCAATGAATATAATACTGACAACAGAAATGATAAAAAACGTACACCCTAAATGATACTTACCTAAAGTACTAATTGGAAAAATAGTAATAAATGCTATTAAAATAAAAAATAAAGCAAATGAGCATAAAGCACTCAGCATGAGGTAATCAGGTAAGAATGCACGTAGTTCACTCTTACTAAATACTTCCACCATATCATTTACTAAATAATAAGTAGACAATAAAGTAGTGACACCATAAAGCAATAGCACAGGTAAAGTCAGTAAAAATCCTTTCAACACATCACCTATATTTTCTCTAATAGAACCTTCTTCATGTAATCCCTTCAATACATCATCAATTACAGATGATAAAGCTTCTACTTCATCATGTGTAAACATTCTGGTAAATATTATATTAAACATTCCCATCTTCCTTTCTTTTTGTTTATGTCTTGCCTAAATTTCACTTGGCTAAATATTTTAATTCACACTTAGCAGTCGCTGCACTCCTTTGATCTAAAGATATCAGTGCTGCCATTAAGAATACTACTTCGTAGAGCCTTTAAGAACTTCTGGGCTAAATCTCTTTGCTTCATCCTGGACTGATACCCACAAAGTAAAAACAAGCAGGAGCTTTTACACTTCTGCTTGCTGAGAATATTTAAAATTATGTTATTAAAAATGATTGTTACTATTTGATTATTGTTTGTTGTTTATTATTGTTGCTTTTTTTAGCTATCAATGTCAACGCCATAGAAAGCGCACAGTGCTGCAAGACCACCGTTGAAACCTTTTTCTACAGGCTGGAATTTCCACTCACCATTGTAGTTGTAGATTTCACCAACAACGATAGCAGTTTCCATTGAGAAAACTTCTTCAAGATCGTATCTACAAACCTTCTCGTTTGTTTCCGCATTTGTAATACGAATGAAAGAATTTGAAACCTGTCCGAAATTAAGCTTTCCTTCCGAATCATAAATTGTAACTGTGATTACAATTTTCTTAATGTTGTCTGGTACCTTGGTTAAATCAATGTCAATTTTCTCAGCGTCTTCGCCTGCAACTTTTGTTCCTTTCTTGTTATCACCTCTGTGGATGACAGCTCCTGAAGAATGCTTTGGCTGATTGTAATAGATGAATTCTGCATCGGAAGGTACTTTGCCATCTTCTCCGAGCATGAAGACAGAAGAGTCTAAATCTGCATTTTCTCCTGTGTCATACTGATTAATTAACCAACCAAGACCTACGGTCGCTTTTGTTAAACCCTCTTTGCTGAGACTTAATTTCTGTCCCTTTTTTAATGTAATAGCCATAGAATTACCTCCTAAGAAATTATTGGATTGCTGGCTATGAGCAATCAAAAAGAGCCAATGGCTTTTACACCAAAGACTCTTAAATTTATCGCTTTGCAGAATACTGGACTGTAGGTCTTGGCTAAAGAACTAAATTCGTCTCTTTCTATACTGCCATTTAGTTCCTTAAAATAGCGCAAGTACATCATCTCTCTACCCCATGAGATCTAAAGATAGTGATTTCAAAGTACTGGGCTAAAGCTCTTGGCTAAAGTCCCTTCATCTTTTCTGCGTACTGCTGCTTAATGACATCCAGTCTCTTTGAATCCTCTTCTCGCTTTCTCTTAGCTTCTTCCTGAATTCTTTTAGTCTCATCAATACCACTAACGATTGTGTTCCATGTTTTCTCTAATGTTTCAATCTGTACAGAACTTGTGTTAGTCATTCTTGTAATCTGTTTAGACTGCTCAACAGTGTTCTGTGCATTCTTGATTAACAATTCATTGGTTCTCTTGTCTAAAGCTGACATAGAGTCTGCCTGAATCTTCTGACGCTTTAACATCATTGCCTGGGCTAAAGCTTGCTTGAAGACCGGAAGTGTAACAATGAAAGCAGAGTTGATTTTACGTGTAAGATTCGCATTACTGAACTCCATTGTTTTGATCATTGGGATTGACTGCAAAGCAATGCTTTCGGCTGTCTTAAGATCCATTACTCTTTGTTCGAGCATGTTCTCTGCCTGTCTGAGATTACTGATTTCAAACTGTAAATCGACATTGTTGCTTGTTGCCAACTCCTGCTCTTTCTGTTCGATGTACTCATGAAGTTCTTTACAACCCTGTTCACCAGCAGCGATGTATTTTACCAATTCGTGATAGTATTCCAAATTGGAATTAAACATCTGGTCTAAATTCCTGTTAGACCTTTCTATCTCACCTTCGTAGACTTTTAGCTGTGTGTAGATCTTGTCGATCTCGTCTCCCATTGTGTTGTACTTGTTCAGAAGTTTTTCTAACTTCTTCTTAGCATTGCCAAAGAGTTTACCAAAAAGACCCTTGTCTTCCTTGACTTCATCAATATCAAAGCTTCCCATTATCTTATCTAAAGCTTCGAGCATTTTACCAGAATTATTAATCTGGTCCATGTTCATTCCATTGAGAACAACGTCGGCTGATTTGGAGACTTCTTCGGCCGCTTCTGAACCAAACTTAACAATACTATTGGGATCAAAGACCTCAATCTTAGCTGTGTACTTTTCTAATTCTCCTGTCTTTTCAAAGTCATCAATGTAACCCTGTCGGCACTCAGCTAGGCTAAAATTCTCCTGCGGAGTCTGTGTTGTAGCTGGCTCTGCAACCTGTGCCTGTGACTGCTCTGTTTTATTTTGTAAATTTATCATTATTACCTCCTGTTAAATTATTTTGCTAACCTGTGGAAAAGTCTATTTAGCAGACCCTTTCGATTTGAAACTATCTCTGAATACTGTATTGAGAAATTGTAATTACTCAAATCAATCTTTTGTAATCCAGATCGTAGTAAATCTTCTGTTACTAATCCGTACCCTGTTGGTACAAACAGCAATACGTCAAAACCAATGGCATGCAAATACTGTAGCATTACCTCTTCCTTTGACTCTAGCTTTCGTGTGCCGGTTAACACCATCACTATCTTAGGATTGACCTTGGTTAAATCCCACACATGGATTAACTGGGCTAAAGCCTCTGGAATAGCAAACAGAATTCCTGCAAAAGTAAGTACATCCCAAATGCTATTGAATTTGTACTTCTTTATCACCTCGTTAGCCTTTTCTATCAATAGATTTTGCTTTTCCTGACTTAGAATACTAAGTGGTGTCATGCTTAGTACTTTTTCTGCAAACTTCTTATTAAAATGTTTATCAGACATCGTTTTTAGTGAACTGTCACCTTTTAATTTGATTGGTGAAATCTCTAAGGCTTCTGTTACAAAACACATAGAGTTCTGGGTTAAAGCGGAAACAAAATCAATGTAACTTCTCTTTGAGAAATTACCTAAACCTGTTATCTGTGCATACAGTGTTGGGACAATTACTTTGCCATTTTCGATTCCGTAACCAGTTCTCATTTTTATCTCTTCACCCCACAGACCAGTGACATCCTCCTTCGTGACATTAAGAATGATACTTTCTACGTCACTGTATTGATTAGGTCTTGAGAAGTTCTCGTCACAATACAGTACCTGGTCTAAAGTCTTTTCCACACTGGCTGCACCTGTTGCTAAAACTTCGTCAGGAAACTGGGCTAAAGGAGAAGCAAACTCTTCTTCTATCACCATGAAATCACCTTTAAAGTCATAGCTCTCTTCTTTGGCATGATTGAGAATGATTACGTCCATTGGAAGTTCTTTTGCAAAGTCTAGAAGCTGTATCTCTTTTTTCTCCGTAATGGAGCCATAGTACAGCAATGTTCCCACCTTCGCCTTGCTTACTTGGCTAAAGTACCTGCAGCACAATGCCTTCAAAACCTTAGCGTCGTTACCAGTAATTCTCTTCTCTCTTAGAAATCTTTGTAGTACCGGCTTCACAATTCCCTTAACTTCCTGTCTACCCTCGTCTACTGTTGGATTTGGAATTTTACCATTGATTACAATACAGTCACTAAGTGATCTTCGTAGTCTAAACAAATCCTCTGCGTAGTTTGCAATACAATTAGTACCTTTGATTTCACAGAAAATAGTGTTGAGACCTTCTGGTCGTCTTTGAATCTCCTGCAAAGGATCTGGCTCTTTCATCCACGCATTTCTGCACACACTAAAACCTATGGCTTTTTGTTCCTGGGCTAAAGTGGTTAACTCCTTTGTAAGTTCTGGTGCTACGCTTACGAACTTGTAGCCGAACTTCTCTAGCACTTCTACCATGTCTTCTGCGTGTTTGTTAAGCTCTCTCGTTACTACGAAATCTTTCTTGGCTAAATCCTTTAGCTGGAAATGAATCCAACAGCAAAATTTAGCACTGACATTCTCGTTGTTCTTTGTGAGCTTTTTCAACTCTTCTATCATTTCTTCATTAAGATGGTTTTTCTTGGCTAAAGCTGAAATACCACCGTCATTCTGAACTTCATTCTTGTACCAAGCTATTTGTTCATTGTCTGGATTTCTCAAACCATCTCGAAGAATTGTTCTGTCTTCCTGACACTTTTGGAAGTAATTGATTAATTGTTGCTTGTTGCTGATGTTTAAATTTTCTATCTGAATCATTTTTCACCACCAATTTCTTTTATTAATTTATAGTAAAAAACTGTCTAAAAAGGGTTAAGTCACTCAAAGTGGTACAGATTAAAATAAAAGGTATTTAAAGTGAAGTTTCAGTGCTAACTGGTATTTTCTTTCTCAATTTCAATAAATATCAATACTCTTCAATAAATATCGGAACTTATCGGAAATTATCACAACTTATCGGAAGTTATCGGAAGTTATCATTGGTTGTCGGAACTTATCACAACTTATCAATGATTCTCACAACTTATCATTTCTTTTCAAAACTTTTCAAAGTTTAACAGTTAAGACTTCACTCTAAGAAATGAAAAAGGGCTTGGCTAAAGATGTTTAATTCCTTAACCAAACCCTGCGTGATTTTGTGTAAATGATTTTGTTTATTGTAGTTGATTGTTGTTTAATGTAATTGATTGTAGTACTGGGTTAAATACCTTAATTCGATACTGTCGTATCTTCCATAGTACTTCTAATGTCGTTTGATCTGAAGATAAAGGATACTGCTTTGCAGAGCATTCGCTGGGCTAAATATCTTAATTCGTATCTATCGATACTTCCATTAAGAAGATTACTGTGTTAGAGCTTTTCTGCTATTACATGCTTACCCTATCTTTAATCTCTGCCATCTTTGCTGCGTTAAGTCTTGTATCACCATGCACACGACTGTATGACAAATACCCATTCATTCTTTCAATCTTAATTATATCTGTACTTCCGCAGATAGGACATACATCCATATCGAGCTGTTCATGCCCACAGTTATTGCAATAGGACAACGAGAGATTAACTCCTTCGTACAATCCCATCTTCATTGCACGTCGTACTAAAGTAACAATGGCATCCCTATTGTAAGCTATTGGATATTTAACGTATTGAATACGTCCTCCCCAGAAATATTTCCAGAATCGGTATTCCAAGTCTTGCTTCTGAATTGGAGAAATATTCTCTGAGACATGGCAATGGAAACTGTTGGAGACATACTCTCTATCTGAAACATTCTTGACAATTCCGAACTGAGTCCTGAACTGTTTAACCTGTACTCCACATAAGTTCTCTGCTGGGGTTCCATAAATAGCGTAAAGATAACCGTCCTCTTTAGTGTACTCTTTTACTTTCTTTGAGATATGATCCATTACTTCTAAAGCGAAGTTACCGTCCTGGACTAAAGACTTCTGATTGTAAAGTTCTTGCAATTCATTAAGTGCAGTAATGCCAAAGGAAGCTGTGGAACTTCTCAGAACCGGTTCAATCTTGTCATTAGGTTTAAGGTGACCGCCATAGAAACCACCTTCGCAGTAAGCCAGTGGATTGATGGATGCTCTTTTCTCGGCTAAATAGTCATAAGTCCTACGATGTAATTTGTGTATCATGTCTAAGTAATAATCAAGCACTTCATAAAAATCGAGGTTCTCCCTTCGTGACTTGGCTAAGATCATAGGAAGATGTAAGCTTACAACACCTATGTTAAATCTTCCTTTGAAGATAGGAACATCGTTCTCATCTGCTGGAGCAATACCACCTCTTTCGTACCATGGAGATAGGAAAGCTCTACAGCCCATAGGATGTATAATTTTACCATACTTCTTGTATATCTGGCATACGTGATTGTCTGGGTCTTCGCTAGTCAAAGAGAGATAGTCCGGATACATGGTCTTTGAGGAGCAATCGATGCTAGCTTGAAATACCTGTTCTAAAGGTTTTCCCTCCCCATGCAACTCTTCGTCGTAAAGAAAGATTAATTTAGGGAAAAGCACAGGACGTTTCTTACCTTTCTTACCCTGTCCTTTTCTTCTTACATCTAGGCACATAATACTGGTTAACTGTTCGAACTGTTTTTTACCATGACCTAAAGTAAATGCGATGAAAGGATAATCTCCTCGACTTGAAGAAAGGCTATTGAACTTGTATTCCAATTCTTGGAAAAGCTGTTCTAGATCCTTTGAGACTTTCTTAAGAGCGTATTCCTGGGCTAAAGTAATAATCCTACTATCTGTATCCTTTAGAAGTTCTTTACCCATATCGAACTCTTTTGGATGTTCTTCTTCTAGCATAGAGTGGTACTTGGCTAAAATGGCTAAGGTCTCTGGCATGCTATCACCATTAACCTCTCCTGTTGTCTTTATTATGTCAATGTATTCATCCATGTACTCTAAGAAATTCTTTTCTACGTATGGAGCGATTACTTCATCAACGCTTGGAACAGTGAAACCACCGTACTGTTGGCTAGCTGCACTGAGAACAATGTCACCAATTACTCCGGCTAAAGAGGAAATGCGTTTAGGCTCGTTATACCAAAGATTACCATGCTCAAAACCACCACGAAGAACTTCTTCAATATCAAAGATACAACAATTCATTGTATCGCGTCTTGAAGACATATCATGAATGTAAATGTATCCATCTTTGATAGCCTGTATCTCTTCCTTGGTTAAAAAGAACTTCTTGTACAACTCTTTGTTAAAGACTCCGAAAGTGAGACAGCGTTTGGTCGAGACTAAAGTACTGTCTGAATTACTGTTCTCTTTGTCACCATGGAATTGTATCTTTTGTGCTTCTGTGTAGGCTTTGTCTAACATTTGTATGAAATCTACTTTGTAGTTTCGGTACTCTTTGTAGGAGTTAGCCACTTCTGGCACTACCTTGGTTAAAGCCTTCTCAACTGTGGAATGCATTACCATGATGGGGATTGTAGTCACATCGTTCTCAATTAAATAATCAGTTAGAATTGATTCAATGATGGACTGAATCTCTCCGATTTCGAACTTACTAAACTTGTAGTTAACTCTTGTTGCTGATTTATTGATAGCAACTATGATTTTATTGAAATCATAATTCTGCAAGTTACCATCTTTTTTAATTACCTTGACATTCTTTAAATAATCTTTTGAATCCATTTTAGATTACCTCCTATTGATTTTCTTATGTTATAAAGAGTAATTTAATGTATGGGGGTAATTTTTATATAGTGTAGAGGTAATACTGGGTTAAAGCCTTTCAGGATCTTAAGATAATCTTAATTCGCACTTAGCAGTCGCTGCACTCCTTTGATCTAAAGATATCAGTGCTGTCATTAAGAATACTACCTTGTAGAGGCTGGAATGCTGGGCTAACGCCTGGAAATGAGAAAAGGCACAGTAACCCATTTAGAATTACTGTGCCTGATTTGATTTTGTGTAGTTGTTTTGATTTGTTTTGTTATTGAGTTTACTTAGAGTATTGTATTGTTGTTTTGATTTATTATTTTGTTATTGAGTTTACTTGTTACTTAACAGTTATTGTCCATTTGTAAACATCACCCTTTTTCCAATGTCCTGAGGTTTTTGCAATTTTACAGCTAATGGTTGCTTTTCCTTTGCTTTTGAAAGTTACCTTATGTGCACCATCGCTATCACCTTTACTGGATACTGTTGCTACTTTAGAATTACTACTGGACCAATTAGATGTTTTTGGGGTTGCTCCCCCAACATTGATACCAAGCCAACAATACTTATTTTTTAATTTGTATGTAAGACTTCTGCTGGTTGTTTTGGCATCCACTGTAATGCATGTGGAAACCTGGTTAGCTAACTTACTTGTTGGAGTAACTGGCTGGGCTAAGGTGAACACCATTGCCATTGCTCCGACTGCTAATAGCGATTTAATTTTTCTCATGAAAATCACTCCTTATGTTATGTTACTTAAGCTTTAATTTTTAAGCTTCAATCTTTGAAGATATTCATTCTATTTGGATCTCCTTGAGTAACAGCTTTTCTGTTATTTTCCTGTGCATACTCAGCTGAAGTTTGATAAGGTTGATTATCAATTTTATCCTCTTTCTTAAAGCTCTTAAATAATTTTAACAGTAACATTATTATTAAAATTGCTGTTAGAATGTAAAATGGAATTGTTAATAATTTTCCAAATATGAGGAATATTTTAGAAATAAATCTAAAAATAAGACCAAAAAATGGCATCTTTCCTAACAGGGCAAACAATGCTGCTGGTACTTTTGATAATTTAGATAAAAATAAAAGCACAATATCAGCTATAACTAATTTCTTCAAAATAACATCTCCTTTGCTAAAGCTTTGCATCTTAATAGTAATTCATTGCATTTGTTGCTTTGCTAAAGCTCTGCACCTCAATAGTAATTCATTGCATTCATTCCTGCAACAGATTGCGATTCAGCGTTTTGCATACGATCTTCAAGCTCTTCATAGTACTCCTTAAATTTCTTTTTATTTTTCATGTACGAAATTCTAGATAAAATCTTTAAGAGTATTTTTAATGCTAAAATAATAATTAAAACTATGAATATCGCTTTGAAAAAGAATGCTAATCTACTTGCAATCTTAACAAAAAATCCAAAGAACAATTTGAGTGGTTGTAATGGCAATGAAATAGCTTTACCTGCTAATGGTATCTTATTAATTGCTTTAATTACACCGTTTACGGCATTGTAGGGTATTTTTACAAAAGTTAATATAGCTCCTGATGCTTTTTGCAACAAGAAAGCTACTACTGTAAACGCAACGTTCCAAACATCTCCCATTGTAAGTAATGGTCTAGGTTCTTTAATAACTGGAGGTGTTCGGACATTTTTATCTTTCTTCAAATTTATCACCACATTTCTAAATTATTTAACCCGTAGTGTAATCACTGGGCTAAGGTGCTAGACACCAATGTTAATTGTTTAACCGTAGTGTAGTTACTTGGCTAAAGCACCAAGCACCAACTATAATTGTTTAACCGTAGTATAGTTACTTGGCTAAAGCTCCAAGCACCTATTAATCAATTTACATTATGTAATCCTTTAATTAACGACTCGTCACTAATGTCTGTTGCTCTTCTCATACGCTCCCATTTAGAGGTGTCCTTAGAATTTAGTATCTTATTTCGTAGTCTTAAGTACCTCTCTTTGATTGTTTTGTTAGTTATGTAATCATCGTAGTTCCTCATCAGTTTAAAGAAGGAATCGAAGTGCTCTTGCTTACAGTAGATATGCACCTTGGCTAAATTGGAATCCTGCAACTGCTTTGGTGCTTCGCCTAAGAAAATAATTCTTGTTGGTCTACAACCTACAAAGGCATTTGGCTGGACTAAAGTGACTGACTCCGGTATTACTAATTCGTCAATTCTTTTACAACCAGAAAAGACCTTCGCTGGCAGAATCTTTAATGTACTTGGAAGTTGTACACTTTTGATATTAAAGAGATTATCCTGAATGCTCTCCATTGAGATATCTTGAATTCTATCGATTGATAAACCACGACCAATGCTTTTGATTGCATTGAAGCGTAAGAAGTTCTTTTCTAAATAACTTACCGGCATGCCTTCGACATAGCTAGGTATTTTGATCTCTGTGTCTACACCTATGTAACGATAGAGCATTAACTCATCTTCCATTTCGTAGAACATGAAATCACCGTATTGTATGATGTTGTCATTACGTTTGAATTTCTTTTTTAACATCTTGTTTTGGAAAGAAGAAAAGATACTGGTTGCACCTCTTTTTAGCCTGAAAGCTAAGTTTTCACCTGCGCCTTCCATCATGTCGAGTGCGACATTACACCCAGTTTCTAAACCTGTGTAAATTTTGTCTTCAATTGTGACATTATCACCATTCTCTTCTTTTGTACTATTTAGTTTTTCTCCTGGAGATTCTGTAGCTATCTTCTCTTTTATTTTGTCGATGTAATCTCCGATAGAGCTTGCACGTGTTTTCATGCTGACATCAGGCGAATGTCTCTTCTCTTCACTTTTATCTTTAGATCTCTCTTTAAACTTCTCTTTGAACTTTTCTTCTTTAGATTGCTCTTCTTTCTTTGGAATGTCATAGCCCTTTGCTAAAGGAGTATTATCTTTTGAAGAATACAGAGGTGCTTTGCCTTTTTCGTCCCTTTTCTCTTTCTTTATAGAATGGTCTTGGCTAAGGTTATCACTTTGTGAAAAGCACACATCATTGCACTTATCAATGTCTGTGGATGTGTTTGAATTAAAGCACACATCCTTGCACTTATCAGTATCTGTGGATGTGTTTGAATTAAAGCACACATCCTTGCACTTATCAGTGTTTGCGGATGTGTTTGAATTAAAGTAGTCCTTTGGAGAAGAGTCTGGGCTAAAGCTAGCTTCACTCTTGTGATCTAAAGATGAGCACTCTTTCCGAGATTCATGTGTCTTGTGCGGATTATCGCTATTTCTTTGATTTACATACAGACTATCCAGCAATGTCTTTGCATTATTTTCAAGATCCTTTTTGAAATCCTTTTGGGATGTACTAGTACTCTTAGATGGTGTGCTCTTCTTTGGAGATGTGCTAGTACTCTTAGATGGTGTGCTCTCCTTTGTGGAAGGGTCTGGGCTAAAGCTCACTCCATCGTCAAGACCAAATAGATCGTCCATTGCAAATGCATCATCAAGAATATCTAGCCTTTGATTTGCTCTTGAAGTATTATTTCTACTTTGAGTCTTTTTCTCGTCCTTTGTATTAATCTCTTCAAATAAATCCATTTCATTTATCTTATGATAGGCGTTGGATTTGTTTGAATCATTTGGATTTTTAGAACCTGTTAGACTGCTTTTCTCTTCTTCATTCTTTTCTTTTGTTTTTATTTTAAAAAGATCATCACTCATTTTCTGCATTAAAATCACCTCCTTTTAAAGTTGTGTATTTATTGTCTGCAATTAGAATATGCTCATGTAGTGGCATGTTTAGAATCTTGCCTAAATTGATGCAGTATTTAGTTGTGTTACAATCTTCTAGGCTAAATGTTAGATTCCTATTCGGATGGTTATGCACTAGGCTAAAGCTGGATGCTCCGACAAGAATACCACTTCTCATTATGTCACTGTAATTAAAATAGGATCTATTACTGACCCCTTTGGCAACAAGTAGAATCCCTTTGCAGTTATAAGTTCTGTCCCAATAGACCGCAAATAGAAATTCCGATGCTGCTTTGCTAAGTTTGAACTCTTGTTCTAAAATCGCTACTAATTGTTCTGTGTTTATTAATTGTTTGGAATTACACAGAATATAGTAATCAATTAGTAATTTGTTTATTTCTTCATTGTAGAGGTAAACAGGAAGTGTATCCATTGACTGCTACTCCTTGATTAAGTGAATTGTGGTTCCCGCTACTACGTAATAACCTTTTAGATTAAGTTCGAGTAAATCGAAAGCTTTTGTTACTTGGCTAAAGTCCTGCTTTGCAATCTCCTCCAGAAAATCTTCCTCATTTTCGATGAATAGTACTATGAGGAAATTACTGGATTGACAAAGAATTCCTGCTGTTAGTAATTCTTTACAGAAAACTGCATTGTTTGTGAAACCATAGCTAATCACGAAGACAGCATCTGGTTTTCCTTCTGCCCCTACAGAAATAAAAAAGGAAGCATCCTTTTGGACACTTCCTCTTAATCGTTTTAGCAAGGATTTTAAACCACTTGCTGTGGTTATGTTTGAATTGAAATTCAAACGTTTGTAAATTGATGGATAAACTAATCCACCATCTAAAACTAATTTGTAAATGTTCATTTGAAAATACTCCTTTGAAATCTTTTGGGAAATCTGGACTTGCATTGGATTGTGCGAGGTGCTTGGTGATACTTGGCTAAAGCTCGCTTCGCTCTCGTGATCTAAAGATAATCACAAGTTCCTCATCTCTAGTCGTGATTTCGGACTTGTTCCATTTAAATATCTTGATTCGCCTCTAGCGTGGCTGCCATCAAAAACCTCACTATATGAAATACTGGGTTAAGGCCCTTACCTCTGATGTGGATTTGTTCCCACTAGAGCATTATCTTCAGAGCTGTACCAGAATGTGAAGGAACTCTGCCTTCCTTTACAGCATTGCTTAGACTTTCTAGCAACATCTCAGGCAATTCCTTTTTCTTTGGTATATAACCAAACACTTTACTAAGATATGTGACATACATCTTATTAATCTCATACTTATCAGAAATACCAAGGCTTCCTATAATACTTTCAAATGAGAAGTCTTTTGCACTAAGACTTCTAAAGCGACCTATGTTGTATTCTCCACAGGTAGCTGCTATTAATTTATTAAACTTCTTTGTCTTTATTTTAATGTGGGCTTCTATTACTGAATCCGGAAAAGCACCACCAGTTTTCTTCTTTATTTTATTAAAAAGATTACCTAAGCAATCTGCATTTTTAGGTGAATAGAAATTGTTGTGTTTCAAGAAAGCATCCAAGCCAGATGTTGTCTTGTCGTACTTAATCTCTTCCTTCATATGTGCTGCTAGATATTCAAATGAAGACTTGGCTAAAGCGCAGAAAGGCATCTCTGTACGAATTCCCATTTCATTCAATTTGTAGAATAATGGTAAGAAATCACAGTCTTTAGACAACAATGTAACAGTGAAATCTGTTTCTTTAGTGTAGACTACATCAAAAATACAGTCTACTGTTATCTTCATATCGGTGATGTTCTTTTTAGAAGAAGAAATGGTAGATGTTTCTACAAACGTTAACCCTTTTGATAAACAGAAAGGAACTGAGGATTTTACTACATCTCGATTTCCATACAGTTTACCAACGAAGATATCTGTTGCTCCAAGAGACTGAATAAAATCAGTTACACTTGACATGATATCCGCTTTAGAAATGTTTTCTCCATCTATATATAAAAATCTTGTACACATATTGCTTTCTCGTTAACGCAGCCACCTTAGTGACTTGTAACAAAATTCAAAATAATTCTCGGCTTTTAGTATCAAAGAACCGTCTGGACTAAAGAGGATCCATTCCTCGTCTTTCTGCCAGAAGTAAAGCAACGACCCAACGATCACTGCTTTTACTTGATAGATACACTCTCCATTTCGAATCTGAAAGGTACCTATCTCTCTTTTTTCCATCTTTCTTAATTTTGTTAGGTTTTCTTGGCTAAAATGAAGATCCTCTACCAGTTCTCCATATTCCGGATACACCTCAAGAAAACTCTTAACTGCACGGAGTATCTCTAGTTCAGTAACTACTACAAACATCTTCATGACAATAAGATTACACTTTCCCTTTTTTATCAACATTATTTCTAAAATATCTTGTAGTCGTTTGTAATTAATGTAGTTATCAAACTTAGCCTTAATGAGAGTGCGAGTTCTTTCACCAAGCATGTCCCACCACTTGGCTAAATTGGACTCCTGTTCTTTGGCTAAAGTTGAATTCTGTGCTAAATCTAATGTGAGGGAAAAGTTCCCCTCTGCTTGTAAAAGGTGAAGAAGACTATTCATCTTCAACACCTAACTGATAGAAATACTTAGTAGTGTTATCATACCATCCTAACTTTGCGGTCTTTGGACCAATCAAAGCTACGTCTAAGGCTGTGTCACTACCTTTCTTTAAAACAGTTGAAGAGGTCAATCCAAAACAACTACCATTTGGTAAGGAGTACGAATTACCATCGTTCCCTACTAGGCTAAAGTTGTTATTGTAAGTAAGATCAAGACCTGTACCATTCTTTACTGTGTAGTGTATGTAGTAAAGAGAGTTCTCTTGGAAATTAACGTTAAGACTTCTGTTCATTTCACTAATAGTACACAGTTTTTCTAAAGCTTCCTCGTCTTTTAGTACAGTGTCGACCGTTACTAAAATCTTTTGCTGCGAAGTTACCTTACCATCTTCTCCGATGACAGGACACAGCATTACTTTGGATTTACCTATTTTGAAATCACTTGTCTTTACCTTTGTATTGGCTTTTAGTGGTTCTTGGCTAAAGGTTGTGCCTTTGATTTTTGTTGGAAGATCTGTTATTACTTCGTTAGCTAATTCTGTTAGGAAAGAATCTGTACTTAATTTTCCTCCACGTGTTAGAGTTACTTTGCACGTTTTGGTCTCCATCTTGACACTTTCCCCACCTTCGCCATCTTCGCTAAAGAGCTGTGCTAAATAGTCCAAAACGTAATCTTCTATCTCTTCTTCACTTAATTTTAAAGTGAGGAAGTTATTGTAATCTTTTACGAAACCATTGTAGTCCTTTGACAAGTAATTTATTATTCCGTCAATGGACGGAGCTTTGTACTTCATCTTCCCGTCCTTGTACGAAATGAAATCTAAGTTTTGCAAAACTGTAAGATACAATTTAATTTCTTTTTGGGATTTGTCATCGAGAGCTAAACTAACAGTGTTGCTTTTGAAGTCAGTGTCAATGCAGTCTTTTAACTGTTTAGCACTTTGAGAAGACTTTACATCTTCTACTACTGCTTTGACTTCTTTTTCGTCACTGTTGGTCTCTGTTGACTGTTCAGGGTTTTCTTGGTTAAAGTGAGAGGCAAGCGATTGCCGAACACTTTGTAAAGCACCTGGGCTAAAGCTACACCCAACACTTCCATTTGCTACCATTATCACTATTGCCAATGCTATAGCTCTCTTAAATCTTTTTATCTCCATCGTCGTTCTCCCCTGTAGTGTTTGGTTAAGTTATGATCTCTCAAAGCTAATGGCTCTTTTCACAGCCTTAACAGCATTGAATTTTCTTAACCATATCACCACTCTCCAGTGTAATACTTTGGTAAATTACGACTTTCCAATTCAATCTGGTAGACAATGTAACGACCATTAAAGTTTAACATTTCTTCGTCAGTCCTTGCTTTTCTTTCGTTAGTGAATTCTGGGATTACTCTAACGTAGGTAGGATCTTTAGATTCTAAGTCGTAACTGAGAATTCGGTTAGTCACATTGTTAGCCGTCTCACCTTTTTTGATGTAAGGGAAATTTGAGGTTACGTATGGAACGTACTCATCAATGTCAGAGTAAACAGCTCTTGTGGCATCTTTGTACCAAGTGTAGTTGTACTTGGTGTCGTTACACGTATTAACTGCGAGCTTAACCTCTGAGTTCATTTGCACTCCGCTAAATGTATTGAACCTTGTTACTACTCTATCATTCACTTTGTCTTTGAGTAACTTTACTGTGTAGTCTAAGTCCATCATCTTTACTAAATCGGAGTATGAATCAATGTTCAGGTACTCTTGACTACTGTAAACATGATTGAGGGTGAAGGAATACTTAGCACCATTGATGGATTTTATCTTTGTCTCCTCTTTAACCCTTTTAACAGCAGGACCATCCTTAGCCTGCTTCAAAAGTGAGGTGTCGTAGCTAACACTGTCGAATGTAACATTGTTTTCGGTGTCCACTAGGTTAAACCTGATGTAGTCTCCTTCGCTAAAGTCTTGCGTAGGTTGCAGACAAACTTCAATGTTTTTGACTGGTTCACTTCGGTAAATCTCGGCAATTTGATCAAAACCACTCCAACCAATGTTGGCAATTTCACCAATCACTTCTCCCTTACTACTCACTAATTCCGGCTTTACTTCAATCTTCGCAGATTCCACTTGGCTAAAGTACTGAGTGAAATCCAGTTTGAGATTGAAAGCATAACTGTAGTAAATACCATTTGAAACAACAGTTGGATTGCCATAGTCCCAAATACCAAGTCGTTGTGTAAGATTAAAGTGCATTGTCCCCTCTTGCTTACCATCTTTGAGAATGTAAGCATCTTGCCCTGACTGGTATCTAAGGTTTGGTTCTTCTGTGGCTAACTCAATAGGCTGTGTTTCGAACTTTGTGAATGGTTGTTCTTCTGTGGTAGCTTCTGGGGCTGTGTTCTCAGCTCTTCTCTCTGTTGTAGCCTCTGGGGCTGTGTTGGGATCTTTGCTAGACTTTTTCTCTTCTCCGGTGAAATGTTCAACAAAGCGTTGAAATAGATCTCCACTTGAGGTGTCTTGACTAAAGCTGCATCCTGCGCACGAGCCAACCAAAACTCCAATTGCTAAGACTAGCAGTCCCCTCTTGATTGAAACCCTTTTCTTAAATTGTGATTTCTTTGTTTGTTCTTTTTTCATTTTACCAATCTCCTAGCGTCTTCTATAGATCTAACCAAACGTCAACCCAGAAGAAAATATTAGAGAAGAAATCTCCAATACTTTTATTAATTCTTCTGGTATCTTCTTCTGTGTATGTTTTCATTGAATTAGGGAAAGGGACATTATCGCTTCCACCACTTCCACTACTGCATCCGCAGAGAAGTGCTTGGCTAAAGCTTAAGACTCCTAGAAAACCTATCAGTTTAAATTTACTGATTGGAATTACCTCCTATTGTAAGAACTTTAATTCCTAGATTATTTTTTAATCTTAATGCAGGAAGAAACTATTAAACAGTCCTTCAGAAGGTCAATATCAGCGCATGTATTTACCTTAGGAAAAATCTGTTTAACATAGTTAAACTTCGCTACTCGTGTAAGTTCTCTTAGCATTTCATCGACGTTATCGCCTTCTAACTTATCTACTCCGAGAGTCTTGGCTAAAAGGGATTTGTTGGACTCAAGGTCATCGTGTTTCCAACGTGAGGACATCTTGGCTAAAACGTCAGGCTTGATTCTACCTTCATAGCCGTACTTGGCTAAAGTGTCAGCAAAGGTACCTTTTTCCCAGTCTTCTGTGTAGATGATAACAGCAGCTTTCTTAAAGTCAGAATTGCTGTCGAACTTCTCTACAACATTGGAGGAGAGATAGGTGTCGGAAACATTTTCATTCATGTAGCTTTTGAGAGTTTTAAAGCCAGACTTTGTGACTTCTTTAACTGTATAGGAAACCTGTACCTTTACATCGGAATCTCTTCCTTCAAGGGTTACTGTCTTTTCAGGACCGAGCTTGGCTAAACCTAACTGCTGAATCTGTTTTTCATACTCAGCATTCTCTTTTTCGATTTCTTCGATTCTATGTAAATTAATATTGTAATTATCAATTACATCTTTTTTGTTCTGCTGATAACCTACGGTCTCTCCCTGGGCTAAAGCATTGCTAAGAGATTCAATGCACTCAGCGCAAACAAAGCGAGAGTTCTTAGGATTGACAGAATCTCTGTCGACATTTACTAATGTGTTACCAACCTTACCGCAGCAAATGCAATGTGGTCGTGTTTTGATTAACATCATTACATCTGGGTCTTTACTCTCTTCAATGTCAACCTGCGTTCTACTGTAAATTCCTAATGCTCTTCTGATCTGTACTGGAATGATAAATCCACCGTTCTTAGAGATTGTTCTTGTTTCTTTCTTAAATAACATTTTAATTTCCTTTCTTATGTGGTGTCATGCGTGACACGATTTGCTTATGTTTTTCTCTTTTCCTTTTCTAGAAGTAATTCATTTTACCTGTTCCTTCAGACAAACAATTAATTTCTACTGAAGAATTAAGTATTACATCTTCTGCGCAGTCAATGCACACAGCAGTACTACCATCATTCTTGATAGTTAACCAAATACTGCCTTTTCTTCCGCAATGTGTGCACTCTCCTTGGAATTCGACTTTTTTGATTATTCCAGCTTTAACGAGTTCGTCCTTATTACTTTTGATGTAATCAATTACATCTTTTGTAATTACAACAGCCTGTTCTTTGTAATTTCTAATTGCTTCTGCTAAATTTATCATTGTAGCAAATCTCCTTTCTTTTTGATAATTCAGTATAAGAACCGCACTTATATACTCAGATTTTCGTTCTATAAAAGTCTTGTGTGGTTTCTTACTAATCCATTAGGAGATTCTAATTTTAGTAGTATTTTACTGGGCTAAATAGGAAGCAAGTGGAACACTGGGCTAAAGGGAACAAGGGAAGTGCTGTGCTAAAGCATTAGACCTCTTCACTATCCTCCCGGAGACTTCTAGCCACGTCGATGTTATACCAGTCCTCTGCTATGATTTGAATATCCTGATTCTTTTTTAGCTTATTAAGAGAACGTAAAACACGTAGTCTAACCCTTTCTTTACCTATTCCGTAGCGCATAGCAATCTTGGCATAGCTGAGATTTTCTTGAAACCTTAATTGAATAATTTCATAGTTCATCTCGGTTAAATCCTTCTTAACTATTTCCCAGAATTCTTTGGATAGAACATTACTATAGATATCTTCGTAATGGATTGTGTAGAAGAGACTTCCGTCTTCAATGCCATCTGAAATTTCTTGATAGCTTAGATAAGATAAGTCCATTGCGCGGAAGTCTGAAAGCTTACCGAGACGTTTGGCCGAATAGTAAGCTTTGTCTGTGATTTTGAAAGAATAATTCATACGAATTAATTCTTGATAGAAATAATGTATTAGCCATAACTTCAGGTAATTTAAGTATTTCATTCCTTTGTTTTTGTCATACTTGATTGCAGAGTCATAGATTGCAAAGAAAGCTACTTGAAGTAAATCCTCGGCTAAATCACCATTGAGATCAATGTGGGAACTCACTAAAGTATCGTAAATCAAACCTAAATTGTTTTCATAGAGTCGTCCTAAATTGTAGGACACTGCGATACCGTTTTGGATCAGATTAACCAGTTCTAGATTAAAGCTTTTGTGATTCTTAGAACATTTATGTTTGGATGTTTCTTTACTGAAGCCTTTGCGGTATTGACTAAAGCCTTTATGTTCTTTAGAATACTTAGATTTAGACGTTTCTTGGTTAAATCTTTTGTGCTCTTTAGAATACCCATGATTATTCATTTCTTATTTCCCCCTGCATTTATCATTTGTTGTTTTAAAAAATAAATGCATGGGTGTGTAAGAAATGACCCCCTAAGAGAATAACATTAATTATTCAAATTTAGCATTTTGTGAAAATGAATTTAGTAATTCATTATGAAATTCATTACCTTGGTTAAAGAGATGTAAGGAGTTCCGTCCTCGCACATCTGATCTAAATCAAACCCTGGTAATTGTGCGGCTTTGTTTATTGTGGCTAAATCCTCTGCTGAGTATCCCTGCAGAGCGTAGTCTAAAAGATTAACATTGTGAAGAACACCAAAACAAATCTGGTAGAGTACATCGTCAGAGAATGTGTACTCAGAGATGTTCTTGGCTAAAGTGGCATCACAACTGAAGATGGTAGCTATGTAAACGATAGCCCTATTAGACATGCTAGGATTTATTGTTTGTGTGAATTCGTCACCAAAGTAGTTGGATAGGAAATCAATTACCTTTCTTTGTTTCACTGACCAGGTCTCTCTTACTGTGAACTCTTGTAGTTCTGAGAGATAACTATGTGCGATTGCTACGTTTAGTTCTTTATTACAATAATTTGTAACAATGTTTTCTAATGTGTTATTAATGTCTTCTAAAGAGAGTTGTGTTAGATCTGTTTGGTATACTTCATTCAATTTTTTACAGAAGTAGTTGTACAATTCATAGTTCGTCACATCAATGTACACACCGTACACTTTGTACAGTACTTCAGAGTACGACGAAACTTCTTTGTGTCTGAGAAGTATTAGAGTACAAACAGAAAGTATTTTTACATTAGGTACTCTTCTTACCTTTTTGGTTAAGTCATTAAAATTCATTTATTGTTTCCACCTCTTTTCATTGAGTGCTGAACTAAATACTTTAGTTCTTCATTGTTATTACAGTGTACGATAGTGTACCACATTGTACAATATTGTGGCTATATAATGCAAATGGAGCTGCTTTACTACAAATGGAGATGCTTTGGTAGCAACTGGTTGGGGCCCGCCTCAAAAGTAATCCAAAAGAAAACAGGGTAGTTTTTTCCAAACTGAAATACTTTTGAGTGTGTTAGTACTTCTGTAAATCACAAATTCTTATCTCTGCTCGTGATTTCGAATTTGTTTCATTCAAAGCTCTCTACTGTAACTTATAATCAATGCACATGTATCCTGTGCTACTGTCAATGCTCAGTTCTGTTTTAAGATTTCTAGCCATCTTGTAGAACCTATCGATGTGTTTTAGAAAGATTTCTAAAGAGATAGGATTGTTGTATGTCCTGTTGAACCACTCGTCATTCAAAACTATTATTGATTTGGACTTACAAAACTGTCTAATCTGTGCGAGATTCTTACCATACAATGCGTAGATAAAACGGGTAAATAATACCAAACTATCTGCATCCCTGTAGTAAAGTAATCTTAATGTTTTGAGACACCAGCAGAAAGCATTGGCATCCTGGCAGTAAGCCAGCAATGAATAGGACGGTTCAACCTTGTACATTACATAGAACATAGCATCGTAAGTGATGTATGAGCTAAATTTGTACTCTGTTAGAAGTCTACAGTTCTCTTTAAAGTTCTCCATGCAAGAGGCTTTGTCTATTTCATACAGTGAACTTTCTTTGGAATAGAATAATTCTATGTTATCTCCTATCACAAACATATTAAAATATTTTAAGAAGATAGAACGGCTTTGAATTCCGTAGTCTTCCATCTTGTAGTCTTTTAGACTGTCTTGCTCGGCTAAATGCTCAAGGCTGGATTTTAACATGGCTAAAGGTCTTGTGTGTTTACCAAAGAGATTACGTTTACCAAGATAAAGTAAATTATTCTCTGAGTCGTACTTAACACAATTAATATCGTTCTTAATATTATTAAGTGAACTGATAACATTGTCATCCATGTAAATAAAGATATCAATAGGAAGTACGAGTTCTACCCTATTCTCTTGTGTCTTAATTACAAAATTCCTACAAACGTTATTACCAATCTCTAAGTCTTTTACACCAAAATAGTTAGCGATGTACAACGACCAGAACTTATTAAAGTGTACTGCGTCGAAGTTAGCGTATTCTGCAATGGTTTCTGTGTAACGTTTGTAGTCTTGGCTAAAGAGGGCTATCCACTGTTTGTAGTCAATCAAAGTCATTCCAAACATATCGGAGTAATAATAGCAAACGATAGCCTTATAGACCGTCTTTGTGATTTCTGGGTCTGCATTGCCATCTGTGGACATGTCTTGCTGGAACTGGGCTAAATCGTAGCCAAAGCGATCTATGTCGTTAGCAATGATACTTGTACACACATCTTGGTATGCACGGAAGTACTGGGCTAAAGCTGGATGCTCTGCATAGTATTTCAGTAATCCTGTTGTTATCTTTTTATTGTCCGGCTGTACAAGTGTGATTGCATTGTAAAGCTGTGGATCAAAAATACCATGGGAAAGTCCTTTTAATAAATCAATAAAATAGATATCGTTCTCGTAACGGCGAAGGAAATCCAGCAGTTCAATCTGAGTTCTGTCTGTAAGTCTGATTTGATTGTCAGGGAACTCTTTGTGAATCTTTTGCAGATATTCAGCGATCACTATCTTGTCATTACTACTTTTAGAGAACAGGGTCTGTGCTATCTCTGCATCACCAACAACATTGGTGAAAATTCTATAGAGTTCCATGTCCTCTCGATTAGTTCCGATTTTATTGAAAATGTCTTGTACATAACCACCATTTAACTTAAGTGTTAAGTACTCATTAAGCTTTCCTAAATCATTGGTGTATTGTAATGCTTCGTTCTCATTAAACTTACCTTGTTTCATAAGTTCAATTAGTAATGGTGTGTCTTTCTCTTCAAGAGAGAACAACGGCACAATGTAATCTTTGTACCAAGGTTCGTTGTAGTTCTCACTAATTAGTTCTATCTCTTTGTAGCTAGCTGTTCTAAATGTGAATGCTATTTTGTCAAAGAAATCAATCGGATAGTTAATGTAGTACTGTAGTAAGTTAGGTTCGAGATTAATGTTCCTTACGGATTTGAGGTACTGGGCTAGAAAGACCAGTTCGACATTTGTAAAAGAGCTGTTCTCTGTGATTACATCTTCTTCCAGCTTTTCTTGGATTTCTTCGTCTGTGTAACCCAGAAAGACCACTTCTTTTGTTCTGTAGCAAAAGTCGTTAAAGCTTTCATTCTCAGGTGAGTAACCCTGCTTTTTCATGTAAGAGAGGTATTCTTTACAGATTGGAGTTAGCTTGGCTAAATCGGTTAAGGACACCATTTCTTCACTACTGTTAGCACTAGGTATTATCACATTATTAAGTCTATCTTTTTTGATGTCATTATAGGTCATGCGTGGGACGTTTTGATCAGGTATTGAAGGCTCTTCAATCTGTGTTGGGGTCTCTTGTGACTCTTCGATCTGTGTTTGGATGTGTGGGATCTCTTGGGGCTCTTCGACTGGCATTGGTGTCTCCGTTGCATTTGAGACATTTACCTGGGCTAAAGCACAATCCCTCACCTCTGTCGATGATTTCGGAATTGTTTGATTTAAAGAGATCTCATCCTCATCGTCGTCTGTACCATCGTCCCAAGTTAAACCGATCTCTTCGTTCTCATCTTCATCTGTGCCATCGTCCCAAGTTAATCCGATCTCTTCGTCCTCGTCATTGCTATTAGTGCCGTCATCCCATGTTATACTAATTTCTTCATCGTTATCATCATCTTCACCAAAGTATGTCATTGTTTTTGTATTTGATGTCATTGCTTTGGTGTCTAATGACATTTGTGTATCATTAATTGTATGTTCTAATTCTAATTTAACATCTTCCACTCTATCACTCCTTTTCAATACATATTTTTACTTGTTCGATCTTATCATTGGATTGTAGAATTGTGTCTTCTTCCTGATGTAAATAAAACTTATTGCTGTCTGTCTGATTATGTGAACTTACAAAGATTAAGTAGTATTTAGTGCTTGCTTTGCTTAATGCGAAGTCTTCAAGAGACTCGGCTAAATCACCAAGATTATCATTTGTCTTTAGACGCATACTATTGTAGGAGGTCTTGGCTAAAGTGAGATCCATTACCCCTTTGCACTTAACAGTGTAGGTGTCTGGGCTAAAGTTGGCTGCTGTACTAATGCTGTCAGTGTTACTAACATTATCATCAGTGTTAGTAGCATTGCCGTTGTTACTGTTACCTTCGTTTCCTTTAGCTTTTATTTTAACTTGGGAGTAGTCTGAGTTAGCAATCCCTTTTTCGTAGTCAATGTTAGCCATGGTTATCACATCAATCTTTTTCCAGTAGAAATTGGAAAGGGTAACCGTCACGCCTTTAGCGGTGATCTCTTGGCTAAAGCTGAAAGGTACATACAGTTTAATCTGATTACTACAGTCTATTAAAGATTGTGAGATTGTTTGAGAGTTCTCATTAACTTTTATTTTCATTTGAAAATCTTTAATGAATCCTGAGTCTTTAAATTCTAAACACAAAAATAAACCATTGTTTTTGTGTGTTAGTGATTTGATTGTAAACGGATAATTGTCTGGTTGTTTGCTAACATTTGCTGTTAATTCGTTTGGTTTGAAATGTAATTTGTATGGTGACATTTTGTATCGTATTGAAGAGTTCACCTTGCTAAAGTTACTGTTCTCTTCCTTCTTAAAATCTTTGAAGCTATTTGCCTTATCTGTCTGATAATCGTAGTTAGTACTTGTGCTTGCGTTTCCTTGATTAAAGTTGTTTTCCTTAACTAAAGCTACGACCACTGCTATTACTACGACCACTGCTATTGTCATTGTGAGTTTATTTCTTTTAGCAATACGAGTGTCACGAATATCTTTTGTACCTTGACTATCCTTTTCAGCAGTCTTGCTGACATTAGCAACACTTCTCCCACTGTCATCTTTTCTTTTGAACATTGCATTACCTCCTACTCCAACTCAAGATAATTCGTTATCTTTGGTGCTGTACGATTTTTACTAATGATAGCTTTGTTATTGACAAATACTATTTTATACAGAGGTTTGTTTAGTTCATAGAATGTAATACTATTGTCATCCCAATCTAAGAGAAGATTACCGAAGATTTTAATTCGGAGACCTGTTGTTAAACCACAGCATACTGCTGAAGACTGGGTTAAAATGTACTGCTGTAGCTTAGACCAGGAAATTCCATCTAAGCTAAAGTCCTCTTCTGAGAAAAGGTGTGCTGCGATCTCTTTAAGAGAGTCCTGGGCTAAATCTGAGAAACGTATCTCTGTGTAGTTATCAGTTCCTTTGTAGGAATTGATTAGTTCATTACACAGTGATGAGTTAATGTCGTTTCGATGCATGTACTCTTTTAGCCATAATTGAATTAATGTGTCTTCTTTGTTAATGTATGTGTAGTCTTCTTTACGACTTTTAGCTCTCCGGATGTAAGAGATCTGTTCCTGTGAGTATCCTTCTGCTATTAATTCTTCGCATTCGACATTAATGCTTTTACTAATGTTTTCTGTGTAGTAAGGTAAGGCGTCCTCGTCACATGGGAGATCTATGAATAGATCTAGATCAAAGCCGGATTTGAGGACACTTAGGTATGTTTTGAGTGTAGCTGGACTAAAGTTCTTACCGATTAACTGTAGTGGTTGCATGCCTTCCTCTAGCAGCTGTAGCAACAGATCATAGCAAGATTGATCAATCGTGTTGTCAAGCAAAGCAGTGTAATTAAGATTTTCATTGAGTGCTTTGAAGACAACCTCTTTCTGCTTACCGCTTAAAGCAAAGGTGTTGTTGTCTGTGGTTGTACCATTTGTTGTGATTGTATTGTTCTGCTTATCCAACTCTTTTGGTAAAGTATCATAGAGTAAATCTGTATCTTCTCTTACCATGGCTAAACTGTCAACAAGGACATTCTCCTCTACAATTCTTCCTGTCTCGAAGGAACTGAGAATTGTTAACATATCTAGCATGTCTGGTGTCAAATAGATATGCTTCAACGAATTTAGATCAAGCGTGCTGGAATTGTTGAATTCAGGAAGATCTGGGCTAAAGATTATCATATCTAACATCTTAACACTTTTAGAGCTTTCTTTGACTTCACAAGGCAGTGCTTGTTCTATTTGATGCAGAGTGTAGACATTACTTATTCGATAGTAATGTTCTTTTCTGATAGGTAGTTTTAATTTAACTTGTGTATCTGTTTCGTCTATCTTTTTGAAACCAAGTACAGAGCAGGCGTGTTCTATCTCCAAATATTTATCCATTGGGATATGTATAGGGGTGTCCGAAATACATTTAAAATAAATCTGTAATAGCTCTGCTGCGGATTCATGGATATCAATGTTTTCTTGTTTAAAGACATAGTGCTTTTCCATTTTGTTCTTTACCATCTTCTCTACGTAGACGTGCTTGGCTAAAGCGTAGTCAGGCATGCTGGCGTAGGAGTCTATAAGATCAATCATCTCTTGGAACTTCTCTATCTTTTTAACATTGTCTGGTTTTACTGGTTCTTTTCCTTCCATTTGGCTACGTAGGAAAATGTGCGATTGTGTGATACTACCTTTTTCTACAATCTTATCTTTGTAGGAGACATACCAACTACACTTGTCAGTGTTTACTGGGCTAAAGCTTTTTCGCAGTGGTATGTCAGTGTTTTTTAGATCTTGGATTGAATTGATCTGTGTTATATCTAGATCGTTCTCTGTGAACATAAAGTTATCATAGGTATTTGTGTTTGCATATTTCTTAATGACGAAGAACACATTACCTTTTGTCATAATGCCAGACTTAAAGACATTTACGAATTTCCATCCTCTTTTAAAGAGGTGATACATTATTAAGTCCTCTGCATTATTTATGTTATTGAAAAACTCTTCTAGCTTCTCTTTTTTCATGCTTAACTCCTTTCGAGGTATAAATCCCACACAGGAACCTTTTTGGAACCTTTGGAGAATCTTTTAGATTCTTTGGATTCTTTTGGACCATTGTGGGAACTGTTAATTTGTTTTTCTAATGTGGTTATCACAAATGTGAAAAGCCCAAACTAGCTTTTACACTAATCTGGGCTGGGTTGCGAGTACTGGGCTAGAGCATTGACTTGAATTGCTGTGCTATTGTAGCTATGCTCTCCAGTACTCCTACATTGTTTTCATCTCTAATACTGAGATTACAAAACTCTTTTACTACTCCGTCTAACATCAGTGGTTCAATCAAAGAGTCTGCAATGACAAATCCGGAGACATGTACTATCAAGTAAATAGTAATGAGATTTATGAAGGTGAATGGCATTGTCTTTAGAAGTAACAAAGTTTCCACGATTGCTATTACTATTTTGATGAAAGCTGATGTTAAACACACTGTTGTTGTTTTGATTAATAGGGTTGCTGAGTTCTCTAGAAAGATTACAACTGCGTTCTCTGCTGCTGAACCAAGGGAGTCGTCTGGATGTGTGTAACAGTATGCTAAAACGCACTCATCTAAGTAGTCAAAGCATTTACTAATGACGTATTTACCTCCCTTGGCTAAAGTGCTATGACTTATCTCTGCGAAGAGTTCTATTGAACTGCAGGCGCCGTTTTTGATAGCGTCGATGATTTCCTTGGCTAAACCTCTAAGTATTTTATTGAGTATTACAATTACACTAACGGTGCCAATTCTGGAAAAGACCACTGCATTGGGATTTCTGTCAGGAACACAAATGGAGGCTATCTGGAGGTGCTTTAGGTAAAGCAGAATAGTCCTCTGGGCTAAAGAGAGTACAGCATTAAATAGCAATGCTGTACTAATACCGCAGAACAACTGTATTAACCAATTATTAAGTCCTATCAGTTCTACTCCGTATTGTGAACCGAAAATAAAACATTTTAGTAGTATTAAAGCAAAGAGCGCATTAAAAACCAGTCTAATAAATATATACTTCAGTTTTCTCATCTTGACCTCTTTTGTTATTAATTTCATATGTTATCAATCTTGGGAGGTGCACTACCCTTTTGAGGTGCGGTTAATTCGTTCTTAAAGATTGATAGCTGGGACGTACTCGACACTGGACAATACCCTTAATGTATTTCTTGTCTACATAGGGATTACTCCAATAACGGGCATCGCTACTATTTGCTCTGTTATCTCCTAAGAAAAGGTAAGAGTTATCCGGAACATAAAAGACTTCATTGGTACTGCACTTGGAAGACACGTAGTCTTCTTGGAGCTTTTTATCATTAATGTAGACTGTTCCGTCTTTTAGTTCCACCTTTTCGCCTGGTAAACCAACCACCCTCTTTACTAGAAGAAATTCTTCTCCTGTCTTCTTGAAAACACAAATGTCACCACGTTTGATTTCTTTGCTAAAGTGTGAGTTTTTTACTAAGAGTATATCACCAATCTTAATAGTATTTAGCATACTTCCGGAAGGGACCTTGGCTAAAAAGAATACGTTAAAGAACATGGTGAGTATGAGACACACAATGCAGAATGGGAAAAGTAATTTCCCTAAGAAGTTCCAGATAAGATCTCCTATTGTAGGTTTGTTACTGTTGCTTTTTTTCATTTATTACAACTCCTGTCTATTCGATGTAGAAGTCATCTTCGTCAACATCTTGGTCGTCTTGGAACTCTTTTGGAATTTTTGAAGGTGTAGATGAGAAGTCCACATCCTCTGGTAAGTCTTGAATCTCCGAAGGCGTAGAGGAGTTCTGGGCTGAAGCATCGCACATCTCACCTTGTAAAGCATCGCACATTTCATCATGTGAAGTCTCTTCCTCTGGGACTGCTGCTGGCTCATAACAGTACTCTGTGTTAGGTAGTGAAAGCTTAATGACTTCCACTAAAAATTTAATGTAAGGTAATGGGACTTCATTAAATACTAGATTGGCATTTCCCATTGTTCCCATTAATTTGAGCATTTCAATTCCAACGCTCTTTTCGTAGGAGTCTACGTCGTTTTGGATGACCGGGGCTAAAATGTCCATGCCGGCTTTTCGATTTCTTCTGAGAAAAGAAAGTGTGTCTTCGGTCGGTACCAGTCTTGCCATCTTTGTGAAAATCTTTTCGATGTTTGTAGGAACGATTGCTGTTGTTACTAAAAGATTGTAATCGCCATTATTGTTAGTTAATGCGTTCTGCAGTAATTCTAAATTTGGATAGTCAATCTTAAAGTCATCAATACTTTTGTAAACTTTTACCATGTTGTTCTCCTTTAATTCTTTGTGGGTGATGTTCCCTCTATTGGTCTATGTTCCCATTTGCTGGGATGTAATGGGTGATGCTGTTCTTTTATTGTTCTTTTGTGTCTGCGTAGGCACCTTGTTCTGCTATGCTTTGGTACGCATACATTAAATCTATCTTTGCTACATACATGTTCAGACCTTCGTCGGTTAACTGATCTAAATCTGCCTCTTCCAGTCTAAAGAGAAACTCTGAATAGCGAATGAATTCTAATAGAGTCTCGTCGTCATTGACTTTTGTATTGAGGTCTTCGTGGGTGTAGTTGTAATTAGGCAATACATTCTGTTTCATGTACTCTTCTAACTTCTCATTAATGTACTTGTCTAAAACTTCATTTGCTTGTTCTGGGCTTATTAATTCTTTCATGTTAATCTCCTTTGCTAAAGTTCTCAAATCTTCTTAATTCTTAATTTTAAGACTGTTTTAAATACCACATGGGTTCTTGCACCTCTAAGTATATGTACATGGTATCAAGCTTAAGTATGTACATATTTAATTCTTCCGTAGTCATCTGGTCTAAATCGACCTCATCTAGGCTAAAGGCAATTTCTGAATCTCTAATGAATTCAAGAAGTGTTTCATCTTCATTTATCTTTTTATTCAAATCTTCATGCGTATAACTGTAGTTAGGTAATACATTTGTTTTTAAATAATTTTCTATCTCTTTGGAGATATACTTGTCTAAAACGGAATTCGCTTCTTCTGCTGTTAGAAATTTCTTCATAGAATACTCACCTCTTTTCTTAAAGTGGTTGTCTTGACTAAAGTGGTTGTCTTGGCTAAAGCAATTATACAACCACTTTAGCTAATAGCACCGTACTCCAAATGCCATGGCATTACCGAGTCTAAAACATTTAAATCACTCTTCTTGAAATCTCCCTTCTTTAAGATGTAAGCGAACATAACTTTGTTACTATCGTACTCGAACTCGAAGTTCCAACGTAGTGGTTCTATCACCTTATTAGGCAACTGTGTAACCGTAAAGCTGTAGGTAGAAGATGCCATCTTGATGTTCTTTAGAAGATTGTAATGATTGTCACTATTGTAAACCTTGAGTTTAGGCTGGAAATAACTAACAGTCTCTCCCAGGAAACCAAAGACAGCTTCTGTGAAGTCCTCCTGTGTTTTGACATTACTAATATCAACATAGCGGTAGTAAACCCTACTAATGTGTCTTTTCTCTACAACTCCGTAGATTTTCGGTGTGCCATTGTCGGTGTATGCACACTTTTTATAACCTATTAGAATTCCACAGGCATCGAAACCATCTAAGTCCTTTGCATGGAAATTGTGGAGATAATTCTTAAGTAATGGCTTTTTGTCACAAATATCCTCTGCACAACAGAGCTTTGAATTGATTCTACCTGTTCCTTTACTCTTGTCGATAATTCGAGACTTCCAAGCCTGTGGATAAATCGACTGGAGTTCGGTCTTGGCTAAATCTGGATTAAACTCCAAGAAAACCTCTAGCTTACCAAATAGTTCTGTTAAAACTCTAAAGGTGTATGAGCCTACATCTTTAGGGACTGGTCTCTCACACACAATTAAATTAACTGTTTGTCCCTTGACTAAACGGCTTATTAGGTTAAAGATATCAGCGAAGTAATCTTTCTTATCTTTGTTAGCGAATTCTAATTCTAATAGAATATTAACTATGTTTTTAGTGTCTTGGATATAAATTCCGGTGCATGAGGTGGATTGGTCAATTCCTATCTCATATTGCAATTGTGTTGGTAATTTAATTTTGAGATCTTTGATTTGTATACGTTTAAAATTCGAGTACTGATTTTTGATATTAAGTGCTATAATACCTGAAACTAATGCCATTTTAATCTCCTTTCTATCGCTTAGTCTTCTAGTTCTATTGTTGAGTCTTTTAGTCTTCTGACTCTTTATCTTTACATAAAACAATTTCTGGTACAATTGGGCAACCACCCATGCATTTTGTACGATGTTTGCAGCCTGGACAACTCTGAACAAAATGATTTCTGAAATCTTCGAATGTGTCACTCTCCCATGCTTCCGCAATGGTGTTCTTGGCTAAATCCACCGCCCATCGCTGTGCTTGATTGTCAAAACTACATGGTAGTAATTTCATGTCAGAAGTGATGTAGGCAGACCATCTAGCACCTTCACACGTGTCTAAGCAGTTTGGTTCAACTTTGTCCAAATTGATCAAAGCCGGTACAGTGCATGAATCAAAGCCAATTTTGTACGGGAATTTCCCTTCGTTTACTAAATGAAGGAAATTAAAGAAGTCTTTGTTATCTCTAGTTATCATGTCTTCCTTAGTACCTAAACCTACCGGTTTGTGAAGAAGGAAAATGACTGCATTGATTCCTTTTGGGAAATATCTTAATTCGGTACTGTCGTACCTGCCATTAAGAAGATCACTTTGTGAAGTGGATTGGGCTAAATCACTATTAATAAGATCTCTTTGTAAATGTTGAAGAGCTTCTGTGAGAGTACTCTTTGAAAGTACGTAATGTATGTTAGTTTTTATTCCCTCAGCTAAAAGTAACTTTATTGCTTTGATGGTGTATGGACTTCTGTACCAGCTTACTGCTACTGCTCCGCAATACTGCTTGCATAACTTGGCTAAAGCTTTTGTCATACCAAAGCCAGAGGTAGTGAAGTTAGGCACAATACCATTCTCTTTACACACTTTTAGAATCTCTTCGAAATGTTCGTGCTGGTCTGGGTCACCGCATCCACCAAGTGCAAACTGAAAGGTCTTTCCTTTACACTGTTCTGCTATCGTTTTGAAGTCTTCTAGGGACATGTTGGGATTGTTAGAATGTAATCCGTCTTGATAGCAACCAATGCCGGCTTTTTGACACAGTCCGGTTTTTCCATGGATACAATGTCCCATTATTCCTACATCGAGGAGTTCTGGGAAACTGGCCATAAATGGGTCTACGCCGGTATCTCTCCCATCTTCTAGAATTCCTGTTCTAAAGTAGAAACCTGTTTCTTGGTTAAAGCAGGAAATGAAATTTTTATCTTTCTTAATCTTTGTTGCGCTTTTATTTTTCATTGTTTTTCTCCAATCTTGTTAGGGTCGGGCTTGGCTAAAGCATTACCATTCTCGATGTAACATCTTTGTTAAATAAGAAAACCCAAATCTCCTGTTGTAGAGAAATGGGTTGTTGTGCATTGGTGATTGGTTGTGAAACCTCCTTTTTTATACAAAGAAAACCAGTAGCCTTTTTACTACTGGTTATGTGTTGTTGCTATTTGATTGTGTGTTGTGGCTTGTCTAAAGCGCTAAATTCGTCCCTTCGGTACTGCCATTTAGTTTTCTTTACTGAAGCACATATCCTTATCAAAGTTCTTTGTGGTCACGTGATCTGAAGATACTGTTGTGATTTCAGATGCTGTCGTGATTTCAGATATGTTTGATTTAAAGTCTAAAATAGCAAATCTACTCTTCGTCTTTGTACTGGATTAAAGCTTCCTTAATCTCTTTGTCGTAGATTAATTCTGACAGTCTGTATAGTCCCTTTAGAACCTTTTCTCCATCTACTGTCCAGTGCTCTCTATTAGTGTAATTGTTTTCCACGTACTCGATTAAATCTGACAGTTCAGACTTTATTTCTTTAACATTTATATTTGTATTTTCTAAATTTGACATATTACTTTCTCCTCTAATACTGCGTTGTTTTTCTTTAAGTATATAACAACTTGTGAGAAAATAAAACCCAAATCTCCTATGACAGAGAAATGGGTTGTGTTGGGAAGATTAGGAATCTCCTAACAATTTACTAAAGTCGTAAATCTTTTGGTCTGGAATGGAAGTGTCTAGGCTAAAGCCATCGCTACCATCTTGTGAAGAGGTAACTGGGCTATATCTAGATTCGGTGCTGACGCCTCTGCCATCTAGAATCTCACTTTGTGAAAAGCCCCTATCCTCATCAATGTTCCCTGCGGTCACGTGATCTGAAGATACTGTCGTGATTTCTGATAGGTTTGATTTGAAGCTGGCAATGCCCTTGTCTTCGAGTCCATACAACTGATAGTAAATTCTTTCTGCTGGGATTCCGGATTGCATTGAGAGTATGAATTCAAAGATATCTTCCTTTGGTCTTCCATCCTTTTTAATTCTATTTGCCAACTCTAAGTAATGGCTGGGAACATAGCTCTCTTTTAGCCTTTTTGGTTTAAACGGTTTAAATTCGAAACCGTCTTTAAAAATATTGTACGTTGTGTATACTGTGCTAAAGCCAAGAGCAGCCTGCATGACAGAGTCCTTTTTAATGAAATCATCTAACAATCCATAGTAGGAAAGTTCTCTACCATTTATTTCATTCTCATACTTTAGTACCAAATCAATGTACGTTCCACCGAAACCACATGAGAAGCAGTTACAAATTCCTCTCTTTTCTGAGAATGCGAAAGAAGGTGTTTTATCATAATGAAAAGGGCAATGTGTGAAAACATTACCCCCTCGATGTTCTAATTCACTTTCGCTTTTAATGTAACCATTCTTTATGAAGAAACTGGTGAAGGTGTACAGTGACCCAGATCTATCACTCCTTAAGTATTCTTTTACAGCTTGAGCTGATTCGTAATTAATTTTCTTAGTTGAGTCTTTCATATTAAATCATTACTCCTCGTTAGATGAAGTATCCTCTACTCTATCACTTTGCCTCAAACTCTGCATTAAGTGCTTCGCTAACATATGTATTGATTTCCTCTTCACTCTTCTTGTCAGGATATTCCGCTAACATTTCTTTGAGAGTGGACTTGTATGGCTCAAGGGTTAACTTGGCTAAAGTGGTCTCCCATCCATCTAAATTAACTGCATCTTTGATTGCACTTCGAATTGCTTTAGCATCGATGTATTTAGGATACTTTTCGAGTAAGGACTCTAATGCTTCTCTTCTCTCTTTGTTCTTGATTGCACTGATACCATTTCTCCATTTAATGACACGTTTTTCCTCCCGACTTAAAGTCTTCTGGGGAGCATCACTATTTAACTCAAGAATGATGTCTCGGCTAAAGCTGTCTACGACAGTTTTACAACGGAGAATACCATTAACGTCAACAGAGACATCAACACTAATGTCTGGTTCGCCTGCTGGTTTAGGTTCGATTCCTGTGATAGTAATATTACCCAAGTATGCAGCCTCTTCTGGGATTTTTGTATTTCCCTGGTACAGTTCGACATTGATTGTTTTCTGGTTGTCGATTACAGTTGTATAGCATTTTCTACCAACTGCTGGGAGTTCTGTAGCTTTTGGGATGATAGGTACAAGAGTGTTACCTTCTCGGACACTAATGGCTAAAGAGAGGGCGTCGAAGATCTTGATGTTTTCATCTCCAAACTTATTAACCTTGGCTGCAATGGCTGCACCGAGACTAACGGAGAGATCTGGCTCCGCATTACAGTTAATTCTGTAGTTGGAGAAATCTTTTTTAAGATTTGCCCTTAAGATCTCTGATTTAGTACTTCCACCTACAAGAACAATGTCACTAATAGGATACTGTGCTTCGTACTGACTTATCAACTCTTTGAGGAGTTTGACTGTACGTTTGTAGGTCGGGGCTAAAGCTCTTGCGAAATCCATAGGTCCGATTGTCACACTGTCTTTAATCTCTGTGCCTACGGCATCGTCTAAAATTGTATTGACATTAATTTTGTAGTTAGAACGAATGTCTGTCTTCTTGTAGATTTCAAGACGCCGAATCATGCCGGCTTTGAAAGCAGGTGTCAGATGTTCTACCTTAATGCCTTTGTCCTTTAACTGTTTTTCTACGTAGGAGTACAGGGCTAAATCATAGTCATCCCCGCCAAGATTGGAATCTCCATTGGTATCGATAACTTTGTAGTGTGTTTCAATATCATCGGTGGATTCCTGGGCTAAAGCTGGGTCGTCATCGAATCCGTAGATATCATCAAAGTCATCAGAGCTTTTCTCTGTGCTTGATAATCTAATCAGTGAGATATCGAACGTACCACCACCAAGGTCGTATACAATGATGTTTTTGGCATTGTTATCGTCCAAGTTGTATGTCAAGGCTGCTGCACTTGGTTCTACAAGAAGTCCAAGTAAATTAAGGCCTGCGAGCTTACATGCTTCAATTGTAGCTGCTCTTCCGGTGGTGTCGAAGTATGCTGGGACTGTTACGATTACATCTTTGATTTCTCCATACATTCCTCCGGTCTGCTGGACTAAAGCCTTAAGAATCTCTGCTGAGATTTCTGCTGGTGTCATTGTAATGCTTTCGCCACCATAGCTAAATGTTCTTGTGTAGTTAGGATCCTGCATCTTACGTTTGATTGAATAGACACAGTGTTCAACCTCGTTGATTCTTTTGTAGGCTTCTTCTCCAACGATGAAACCTTGTTTACTACCGTTCCAAAGTACACAGGAAGGCATTGTTTTTTTACCTGATGTGAGAATGATAGGTTCTGGCTTATTGTTGTTAATGATTACACTAATAGCAGAATTTGTAGTTCCTAAATCAATTCCGAAAGCAGGTTCTACCCTACCATTTAGTTTCTGGGCTAAATCAGATTTATCCTTGAGGATTGGCGTTTCGCTAGATTTGTCAAAAAAGTTCATCTTTTCCATTGTAATTCTCCTTTTTTAATTTAATTAAAAAGACCCAATCTATTTGACTAGACTGGGTCTTGAGTGCGTTGTTTATTTTGTTGTTTGTTAGAACACCACAGGTGTAGAAGTCCTGGGCTAAATCACAAGTTCCTCATCTATAAGCGTGATTCCGGACTTGTTCCAAAATGAAATCCTCCTACTCGAAGCTTGTGAGTTCTTTAAGTCTAATGCCAGTACTTCTTCCTACGTCAGTATTTCTTTCTACCTTAAAGTTTGTATCAAGGCGAGCAAAGAACTTACACCGATTGTAGTCTAAGAAAGGTATGAATGATATAATTCCTTCGGAGTCGTCTGCAATTCCAACGAACAATTCTGATTCTAACATATCTCTTTCCATTGCCATTTGAAATTCATCTGTGGCGTGTTTCATATTACCAGAGTATTTCAAAAGTGCATCGTAATTGACTGATACAATCATGTCTTCTGGAATCTCTAATTGAAACAGTACAGAGTCTCTTGAATTGACTGACAGATATTCGTTAAAGTCTACCCCGGCTAAACTACCTGTGACAGCACATTTTAAACTTGCTAAAGGTAGATCATCATAGCCGATGTTTTCACTTACGAAATTTCTAATTACATCCAAAGCTGCTGGATGTATTTGAGGTAATGTACTAAAATTACTAATTCTTCCTTTTTCTTTAAAATCTTTTGCGTACTTGCTTGGTACAATTGTTAGCATTGTAACAGTTCTCACAAAATCACCACTCTTTCCATTTATGTTATTTTCCTGTCGGGGCATTGGGTTACCTGGTTAAAGCATTTTCCATCAGCTCTAGTAAGCATCCAATTCGTAAAGATTATCGTCTCCACCGTATGCACGATCTAACTCGGCTAAAGCGGATTCAGCCTCGGCATTTTCAATTACGTCAACGTGTTGTAGACTAGCATCATACTCGAAAGAACAACAGTTAAAGCGTTTACGAAGAATGATAGGGTATTTAACTACTGGTGCATCTCTTCGCTTCTTATTCTCTAACATTAACTGGTCTTGTTTACGTAAGGCCTCGTTGTCCTTCAGGATGAAAGTTTCATCAGCTTCAGCAGCTAAGTTACTACTACCCTTTGTGATGAATTCACCAACTGTCTTATCTTTAGAAACTGCATTACGTGCATCAGTCGAAGGATGTGATGCGACGCATACATAAACGGGATAAGTTCTTTTAAAACTACGAAGAAAGATTGACATTTTGTCGATGGATGATTTACCATTATCCTTCGTCGAAATACCCGTAAGAGCATAGCTGTGATCGATGAAAACTGCATCAAACTTTGCTTTTTCATAGTCTGCTACCAATTCATTGTACAAGTTGTCATAGCTGTAGCTTTCTGTCAGGTAAAGTAAATCATTTACTTCCTGCATTGCCATAGTCTTAATTTTTATGATTTCTTCTGTACACTCACTATCGTCTATCATGTGCATCATGAGTAGACTTTTATGGTATCTAACCCAAATGTATGCAAGAAGAATCTGTGCGTAGATTTTAGCTCTCGTTGATTCACCAAACATGTAAACGACTTTTCTTTTCTCAGCTAAAAGTTTTGCTGTTTGCCAAATACAGAACATGGATTTACCCATGTTGATTTCACCTACGATTACCACCAATCTGTGTCTGAGGATTGGTGTTCCCGGTGTTTTTAACTCCTTGTCATTGTAATCAATCTCTGGGATACCGTACTGGGCTAAAGGGATATATTGGGATTTCAGCGAGGCCAAAAGATCCCTTCCCTCTTCTACATCTCCAATGTTAGCTGTGTACATCTGTTCATCACTGAGTCGTTCTGTTAGTTCAACGTTTAGCTTTTGTAGATAACGTAACCAATCATCGAGACCCATGTAGTTCTCTCTTCCAAAGTTTTGGCTGCTTTGTAGAATGGAAACCTGCGTGTGGATTGACTCTGTGCTTACATGTGCTAGGAAAGCTGCTCTTAACATTGGCACGTGGTTGAGTGCCGTTTTGCTTTCCTGGGCTAAACCAAAGCAAATTTGATACAACTCCATTGTCATTGCATACAGTTTATGGCAGGCGTTCTCTTTGACAGTCTCTATTTCGAGATTACTAGGTAATCCTTCTCTTTCAAGAATTTCTCGCATACCAACGATAGGGTCTGCAACTGAGTCGGCTATTGAGACCTCAAGCGTATTGCTTAGGGACTCTTCGGTTAGAGCTGGGTTAAAGTCCTCAAATCTTGTTTTGAGGTCTTTTAGCTCTGTTAGTATTTTTAGTAAAATGTAGTACGGCCCACTGAATTCTTCTAACTTAACGTAACGAAAGATTGTTTGTAGAATTTCAGTGTAATAGGCCGAATCATAATTATCATGTGGTAATAAAGCACTTATGAAAATATTACAGGCATCCTGCAAATTCTCATCTTTATTAATATTAATCTGTAACATCTATACCGCCTTTCTGATTATTTTAGTTCTTTTAGACTACGTGATGGGGTATTGAAACCTTCCCGTCCTTTTGGACTGTGTCGGGACACTTTGGACTGTGTTGGATACTGTGCTAAAGCAAGGAGGTCCTTGGCTAAAGCTGTTCTACCATCCCCAGTAAACATACTGCTCTGGATGTGTGAGATGCTCTAGCAACTCGTCTTCCAAGTCCAGTACTTCTGAGTAGTCTTTCCTTAATACATAGGATGCCACTTCACAGTGTTTGTAAATGTTATTGTAAAAGTAATCAACTTCTTTTGTTTTGTCTGTTATCATATAAAACACAAACAAATTCTTATCGGTAAATCCACGTTGTGCTCTACCAATCATCTGTTTTATATTGGATGTGAATTCGTAGAAAATGACATAATCGCAATCTAAATCGAGTGCTTCTGTTACAGATGTTATAATAATATCGACAGACTTATCTTCGTTAAACTCCTTTAGAATTTTTTCTCTCTCATCGTTAGGAGTTCTACCATTAATGCATCGGTAGTTTATTCCTGCCTTGTCTAAAAATGGAAGTACCCATTCTCTCACCTTGTGTCGGTTAATGTAGACAAGTCCTCGCTTTCCTTGGTTAAACTGGATTAACTGGGCTAAAGCTTCTGCCTGTTCCGTAGCACCTTCACCTTTACACAAGTCAGAGAGTTCACTGTACTCCGCTTCGATTTGGTATGGCATTGGGTCTATCCAAACAATAATTCCTTTTGGGGCTGTTACTCTACCAAAGGCGGCAGCATTTCTAGAAACGAAGAAGCATGGGTCATCGCTAATTCTGTAATAGTTGTACTGAAATGACATTTGTAAAGCGTGGTAATCGTGGTAGGTCTCGCTATCGAAAATGGAAGCTAATCTAGCTAACTGTTCTATGTCTGTTGTTATTGGTGTTGCTGTTAAAGCGTAAGCATATTCAAATTTCTTGATGATTTCGTACAATTTTGCACCAACGTCGGCTGTTACGAAATTATTTAATTTATGTGCTTCATCAACGATAATACAGTTGTAGTCGTTACGATGTTCAAAGAAGAAATCCATGAATGTTTGACTTGCTAAACAACTGTACGTGGCTAAAGTAACATCATAGTCCATAGCCTTACCAATGAAGTTTTGTATTGAATCTTTTGTGCCATCTGTACCAATTACATCAAAGTTTGTGAGTCTCTTAATTTTGTGCGGTGTTTGGAGTAACTGATTCTTTGTTACAAACATTATGAATCTACTTTTGTGTTCTTTGTTGTGTAACATTTTCATGATGGCTGATGCTAAAAAGGTCTTTCCTAAACCTGTGTCATAGATGGCTATGGCGTGCTTGTGTGCGAGCATTTTTAATACATCAATGCTCTGTAGGTCATGTAGGTTATCTTGTTCGAGAACCTTTGAGACTGCCTTGCAACTTTCCATACCACAGAGTTTTCTTTCTAAATCTGTGTAGTTTGTTTTAAATCGTGACATGTTTTCACCTCGTATTATTTTCTTGATTAAATCTACTAAAAATCTACTAAAAATCTTATTAAGAATTCTATTAAAGTAAATTACAGAATGTGGATCACTAGCGTGTGGGATTCACTGGGCTAAAACACCAATGCATCACACTTTCACTTCCGCAATTGTGATTTCTATGGTAGTAATGTAAAAAAGCTCACCTAGACGTTTATGCCTAAGTGAGCTAAATTTCTGGACTAAAGCTGGAATAGCTTTGCTATGCCACCTGTTCGAAGCTTAGTCCATTCCTTTGAAATACTCTGTTAACATTAGTTTGTAAGAAAGGATTTCTTAGAGCGAAGAATTCTAGAACTAAGTACAGAGATTCTATGCTGTTATCACGCTCTTTGATTTTTGTGAAGCATGAAAAAATATTTGTGTCTGTTTGGAAATTCTCTGGGAATGTTTTGCTTAACTTTAGAAAACGTAACTGTGTTAAGTCATTCACCACTTTAACCTCGTCCTGATTAAAGGTTACATCTAGGTATGAGTCACTATTCCTGATTGTATTTAATTTCTCAGACAATACATTTAAAATTTCTATGATAGCACCTTCTTTCTTTTAGCAGGGATGTGCTTGGTGTTTGTTAGTTTTCATGGTGGTCTTACGTCATTCGACCACCATGCTGGAGTGTGTTGGGTGGCTTGGCTAGTACTGGATTAAAAATCTAGCTTTGCTAAACCACTACCCTTCAATGATGAACTGATTCAGAATAAAATCTGCAATCACACTTGCATGTGAGATGTTACCGTTCAATAGAATTACAACAAAAATCCTAAGAAAACGGTATCCCATTGCATTTCTCATTTTAGCTGTCTTAGCGTCTATCTGACTGAGGATTACTATGATACTATTGATTTTTTTCAATTCTTCACTCTTTGTGATTTTACTTGTGAAGATTAATAGTATTTCCGAGACCTGTCCCATGTTAGGGTATTTTGAGTAATCCAATCGTATCTTCTTGTAGAATTTCATACGATGTGAAATGTAACTAAGATGTACAATGCTTTTGAGAGCTTTACGATCTTTTTCTGATCGTGTTGCTTTTGTGCTGTGTGTGATAGAGTCTTGTAATTGTAAAAGGCACTCTTCGACATCTAAATCGCACAGCTTTCTTGTACCTGTTTTGTCTACCGTCTTTAGACCGTAAACATTCTCCAAATCATTCAGAATTGTACTAAGAGCTTTGGTGTATACGTCCTGCTCTGCCATGGCTAAAACAGTTTCATTCCAGTGAGAGTGCCATCACTAGTGGTCTGGGCTAAAGAGGTCTGAGAGGAAATGTCGTCGTCATCGTCACTTCCGTCTCTCAGAATCTCGTATGCCTGCTGGTCTGACATCTCACCAGTAATTACCTTTTTGACAATGTCTAAGGTAATCTTGGACTCGTCGATGTTAATGATGTTAGGTCCCATCATTGTTTCGAAAGGTTCTTCTAAGGTTGGGTATTCATCGAAGAAGTTTAATTTAATCTTGTAGACAGATTTCAGATCTTCGATTGTCTTTGTGTGTTCTTCCGGATCTAAACCATACTGTTTACAGTACTTATCGTAGATTTCATCAATGTAGTATCTACCGTCCTTCTCCTCGTAATTAACGCTTCCCATGTCGAATTCAAAGTAAACAATGAAAAGTAAGTTCTTAAGAACATCTCTTCCGTAGTTGTAGAGAATTGTTAAATCTCTCATGCTAGGGCATGTCCAGGAGTTGGAGTATTTCTGTACGATTGAATTGAATTCTTTGATTGTAACTAAAGTGTTCTTAATGTAGGCATTAAGAGAATCCCAGGTTGAATAGCAGTGATTGTAGAACAGTACGATTGCATCGAAGTTCTGGATCTCTGCGGATTCAATTACTTCCAGTAATTCATCGATCTCATCGTCGGAAAGCATAGCTTCCAGATTTCCCTGGTCTAAAGCTGGACCATCTCCCTCTGAGAACTGTTTCATGTAAGTACCGATTTCTTCATCAAAGCTTTGAAGACCTTTTATGATAGAAATGCTCTGATTGAGAAATTTTAACAAATCTTCTGGTTCTAACTTACCAATTGTGTAGTTGGCAATGTGTTCCTTTACTACTAAATGTTTTTCCATTTTTTGATCCTCCATCTATTGTTTGTTTAGTTTGGGTGTCTTGCTACTGTATGAAGCCCTTTATTCACTGTGGGATGCCTTGTGCTCCGCTATACCTTCTGTAACCAATCGACCTCATCATTAGCCATGAAGTCATCTACTTGACTAAAGTCGTCAAACTTCTGATTGTTCAAAGCTATTTCGATTGTACTGTCATCGAGATACTTAGAATTCTCTACAGCTTCGTCGCACAGCTTTTGTAACATTTGAAGTTCTTCTTCAGTAAACAATGATCCCTTGTTTGGTTTCTTATCTCTTTCATGTAGCTTTTCTACGGTTTTTTGGTGCTGGTTTTGATAGCTCTTTATCTCTGGTTTATTGTAGATTTCTTGATTAATGAACTCTTTTGGATCTATACCATCACAGTCGTATTCCAAATCATCGTAGTTGTCTTCGTCATTTTCAAAGACGGTGTCAATGTCTGGTAGTATTACGTCTGGTTGTAATTCCCCTGTCTGTGGTTTTTCTGAGCTAAAGCCTTCTTGACCAAAGTCTCCGAACTGTTCTTCGAACGAATCATCATCGAAATCATCGAGTTCTATCTTCTCATCCTGCGAGGTGTCCTCGTCTTCTTGGAATCCTGTGAAGGTGTTCTCGGTTTCTGTGGAACTCTTGGATTCTTTGACTATGTTCTCGTCCTCCTTGACTAAATCCTCCGCTTCACTCTGTTTTGTTAGAATTTCTTCTAACTTTGAATGAAGTGAGAAATCGTAATTCTTTACAAATCCCCAAAGTAATAGAATTATTACCGGAGCTAAAGCTTGAAATGCTATTGGGAATTTCCCACTCACTGGACTAAAGTCATTAAGGCAAAATTCTATTACAACTTCTAGTGCAATTACCAAGACTGAAATCATAGCAGCTACAAGTAACATCTTTTCAATCCTTTTCTGTTCAAGGTATACTACCTTTTTGCTTATTTCGTTAATTAATCGAAATGGCGATAGGATTAGTAATTCAATGATGCTAGACAAGTAATCTGTAAAATTATCGTACTTAGTCTTTAAATCTTTTTCTGTGTATCTCATAGTATTACCATCACTCCAATCAGGATGGCTGATGTGAAGGCGTAATCTATTTTGATTCCTGTTTTCTCTTTTCCGAAGAGTAAAACGTAAGAACTAAGTAGGCAAAAGATTGTAAATGTTACAACTTTTATTATCACTTTTATTATTTCTATTATCACCCACATTCCTCCATTCTTCGCATTGTAGGACATTGTAGTTACTGGATTAAAGCACTTACGTGATCTGAAGATAGCCTGGATTCGAGACTGTCGTCTTTGCCATCTTTGCCATCTAGGATCTCACTCTGTAAAGCGATTACTGGGCTAAATGGATTAACATTTATTTCAAGAAGTCCAGGCACTCACTTTCTCTTACCTTTGAAATTTGTCCTTTGCTGTTAAAGTCATACATGAAAATGAAAACTCTATCTTTGTCGATGTTCTCATTTGTTAGGGTGTAAAGAATGTATGAAGATGTTGCCTTCACTACATTCACTGTGGTTGGGGCACCTTTGAATTTTAAGTATGTGTTTAGTGTCCTTTCCTCATTATCTACTGTTAATTGATTGTAGACGGATTGTGTTGTGAAGTCTTTTAACTTCGCCATGTTCTTGTCTAAATCTTCTACTTTGCTAAACTGGTAAAGATCCTGTACCGCTTCGATTGCAATGGATGTACGCTTCGCTTCAATCCTCTTGACATTGAAGGTGATTGCCAAACCAGTTAGCAAGCACACAGCCATGGCTAAAGCAATTGAGTAAACGATTCCTCTTCCTTTGCTAAAGTTAACTTCTTTTCTCTTTTGGTCTTTCACTTTATCATCTTTCACTCTATCACTCCTCTATTATCTTTCTTACGTTGTAGTACAATGTTCCCATCTCTGTTTGAATCTTGTAGTTACCGCTTGTACCATTTAGTATTGCCTTACCTAAAACGGAATTAGTACCAAGCACTTTGTTAATGACAGTATCGCCTTTTTCATCCAAGTAGAATTGTCTTGGCTGGGTTAAGGGGTTATGATTCTCGTCTGTTTCAACAATTTCAACTTTACAACCTAATCCAATACGTGGTCCCATGTCGACCTCAAGGATTTCAACGTCAGCCAATTCGTCTGCAATCTGAATTAGTCTTTGTCGACTCTGTTGGACATTTTGGGATGCTGTTGAGTACTCTTCGTTCTCTGAGAGGTCACCTTTATCTCTAGCTTTTCTCTGTTCATCCAAGTAGAACTCTAGGTCTTCGTTTAGTTTTGCTTGCTCTTTTGTTAGAGCGTCATAACGGTATTGTGTGATTTGTTTTGAGATCAATCTTGTCTACCTCCTTCTTGATTTGTAGTGGGATTTGTAGGGTCTGTTATTATCGCTCCTGTCTTGGTTCTACGTATGCTACCACTGATGGGTATTTTCTACCGTCTTTACTGCTTGAATTCTTTAGGGAATCCAAGGACCCTAATTTATCCCATTTGTAAAGTGTTTTTAAAGAATACCTTGACAGTACAAACGTGGCTAAACCAAGCCTAGCCCTGCGATTGATTAACTCGTCTAAAACTGAGTAGGCATCGTACCTGTAGTATGTGTGTGTTACTGTCACAAAGACAACATCGCTTGACATGTAGTCATCGTAGCTAAACCGTCCATATAACTTGTAGTCAAGTTTTTCCGAGGCTAAAACTAACAACCTCTTTAGTTCGATTGTGTCGATTAAAGGTGCTACACTGTACCCATTGGCTAAAGCGTGTTGCATGCATGAGTATGCAAAGACAGTCTTGGAATACCCAGGTGGTGCTATTATGTAAACAGATTTGTTGGGAATTCCACCTTCTTTGAAGATTCCGTCAATCTTAGTTAACTGATCTAAAAACCTTACAAACAATCTGTCATTGTATCTACCGGCAATATCAAACTTTTCTGGTAATTTCTCTGTGTTGTCGTTTTCTAGAATTCTTCTGTTCCAGAAAATACCTTTGTATGCTGGTTGTACAATTTCAGCAGATCCTTCTTCAACCAGTGTAGTTTCTGTGTTAGCTTTCACTTGACTAAAGCTGGACATTTGAGACAGCTTTGAGTCACTGCCGGCTGGAGCATGTCCACATTCCGGACAGACCTTATCGACTAATCCTTGTCCTCCACAAGTAAAACAATACTTTGACATTTTTACTCCTCTCTTGCTTTGAAATGAGTGACTCGTTCATCTAAGAGACCATAGATCTCTTCTTGACGTTTTAACTCATCGCTATCTATTCTCCTTAGCATTGAAGCGTACTTGTACACATCTAATCCTAAGTTTTCATTCATACGTTCTTTGATTTTGTTGGTTAGACCTGAGAAATTACATACCTCTTTCACATCAGTGTTTAAGTATGTACTGTCTGGGAAGACTATTAAATTCCAGAGGTGCATTGGCATCTCTCCGAATTTTCTGTACATTGCTGCATTGAGTGATCTGGTGTGTAACATGTTCTGGCCTAAAGTGTTGAAAACAAACTTTGCCTTCTTATCTCTTGAACGAAGTTCCCAGTATTTGTCACCGTATGAGCCTTTCATTGATGTAATGAAATTCTTTGATTCGATGACAAAAATTCCGCCTTTGCTCACTACTACCACATCTGTTTGCGTTTCTTTCTTTAGAGTGTGACTGTAGGAATTTATGTTGTGTAGTACAACAGCATCTGGGAAATCTTCTTTCAGTTTTAGGACAACTTTGGTTTCAAACATTGTACCCAACAATTCTAATGATCTTCTATTCATTTCTTCCTCTTGTGCTGGTGTGTTGCGGTTACTGTTGTCTAATGTAGTAGGGTGCTGGGCTAAAACACAAGCACCTAGCTAAAGCTTATCCTAGTTCCACATCCAACCGTAACCATTTCTAACCCACTGGATGTTTGTAGCATTTACCATTCTAAGGCATTTCTGGATTGCAGCGTATGTACGTGGTCTACTTGATCTAAGACCGTTGTTGTTCAGCAAGTAATCTCTGTAACTTTCTGCGAAGTATTCTGAGGATGTACTTGTGGCATAGGACTTAATGTTTCCAACGTACTTGCCTTTTTCACTATTGTAGATATCTTTAAATTCTGCAGTGTTGCAGTAATTTCTAGCTACAAGTGAAAGGAAATGTCCAAGTTCATGGTAAATTGAAGTGTCTGTGTTTTTTACAGTAATCTTATGATTCTGTGTAGAGAAGACTCCGGCATAACGCTGTAAGTATGGGTCTACTACCACTGTGAATCCTAACTGTTCGAAAGCACTTCTGAGACTTGCATGTGCAGATGGTGCAATCTTATCTACATCAATAGTACCTTTGTATTTAGTGGTTGTTGTAGTTGTTGTTTTTGTTACAACAGTTGTTTTTACAGTTTTAGTTTTAGAACCTTTTTTCCAAATCTTCTTTACTGTAGTGGTTGTGTCAATTCTCTTGTGGATTGATGTGGCAACGTTAGGCTGACTATTAGCGTATGTAGTTTTTCTACTTGTGCTAGTAGTTGTTTTGTTCTTTTTAGCCTTTTTAGACAACTTAACCTTTTTGGTTGTTGTGTGCTGTGTTTGTGTTACATTAGTCCTAACATTGTCGAATGCATTTGCATGGACACTAACAGGTGCTGCAGATAAACAGCAAATACTCAGAAGTAATGCTGTTACTGCGAAAAATTTACTAAATCTTCCTTTCATATCTGAATCCTCCTTTTGGAGATTAGACATGTACAGTTCTTAGTCTAAGCATGTTTACTTCTGTAAAGGATCTGCTGTTATTGGAGCTCCTGCCGTTATGTAGTTAGGAACTCAAAAAGCTACACTAAGTTTTTAGCTTAATGTAGCTTAGAGTTTAATTTAGGATTTAGTTTAGTTTTTTACCCCTTATTAAGAAATGCAGTCTTCTCGCCAACAATGACCTCTTTTTAGAAGGTACTGGGTTAAATTAGAACAACTCCATTTTTCTCAGTACTGTTACCACCTCTATTGCTCCTTTTACGTACTTGACATCTAAGTCTTTGACCTTACCTGTGTGATTGAAGACCTCTAAGATGGCTTCTCCGAAACCTTTGAGTCTTTTTCCACCGTCTGGGAAACCTTTGACTTGACTGAGTTCTTCGATGGTGTGAGGTTGCTTGGCTAAAAGGTTCTCGATTTCCTCGTCTTTGTAGATAGTATAAGGCAATGTGTGCTTCTGTCCTACCAATTTACTACGTAAACTAAGTAGCAGGTCCCTTTGTCTCTCTTTTATCGCATTTGAGACCATTTTTTCACCTTTTGCCATCTCTTTTGATTTATCTGTCATTTTTGTCTCTCCTTTTGAAATTTTATAAAAGAGTGTAGTTTTTAGTGAGGTAAATCAAGTCACAGTTTTAATTAGCAATACCATTGTATCTTAGAAGTACATACTTCTTACCGCCTTTACTACCATAATGTACTAAATTCTTGCTTCCGCTTTTACTTGAGTAAATACTAGTTCCCCTGGCTAAATCTGTCACTTTAGACTCTTTGCCAGCGATTGCTTCAATTACTGTAAGTGTATTTCCTTTGTCTTTTAAATAAAACATAGCATGGGGCTTTTTCTCTCCAAAAGTGACAAGTACATCGCCTGGTTTCCTGTCTTTCCAAGCTACTCGGCTAAAGTGGCCATCACTTAACAAAGCATTACACGTGAGTGAATTTATCCTCATGTCGGCATCTCTGAAACTTCTCCAGATGAATGTGGCTGCGTCTAGGTGAGATGGATTGTTGGAATCATAACAATAACCATCACAACCTTTGCTATGTCTACAGGATTTGTATGGAGTTCCTAGAAGACCATAAATACCTTCCATCAATGAGATTTGTTTTGGGGCTAATGTACTCACTTCGACTCCCTGTTGACTTAACCATGTATTAACCTTGGCGTTGGTCGAAGAACTTCCACTGGAATTGCCATTACTTGTTCCTCCCGGAACATAGGTATCAGACTTGGCTAAATCGTTCAGATAGGTCTTAGGATTCGTAGGATCTATACCTACTCCTGATACCTTTAACATTTTAGCGTAAACGTATTTACCCATCATGCAGGCGCTCACTAAATAACCACCACCGACTAAATCATAACAGCTTACTAAGGTGTGATTATTTCCATCGGCGTATTTAATTTTCTTATTAACAACACAGTAAACACTCCCCCAACCTCTTTGCTGGTTGTAAGGGGAATCATCGTAATTACTGTTAGTTTCGTAGATTGTTTTGGTCTGTGCAGATGTAAGAGATTCTCCTGAGATCTTTTTGACCGCTGTGTTCAAATTACTCACGTGAGATTTTACCTGGGCTAAAGCTTTACTACTACTGACGTTCTCACTTGGATAAAGCTTATTCCAAACCCCTGTGAAAGAACTGCTGTGTCTACTTAAGTAGTTGTAGGCATCTTGGCTAAAGAACCAGTTGTTGGAATGGGCTGCTATTGCTGCAAAGATTAATCTTCCATATTCAGAGCTTGTAAGACTAGCCATATTTGCCTTCGAGTTAGACATATAACCAGAGAGTAAGCTTGTTGGGTTATTAAGGGCAACCCCTAAACTATTTTTGTCATTCTTGAGAACTTTGCTAGCCTTTTTGCTAGAGTTACCACCATTTGGATTGTATGCAAAACCAAAGGCACATTGGAGAACACCGCCTTCTCCTCTATTGTGGATGCTCGCGGCTAAAATGGAGCTAGCCTCGCTTGTGAGAGAACTGGAATCCACCTTGTACTGTTTGATGAAATTATTAAAACGTCTGTTAAGACTAGCTATGTTATCAGGTAAGTAATGCTGTTCTGCCTTCTTTCGGCTGGCGTTGCTAACACCGTTAATGGTGGACTTGGCTAAAGTGACATTAGCACCTTGCATACACCAAGGGGTACGGTCCGATGCGCTATCTACGCCCTCGCTCAACCATGAGCAAAGTCCTCCTTCCATTGACTTCCATTCTTTATTACCGAAACCACGTACTGTCATTTGTTCTGGTGTTAGTCCTTTGTAGTTTTGTTTCCAAACGACCTTCTTATTTTTGTATGGAAGGTATGACTTGGCTAAAGTGCCATCGTATGTACCGGTCTCATTAACCTGCATACCAAGTAAAGTACTTACTTCAACGTAATTGCTGTCTTTGGTCGTTATGTGACCTTCTTGTAAATCTTTGTACAGATTTAGCAGTTCTTTTGCGTAACCGTCATTCATCTTTGCTATTAGAAGTAAATTAACTCCGGAGCCTGATGAGGTGTTTCCATCTCCTTCGGACTCTGTTGTTTTCTTACCGAAGATCTTCTTGAGTTTTGTTATCATTTCGTTATTTTGTACGAAAGCATTGCTAGGATTATAGCTGTTTTGGTTTGCTATGAGATACATGTAGTCTGTGCTATCCGTGGCTAAATGTGAGCAAATACCGACAACACCGAGAGTACAGACAATTCCAATCCCTGCAAGGAATTTTGTAAATTTCAATTTATCACCTCTTTTGAATAAAATAAAAATACCGGTAAGTCTTTACACTTACCGGTACTATAGATGTTTGTTTAATTGTTTGTTTAGTCCAATTCAGGCAATGAAATCTCTATGCCATCTATGTTGTCTAAGACAGTCTGGGCTAAAGAGAACAGAGGCAAGCACTCACAATCGGAAGGTTCTGCTCCATTCCATTTTGAGAACAATGGAGAGCTTTCTTCGTAGTATTTACTAATGTTGGCATGCTTTGCTATCTTACTTGGAACTTTAGCTGGAGAGGTCGTAATGAATTTGTGTAAATGACCACTTTCGGATTTAATGAGAAATCCGATGCTTTTACCTTTTCCTTTACCTTTTCCTTTACCTTTTCTTTTCTTCTTTATTACGCACTGAATACTGTCACCGTAAAGGTGTCTGTAGTTAATCATAGCTTTGTGTATGGTGCTGTAAATGAAGTTGTCCATTAGAGTATCTTCCCAATTAATGATACCTTGGAGCTTTGCTAAAGTTCTAAAGACAGCATGCTCTGTGAAGAATATCTTGTATTTTTTGGTGGAGATTTTCTCTTTTTTGAGATTGTAGATAGGACAGATTTTAATTACACTGAAACCGATCAAAGCTGTAATAATTCGTTCTAATTGAGTGGTTTGGATTTCTGGGCTAAAGCGTCTTAGTAATTCCCATACCTCCAAGTCTAAGTCTGTGAAGGTGTTTTTCTGTGCTAAAGCTAACCATACAATGCTAGTTAAAACTTTGTAAACAAAGACCTCACTGACATCTTCTCGTCTTGCTATGATCTTACAAACTTTTAAGATCTGGTCGTAAATTTCATTGCAGTAATCTCCATCATTATAGTATGTTTCTACTACCTCCGGATAGCATCCTACATTCTGGTAGACCTCTAGGGCATCTGCGAACCAAATATCATTGCGTTCTTCGTTTTCGACCTCTGCCTGGGCTTCTTGGACTCCTATGCTATCTACTGTTGTAATGTAGGCTTCTTCTGCCTCATAGAGACCTAAGAACTCTTGGAAGGTGAATCCGGTCATTCTGACAATGTATGTGTATGGAGAACATACGATGTTAGAATACTTGGCTAAAGTGCTCTCAAGAGTGCAGATTAATCTAAAGTCAAACTGATTTAAATACTTTATTAAACCAATTGGGTCTTTGCTAAATTGTAAGTTCTTTATTATCAGTACTGAATTTTTAGTATCGTCCAATGCTCCTTCGTTCTTGTAAATGAAAGAAAAGATAGGCTGTAACTCATGTGTATCCCCATCTTGAGAAAGGTCTGGGCTAAAGTCCTTAGAGTTCTGTGCATTCTTAGAGAACTTCTTTGAAAACTTTTTTCCGATCTTGTCTTCTAAATCAATGATGTAATAGTATGCGAAATTCTCTTTGACGTAATGCTGAATGCTGGTTGTTTTACCAACGCATGGTGGTCCTTGAACTACAAGAACATCGTTAGTATTGTAATGCCAAAGGTAAAGATCATGGTCAATTTTTCTTGCTAAATACATAGCGACCTCCTTTATTTCATTATGATTGTACTACAGTTTGTACGTCTTAATGCTAATTCAAATCTATGTGTTTGTCTAGCGTTTGGGTATTTTTCCCTGTCTACTTCGGATTCGAACATTGTGGCAGGGCGTACCCAGACTTTGAGACAAGTGGTGTTGTTTGAGGAGTTCTTAGATTTCTGTGTTAAATTGGATTCAAAAAGATCTTTTGTATCTAAGGATCTGTAGACAACTACGTCCTCTTCGAGGTATTCTGCATAGTACAGGATTTCGTAAAGACCTTTACCTGCGTTGCGATCTTCTGGGTTAAAGCTGTCCCATTTGAAATGTCTAACTATGTCACCAGGGTAGAATCTGTGCTTTTCACCTAAGGTAATGCAGGCTTGGCTAAAGCTGAAGTTGTCTGCCACTATTAAATCTGTTTTGGCTGCGAAGGTCTCCGCTAGTCCACATCTAATTTTACCTGTGTGTACATCTTGATAAACAACAAGATTATCTCCCGTTTCTGTATGTTCTGCAAAGTTAAGAACTAAGAAGGACTGTCTGACTTCATCTGAGAAGTAAGGTGTTCCTTCAACTACAAAAGACTGTTTGTTTTCAACTACAATATCTCCGATGTGTAATGTATCATTAATCATTTTTAATATTTCCTTCCTTAAATGAAATTATTATTGTATTCTTAGTTTTGGTAAAATAAAAACACTTAGGGAATTTAGTCCTAAGTGTTTGGGTTCGTTGGTTGGTGTTCTTGTCCTTTTGTGGTTCTCCTAAATGCGCTGAGCATTTTGAGAGTGTGTTGGACCTTTCTGACATCATCGGTCATGTAAGGCAGCTATTATTGTATCTTCTAAGTTTTGTAATTGAATCCATTCGCCTCTACACAAGTAACTTCAATTGTCTACATTGATTTTGATTTCTTTTGTGATTAAATTAGGTATGTCTTTGATTACTATGCTAAAGCACTTACCACCTTGTGAAGTGGTGTTTGATTTAAAGTCTGCTTCGCAATACTCTGAGAACTGAATTGTAATTCTATCATTAATGGTTGTGATGTTAGACAGGAAAGCTTTGTATACATAGTTCTCGATTATGATGTTATTGTTTCCATTCATTGCATCTGTAAGTGGCCATAGACCATCTAGAAAATCTAAAACGAATTTGAATTTTACATCTGAAATTAAATTAAGATCTGGTAGGAAATTTAAAGCTGTGTTAAAGCCTGCAGCAGTTATGAAACTTAAATCTGAGAAGCACAGTGTGTAATTGTTAATTTCTCTTGCTTTCTTTTCCCATACGATTAATCTGAGAATTCCTAAATCTTTCAGACGTTCTATTAACAAATATACTTCTAATTCGGTAATGCTAGCCAATGGTTCTAACATTTCATTTATTTCCTGGGCTAAAGCTTTTAACTGTTCTGTTTCAGTTGAACGTGTTTGAATCGCAAAATTAAGTAAAAACTTTAACAGATAACGAGCATGTAGTCTTTGTCGTTTGGTATCTGTCAAATCTTTTTCTAGATTATCTATTACCTGGGTTAAAGCTGTCGTCCATTCTTGTCTTAGATAGATGGCTTTAGAGACTGCAGGAAAACCTCCGACTGTACAGTAAAGGCGTAGGATTGAATGAGGGTCTGGGTCTGCGTACATCTCCTCTTTCTCTTCCTTTGTGAAGTTTTTTAAATTATAGTACTTCAGGTCTCGGTCTAACAACTTCTTTGCTACGCCTTGAAACTCTTTGAAGGACATGGTTTCCATTCTAGCTCTTTCCGCATAGCGTAGAGTTAACTCATCTTTTTCGCACTTGTAGAGTGCACTGGAGATTATGATTAGATCGCTGTTGAACATTCTTGCAAACCAGTGGCTAAAGCTAATGGCTGCACTGTCGTTTTGTATCTCGTCTAGAATTATGACTGAGTCTTTATCGTTTGTTAAACTCATACCTTCTTTTGTGAAAATGTTAGGACAATCTGAGGCGTACTCGTCCACGAACTTAATGAAATCCTTTTCGGTATGAGCATGACTAAGGGTTGCTTTTTGAACAAACTCGTTGCTTTCTTCGTTTTCTAAATTTAAGTAAAGTATATTTTTATAGCTGTCATTTGCGAAGTGTAATACTGTAGTTGTTTTGCCAGCACCTCTAATTCCTGTTAGAAGTAAAGGGTGCCGGTTTGGATCTTTCTTCCACTTGGCTAAAGTGGTGTCCATTTTACGTTCAAAGTAAAGTTCTTTGTTTTCTTCTGAAATCAAATTAATATTTCCTCCTGTAGCTTATTTCTTTTTCTTCTTTAATCCATACAGCTTATGGATTTTCCTTTCGGAATAACGGAGGACTTTGGAGTCCGGTGACTTTTCTAAAAGTGCATTCTCCATTTCTTTGTTAAAGGTGATAAATGTTCTTTCTTCACTTTTTGTCTTTTGTAACATGAAAAGCACCTCAGGTATAACGTTAATAGAATAGTCTGGGCTAAAGCACATATCCTTGCACTTATCAATGTCTTCAGATGTGCTTAATTTATAGCACACATCGTCATTACACTTACGTAGGAATGTATTTTTATCTTTAGTTAAACATCCTGCCCTGCGTGCATCATAAACATAAAAAGTTAAGTCTGCTGCTGCCTTTGCTTTTTCTGTGCATAGGATACTTTGGATAAAGTAGTTATGAAAAAGAATATCTGTGAAATGTAAAGTGTAGTATTCTGTATCATTTCCTTTCTGCATATCGTAGATAGGTTTCTTGGCTAAAATGCCATAGTTAATCAACTCTGCCAGTATTTCTCTTACCTGTTCGTATTTGAAGGTGTAATTAAAGTATGTTCTTTCTAAGTAATTAGTTAGGTCAAAAGCAATGTTTGTAAAGATGAAGTTCTGGGTTAAAGCTACTCTGGTGAAAGCAATTAAGAAATCAAAAATGACTTCGTAATTGTAGCCAAAATACTTAGCGAAGTTGTAGACATAATTTATGATGATGTATTTTGGTTTGATCTTTTCTAACTCAGGATCTAAGTATGCTTCCAGACATCTTGGAAAACCTCCACACTGTTTGTACAACTTAAAGACATCTTTAGGGCTTGCTCCCATGCCTGATGTTCTGTAGGTGTTGTAGGCTTTGCTAAACTCTTTGATTGTCATTGTTTCCATTTCCATGACAGTTAAGTCTGTTGCAGTATAAGATGTGTCACCAAAGAAGTGCTGGCTTATTATTGTTACTGCGATTTTACAGTTATTGTATTTTCCAAGTCGTGATACAATGCTTAGTAGTCCAAAGACATGATCGGCATTACGAAGAATTAGTAAATTGTTTGGGTCTTCTAGGAACTCTTCCCCTGTTTCACTCTGTATTAGGAATTCTAGCTGTGTGTAGTCATCTGTTCCGACATTTCTAGGTTCTAAATTTGAATTGAGCTTTATGTTAGATCTTGATTTAAAATCAGTCAGGTCAACGACTTTTACTCTTTTAAAATTTCCTTCCAAATTAGCTATGCTAGTGAACTTACCTACATCGGGTGCACCTCGTACAATTAAAGGTGTTGGATTTTCTTGGCTAAAGTGTTTTGATAACTTCTTGTCTATGTCTCTTTTGAAATACATAGTAAACTCCTTTCTGGGTGTGTTCTGGTATTGTTTGATTTTATTTGTAAATTAAAGAAGCCAATGGCTGTTATACCAAAGGCTTCTGAGTTAAAGTGAAAAATATTTTATTGTTTTGTGTATGCTTGGATCTTCTGGGATCTCACTGGGCTAAAACCTTATTCTGTTAAAGTCCCAAGAGGCTGTTACACCTAAAGGGACTGTGCTGGTCTATTGGAGCTTTTTGAGATCTCTTGAAATCTCACTGGGTTAAAAACCAAAATTCGTCTCTAGCGTGACTTCCATTTTGGTTCTCACTTTGTGAAGTGCTAGAAGAGATCTATTGATTTTGTTGAAGTGTCTATATTGTATTTATTAAAATAAAGTAAGTTGTTGTAGATCAGAAGTACTAGAATTGCTAGGGATGCTCCTGTTCTATAATTACTGATTCTACATAATGTTTACAAGTCTCCAATATATCCAGATACTTCAAAATATCACCAACAGTTAATTGTATAGTATTATCTCCAGGATATCTAGTGGTAAAATATAAACCATCCAAAACTAACAAATTATTTTGTAAAGTTAATGGCATATCTAAGCCCATATCTCTAGTAATATAACTGACTAACACTCTTAAGTTATGTGTTCTTAAAGTGATTCGTTTTCGGTTTTCTTCATCTTCAGTTTCTGGAATTGCATAAGTATCTATAATGTGTTTTAAGTACTTTTCTGCAATGTTTTGAGCAGTTGCACCCATTGCATTAGAAAAAATACTATTCTGGCAATCTGCTTTATAATGCAATAAATCATCATCTGCAAAATCTTTATATGTTCTTAAATCATTTGAAACTAATTTTGACAAAAAGTCAGCTGTGTAGTTTTCTGTTGGATTGTCTGACATAATATTACACCATCCTTTCTAATGTCATTAATAAAAAGAGTATTACTTGTAGAATACTCAACCTCATCTATAAATTTAATATCCACTTCAGCACAATCTGGTAAATTTTTATAAATATAGGTTTTGAAATTTAAAACCTCTGCTAAAGAACTTTTATGGTTAGTTACTATACATAAATCAACATCACTTCCGAATCGAGCATCTCCTCTTGCACAACTGCCATATAATATAACTTTATTAAATTTAAAATCTTCAAGCTGATTAATTAAGGACATACATAATTTTATTATTTCATAATGTTTAGGAAGTAATTGACAAGATTTATTCAATCCATTTAAATTTCTTAATACTACCTGATTTTTTAATTTCATAAAATACACTCCTTCTAGATTAACACCATCAAATAAATGTGTTGGTGCAATCGAACTAAGTACGGGACTAGGATAAAGCATTTACGTGATCTCACTTTGTGAAATTGTTAGCACAGGGTTAAAGCCTATTGAAAAGTTCTGTACTAAAGAATTTTTGGCTAAATCCTATTAAAGTATCCTTGACTAAAGTCTTATTCTGTTAAAGTCCCAGAAGGCTGTTACACCTAGTGGAACTGGGCTAAATCAAAGCAAAGAGTTCTTGACTAAATCTCTTACTCCTATTTAATGTTCTCATTGTAATCTCTTGTCTTGAATTGCTCAAGCATGTACTGAGGTACAACAGTTCTGTAGATAGCTTTGTCGACATCGACTCCTGTGTCGTACAGAATTGCAAAACAGTTTTGCCATCTGTTAGTTGATTTGTCATTGATCTTTTCCAGCTGCTTTTGGATTGGCTTACAACCATACTCCTTGACTAAAAGATCAATATCACCATCTTCTAGCTTACCAACTATCTTGGTGGTAATGTTAGACTTAATGGCATTTAGTTCATTATTGTTGAAAACTGATACAGCATTGAGCAACAGAAAGATCATTACATTGTTACTTCGAGAACCTGTTACACTGTGACTGATTGTTTCTACTAGTTTACCAAATTGATTACTTCTTTGCAACTCTTCGTAGAAAGCCGCTGTGTGTAATTTCTGCTCTTTCCTAATGGATTGTTTTTTCGTGTCTAAATACTGCACCATGAAAACTCTTAGAGTGTCCATTGTGTCTAGCATTACATCGGCGTTCTTATTGAAAGAATAGATTACTAAAGGTTTTCTTAGAACCTCTGCCACTGTTATTTCATTCCTAAAGGCTTTGCTGTAACGACCCTCTGTCACAAAGAATGTTGAGCAACGAGACCTTATTACTGCACACAAAGCACGCTGTTCTGCACTGTATGATTTGGTCGTGGCTAAATCGGCAACAATATCAATAATGTCAGCGTATTTCATTCTTCTAGTGTTTACGAATGTTTTTGGGTTCTTTGAATCCACGTTGTTTTGTGAGAAGTACTTTAGGACTGCCTGTTCTAAAATTGTCTCAAGGTCAGTCACATTACCTTCGTTCTCTTTTAGATTAACCATGATTGAAAGTAAATTAACCGTAGCTCTTACTGCCATTCTAAAGTAGTATTCGCAGTTCTCTCTTGTACACCCAAAGTCATCAAGTCTCATTGTGTTGACAAAACGAGGGTTCTCATCGTCCATATTAATCTCAATGCCATCTACGAACTTAAGGAGTTTTCTCCACTCTCTACCTTTAATATCAATCGCAGAAACATGAATATCCAAGGCTATCAAACTTAGAGCAATTTGGAAAGCACTGAATGTCTTACCTGCTCCGGACTTTGCTAGCATCATTATTACTTGTGCTGCTCCTGAGTTAAAGAAGTCTACCATTAACGGTAGTTTTGTCTCGGCATCCAAACCAAGTAGCAATCCTTTACCACCAACGAGACCTTTTGTCTTGTATGGCATTTGCTCGGTTAAATTCTCATTGCTCATTAGCATTGGAATAAAACGACGTACGTCGTCCCTAATGTATGTAGCTGGTCCAAAGTTGGACAAGTACGTACCAATTCGACCTACTACTTCCTTGTACCCAACATTGAGTGAACCTAGTAAAGACATCAATTCTTTCTTGTAAATCTTCATGTCTCTTTTGGTAGGTGCTGATGCCTGGATAAAATAGTATGTGTGCACAAAAGTACCACCACTTGTAGCTGTCTTGTAGATGTAATTATAACTATCGTAGTTATCTTTGATTCTATCGAGTTGGTGTTTTGTGATGTAAAACTTATGTCCGTCTTGAGTGTAACCAGTGTGTCCGGTTGCCTGTTCGGATTGAGATAATTGGCTAAAGACTGCATTGTACTTAGCGTAATCATCTTCAGCTCTGTGGAACTGTCTTTTAAAGACATCGTTGTTTACGTTCATTCGTAATGGAACATTGTAGGTGTGTACAATTGTTTTGACTGTTGGACACAGTTTAAACATTTCTTTACGAATTACTTCTGTTATGTTTAAATTGTTATGTACAGGAAAAGAGTAAATATACCAAGCTTTACTTATCATTCTATGTGTAACGAATCTATCATAAAGTGGTTTGATACCGAGAAGTGAAATCTTTTCCTGATTTATCAGATTTCCGCCAGATAACCAGTTGGCGAAGTAATCTGAATATAAATCTATTAATCGCAAATGATTACCTCCTGTTGATTTATCTTAATTCGGTGTTGTCACACCTGCTATTAAGAATCTTCTTGGTTAAATATCTTAATTCGGAATTTCACTGAGCTAAGAACTAAAATTCGTCAGTGTTCCCTTACGGTCACGTAATCTAAAGATACTATCGTGACTTCCATTTTAGTTCTCACTTCGTGAAGTACTTTGCAGAATCTTCTGGGCTAAGGCAACCGCCCTAAATCGACTCAGCAAAGAATTTACTCAGTGAATAGATTCTTGTGATTACAGGACGTGATGACAAGAATAAGAACCTTCTCTCCCTGTCTTGCATCTCTTCGGTATGTAACTCTGGATAGTAATCCCATGAGATTGCTTTCTCCTCATCTCCTGCAAAGTTAACAATTGTGTTCTCTCTTTTAATGTTATAAGCCTCTAAGTTCTTTAAGGTTCTACACAAGTTAAACTGTAAATAGCTTCCTGTGAAGATTAAGTCATTCAAATCTTTGTGGTCAAACACTAATAAAATATCCAAGTTAGCATTGTTAGTCAGAAGTACATCAAACAACTTTCTGTAGTCTGCTGTTTTACAAATGAAATTGTGTGTGACTACCTCTGCTGTAATGAATTTATTGTAAAGACGATAATAGTAATCTGGTAATGTTGAAAGCTTCCTTGTTTTGGCACTGTCGTAGATTCTAACTACCTTTACTGATTTGTGATACTGATTTGTGAAGACATAATACAGTGTTTCAATGAAAGTATCCAAATACAACAAATCTTCAAACTCTTTGAAATAAATAATCAAAGGTCTGTTAGTGTACTTGGTTAAATCAACCTTTTCATAAACGTCTGCAGAAAGTACAGACTCATAGACCTTAAGTGAGTTATTTAGCTTAATTACTTTCTGCACGATATCTGCGTAGCCTTCTACTAACTTGTCGTTCTCTTTTGCCAATTTGAGAACCTTTGCCGAAGCGAGGTTATACTTCTCCTTGTAGTCGTCTCGCTCTTCCGTGGTTAAAGTGAGTGCATCGTCTTTCGACAAGAATTCATTTGCAAGACTACGTAACTTTGCATTATAGTTAACGGTGTCTTTAAGAATTCTCTTGGCTAAATCTCTATTAGCCGTTTGTGTCATATCTGCCTGTAAATCCTCAGGTGACTTGGCTAAAGTGGTGTCGCCATAGACAGCACTTTGAATGAGGTCGAAGTCAAGGAATGTAATATCACAGCTGTACAGTGTGGCTATGTCATTGAGCCTTCCTGCGTACTGTGAGACATTTCCGAGACAAAAGATATTCAAATCAAACAATTCCTTGTACAGAATCAAGTCTGAAACTGAGTTGGCTTTGTTGAAGTATCCTTCGAGAATGATTAATGTTTTGGTCTCTGAGATTAACTCTTTAGTAAGTTCACTAAAATTGTTAATGAAACTAATACCGTACAAACCAATCTCTGATACATTAGTTTTTATTTTAAGTCTACTTGTGTCATCCAAATACAGAATTGCTCGTAGATGTTTGTCTACTTCAATGCCGAATTCATTATCGTAATCTGTAGTTGAATGATCTTTTTGTAAGTTCATTGACATCAATTACTCCTTTCTGGGTGGTGTTGAATGGTGCGAGGTTGTGCTGTGGACTTATGAAGGTGCGTGGAGATCTGGACTAAACCTCTAGCAGCTTAACACAGAAGTACGCACCTAAATGTAAATCCTCAAAGGTAATTGGAGATACGACCTTACACTGATTTGCTAAGATTTCTTTACAAGTCTTATCATCAAGTAAGATTGAGTCGTCCATTACTTTTACCACATTGTTAAGAATTACCATTGTTTGTGCCTTTTTGACTACTTTTTCAACGTATGTGTTCATTAATTCTACGTCGTGCTGAATGACGGATGTACATAGAAAAAGCTTTGATAACATATCTCCTACAATACTAACTACCTTCTCCATGTAGTCGATTGATGTGACTACAAAGACATAGTCAAAGGTGTCTACTCGGCTAAAGAAGTTCTGAAGGAACTCTGACTTAACCTTTCTCTCTTTTTCATTGGCTAAACCGCATACACCTATTACTCCCTTTTCTACCTGACAATTCTGTAAAAGTTCTATCATATCTATCTGTTTACACTTGATTCGGTTTAATACCATTGTGTCAAAGATATCTTGATTATCTGTGTAATCTAAGACAAGTAAGGACTTTCCTAAATCAATGGCAGAAGTGGCTAAAGCGCAGGTCCATGTTGTGATGCCTGACTTGGCTAAACCAGAGATACAAACAGTCTTGTTGCCATGTAGGATGGAGTCGAAGCTAATGGAACCAAATGAGGGTCTTACAAACTTCTTCATTGGTTTCATGCTATCCGTGTATTCAATACCACTTTCTGTTCTACTGGCATTTTCTTTAGCCTTCTCGTAGTTACGGTTTGAGTCGTAATTGAATGGTTCAACTGTTAAACCTGTGTCTAACTCTGGAAGAAATACTTCTTTAGACTCATTAGAGTTTTCTACCCTGTACACATTTTTTCTTTTGTTTTTAAACTTAGCGCTTTCGGATACGCCTAATAACTGGTTGTAAATGTCCTCGTAGGTCATTGTTCTTTCTGAACGTTTTACCTGATAGTTTGTGTAACCTACGTCTTCCATTACAGACTTAAAATACTCTATTGCTTTGGTGTTCTCGTCTGTACTACCATTTACGATGTAGGTGATTTCTCCTGGATCGAAGAAACTTGACTTGGCTAAAAGGTTCTTAAGAATTCCCATGTCGTATCGAATGCTCATTACATCTGGTTGATACAGGTATAACATTTTATCAACCTTTATGATCGAATTCTTTATTTCATTTGAATTTTTACTTAAAGATTCGTAATAGAAAGGAACTTCAAAAGTACCACGCTCTGTCATGAAATCACGTAGATTTTTGGAGTTCTTTCCTGCCACGATTAATAATTTACTCATAGCTAAACTCCCTTCTGTTTTGTTATTATTTATAATAAATAAAAATCCAGAGGAGCTTTGACACTCTTCTGGATTATGATTTGATTTTGATGCTTAGCATTGAGATTTCAGCCTGTGTTGTAATTACTGGGCTAAAGTAGAGATACCTTATCTAAATATCTTACTTCAGTGTTGTCACACCTGCCAGTAAGAATTCTGCTTTGCAGAGCAAACCAACTACTCGGCTAAATCATCGTTCTGAACTTCTTCATACATCTTAGTAATTTTCCTTTCACCGGTTACTAGAATTGAATCGGTGTTAATGTCTGTCTTAAAGATTTTGTTATCTTCTGATTTAAGTGAGATGACTTTTACAATTTCACTGAAGTTACTATCAATGCCTTCTGACAATTCAATAGCTTTCATCATGGCTAAATCGATTGCTTCGACTCCGTAGAATTCTCTGTATAAATCTATTGTCTGATTTAAGTCCAAGAAAGTTATCTGTCTAAAGCATGTAACATGTCCTCTGAGGATCTTTAACAGATGTTTTATTACTGCTTCTAAATCTTCCAACTGATAGCTTGAAGCTGTTTGGAAACTTAGATACAATTGGTCAACATTGCACTCCTGCAGGGAGACTCTGAGAATCTCGTCGGACATGGCTAAAATGTGAGGCTTTAAATCCTTGTACTTCGTAGCATTGACATTTGCAATGTAGTTATCAAACTCTCTTGATTTCTTAAAGTTCTCAGCATCGCTTACTGTTCTAAAAGTAAAGTTATTATCAGTGAGAACTTTGAAGACTTCTTTTAAACACTGCTTTGTTTCGTTAGCCTTGAAGTTCTCGTTAGAACCAAACTTAAACCTAATTGCACATGTAGCCTGTCCATTATCGTACTCAAAAGCATGTACGTATGCATTTCGACTTACTTGTATTTCATGAGTTGAGTCTTTTCTCAAGTGCATGAAACGTGAAAAGGAATCACTGTTCTTGTCCGAATATTCTCTCATCTTTGCTTCTTCGTCAAAAACGTATCTAAAGATCATAATACCAAAGAATACAAAGATTGCTAACTGAACTAAAATTAGAACAAACATTGGTAATCCCATTACGATTACAAGTACTCTGTGCAGTATCATAAACAGGAAAAAGTTAACCATTAAAAACAGTGAAATGATGAAAGTACTTTTATCAGCACCAACCAACTTCTGTCGGTTTGCTACTCTTTCGTAAATATCCAAAGGATAAATCTTATCTCCTCTGCGATCTTCCATTATCTACTACCCCCTCTGTGATCTCTATTGTCTCGTGTAGCATTCTCGTAGATTCCTTCTATCAGGTCGTCGTCTTGGCTAAAGTTGCCTTGGCTAAAGCTTCCTGGGCTAAAGGAACCTGCTCCCACATCTATGTCATCTACATCTTGATCAATACGATAGGAATCAAACACTCCTCTTTCTTCTGGGTTAAAGCCTGTACGGGAATTTCTCTTCCCATAGTTTACATTAGTGGTATTAACCTGCATGTTCTGCTGCATATTTCTACCGAAAGGTAAGTGCTGGGCTAAACCGGTAATCTTCGCATTGATTGTCTCATTGCCTAATGTAGCGAATCCTCTAATCAAAGAACTGAGGAGTGTGGCTAAAACGTAAGCAACAAGACACAGTACCAGTAGTGTAAGGAACAGTGCAATAGGACTGCCATCAAGTTTTGATACTCCTACTAAGCACAGGCTTAATGCAGTGAATAATGCAAATACAATTACATTACACTTAAAGTAACCTGTGATAGGGGCTTTTAAATCATTTTGGGTAAATAGTTTAACAATTATTAAAATTGCTAATGAAACGTATAAGACTGAAACTAACAGCTTAAGAATGAATACAATTAAGTATAGCAAAATTACACTGGCATCGAATAGAATTAAGAAAAACCATCCTAAATCATTACCAACATAGTTGACAATATCCATATCAAGATTAACGTACTTATTGTAATCACTTGTGTAAATACATTTAACAATATCACCAAGATTGTACTCATTGTAGTTAATGCAGTATGGATATAACCAATCTCCGTACTCACTTGCCTGTTGAGTAAACGCAACTAAAGCTCTAAGTGAAATCAGTTTTATCATAGTATCGTCTGACATTGAACCGACTTCATCTGACATATCATAAATGAACTTCTTAGTCTGGTAATTAACGTATACTACCAAAGAATTTAATTTATCTTTAACTGGTTCCCAATCTGCAGTGTAGTAGCCATTCTTTCTCATTGTTTGTGCCCACAGAGTTTTCTTTTCGCTATCTCCAAGATTGTAAACTAAATCTCCAATTCCTAAGAAATCTGTACCGCTACCAAACTCTTTAGTTAACTCTTCTTCTACTGTTTTACTATTAAGTGCCTCTTCTTCCTTATCTGCATCTGAGAGATTAGTCTCTTCGACTTCTCCTTGCTTGTAGTTTCCAGGCGTTGTGAAGACTGGACTGTTTACAAAACTGTAGACTAAGTAACTATCTTTTACAGTGCTTTGTGCGTATGTAGTAGTCTTTCTTGGAATGTCGTAGATCTGGGCTAAAGCATTTAACTTACTCACAAATCCATCTACAATCTGATAGTAAGGTGCATAGTAATCCATGTTATTACTAACAGTCTTGGTGGCTTTCATTGTGTATGTGCCTTCACCACTGTCTTCGTAAGAACCTGTGATTGGTAATGTATCAAAGAGAACATCAGCACTTATCTTAAGTTTGTCGCCTTCTGCGTAAAGACCGGAAGCTTGGTCAATGATGTACTTTTTACCACCAAGCAGCTGTGATTGGTCAACATTAAGTGAATTAGCGAAATCAGCAAAATCCTTTGTTCCAACCTTGTACAGTGTTAAAGACGTTGTTTGATTAAGGAAATCACCATTGTCACTAACGCTAGAGACATGGGTATCTTCTACATCGTTTATCTCAGCAGAGGTACCTAGAATCTGGTATGTTAAATTCTCACTAACATTGTTAATGACAGAATTGTATGCTAATGGTAGGTAAACTGGTACAATATTGACGAAAGCATAGGTAACTGCTAAACTGACTACTACCATTATGACAGATTCTATCAGATCTCTTCTCATTTTCATGAACGCAGCTAAAAAGATTAAGCCAACAATAAAACAGAATGGAATCCAATACTGTCTAATTGTTCCTAGAAGATTTCCAAGAATTGGGTCCGTGTAGGTATTCTTGAGACCAATAACGCCATCGAGCTTACTCACTTTGCTAAAGAGGGAATCACTCAAATCTATTAATTGTGTAGTGAATCTCTCAAGTGTGTTCTTAACGTAAGTGTCGTATTGCAGCTGGAAGTTTTTCGCGTAACCAACTGGGTCGTTCGTACCATTTGAATTACAAAAGATAAAGTTATGACAAATGTAGTTATCATTTAACTTTGATGTGCTTCCTGTGTCGCTAGCATCTTTGGTGTAAAATGTGTAGAGATTGCTGGCAATGCTGGCACCGACTGAACCATCTAGGTCATCTTTAGGCACGTATGGGAAAATTATCTTATCATCCACTAATGGAGTCTTTTTCATTACAATAGAACTCCATGCATAGAGATCTGAGTTTTTCCAATTCTGATACGAACCAACTGCGTAACGACCTGTCGAAAGGATATTAAGGCTATCGACGTTATTAGCGTAGAACTCTCGTTGTAACTTAGCTAAAGTGATCTCGCTTGTCTCATCAACACTGTCGTCACCGCTTACCAAGTACGCTTTAATGTCTGTGTCTGTGTAGTCCTCGTCGTAGGTGTTTGCCATTGCTAAATACTTACCGACATCATTCTTTGATGTGAACTGTAAGTTCTCACTATTTGTAATGATGGAAGGATAATTATTCATGAAGGCTGCTGTGTACGGATTGTAGTTTTCATTATCGTTGTACAGCAAAGGGTTAGATGCACCTGGGAGAATAACAAGGTTATCATCGGTCACAATATCACCATAGCAGTTTACATACAGAAATCTTGAGGACTTACTCTTAATTACACTAAGAGCACTTGCATTCTTAAGAATATTACGAAGAACTGCTGATGTTGTATTATCAACTGCTCGTTCGTACTCAGTTCCGTAGAACAGTAATGGTTGCGACATGATGTTCTCGTCCGTTACTTCTTCGTATGAGTATGTAGCAGAGTCTAGATCGTACTTCTTAGCCTGTGTGCTTTCTACTGCTATGTTCTGTGTTGTTGCGGTGGTTGTTGTGACTGTTGTACTGTCTTTGCTATCATTGTCACTCGTGGTGCCATCATCCGTGTTGCTCTCGCCATTTGTAGTAGTGCCGCCACCTGTAGAGGTGTCAGTGGTGTTGGTATTATCTTTGGTTGCTTTGGCTGCCTGTACTTCTAATGGAGTGAAAGGCTGTGCTAAAGCTTTTAGGATGCCACTGACAGTACCGCCATTCTGACTGACCTTTTCTCCTGTGCTAAAGTCATACTTCGTACCATTGATGGAGAAGCTTTTTGCTTTAGATCCTTTAGGATAGTAAAATCCATTCTCTTTGTATTCTGCCATGATGTAACGATACTTTGTGCCTGCTCCACCATAGGTGAACTCTTTACTTCTGCTAAAGCCTTTTACATTCTTCTGTTTGAAGTCCTGGGCTAAAGCTATACATCCTTTGCTCACATCACCTGTGAAAACAAAAATACCTTTGTTATTACCTTTTGCGATCGCTTTATCAGCGTATGACTTAGCAGTACTCTTTGTGATTTCATTACCACCATAGATTTTACTAATACCACTAATGTACGTAGCAATAGGTTTTTCTGTTAGGTATGTTTTGGCGTCTTCGTAGCATTGCTTACCAGTCTTACCGTTTACTGCTTTGTAGACATCCATGGTTAACTGTAGACTACTGATTGCTGTCTCTAATTTAATCCCTTTGTACTTAATAGCAAGTACCTGGGCTAAAATGGTACCAACCGTAGAGGTTAACGCTGGGTCCTTAAAGTTAGTCATTCCTGCCATCTTCTTTATTTCAGAGCAGTCACTTTTAAATCTATCTTGGATAGGATTAAGAATTGTTTTGTTAGCTTTGAGCTGTTGTGCTGCATCGTAATCACCTTTTGTCTCAATGAGATCAATCACGAGATTTTGTAACGATGTTAAATCATTGTAGTTGCTAACTTCTATCTTTTTCTTTTCACCATTTTTGTAGTCTTTTTCTAACGAATCTAAAGTGGTTGTATCACCTGTGTCTTTAGATTTGTCTACTTCATCTCCTTCTGTGTCTGTGTTGTCATCTGTGCTAAAGGACTCTTGAACCTGCTGTGTTACTGTGTCTGCAAGATCGTCCTTGTAGTAAACCCACGCATTGGCTTCGGCACTGTATTTTAATTTACCTTGGATCGCTACTAAAGCGCCTGAGTTACCTTCCTCAATGTCTTTGAAGAATTCACTAACTGTAAGTAATTTAGCTGTGCCTGTTGGGTTACCATTGGAGTCGATAGACCTTTTGTAAAGAGGTTTTCTATAATCCTTCGTGTTGTTATACAAATTAATAAGGTTCTTGGCTGTCGTTTCATTATTTGTTAACTTAATTAATGATTTCGTGAAAGTATCATTACCTGCATAGCTTTGTAGTGGTATGTAAGTACCGGACGCGGCTAAAATGGCAAAGTAAGCACCTTTGAGAGCATAGGACTCTTTCGAGACAACTTGTCCCTGGTACATCTGTGCATCACACAGTTCTGTAATGTAATCCTCTGTATCACTAACATTTAAATCAACTGACTTTAATGTTTCTTCGTAAGCCTCTTTACCTACAGTAAGAATCTTTGAGTAAGTTGTGATTAACTTATTGATCTTTTTCTTTGCTGTCTCGTTATTGTTTTCACCTTCTACAATAGAGAAGGTTTTACTGGTATTGTCAGCTTTCAATGGGGTTAAAGAGGTCAAGTCCTTCTGAACATCCTGATAGGTTATCACAATCTTGTACAGATTCGAAAGAGTTACAGTATTCTTTTTCAAGACTTTCTCTTTACTTGAGGTGTCTGTAGCACTGTCGTAGTCCTTTTGGATTGTTCCAAGTTCCTTGTCTAAATAGGAAGGGATTACATTAATGAGATTTTCTTTCACATTCTCATAATTAAAGTTTTTGTCTGATAGAGTCATGCAGTTGTACTTAGATGATTCTGTAGAATACATTTTATTAAATTGTTCTACTAAAGTTTTGTACTTCTCACAGTAGTAAGTTTTTTCAGCTGTGCTAAAGTTTAGAGAAGTCTCTTTCTCTATCAGTTTTGAATACATTCCAATCTCAGTAATAATACGGAGATTGTATAACAATGTGTATTCACTTATAGCTTTGGTTGTGTATTGATTTTCTAATTCTACACAACGGTTTAGGATACTTTGACGTTGGTCTTCCACAGTTCTTGTGTCTGCTCGGACCGGTATGCTGTATGAAGAAATTACAGAACTTACAGTCAAAATTAAAACTAAGCTGAATACAATGAGTTTTTTGAATTGTCGCATTTTTCCTCCTTCTTACGCCAATTCATTAATTTGTATAACACAGGGTTGCCTTTCAATTTTAAAATTGATTAACAACCAAAAGGGATTAATAGCTTTTACGCTATTAACCCCTAAGTGTAGGGGTGTAGGGTTGCTGGGCTAAATCGTTAGCATCGCAACAACCAAAAGGGCACACTAGCTATTGCACTAGCATGCCCTGTTCTTTAGTTCTCTGAGAAGTACTGGGCTAAATATCTAGATTTGAGCTTAGCACCTCAGCCATCTAGAATTCTACTGTTTTCCACTGTTCTTTGTGCTTGTACCAGAGCTTGAATTCTTTGTTCCATTCTTAGTTGGTTTTGCTCCATCGTCAGCTTTGTGCCAATACATCGTCTCGTCGGAATTCTTCTTTCTACTGATGGTGACATGAATGTAGTTACCATTAGCGGAGGAATTTAATCCAACGTCGTATGCAGAGATTACCACTTCGACTGCATTGGAGATCTTGTAGCTATCTTTAGTACTGTTGGAGATTACAGTGTATGTTAAGTTCTTAGCATCGTCCTCGCCCTTGAAACCTGTGGTGTTTCCAATTGCCTTGGCTAACGTGTCAGCATCCGTGAAAATAGAACCTTTACCCTTACCGATAGAAATTTTCTCGTTCGTTGAACCCTTATAAAGTTTCATATCACTTTTACTGTAACCTTTACCTGTGAGGAAAATACTATCAACATAACTTCCGACTGACTGCTGAGTGTCACTTGTGTAATCTTTTCCATTCTTGAGTGCCTGCTTGTAAACAGCTTTTACCATGTCTTGCATGAAGTTACCGTAGTCACTTCCGCTAGCATCCCAAGAGAACTTGTAGGCTTTTCCTGTGTTCATTGCTGTGCTTACGATGGAATTTAAATCAGTAGCTACTAACTGCTCTGCTGCTGTTCCCATTGCATCAACAATGACACCGAATCCTTGCCAAAGAGTTCCATTGTAACCCATGGCAAAGAAGAAAATTAACATAATGGTAGGAATGGCTGTTTTTAACATGTACGTTGTACAGCTATCTTCTTCCTGTACATTGTATGCCATCCTTTCAGGATTGTAGTCAGAGTACTTCTTTACATCAGGAAGTAAACTAAGTAGGAAACCTACGATAGCATCGAGACCTGTTCCGTACTGTCCACCACCTTGCATAGCATTTGTGAACATGGAACGAATTCCGAAAGCATCTCTACCACTACCACCACTAAGACTGCTTTTAATTTCATGTACTGTGTCGAAGGTGTTACGCCCTGCTAAGTACAGTAATGAAATTAATCTTTGGTAACAAATCAAGAACAGACCAAGCATACTGAAAACTGAGATGATGTAACTCATCAGTTTTCCTACCCAGTTGAACTTGTCGATTGTCTTAAGACTTCCTCGGAAAGCGTAGGAATCAAACAAATCTAGAAGATTGTCTGCCTTGACTAAATGGAAGCTATTTAAGACGAAGTAAGTACACAAAGCGATTAGAAGTAATTCTAGGATTATTGTAGTGTTTCGATTTTCTTTCTTTAATTCTAAAACTTCTACATTCAATGTGCTCACCTTTCTAATGTGGTAGGACAAACACCACCACATAAATAATTGCTACGTTAATGAGTGACGTTGTGAAGAACCGGGCTAAAGTCGGTTCAGTGTCCAAGCTGTAAATTCCAAAGGTAAAGACTTTGATTAAATCAATTCCTCTGAAGGATTGCATACGGGTAGGATTTGCTATCATTTCTAACAAATGTCTACCAATACCATATCGCAAAACTCCGTAGACTAACCAGCTCATGACTGTTAGATACGAGGCTAAAGCGAGAATAATATTGTAAATCAAACCTCTGGAGTCATCGAAGAATCTATCTCTAAATCTCTTAAGGAATTCCTTTTTGGCAACTTTAGCAAACTCAGAGAGATTAAACTTAGACATACTTAAAGTAGCGTTTACGTTGCTAAATCTGTTGTAGTCCAGCTTCTCACTAAGGAATGGTAAATTACCAAGAGACTCGGAACCTAAGTATGAGTTAGCATACAGCATTGTGTATGCATTGCCTTTGTCATTGATTGGTCTACACAGGAGATTATCGTCGAACTTAACCTTAATGCAGATTTGTTTGGCAGAAACTTCAGTACCTTGTGCTTTGTTGTCCTTCCAGACCTTTACAGTACCGCCTTGCTTGTAGACAATACCGTCTTCACCATTTCCCTCATTGTAGAGAGTTCCGGTGTCTGCATCTATGACGTATTCACTAAGATTTCGTTCAGAGCCATCTACCCTAACTTTTAGACCCATGAAGATACCAACTGCCTGTCCTTTGATGGACGTTGTTCCAGCTGCTTTAGCTGTTGCTACTAATTGATCATTTGTAATAGGTGAAGAGACAAAGTAATCACCTTTCTTACAGAACAAAGTTGTACCAATGTAAATTGTATCATTGTCATTCAATTCATTAATCTTCTTTGTCTTCATGCTTTTGTATACAGAGTAATCAATTACACTTTGATTTATGTTTTTTAAGAAAACATTACCGTAATGAAGTGCTGTGCCCTTATAGCCAGCTGTGGCTTTGAAAACAACACTGTTACCAGATGTAGAACTTGTGATTGAAATATCACCAGTTGGCACATACGCAACAGGAATTGCTGCTACGTTCATATCGTCGCTAGGATGAGATACCTCGGCTAAAGTGTTAACCCTTTTACCGTCCTTAGAGATTATCTGCCTAGAATAAACCTTTCCGCCACTAAGGTAATACTGTTGATCTCTTCCTTGGCTAAACCCATTGTCACCGAACATGGTGGCATTGGCTTTCCACAACTTGCTGGAAGCTGTTTTGGCAGTGTAACTAGAGACGTCTATCTTATCCCAAATATCAGGGAATCCAACCATGTAGAACTGTTTGAGATAGTACTGAATTGTACTGTCCGTAGCTAAAGTGCTAATGGTGTAGGAACTACCTCCGGCTGTTTGAAGAACAGGTGTACCTTTCTTCCAGTCTGATGAGGCGTTCTTCATTAAGTCAATGTCTGGCTCAAGCACATAGTATCCATCCTCAATTCCACAGTAAGTCCAAGTGGTCGTCTTTTTGTTCTTGTTATTATCTGTGTACTCGTATTGTATCTTGTCTCCAGTCTGAGGGCTTACGCTATTTTCTCCTTGTGTTTGCGTGGTTAAATCAATTCGTTTACTTCCATGATTAACCTTAAGATTTTTTGTTATTACATCGTCTGCATTATCTAGACTTCTGTAGATTGTGTTGGCATTTGTCACAAAGAATTTACCCTGGTAATTAATGCCAGAGGTTGAGCTTGTGCCGGTGATCTGCTGGAAACTTCGAGATTCCTTGGCTAAAGTCTTTGAGAGATTTGTAAGCCCAGTGTTGGCATTAGCGTCGTAATAGAACTCCCAGAACTTGTCTAAATCTCTTCCAAAGAACTTCTTGTATGAGATTCCATTAATGTCATACAGTTTGAAATTCTTAAAGACCTGTGAGACCTGTTTGTCAGTGATAGCGTCTGAGCTTCTAAGAATGGTAAGGCTAGGTGCTAAGTAACCACTCTCCACGTATACTATTCCATTGGTTCCGTACAGGAAATTGTACAGAGCATTGGAACAACCTAAGTTCGAATCCCACCAATTCTGTAGATCTGGTTCGGAATCAGAAGGTCTGCTAAAGTATGCTGCTGAGATGTTATTAGCAGTGAGTGGTCCATTTAGTAGATTTGTTGAAAGCTTACTATCTGCGAATGCTGTACCAGATGGTACAACAAAATCCAAATCCACAACTACAGTAATGCTGGCATCTCTGCCTTGTGAGTCTTTTATCTTAAAAGTTCTTGAAGCCGAATTCATTCCTCTGTTCATGGAATCCATGTTGTAGAACTTAGTACTCTTTTCAGTACCATTTGCATTCTTTACTTTTAATTGAATTACATCTGTCTTGTTGAGTAGCGTGCTATCTGAGTAAACCTTGTACCTACTCTCATTCAGATTTGAATCTGAAATGTACAGACTTGTAATTTGATTACCAATCTTCTTGTCTAACTCTTTCAAGTATGAATTTGTAAGAAGACTTGTTATTAACTCTAAGTTGTAGTAAACATCGTCTCCGGCATCGTGTACTATCAGATCATCACTAACGATAACTTTTGTACCAACGATTGCGTATCCGGATTCTCCCATCAACAAAGCTTCGCACCCTGTGTTTGTATTTTCTAACAACTTATCATGAATGATTGAGATTTCTGGGAACAGCTGTTGAATACTCTTCTTGGAAATCATGTTAGTCACTTTTCCATTTGAATTTTCCACTGATGTGAAACACGGAACTTCTGTACCTTCTGTACTAAGTTCGCATGAGATTTTACCATCAACAGCAGATACTGCATCGTCACTACTTCTTGCTTTGATTACGAAAGTAATCTTAGTGTAGTCCCCTGTCTTTTCTATCTTCTCTACATCTGGCGATGATTCACTTAACTGGGCTAATGCTACATCATTGTAGGTGTAATTCATTTTGTTATCGAAAAGCTTAACTACCTTATAGTTCTCGTATGTATTAGCCTTCAAAGCGTATGCTTGTTTCACTGGGCTAAAGTGGAGAAGGGCAGCCTCCAATCTCTGCTTGACTTTACCGATTGTTTTCCAACCGTCGTTCTCTTCCAGATCTTCGGTGTCTTCATCAGGGTTATTGGATTCTACAATGTCCTTGTAGGTAACGCCTGATTCTACCGTTTCTACTGTTGGAACAGTTGTGGTCCTAATGACATTTAACTTATTCTGTGAGAATCCTTTTTTAGCCCAGAAGGACTCTTCGTCAGTAAGGGTTACTTTGCTAAAGTCATAGCGAGCATCCTTGTTGGCGAATCTATAGATTAGATCGTAAGCGGAATCTGTGCTAAAGGTAGAGTAATAGTTAGGGAAGTCCTCGTCCTCAAAATTGAGAATACCTTTTGCCACCAGGAAGGATACAGTATCTGTGTCTTTCTCGGCTAAACCAGACAAAGCATTTGCACCGTACTTGTAGGTAATGATATTAGCTTCTGTCTTAGTCATGTTTTTCTCAGTGAGGCGCATGAAGTCCTCAATGATTGAGAGAGCTTCCATTTCGTCAATCTGTTCATCAACAAAGTAATTGTACTTCTTGTGTTTGAGCTTACACTTACTATTGTATGTGAAAGACTTGCCTAAAGCCTTGTTATTCTTACCAGCGTAAGCTACAGTTCCATCATTGTACCATGCCGGTTTGACTGATTTTTTAGAAAGCTTTTTGTACTCAGAAACAAAGGTGTGGTTGTTATCTTGAATTAATTCGGACTCATCGATCAAACCTTTGTCAAGTAACTTAGCTAAGTACTGCTCGTAGACATTAGGGGATACGTATGCCCAATAGTCCCCTTCTGCAAATGAAGCAGTACCTTCTTTCCCTTTGTAGTTAACAACATCAGAAACAACGCTATTTCTTCCATTAACAGTTCTGATGGAAGGAAGATTAAAGACTACAGGTTTTGAGTCTAAAACACCATAAACAGCCTTGTACAAAGCTACATACAAATCTGATTTTCTGTAGATCTTTGAGGTGTAGTTGGTATCCGTTGGCATAACAAGGGGATCTGTGCTAAAGGTCACTTTTCCATTCTTGTAGCTAAATCTCTCGAACCTTGAGATGACATTGTTACTAATTAAGTATGACGTTGTGGAATCTGTGTCTATCAGATTTTGTCTGGTGTCTTCTGGATTGTAGTCTTCCACTGTCTTACTACTTGGATTTATTTTGGTTTTGATTTTATTGTATTGATCCTTTGTGAGCTTGTAGTCAGAGTTCTGGCACAAATTGTTTATTAAGTGAATACCTGTTACTGATCTGTACTTGCCTTCGTCGTCATCCTTGGTTAAAGTGTCGTCGTTATCGTTATCGCTACCTGTGATTTCACTTATGATATCGGAGGCAGAGCCTGTGTTGGCTGCGTAGACCACACTTGGGATTCCAGTGCTAAAGTGTCCCAAGCTGGGAAGTTCTGGGCTAAAGCTGATAACACTTAATGCCATTACAGTTCCCATCAAAACCTTTTTTCTAACATTTAACACTTAATCATCACCTCCTACTACTTTCTTGGAAATCTTTATTAGTATAGGCATGTTACTAAATGCTTTTCTCATATCACTACTTTCCTCGATTAATTCTAAATTAAAGGAAATGAAATCTTTGTGTTTCATTATTCTTCCAAGGCTATCTTTGTACTTAGCGTTGACGGATAAGACAATTTCAGTACACTTGGTATCGTGCTGGGCTAAAGAGGTATTCCTATTTAGTTCTGCATGTACGTATGCAAGGATCGTCTCCTTCAGCTGTTCATCCATCTTTGTCAGTCTTGCGAACTCTTGCTCCGACTCCCGCTTCATCATGTTTTTGTAAAATTTTGTTTGGTGCCATTGAGACACGAATCCGGCAATGATTTTGTCTGCAGGTTTTAACTCCTTTAGATTAACTTGTTTGTCAGTGTCTACAACGCTCCTTACTTTAACTCTTATTGTTATCACCTCCAAGATTATTTCTAATCTTTTATTGTCATTGCTATTGTTGTTTAGTGCAGATGCCATTGCTACTATCTTGTTGACTTCTGCACATTAGATGCTATCCTCTATTGTTTATTGCCACCTCCAAAATTGTATTTTGCAGTACCAGTAGAGAAGGCATGTAAAGAGCTTAATCCTTCTTTGGATTTTTCTACCTCATTGGCTGAGACTGCTGCGATACTCTTCTGTGTTGTTACTGCTTGCCGTTTTTCTTTCACAATGTTAGAAACTTTCTTACCATGAAAGAATTGATAGAGATTAATTAAAAAGAAGGAGAAGTCAACCTCTTTCGCATTATTTGGTAACTTGTTAATCATGTTTCCTAGGCTAAAGAGATCCACCTTACTCAGAAGATCACTGACGTAGGTAAACTCCATTATGTCAGAGGTCTGGGCTAAAGTGTCAACGTTTCCCTCTATCTGAAAGAATATCTTAATGTAGAACTCTTTTAGACCAGCGACAAAACTTCTGGTATCGTACTTACTTATTTCGTCTTTTAGATAGCACGACAAATCGTAAATAGTACCATTGGCTAAAGTCTGGAAAAGACCAAAGTAAACTGTGTCATTAATTTGATTGATGTGATTTAACAATTCATCAAGTGTTTTAGTATTCTTACTTAAGAATTCTGTAGAGCTTACAATCTCTCTAGGAATTCCTCTAGTGTAGTTAAGGATTGCTAGTTTTGCTTCCTCTTCCATTGTGATGTTGTGCTCCAACAGGTACTTGTCTAAAAGTAACCTAGACTCTTTGTCTGTTAATCGTTTAAACTGGAACAGGATTGCCCTGCTTCTTAATTCTGGTATTAAGTCATTAAGCTTAGTAGTACACAGAATTATGTATGTTTTACTGTCCAAACGATCGATCTCTTCTAACAGTGAAGTTTGTAATGCGGCAGACAAAGTGTGTGCTTCTTCTAGCACGTAAACACAATTTCTGTCTGAGGATTGCAGTGTAAAGATTTCTTTTATCATTCTGTCGACATCTGTTTTAGTATTTCCCTGTGCTACATTAACCTTGGCTACTGTAGAGGATTTGGTACCATGTTTGATGGCATCGAGATTGCTCTTACACGAAATACATTCTAGACACGGATTGCCTTCTTTTGTGTGTGGGCAAGTCATGGCTAAAGCTGTAATCTCTGCGCAGGTTGATTTACCTGTACCGCCTACTCCATGAAAAATCATGAAATGTGGTAGGGTTCCCTGCGTAATGCAGGTTTTTAAAATACTAATGCAATGTTGATTACCAATTAGTTGATCAAACGAATAAATTCTCACTGAATTATCTCCTTTCTCGTTCTTTTTGCATTATCTCTAAAAAGTAATGGTTAATTATTAGTCAATCATCACTTGTTTGATTTTTACTAAGATTTTATAAGCTAAGTATGAAAAATCTCAGATAAATCACCTCATATGTAAATTTCTTCAATAAAGAGGTTATAATTGTGTTTTTAGGATAAAGAGTGTAAAAAACACTAAATAGGACACTTAAAGTCCTTTGTGGTTATAAATCTCCGTTTTGGAATCTCTCTGGGCTAAATATACTACCACTACGTGGAACCTTTACTGGGCTAAAGCCATTCAGGATCTAAAGATAATTTTAATTCTGTACTACTAATGCTTTGCAGAGCAATCACTGGGCTAAAACGGAACAACCCCCAAAAATGCAAAAAAGGGTACCACCCCCAATTGAGAGTGATACCCTTGAATTAGTCAATTTTTGAGGACAGTGCCTCTAGCTGCTTTTCTTATTTGAAGATGTCAAGTAAGTTTTCCTGAATCTGAGAGATTGAGGAGCTTGAACCCTGAATGAGTCCACCACCAAGAATTGCTGCTCTCAGGAAGTCTTCGTTGTTCAGTGTAACCTTAGCAGATCTGCTAGTTGATTTCTTTGTAGACTTGTCTACAACTGAAATGAACTTATCTTCATCAATGTGGAAGTTATCGAAAACTTTCTTGAATTCTGGAATTGCAAGAGGTCCATGTTCACGATCATCTAATTTGTGGTAGATGAATGGGTATGTGAATACTCCGGATTTACCTTTGCTTTCCTTCTTATCTCTACGAGCAATCTTAACTTCTTTGAGGTTAGCTGTCTTGTCGTAGTATGTAGGAATTTCTCCCATTGTAGCAGGACCTGCGGATTTACCCTGAGCGAATACATCAGAAGTAACTCCTGTAGCTGTACGAACAATGTTAAGGTTGCTTCCTGCATTTAATTCTTCAGCAACTTTACCATTTTCATCATTCTTCAGCATTGCTTCAAAGTTGTAGTTCAGAGCTGCTGCATCTTCTGCAGATAGGTTCTGGTATGCGATTGTCTCGTAAACTTTTGCTGGGAAGTAGTTTCCAGGAATCAGTAAAGATTTTCTAGCATCTCTGTTCTGAACTAATTTTGGACGTACTTTAGGTTTTCCTGAAGCGTCATTAGCACTTGCTGCTGCAACAGAGTTAACTAACTGAATTGTTGTTGCTTTGCTTCCGATTACTGTATCATCCTCAAGAATCTTACCATCATACCATGCACCAAGTACAACGTATGCTTCTTCCTTTGGATGGTATGTGTATTTCAGATCCATCTGTGTTTCATCGAACTCAAATCTCTTGTTAGGATTTGAAAGGTCGTTAAGGTCGAAACGTCCTCCGACTGGTGTAGCAATTACAACACCAATGATTGCACCTGGGTTTGTGTTTCTCAGGCAAGCACTAACTTTCTTTTCGTACCATTTAGCTGGAACTTTCTTACCTGCATCATGTTCTGCTTTTACATCCTGTGGAGCATCTGAACTCAGTACAGGTTTACCCTGCTGCATCTTAGCTACCTGTCTCTTAGAAACTTTTACTGTATCATTTGTCTTTGTTACGAATCCCATCAATCTTCCGTATTTCTGGTTTTTGCTAACTACGGAAGTACGATCTGCAAGTCCCTGCTCGGAAACTTTTGTTTTGATCTCATTGATTTCTTTTTCACGTTTCTCTTTGTTTTCCTGAGCTTTTGATTTCTCTTTAGCGTCACCTGCAGCAACTGTAGGTTCCTCAGCTGGTTTAGCATTTTCCTTAATGTTCTTTAAAGCTTCTTCTCCGAAGCTATCTAATAAGTCAACTGCTTTTGAATCTGCCATAGTATTATTCTCCTTTTCTCTTTTTTCTGGCTGAGCTTCTGCTCTGTTGTCTGTGTTTTCTGGCACTGTAAGTCTTTCGATGACATTGAGTGCGCCATCGATTACTTCAGCAAGAAAGTATTTTTTCTTCTCTCTATTCCAAACTCCAACACGAAGTCCTCCATCTCCGGAGTAGACTTTCTTGGCTAAAGTTGGATCAGCTCCTCGGACTGTGGCATACCACTGTGCTCCATCAATGACAACGAGACCTTTGAAATTAAGTTTCTCAGCATCGCCCATTGAATTGAACTCTGAGTGGCTTACTATCTGTCCAGGATAGCTGTCGAGAGAGACAGGTTTAAGAGCAGATTTTAATGCCCCAACCTGTATGAGATCATGCAATGTTGTCATGACTCATCATCTCCTTTCTTTGAAAATTTATAATGCAACACCATTTTGTTTCTGGTGTAACAATCGAAGTAAAAAATTAAAATTCAGATAAAATATCACGAATTATTTTGGCACTAGATTTTAAAATTTCCTCATTAAATTCTAAAGAATCAGAAATTTTAGATTCAATCTGAAAATCAATTACATCTGTCAATTCATCGGTGTCCTCTGAAATTGTGTATGCGAATTTTGAAATATCAGTATGTCTACTGTTCACTACAACTAGCTTATCGGTGTCAACACCTGCCTTGGCTAAAGCGTAGAGATTATCATCTTTTGTACCAACTCCACACGTGTTTCTAAAATACACAACAACTTCAATCTCGTCATTGAGTACATGAAGTATTTCAACATCCTTTCCTCCCGGAAGAATAGTCTCGAAGGAATTTCCCTTCAAATCTGAAGCCTTTAGAGTTCCTTTGACTACTGTCCTAAACTCCACAATTTCTCCAGCTGAATTGCTGACAAAACTAAGAGAGTTAAGATTTGTTGTGATTTGTACCATGTCTTCGAGAACACTATCGCCTGCGGAGATTACATCACAGTGATTTCCGACTCTAATGGCTACTGGTCTCAAAGAATCCAACGATGTTAAGGCTATCTGTCTTACTGCATTTGCAATAATATTAGCGCAACCTTTTCTTACCTTTTTACGCATAATTTCCTCCATGAAATTCTATTAAATGGTCTATAGTTACTCCCTTTGCTAAATAGGACAAAATTTCCGTTGCTAAAATCCAACTATTTATCTTATTACGAATATCTTCCATATTGAGAACGTAATCAAGTATGAAGGCGTACTCGCTATTGGAGATTATTTCGAATAGTTCTAAGTCTGTTTTGGCATTTAGCAAACTTTTCAGAAAGTGTTCTACTTGGCTAAAGTCACTGCACTCCTCAATATTACCGAGCATAAACCTTAGGTCATTCTGGCCGGAGTCTTCGTCTGAATTGATAGTGATGTACACATTCATGTCCGCTGGGTTTTTAATTAAGAAGTTAGCAATGTCTTTATAAAAGTAATGCATCACTTTGAGCGCTTCGTCCTCTAAGAAGATCTCACCTTTTAAAAATTTATAGGCATTGAGATATGCAAAGATATTACGATTAAAAAAGTCAGTCACGACATTATTGTGTAACTGACTCTTTACGTATTCTATGAAATTGATTTTGAGATTGTTAGCTTGTGTTACTTTAAATCTTTCTCGATAAACAGGATTATCTCCTTTTGCAGAGATTACGATTAACTGGTTCATCTTTTCGAACTTTATTAATCTCATTTCTTCCATATTTACACCTCCTTGTGTTTGGTTGTTGCTGGTAGTTCAATAGATCTTTTGGGATCTTTAGGATATGTGAGATTATGTTCCCTTCGTGAAGAGGAACTGGGCTAAAGTGCTACACATCCTTCAAGAATAAATCTTCCTCTTCGAAGCTATCCATTTTATTAATACTACATTCTTGATTTCTGTCGACCTCAAAAGCTCCTGTTAATAAATCTCTTCCGGCACTTCTTAACATATTAATGTCGTCCTGGGCTAAAGTGGATTTGCGGTAGCGAAGACACTTTATGGATTCAAAGTCATTGAACAATGACAATGTATAACACAATTCGTTAGCGTTGACCTCTTTTAGACTTGTTCCGGTAAGTGTAATACCTTCTGGGCACTTTGCTGGATAAACTAGATTAACTCGGTTAAGAACGTCAAGCCTTTCTTCTGTTGTGAAGAGTCCTGACAAAGCTGCGAAAATATTGACTAATTTACTATCTGTTATTGTGTTGTAGTCAAAACTGATTTTCTCCTCACGTAAGAAATCAATGTACTTATCGTAGATCTCTTCCCCTCTAAGACCACATTGCAGAGCTAAAGGTGGTATCTTATCTGAATTACAACCACAGAAAACTTTGTAGGCTGAGATTGTGTTGAAGTAAATTGTTTTACCTTTTTCAATCGCTTTCTCAAAATTAACCATGTAGACACTAGTTGTATTAGAGCTAATACTTCTAAACATTACATTACGTTGTACATTGTGTAGTAAATCATGGTCATTACCACAAATCTCAATTTCAAGGTAATTATCTACATTTTGCTGCACTGCCCATGCAATAATATCATCGGCCTCGTAACCATCGTACTTATAGCAGGCAACGTTAGATTTCTGTAGAAATTCGTATGCCATCTCTAGCTGTGACTGTACTCTTTTATCATGCTTTCTTCCTGCTTTGTAACCGTCGATCAAATCTTTCCTAAATGACCTGGAGTCGAAAGCCACGATGACGTGGGAGGTCTGGGCTAATGCGGTAACAACATACCTAAAGAGATAATGTAATCCACCCACAGGATACCCATAATAGCTTTTGTCCTTGTGTCGTTTTGAATACATTCCTGTGTAGACGCAGGCGGACGCATCAATAATTATTAGTTTACTAAACATGTTTTACCTCCTGTTTTATTATTTTGGTAAAAGAAATGGTATGCGATTAAACATACCATTTCTGAATAGTGAGCTGTTCTTCTGCTGTGAACAGCCACGATCACTCTTGGAGCTTCCCATTGACGATTGAACAAGACTCTTTGCTATTCTGTGAGAATTTCTCCGATTGGTTTGATTGTACTTACCAAGTCTTCTATGTTATGAAAAACAGACCAGAAAGCTTGGATTTCCTCATCACTCTTTTTTATAAAGTTATTTGAGATAAAAGTCATATTTCCAATCGAAGCCTTGTACAGACTGATTGAAAATAGATTAATACCACAGATTCCTAACTTGTTCAGAGAGTCAATGAATTTTTCCCAGTCTGATCGTGTGTAGTTCAAATCGAAGAAATTGTTTAAACCAAGGATATTAAGACCACTTACTACATCGTAGATGTTAGAAAGCAGATTAAAGGTGTCTTCGACCAAATCTGTCGACTTAATAAAACCTATGGCTAAAATGTCAAGAAAGAACTGTTGTTTTTCTTGGCTAAAGCAGTTTACCTTTTCTACGTAACGAACATCATCCAAGGAGAAATCTCCGGACTTGTACTGCTTTATTGGAATTACTTCTGTCTTCATTGAGTTCTTAAACTGTTGTAAGTCAGACTTCATCTCTTGTAGAAGACTTGTAAGGAAACTACTATTGTTTTTCGATTTGATGATATCGAACCTTTCTTGCGTTGCCCAGTATAGTGCTGTTGGTTTACGATTTACTATTTCTCTGAATGTGTTTCCGAAGATTTTATTCTGTACGACCTCTTTCACCTTTAAGTTGGACAGTAATTCCATAATGGTGCTTTTTGAGGAAATAAAGAACTCAACCACTCTTAGTTCATCTGGGCTAAAGCTGAGTGAACTTCCATCTACAATGAGATTCTCTGGAACCTTCTCTGTGAGCATGAAGGACTGGGCTAAAGCTGTATAGTCCAGTGTACCATTGTTAGAATCCTGTGTTTCTTCATTAGAACTCTGTAGGGCTTTGCTCACCTTTCTGTAAACCTTTGTAAGATTTGAAAGATAAAAATCATCGTCTTTGATCATCTCTTTCACTTTGTTAATTACAGTTAATCTATTATCAATACAAGCAGGGTCGTCAATTCCACTTACTGGTTTTAACTCTAAGGAAAAGTTAGTACCAGATTTGGAATGTTTCTTAAGTAAGTAAATAACACATCCTGTTGCTAAGCTCATGTAGAAGTCTTGCTCATCAATTCCTTCTGCAAAGAGCTTTCCGTTAGCGTATCGGATGCTTTTATCAAAACTTTCAATTGTTGGGAAGTTATCTGGTGGAAAGTACTTTTTTGGTATTTTGTCGATAGCGTGTAACAAGTAGACCAATTCTGACTTTAAATCTGTAATGATCTCTCTATTACTACTTACGGCATTTAACATCGGAAGAATACTTTCTAGTCCATTTTGTTTGGTAGCGATTACAAGCATTGGACCTGTAATGCCCCAGAAACCACCTAATCGCATAGTGATTGATTTCCCCCTTCTTTTTATTTCTTGGCTAAATTGACAGCGTACAGCAAGTAACCATCTCTGTCACTTTTCTCTTCTGTGAGCTGTTGTACCTCAAAGGACTTGGCTAAATCCTTCTTGATTCTCTTTGTGATAGTGTCTTTGTTGTCTACCTTATTTTCCTTTTTCTTTTTATCCTTAGTCTTGTCCTTATTGTTGTCTTTAGCCTTTACTACGTCCTTTGTTGTATCCTTTACGTAAACTTCTGCCTTCATTACTCCATCTTCATAGTAAACGGTCTTGATGCCGTTTCCGTAAGAGGACTTGGCTAAAGTGGAATACATTTCAGCGTATGTGTTGGCTGTACTAAGATTATTTGTGAATCCTTGGTAGTCTGACAAGGTTGTGTTGGCTGTGTCGATTTGATCTAAGATCTCTTCGTTCTGCGTACTAAGTGTGCCTATCTGCTGGGTGTATGAGGTTACTGCACGAGAGCTGTATACCGTAGCACCGAGCATACCAACGGAGAGAACAATACCGAGAACATTAGCTACTTTGAGGGCTTTTCCGGCAGGCTTCTTCTCCTTCTTCTCCTTTTTGGATTTCTTTTTCCTCTTCTTCGCCTCTTTTACATCTTCCTGGGCTAAATCGTCCTCCGGATAGATGTTCTGGGCTAAAGCTCTTGATTCGTCCTCTGTCTCCTCTGGAGAAGTGTTCTTGGCTAAATCATCATTGCCATCGAGAGTCTCACCCTGTGAAGTGCTTACATCCTCGTACTCGTATTCATTCTCATCGTTCTCGTAATCGTCTTCACTACGTATTGGATTTGCATTGACCAATGTTAGCTTATCTGGACTTAATTCGAAGTAATGGGCTATCTTTAGTTCTGTGTAGGCAAAAGCGGAGAGCGTGGCTAAAACCATCACTAAATCCTTAATGCTATTAGCGTCCTCGTCTTCTACAGCTTTTTCTAGCTTTTCTTGAATCTTATCTACGTTTTTGAAGTACTTAAGGTATCTTTCGTCGTAGTACATTGCCATGTCAACGAAGTCATCGACTGCAAACTTCTTGTTGCAATTTATCAAGATCTTTTCGAGGTTCTGGTAACTATTGTAACTAATATCTCTAATCTTATCTTTGAATGTGATTACACTGTATGCATTGCCAAGAGTGTCAATCATACAGCAATCATGCTTGTTGAGTGAGACGTAGTAACCGAACTTATCTAAAACTCTTACATTATCAACACCGGCTGTGTTCAGTAAATTAACAATCTTATTAACATCAAACTTACTAACATAGCAACTATGTTTTGAGTCTTTGATGCTAAAGTTGAAGACCTTGTAGCTCTCTCCGAAGAATTGTTCACTAAGAATACCTTTTGTGACTACTATTGCAGCATCGACATTGTGTGCAGAGATTTTAGAGTAGAGCTGATCTAAAATGGACTCAGTATAATCGTACTCTTTGTACAAAACAACACACCTATCGACTGCAATGCACATTTTTAATTCATTGTCTAACAGTAAGTATAGCTTTTTCACTCTTCTTCACCTCCTATGAATTTTACAGACAAGTCTATTGTTTTCTTAGCCTTGTCAATACTAAGTGAGGTGACATTTAATTTGAGTGCATTGATTCCATTGACTGCTTCATCGATGTTATCTGCACTAAGCTTGTAATCTAAAAGATTTACATCAGAGTTTAACTTGGCTAAATCTTTTGAGCCTTTGATGGTCTTGACTAAAACATTTCCTCCGTCACTGCTACTATTGTAGGCATCTACGGATTTTATTTTAACTCCTTTGATCTCTTTGATGGAGTTGCTCACTTCTTGGAGATCGTAAGGATTATTTTCTGCATTTCGGAGACCATTGATTTCTTCCTTCTCTGATTCGATCTGTTCTTTAACATTGTCTAGTTCACTTTGATTTTCACTTGCGCTTTTTCTTAGTTCAATGCAGTCTGTCTTTAAATGGGCCACTGTTCTCATTTTTGGGAGACCAAAGAAAGCTGTGAAGCAAAAGGTGACTGCAAAGATTCCTATTCCTAATTTTCTCACAGTGCACTCACCTCCTCTACTGTGTTAGCTATTTTAGTGTACTGAGCTAAAGATTCAATACGGTCATCCCTGCCATCTTTAATCTCACTTTGTGAAGTGATCTTGGCTAAAGTGATCTTGATTGAAGTTCTCACAGTATGTTCACCTCCACTCTATTGGTGTCCTTTGAGATTGAAGCGTATGAGGATTCTATCTCGTCTGGATCTATGTAATCCAATGGCACATCTTCGTCAGTGATTAATTCTTTTACATTTTGAATTACTTTACTGACAAGCCTTTCATTCAATGCGTTGCCTGGTCTCTTGTCTAAATCAAGTAACGGGGCTAATGTCTCTTTGTTGGGCAAACCACACAGCATTAATTCGTAAGAGCTGTCTACGTTCAAAGAGTACGTAAGCATTGTTCCTTTTAGCATACTTAACATTACATTATGTCTGTTGTTCTGCTTTTGCTCTTCTGTGGGGATGCGTGAGGTCTTTTCGCTATTGAAGTCCGGTTCATCAAAAACATCGACGTCTTTTCGTTTCTTACCTAATATCATTTTCACACTACCTCTTTTCTGTTTTGCGGGATGTTTGGGTTGTCTTGGGATGGCTTAGTTCGCTTTGAGATGCTTTGGACATCTGGGTGGGTTCTTGGCTAAAGCATTACAGAATGTGGTCTAGTGTATTGTAGTCAAGCACACCACGTTTGATACCATCTATCATTGTGTCCTCAAGAGTATTTCCTTTTTCTCTAACAACCTCTTTGATTATCTCTTCCATCTGCCATGCGTACTCACACGCAAGCAAACGACTCTTTAATTTATCATCGAATCTAAGGAATTCTACGTATGGCTGGTTTGCTCCAGGAATACTTCCTACCTTCTTTTGCATTTCACTTGTACAGCGTTTACATCCCTTAGCGACCCACACGTTCTGCACACCTCTTTCTTCCAGAAAGTCTTTCTTGGCTAAATCAGTAATGCTAGATGTTGGTACCAGTTCTTTACAATGTGGGCACATTACATCGAACATCTTTTGGTTCATTACACCATTGATTTGACTAATTACATCCTTGTAGCTACTTCCATAGTACTCATTTAGTTTGTAAGGTAAATGCCAAATCCTGTCCATGTGAATTGTCGTGATGACATGAATGGACGAGTTGACTAAATCTTTGACAGCGAAGGCAACCTCTTTGCTTGGAATCTCATTTAGGAAAGCAACGTTAACGTCCTGCTTCTTTGCTAAACGTACACAGGCTAAAAGGTTATTCTCATCTGCGAGATAATCTACTTGGTTAAAGGGCATTAGAACCTCAATGGGTGATGAGTAATCAATCATCTTAATTGGGTACTTAACCATTTCATTGGCTAAAGCGAAAGCAGTTGTGTTCTTACCGGTACGGATAGCACCTGTGATTAAAGTAATACCGCTTCGCTTACGACTTAGCCACATTAGGAAGTCTTGGGCTTCTTTGCTAAAGCCAAGAGAATCAATAGTGTATGAGAAAGTTTTTCTCTCTTGGATTCTGATTACACACTGTAGACCGTCCTTAACTTTGTTGGCAGCGATTCGAAGTTCTACATTACCGTTTTCGAGAATGTCACTACTGTTTGCTGTGATTCCATCAGGCAATGAGAGATCTAAGCTGTTTGCGGAAGTTTTGGTCTCTACGAGATTTGAAATGATAGAACGATTCATTTCCCTGTCTAAAGTGAATAAATCTAAATCGTACAAATCACCATTAACTCTATATTGAATAGGATATTCTGCTTTCATGTTTCGATGAATAACTCCAAAATGAATATCTGTACCATTTAGCTTAATTACTTCCAATAGGATTCTCTTGAAGAGAATCATAGGGTCATACTTAGGCTTGTACCCGTATTCGGACAATTCTCTAAAGTTTACATCTGTGATGTTGATTACATCGATGTTTTTGAACTGTTTTAAATCTAATTCGAGATTTGTCTGGTCTAAAGTTTGAAAGATACTTTTGATTACTCTTACAGTTTTGTTATCTACATAATCAATCAAAATTCCGTAACGACCTTCTGTTGTTAAGAACTCTTCTTTACGATTGACGTAAGAGATGTTCTCCAGAACTAAGTCTGGGAATTTAAACTTCAATCGTTGTAAGATTTCATTACGGGACATGAATTTGTAGATTTCTAAATCTGTTATTATTTCTGTGTTATTAGCGTAGATCTTGGATTCGAAAATCTTAATGATTTCATCCTGTAAACCAAAGTCCCTCACATTAATTAATGCATTGAGATTTTTAGATTGACCTCTTTTGGAATTGTTGAGGTCTCTTTTAGAAGCGTTTGGATCTTCTGGGCTAAAGTGGTTAGCCTTATCGCTCTCCATTGACATTGCCTTGTCTAAAGTCATTCTTAACATCTCCTTCCTGTGTAGATTAAATCGTGTACAGCAAGAAGTTCTTTTCTGAGAATGAATAGAATACTCTTTGCTAAAATGTAATCGTTCGGCTCTAACTCTGGCAGATTGTTGTCAAGCTTGGCTAAAGTCTCACTGATTGAGTCCAATAGATTTTCATAAATCTCTAAGGACTGTAGGACTTTAATCAGTGGTTTGCCCTCCATGTTCCTTCCGGGATTGTTTTGCTGGGCTAAAGTGGCTTTAACATCTAAGGTGTTGTGTATGTATTTAATGCTTAGATGTACCTTTCTTAGATTAGCGTAAAGCTTATTGTACTCACTATAGTCCTGAAAGATCTCGTCGTCCTCAACAGTTCGTTTGAGATTATCCAACATGTGGAAAGGCTCAAAGACTTTTAAGAAGTATGGATTGATCGCTTGTACGTATTCGAGACGATTGAAATCATCAAGAAGTTTCACTAAGTCTGCCTTGGCTAAAGTTCCGTCTTCGACACTCTTTAGCTTACTTTCACTCTTTCTTCCGACTGTTACAGTTCTGTACGGATCGTAGTTGTACTTTAGGATAGAACCGAAAATACCTCTGTTGATCTCTAAGTCTGTAAACACTTCTACGTCTGGAAGGTATGAGAATTCTAGATTACCGTAGTCTTGGTTAAAGATTTCTTCCAAACCTTCGGTGTCCTGTAATGCGAACAAAAACTTCTTTGGTGTGTCATAACACTCTGACAGCATTCCGCATGTTTGTATGAAAACTTCTAGTGGTTCTGTGTTGTATGGTAGTCTTGTGTTAACGTAAGCAAAACCAAGAATGTCATCGATGTTAGTACACAACAATCCTTTTAATGCATTTGTAACATTACCGTAGCCTTGAAGCTTAAAATCGTAATGTAATGCTTCTTTGTACAGGGATTTGAGAAAGGTTGGACTAATGATATAAATTATTTTCAAAGTATCACCTCTTTCTGAGTATCTTAATTCGTACTTGACAGTAGCTTCGCTGTCTTGGCTAAAGATAGCAGTACTGCCATTAAGAAGGTTAGATTAAATATCTTAATTCGTTGTAGGAGACATGAGCTGTGCGTGGATGCGTTGGATTGCATGGTGGCACTGGGCTAAATATCTTAATTCGATACTGTCGTATCTTCCATAGCACTCCTAATGTCGTTTGATCTGAAGATAAAGGATACTGCTTTGCAGAGCTGAACTAACACCCTACATCTTAATAGCTATTGCCCTTAAAGTCTTATTACGTATTGGTTGTAGTAAGATTGTATCTCCCACACTTAGAGCAAATGAAGATTGTATTGTACAACCATCCCAATTATACAGATAATAAAACTTTGTTTTACCACCTGTCATATTTGCCGAAAATACCTTTTTTAGATAGACCAATGGTATATCCTGACCAGCGAATTCGTTATACAACGCCATGTCTCTAATTAATTTAGTGTCTGCATTAACATAGCCATAATCGAAAATAATTGGCTTATTCTGCAGTTCTGCAATAGGAAAATCACTATCTAGCCTTTTGAAGTTGTGTAGGAATGAATTGAATTCCAAATATGGTATTTTGATACCAAAGGCAGCCCCATGACCACCTGCACTACATAACTGCTTAAAAATCTGTAGATAATTTCTTCCTGAAATGTCCCTAAAAGAACCTTTATAGTAGTTTCTCATTGGACAGTAAACAACAGCCGGTTTACCACATCGGTCTGATAACTTGTTTGCAATTAGACCGGTGTAATTGTAAAGCTTGTTCTCTTTGATCTTGAAGTATTCGCTTACGCTTTCAAGATTGGCTAAAATGAAGTTATCCATCTCTTCGTACTCAATCGTATCTGCTACGGCTAAAACCATATTACGATTGGAAGTGTAGATGCTATCAATAGCTTCTAGATAGCGTACTTTGTCTGCTGCTCTAATTTCGTCATCGAAGAAACACTCATTAATGTACTCGAACTTTTCTGTTCTAAAGATTGCATTAATCTTTGGTATCAATCTGAATTGAATGAAACGAGAATAAAAGCTTGAGTTGGTATGCATGAACATTTGTATCTTCGATGGTAGTTCTTCTTGGCTAAAGGTGTGAGCTAAGAAATAGATAGAACGATTGATAGGATTTCCCATGTTCATACTATCGGCGTACAATGAGACTAAAGCGTATGCAGAAAGAGAACTAATGTCTTTTTCAATGCTCTTTGCAAATGTGTCAAAGACACAAAAAGTCAGGGCGCCTGCTGAAAGCTCATAGACCTTTTTTCCTTCTAATTGATTCTCTATGGTTGTGTTTATGATAGCAACTGGGCTATGACCGACTTCGTCGGAAGATGCTGGGCTAAAGCTGTTGGCACTTCCACTGCCCACATTTTCAAAATCACTGTATTTGTAGATTGTGTTGTGATGATCGAGAATTATAACTTTAATTCCATAGGACACTAAAGTCTCTAACTTATCTAATTCTGATGAACCAGTGTCGCAAATAATACAATAATCTGGCATTGCCTGAATACACTCTGTTACTGCTAAATCATCTAGCATGTGTGTTCGTTTCTTGTATTTATATATTCTTACTTTTGTACAACCAAGTAATTTTAGAGAATCGTGTGCGGATAACGCACAGAATAAACCATCTGGGTCGTAGTCACCATAAATAAAAACTGATCTGTTATTTTTAACAATATCAAGTAGAAAAGCATTGACCTTCGCTGTGTTGTAGAAAGTCAATGCTTTGTATGGTACTGGTCGCAGAAGGCTGTAATTTTCCATTTCATAAATCACATTGTAAAAATTACTCATTCTGTTTCCTTTTCTTATTCTGTTTGGAGGAAATGAGAAAGACGGAGAACCTTGGCTAAAGTACTCCTATGCTCCGTAGTTACTAAACAGTCTAGAGATGTAGGAGTCTTTACTCTTGAAGTCCTTCTTGTCTTTATTTAATTCTTCCAAATGCATCTTAGGTAAATCGTTCGCCTGCACACTTGTTTGTTTAGTGATTTCTTGCATTGCATTTCCTAATTGCACAGTGGTAACGTCTTTAATTTCCTCTTTAATTTCTTCTTTGTATTCGATGTTTGTTTTTGCTTTATTAATGTCATCTGTGGCGTGTTCTGATGTGAGATTATCTAAAACACCTTCCATTCGGAAGTTACCATCTTTGTCTAAGTAGAAGGTTACTTCATCGTCGTCATCGTCATCATCAAAGCTTAGTAATCCTGTGTCGTTGGATGTGCTGACGTCGCTTCGCTCCTCTACTGTTGAGGACTGGGCTAAATCCTCATTGATGTTAACCACATTGTCCTTTACTGCTTCGCTATTTTCTTTGCTAAAGAGATCCATTCCCATTAGTGGTGAGCTTACTTCCACTGCTTTCCCTGTTGACTCCTTTGAAGAGGTCTGGGCTAAAGCACTTACGTGATCTGAAGATAACCTGGATTCACCTCTAGCGTGGCTGCCATCTAGGATCTCACTTTGTGAATCTTCACTCTGTGAAGAGGACTGTGCTGTACCATTACTTCTATCATACTCTTCCAGACCTTCCCTTACATCTTTTATGAAAATGCTAGGATTGTCCTCATTGTAGTAGATGGTTAGATTATTTCTAGCACGTGTTATTGCTACATAGAACAAACGTCTCTCTGCTTCCTTGAGTGTAAGTTCAGTGTCTTCTGGATACTCTTTACTCTCAATTAATGGATAGTTAGGGAATAATTCATCGTCCATATTAACAATGATTACATTATCAAACTCTAATCCTTTTAGACCATGTAGAGTTGACACAGCTAAACCTGTTTGCATTTCTGAGTATCTTGATAACAGCTCTTTCCTCTTTATTATCTCTTCGGAAAACTCTGGATATGTGAGATCTGAGTTAAAGAGTTCATAAATGAAAACTTCAAACAAATCATCGATTGGATTGTCATTTAATTTCTTTTTAAACTTCCAGAAGTACAGATCAATATATGAGAATAATTTTCTAAAATAGCTCTTCATAGGTGCTGTTTCAATGTTATCTGAAATATTAGTCAAATCCTGCATAACAGTTCCAAAGTTATTGTAGGAATAGAATTTACCGTAATCTATCTTAGAGAATACATTTCTAACGTACTTAGGTCCGAAAGAAAAGGTCTTTGGGTTGTAGTCTAACAACTTGTAGTTCTCTGCCTTCTTGATTGGTAAAACTTTGTACAGATTCAATAAACACAAACTATCTCCCGGCATCAGCAACAAATCAAGAACATTAAACAAATGTTTGTATAGTTCGTGGCTAAATGGGGTGTAGCCACTAATGACATAGAATGGTACACCTGAGTTAGCCAAGTAATCTATGAAGATGGCAGAGGTGTCTTTCTCTCTGTAGGTTATTACTGTACTTCCTAACTCTTGTTGTTTCATCTTCTTGACTTTGCTGAGAAGGTTAAAGTAAGCACCTTGCTGCTGAGTGTACTTGATTAACTCAACATTACCACCTGGCTTAACGCCTTGGATTTCTTTGCTAAAGCGTAATGAGTTCTTACTAATTACGCTTTTGGCTACATCTAGAATCTTTTCTCTACAGCGTCGGTTACGTGTGAGAAGAAAGGTTTCTGCATCGCTAAAACGTTCTTTAAAGTAGAGAGTATCGTAAATGTCTGCTCCTCTGAAACTGTAGATATTTTGATCTTCATCTCCAATGCAGAGTAATGGGATATCGTCTCCGGAAATTAATCTGAGTATCTTCCACATGATTGGTGTAAAGTCTTGTACTTCATCTGCTACGATATAATCATAATAACTACGAATCTCATTTAGTATATCTTTGTTAGTGCTAATTAAATTGTAGAAGCTTAACAGCATGTCAGTGAAGTCGTAGAGTCTTCGGCTTTGTTTGAGAGAGTTGAATAGTTTGAATACTAATTCTACAAATGGAACAGATTTGCCAACGTCGAGAAACTTGTCAGTTTGAGTTAACTGGGCTAAATCCATCATTGTCTCTCTTTGGTAATTGTAAAGCTGTATGAAGTTATCTACATCGTTTACTAACATTGAATCTTCATTAAATTTTTTGCAGGCTACACTGATTGCTGTTGTCATCATGCTTTCAATTCCAGACTCTTTTGCTAGGTTAAAGTTGATAAGACCCATCTGCATAGCATACGTATTTCCCCACAAATTACAGAAAGCGTGCATTGTTAATGCATTAATATTTGTATCTATGTTTGTGGCAGCGCTCGTGGCTAAATTAATCTTAGTAGCAAATGTTCTCTGCTTTTCTAACATATCTCTACGATTATGTTTATTGTATACTAAGCAAAGAACATTTCGACCATCAATATTACGTTTTGGGTCTATGATGGATTTTCTCCACAACTTCTCTAAAACTATCTTAACTTGAGAGAAGGTAGTTTTTCCACCACCTGCAGTAGCTAAGCACAACTGTGCATGGTTTTCTGACAGCAAACACAGAAGTGCATCGTTACTTAATGTGAAGCCTAGTATCTCGTAGACCATTTTAATAATTTGTAATCTCGCCTTTTTATTAGGCAATCCAGGCTTATCTTCTACCAGAGCTAAAACCTCTTCTTCACTCAGTGAGTCAATGTTGTCTGGTGTTAGTGGAATGAATTTGTGTTGTGTAACCTGTTTGTCATTTCCCTGGGTTAAATCCCTTGAATCATCTAAAGTCATATCCTTCAAATTGGTTTGGATATTACCATCTTTATGCATAGCTACCCTCCTTAATTTTAATTAGGTTTGGCATAAGTCGTATTACTGTTGAATCGTAAGGATGTGGTCCACCAAAGAAAGTAAGATAGTCTTTATCCATCAATGCATCAATATCAAAGATATTAGTAAGAGTGTTATAATAACTACTATCTCCTGGTCTTGCATACTTACGAAACTGTCGTGAGGATTCACACCAAATTCCTAATTCATCTGTGGTGGCAAAGACTAATTTATTACCAGCATGCTCAGCATTCGGAAGTTTTGTTGAATTAAAATAAGAGAAAAGAATATTTGAAAAAATAATTCCATCTGAGTAATCTCCTAATTTAAACTTGAGTCGTTTTGAGAAAAACTTTGCACCTTTCTTGGCTAAATAGTCTAAAGTATTCTTCCAGTCTAAATCGGTGAAAATGCTTTGTAGCTTATTTAATGTAATCTCTCCACCGTTACTATGATTAGTTAAATCCATTTTGAATGGTTCGTATGTATCATCCATTGGATAAACTATAAAAGGTAATTTACGTGTAATTGAAGAAATAAATCCTAAATAGGTATTTCCATCATACTCGTACAATAACATATTTCCCTGATTTAATAACTCTGTTGGGGAGTATCCTGCATTTTTCAGATTATTCTGGAATTGCTTGGTTAAATCTGAAATAGCTATAATACCTTTCTTAGCATTTGTGATGTTCTCACAATTTAATGCGAAATAATCATGAAAATCAAGTACTTTAATATCATGATAATCATAGTTCACTTCTTCTACTTTAGTACTTAACCATCTCTTTGTCTCCGGATTGTATTTAATGTTAGTCATTGTTACTTCGTACTTGTACTCTCTTTTAAAGTTAGGGTCTACCCTTTGTAATCTGTTGTAATCAATAACACAATAGTAACCCATGGTATTACTATAATATGTAGTTACATCCGGGAACTTATCTAACATTTCGAGATAGTCTTTAGCGTACATATTATCCTTGGCTAAAAGGCTAAAGGTACTAGAATTTATCTCTTCTGCGTTGCCCGCTGTTTTAATACAACTACAACAATATTTAGTTGTTAACAGGGCATAGAAGGAGGCGTAGATATTATTCATATCATTAATAGCCATGTCTCGTCCTTTTACGGATTTTATATCAACCTCTGGATCAACTCGATAATAGAATACTAAGTTATAACCCTTTTTGCGATACTCTTCTCTTTCCTTAAGAATAGAAATAAGAAGTCTTTTTGCACCAACAGTGTTATCTGTATCATTTACATTCTTGATACAATTTTCATAGATGAGTCTATACAAATTCATGTAGACACACTTGGTTAAAGTCTTCTTGTAGAAGTCAACATTGATTGCTCCAGTTTTGTGTAACTCATTAATCTGTACAGTGTACAAATCTTTATTGAGTAAAGTCACTTTGCTAAAGCTGCCTTCAATCTCCTCTACAATTTTAATGCAGTCGTAGAGATTCTTATTTTGTAAACTACAATCAGCAATACAACAGTTTGCTTTTCTTTTAAGATTGACGTTCTTATTTACTTCGTCATTTCCCTGGGCTAAAGCTGCCTTAAGTTTACCTCTCATACTGTGGTAATTCTTACACAAGTCGTCAACATAGCCTTCACTAAGTACTATGTAATTCATGATAGGTTCAGTATAATCCTTTGTTGAATTTAACCCTTCGAAGTAAATGCCAAGTGCATTGAAATTTCTAATGCGATTGATAGCTTGTTTACTAAAAACTCCTTGTGCATTTCTTTTCAGTTTTAAATCAATAATTACATTAGCGCAGTTTTGTAAAACATAGATTTCACCAAAACTGTACTGCTTGAAGAACTCATACAATGTTCTTGCAAAATTATTAATTAATTCGTCACTGCAACTAGCCTCCTCTCCCCTAAAGATAGTGGATACAGTGCTGTAATCAATTTTTACCATTTCCAACACTCCTTTTTATTATTTTTAAAAGAATTAGTAATCTTTGACAACTATTAATTCTAAGTTTGTTCATTTTGAAAGAATTAGTAATTTTTGACAATCATTAATTCTGGATTGTGAACTTTTCATTATTTATCAGAACTTATCACAACTTTTCGGAACTTATCGCAACTTATCACAATTCATCAGAACTTATCACAACTTTTCGGAATTTATCATAATTTATCGGAATTTATCACAAGTTTTCATTACTTTTCAAAACTTTTCAAAGTTTTAGAGGTGATTCTCTCACCTACAATCATGAATCTACCTTGTAGAATTCTTACTTTGAAAAGGTCACTGGGCTAACGCTGTTACTTGGCTAAAGCCTTGAAGTAATCTCTGATTGTAATTTCCTGAGCTAACTCCCAAGCTCCTCTTTTCTACTCGTGATTTCGGACTTATTTCAAATTAAAACATAGTTAGATTTGATCTGAATGAATTCAAATTAAAATCAAAACAAAGACAAATTAAAGGCTTGCCCTTTTTCTTTCACTAAAAACTGTGATTGTCAGAGCAAGCCTTCGTTTGTGAGCGTTTGTTTACAATTATCTCACTTTCACTATTTTTTATAATCTAAAGTCATTAAAATCCCGTTAAATGAAAGTAAATTTAGTAATCTGTGATGTTGTCTATCACAACTGCTTGTGTGGCCTCATCTTTGTGAAAACAAATCTCTCTGTGAGGAACGTTTTCGTAAAGATTACTATTTTGTGATACTAAAATAACCTGTATCCCACTTTCTGCTATATTTTGGATGATTGGTCCCATCTTTTGGGTGTTATCAGATGATGCTGCCCCGAAAGCTTCATCAATGAACATTGTCTCACTTCCTAATGCTGTGGTAACACCTTTTACTGCTGCGAAGCTTATTAAATACTGACACATTTTACCTTCTTGTACAAAAGGCATTCTTTCATTACCATCTCTGTCATACAAGATTAATTGTGCATAGTTTCGCCCTCTTACGACATTGCAGTCAATGCGTGCAACAAACTGTTCGTTTGGAAAGATCTGGGCTAAAGCTTCGGTAATGCTCTGATTAAGATATCCCAGTCTTCTCTCTTTGAAATTAACTTCTTCGATGTTTACTACCTTAAGAAGAAAATTAAGGTTGTTTGTATAGTTTTCTAAGTCTTCGAGAAGTAAGTTAATGTGTTGTTGACGTTTTCGCATGCTTTCTATCTTTTCGTTCATTTCTATAGCTTTTGCATAATCCAGCTTAAGCCTGTCTAAATACATTTCATACAATTTTTTATTATTTTTGTAATCTGTCATTGTTCGCCCTCTTTACTGTATTTGTTGTCTTGGCTAAAGTAGCTAAGCTCTGTCTTGGCTAAAGTGCCAAAGATCTACTGCTGTTAGAATACAATCAATAAATTCTTAATTCGAATCTGTGTGAAAGTTCTTTTCTTAGCTAAAACAGCTCCTTTGGTTTCTAGGGTAAAAAGAACTTCACGTACAATGCTCTCAGGTATTACTGCTATGTGGTCATCGTTAGGGGCACTTTTTAGATTACTAACCTCAATTGGAATTTCGTAGGAAATAGTTCCTTGGCTAAAGTGGGATACCCTATTCTCTAAATTCAGTTTAATGCTAGCATTGTCAGAGTGCATTCTATTTAGGAAATACTTTAAATCTGTTAGACCTATCTCACATACAAGGGAGGCTTTTTGCTCAGTGAATAATGTGTACTCGCTGTTGCTGAATCCTTTGCACTTGTTTACTATTATTGTCAAACCACTGTTCTGCGCTATTAGAAAATTATCTACATTGTAAATCTTATCACTACATCGTTTTAGCAGACTGTATGCAAACTGTGTAACTGCAAACTTATAGTTAGGATTCACCTCTTTGTAAACTCTTCCATTTGTGGCCACAATCATTGCTACTCCGTCGGAGACATTTAAGATTGATTTTGTTGTTCTCATTAATTTCTCTAAAGATTCGAATTGAGCTAAATCTATCCTATCGTCACTTGTTAATCTTTGAAGCAATCCCATCTTAAGTTTGTAGTCACTCATTGGAAAGTCTTGCTTAAGGAACTTAGCTGTGCAGTAACAATTCTCCTGTGTATCGAGTAATTTCATTTCGACCATTCCATCAACGATTGTTAGCTCGATTGATCCTGAACGAGCTAACTTGGCTAAAATGACCTTAGGAATTCTAATGTGACAGTCAGACTCTTTTGTGATTGTCTTTAGATCAAGAATATTAAAGACCTCTGTCTGATTAATTAGTAAATGTGTATGACCTTTGCTAACGATTGCATTAATGTAGTCAGTGTCGGCTGCAACGAGAAATGTGTTTAGCAAGGCTACGTCTAGAATAAATATTTTATACATAATTCTCTTCCTTTACTAAAGAGGACTTCGGAGTTCTTGGCTAAAGCTATTTTCTCTTCTCTTGGCTAAAGCTGTCACTTCCGAAGTCCTTAATCTTTCTCTTTATAGTCCTAATTGCTTTCTTACACTTTCATCAATCTTCTGGTAAGCACTACTTAAAGTTTGTAGTTTATTCTTTAAGTACTCCTCATTTGTTGTAAGTGCTTCGATATCAATATTAAATAATTCATCCGTATTGATATCGAATTCATGCAAAACTTTAAGATGATCTTCGTTAATCTGCTGTAATGTATTTTTGATCTCGTTTGCTGCGATTTTGTTGTTTTTGACCGCTTCATTGTAAGCACCGAGCTTTAAATTTAACTGGTCTCTAAGCTTTGCTAAATCTGCTGCATTGATTGTTGTTATATTTTCCATTTTAGATTTCTCCTTTAAATTTCTCTTTTAGATTTCTCTTTGATTATTGTTAATGTAGGGATACGTGGGAATGCACTGAAGGCACAGGGATTTCCTGGGCTAAAACACCACACAATCCCATCATAGAAATATCTTCTCTGTCTTTAGCTTGTCGATCTCTTTTTGTAATTTCTCCCCAATGTAGTCTATATTGGAACTCTGTAAATCTAAGAGAATTTTGGTTACCTCTGCATTAAGTGAGATTTGTTCAAAGACATTTTGGATAGGATCGTCAGAGGATGCTTTGTAATCCTTTAACTTCTTCATCTCTTTAATCTCTTCTCGCTTCTCTCTATTCTCAACTACAATCTCTTCTCTGATGCACTGGCTGCGTGGTAACAATTTAAACTTATTGTCTTCCACTTGGCTAAAGTGTCCATCCTCTACAAGGACTGCCGGGATATTTCTCTCTAGAAAATTATCTTGCACTTCACTATGATTGGTACGACCTAGACTTCCGAGGTAGTATACCATTGTTTTGTTACTGGTTTTGTCGTCTTCCATTTCGAACTTACCATACATTTTATGCATGTGTCCTAGAAAGCAGTAATCGTAACCATCGAAGATGTTTGACTTGTCTAAATTGATAACGTCCTTTACAAAGATATCCATTGAAAATCTTTTCTGCATCCAACTTAATATTTCACTACACACTATCTCTTGGTGGAATAATCCAATGTTCACCTTTCCTTCCTGGGTTAAACCCACACCACATCCGTAATGATTAAAATTAAAGAGAACCTCTCCGTCCTCTAAAATATCTACGATATTAATAATCTGCATACGACCTTTTGGACGTGTTACCCTGTCGCTAACCCTTTCAAGCCTTCTTGAGTTTGCTTGGCTAAAGAGGGTGTAAAAAGGGTTGTTACGATAGTAGGTCAATTCGTGATTACCAACAACTGTGTACATAGCACTTACTTTTTGTGATAGATAGATTAGTAAATTATTACCGTCGATTGAGGCTGATGGGTCTGTGTACCCTCTGTGAAAGATATCGCCAAGAAAAAGTAATACTACTTCGTACCCTCTTGCCTTGTAATCATCTATGAATTCTACAAGAGTATTGATTACTACTTTCATTTCTTTACTGTAATCAATTCTGTTGGCTACTAGAATTTTGTCTATGATGTGCATGTCTGTTACAATTAAGTATGCTCTCTTCACTCTGTCTTGACCTCTCTTCCTATGTCTTGCGATGTGTTGGTCAGTGTTGGAATGCCTTGGGATGCGTTGGACTGTGTTGGGATGTTCTGGGCTAAAGCTCCAGAGACTTCATCTGTCAATACACCATGAAAGCACTCCTGCCCATTGTAGAGAACTTTTCCAAAACGTGGGCACTCGATTACTGTTCCTTTACCTTCGATCTCTTTTTGAAGCTTTTTGATCTCTTGGTCGATTTTCTCCACTGTGCGCTGCGTTTTAACCCTATTGGATGTTTTCTGGGCTAAAGTGGTAAGAATACCTAAGACTTCAATCTTTCCTTTACTATCGCTAACATCACTTACGTGTTTGATCTTGGTTAAAGTGGACATCAATCCTTCCATCTCTTCCAAAGTACTAACTTGTTGTTCCATGCTACTGAGCCCATTGAAGTCTTCAATCTGTTGTAACTTTGACACCGAATTGTGTAATTCTTTTATTACTGTCATTGTCCTTAATTGATTTTCTGTTTGAGAGTAATCCCTAACACACTTCACCTTTGCTACTTTGCTAAGGAGGGATTCCAGAGCGTGCATAGTATTGTACTCACCTGCTGTCTTCTTTAGAGAAGCTTTGTCTACCACTTTGACACTTTTTAGAGCATTTAGGTAATCTCTTAGAAAAGTCATACTGTCGATTTCTCTTCCGACCTCTTCGTAGTCAACCTGCTGTACAGGTTTGAACTTTGTTAAAGCAGAACCAAAGCTTATTGCCCAATCAATCGTTTCGATCTGTTCCTTCTTCACTTCCTCTCGGAAAGTGATTGACTTGGCTAAAGTGATTGCGTTAGCAATCACTTCCAGTAACTCTAGTTGTTTAAGTAATTCTTTGTAGTTAAGATGTTCTACCCAATTATCCTGGATTTTATTGTACATAGAATCTACTTGATCTAAAGTCTCCATGATTTCTAGAAGCGTCTTAGACCTGTCGATCCTTGCTTTTATTTTGTTCACGTCTTTGTACTCTGTGTTGTTGAGTAAGTTTTGTAATTCCAATGATTGAAAACGTAAATCACTCTCCTTCACCCTGAAGTCTTCTAGATTGAGTTGAATCTTCGTTTTCAATTCATTTAATGATTCGTTCTCTGTCAGTAGTTTAATTAATTCGTAGTTTTCATGGACATTTGAGTCAACAAGTAACATTGATTGATCCATGTCGATGATGTTCGCTACAAACTTATCTGCATTGTGTATGATTCCCAACTTTGTTATCATTTCTTGCGGAGGTTCTTCGTACTTTTCAAAATTCTTACCATCTTCTGCGTACAAGTACATTACTCTGGTTAGGTAAACGCTACACGCCCCAACACTGCCATCTGTAAAGGCGTAGAGTATGTTGGCACTGTCACACCCATTTCTAATTAATTTTTTCCGTTCTTTTGGTGTGAAGTATCCTGGGCACGCTGTGATTTTTAGCATTTTGAAGAATACACTTTTACCGCTATTGTTGTCTGCTCTTAAGACATTAATTCGATCCTGGGCTAAAGGGATAATACCATTCTCCCATGATTGGCAATTAATGAGTCTAACGGAATGTATCAAAATGTTTTACCTCCTTGCTAGAGATCTTGGTAGGTACTGGGCTAAATTGTACCAATGGAAGTTCCTGGGCTAAAGCGCCTCTCCCTATTCAAGATTTATAAATTCTGGGTTAAATCCTAGTAATGTAAAAAGGCGTACAGCCATGAAACTGTACGCCTTGTTGTCTCACTTTAGAGACTCCTCTTTTCTATCTTTTCGATTAGTCCATCGTAAGTTCTTCTGTTCCGATAGCATCGAGAGCATCGTCTAACTGACCTGCAATGTCAAAAGTCTTTGCTGCCTGTTTAGCTGCCGCTGAGTCAAGATTACCCTCTGCTTTGTCAGAGATTCCACACTCTACTTCTAACTGAAGTTCATCGAATTTTTCTCCAAGTGCTAACATCAAGAAATCTTTGTTGCTCTCAATTACTTTCTGTGTTAAGAAAGGATTCTTAAGATCAATCAGAGAATCACAAGCAGTGAGTAACTGTGTGTCAACACTAGAGTCATAGCGTGAAACAAAGCTGCTTCTGAAAACAGTTTCCTCAAGGTCTTTGAAGTTGTCAAGGTAATCTACTGTTGCTGCTCTAAAGTTCTCGTATCCTTCCATGTCCTTTAATGTGTTCAGCTCTCTTTCGTAGGTAGTTCTCTTCCCTAACTCTGTAGGTGATTCTGTGTCATTAGGACACGACATGTCTACTACAAAGTATTCTGGGTACTTGTCTACTGCTGAGTAGTCTCCACCGCAGAACTTGTCTAAAACGTCGGAGATTGTTCTATTCATTCTAACGAGAACAGTCTGCTTGTCTACGAATGCTTTGTCACTTGTAACTAAACACTTATCATCGTTCAATTCGAACTTCTGATTTAATGGAATCTCGAAAGCCTGAATGAAGTTGATTGGTGCAAGGTCAGAGATTGGTACTTTTCTAAAGATTCCCTGGCGGTACTCCTTCTGCTGTTTTTCATCGTGTTTGTAAACTTCGGAATTGAGCTTATCATTGTAGTCAGCTAACTCTTCGTATGCCATTTCGATGAAGAATTTGTGTGCCTGTAAGATCAGCGGTACTTCTCCAATGTACTGTCCTGTTACCGGATCTACCTTTACATCAACTGTGTAATCTCTTCCGTATGCATTGTTGCACATCGAAGGGATTGTAACATGTACAGCAGGAATACTAAAAATTCGTGCTGTAAGGTAGCTACTAAACAATCTGTAGTCTTCTTCTGTTACTGTGTCTGGGTCTGTAACATCCCAGCTTGAAATTCCTGCGTGCTGCATCAGAGCCTGTTTAGCTTCTTCGCTCTCCGTTGCGTAACTCTTAACTAATTTGATTACTGACTCTACAGAGTATGGTGGTCTCCACTTTGAACCTGTGTTGTAGGTGTCATCTTCTTTTCCTGTCTTAGGATTGAATGGAATTGCAATCTCCTTTACAAAGCACAGTTTAGATTTCTTTCTCTTTTCCTTCTTAAGGTGGTTGAACCGTTTAGGCTGAAACTTACGCTGTTTCTCCTCGTTTCTCATGTTCAGTTTAGAAACGCCATTGTCTCCTGCTGTCTCCATTTTCTTCTGGAGTTCCTTAAAATTAATACCCATGATTTTCTTTTCCTTTCTTTTTGCTATTTGTGTATTTTTCTTCCTCAATGGATCTTTTAAATCCATTAAATTTTTATAATGCAGGAAACGTGGCTAAAGGGTTTTATGTTTTTAAATGTAGAGGACAGACTTGGCTAAATCAGAACAAATTCATTGTGTTTGACTTCTTTTGAATTACATTGTTTAGCATTTCTAAGTAATTATCTTTGTAGGACGTCTTCAACAAATCATCCACATCTTTTGTGTATTTTTGTTTAACACAAACAACATTGTTTAACTTCTTTGTTAAAAAGCGAGCAAGTCTTAATCCAGCTTCGTCGTTATCGTATGCAAGAATAATTCTATCCACGAAAGTGAGCTGGGCTAAAACCTGTTCGCTAACATTAGAACCAAGTAATGCCGCTGCCAAATAACCGTATGAACTTAAAGACAAACAATCAAACAAACCATCTGTGAGAATTAAATACCCTTGTTCGATAGCCTGTTTGTAAACACCTTCTAAACAGTAAATGTAATGTCCTTTAACAAAAAGTTCTTTGTTTGAGTAGCCATAATAATTAAGACTTTTATCACCTGTTTCTTTTGCTTGTAGATAATTGTGAGGATTGTACCCGGCTAAACCGACAACAGTACCTGCAAGATTAGTGATGGGAAAAACCAAGTTGTTTAGCCATCTACAGGTGTTGTCGGCCAAATAGCAGTCGTATTGACTGTTTCTGAGAATCTCCCCAAACATGGTGACCATGTAGTCATCGTTGGGAACGTAGAAGGCGTTTGCCTGATGTACTACTTTGGGATCCATTCCTCTTACATCTTTGCAAATGATTTCAATGAACTCGTCCTGTGCTTTGCTGTCGGTTTCTCTAATCTTTTGAATTCCTTTTTTAATAACTTGGTTAAAGAGACCAAAATCTTTCATTTTATTACCTCCTGGGCTAAAGCCAAAATACATCCCTGTGCTGAATAGAGTACTGGGCTAAGGCCTTTATGAAGCTCTCAGTCATTCCAAACTATGTTATTAATCTTATGTACAACAACTTCATAGGTCGTTCTGACTACTTCTTTATCTCCAGTCTTTTTGGTGTAGTCTCTACTCTGTAATCTTCCAGAGAGATTAAAAGTAATTCCTTCCGGCAATTCATCGACCTGTTCTGCGTGCCTCTGCCAGAAGATGCATGGAATGAATGAGGTATGTCCTTCTCCCATTACTTTCATTATTGTTGAGGTTAAAGCTTTGCCTGCGGCAGTGATTCTAAGATCGTGCTTCTTACACAAAGTTCCGATTAAATCAACTTCGTCTACATCTCTTTCGTTCTCTTCCTGGCTATTGCAGACTTTAAAACTTCTGCACATTACAAATGTATTTGTATGTTCTTTACCGCTATTTTTATTGAAGTAAGAGTATGTACAGATTTCTCCGATTAATTGTATTTTTACATCATTTGTTAAAAGATGTAAACCACTCATGTCTCTTTGGAAATAGATTTTGAGAACATCGAAAGGACCTTGACAATCTACGTCTTTACTATTACCTCCTCGTCGACTACATTTTAATTCTACTTGTAAGTAGTCCTCTTTAAATCTACCTGGACACTCACGTAGTTCACTTGTTACAGTGCCCCTTAAAAGTATTTTATCATTCATATTTAACTCTCCGTTATTGTTTTTGTTCTGCGTTGATTATGTTAGGTGCTTGCTGAATTTACTGGGCTAAAGCACCTGCGAACTTGCTTAATCTAAGTCTCCCACCAAGCAGACCTGATAATTAATTCCACCATTGGTTGTTTCCAACTTGTGTAATTCTTCTGTGTTCACCTGTGTGTGATTTAGTAAATCAGTAAATGTTTTACCTTTGGCATTTAACTTCTTTGTTTTGTTTTTTCGTAACATTAATTCTCCTAATTTGTAGCAAGCCTTTGTTTCCGTTACTAAATCGGTCGAGACGAATACGTAAGGGAAATGGAACTCTGCCTTTTCATTCTTTACTAAATAGTAAATGAAAAGTAAGTACATGTAGACTGCTTTCTTGAAACTACTAATGCTAAGAAGATTGTTTGAGACGTAGTACAAGTAATTCAAGAATGACGCTTTGTCGTCAATGTAGACATAGTTCTCACAAATGGTAGGTGCGCACATGTATTGAATCTTGCCGTCATGACTCTCAAAGAAGTTAGAAAGTCTTCCTTGGCTAAAGAGGTCCTGCGGAGTACACGTAACCTTACTCTTTGAGATGTAGTAATCGTTTACATTAAAAGGTGGTACTTCTTTAGCAAGGCGTTGGGTGTTTTCCCCTGTGTTGGAGTTCACTGGGCTAAAGTGGTCAGCATTTTTGTCTTCGTCCCCAAAGAGATCCATCTTACTGAATGACTGTAGCATTTCATTTTCGTACTCTTTGATTATGCTGCGGATTTCTTTAATGGTGAGATCTTCACTAATTTCAAAGATTTTCTTTTCACCATGCATTGGTTTACAGTATGCTAAGATTGCCAGTATCTCCTGTACGTCGTCTATTAATTTATTGTAACGTTCAAGTTCTTCGTCTGTGTATGTTTTGATTTCATTGGAGAAGATAGCCTTGAATTTAGTAATGTCGTCCATTGAACCTGTGTACTTTGTAAGCTGTCCTAGGAATTCAAGACGTGTTATTTCTACCTGCATCTTTGATAGTCTTCTTGCTTTATCTTTTTCATAAGCACTGTCCAGATCATTCCAGATAGCGCATACTTTATCTAGTCTTTTCATTAGACTTCTCCTTTCTTGGTGTATTATTTCTTGGTGATGTTATGATGTTGTGTATGACCTCTTCTATTTCTTTTTGCCATGTAGGTCTTTTACGTAATTAAGATGCTTTCCGCGATTGGCATCGCTCTTATTTGAAATAATATCGAGTGCTTTTTTAACGTATGGCATTTTCCACAATGTTGGGACCTTTTTGCTAGATGTTGGGACATTCTTGGCTAAAAAGGCAAAAAGACTTTCTATCTCCACCAATGGCATAAGAGCCTTGTTCTTATCTGAACGGGAATCTACAATCTCGCCCTTGGCTAAACTGAACAACGCCAGCTGTATTGGAAAAACCTCTGAATCCTTACTACATCGGTATGGAGTGAACTGGGCTAAAAAGGTTTTAGCATGAAGAAAGTTCTGTTTGTAAACATTGAATGATCTTGAAGGTGTTGTGATAGTACACTCATTTGTGAGAACCTTTTTCCCAGTGTAGGATTTGCACTCGAACAAATAAATCATTTGTGGAGTCGCTAATACTAAATCAATCTCTGTTAGGAAACCATTGTTAGGATCATCAATGTCTTTAACAATGAGGCCTTTCTTTAGTACCCATTCTTTGCAGGCTTTTGGATATCTCTTCATGAACTCTAGAATTCCTATCTCTAGAACTGTTTCACACACTTCTCCATTAACGTCTGTTTTGAAGTTCTTTTTAGCCTTCTTGAGATTAATGTTGTACATGCTTTTTGCAACTGCTATGGTTTTGTTAAAACCATTTTCATGGTAGTAGTTAAGTAATACTTCGTTTGTACTGTCTTTGTAACTTATTGTTATCACCTCCTGGGCTAAATATCTTAATTCGTAGCTGCTGCTACTGCCATTAAGAATACTGTTTTGCAGAGCAATTTGTACTGGGCTAAAGCTACTGCTATTTAGAACTTTACTTTAGATAATTCAAATCACCAACAGTGCGAATGAAATCCAAATCGGATTGAATTGGTTTTCTGTACTTATCCTCGATTCCCAACTTCAGTGCTCTTTTGTATGCTACACACTGTGTTATCTTCTGCGCTTTTGCAGGACCTTCTCCGGTTGCTTTGATTAGCTTGACTAAAGTTCTATCATTAAGATACATCTTATCCTCGTAGTAATTACTATAGATCATGATGGCGAAGTATCCTTGGTTAAAGGCTTTTTCCTCTAACGTTGGTAGCTTACTGTACACGTATTGCTTAATATCCTCGTCGCTTAGTGTTTTGATTACTTTAGCATCCACTAGATTTCTATCGACATCGCAGAAACAAATCAATGTGCTGTCTTCTAACTTCTCGTAATAGATTGACATATTTAAGATAGGACTGATAGGATAGTATTCCTCTTCTACTTTTGTGTCGCTTTCAAAGTAATCTATCTTATCATCGTTCTCTGCATAACATTGAAGCATTTCTCTTTGCAGATCCTCGTCCACCTCTCGGTAGTAGTATCCTGGGCTAAAGTCGATACGAAGGGGAACCCAATTATCTACGATAATGTCGGTAGCCTGTTTGAATACCCAGAGATCTTTTTTGACTGTTTCCTTTACTTTGAAGACTGGTTCGTCATGACGTACCATGTACACACTGACATCGTCCTCGGTGTATCCCAGATCATAGAACATCTCTAAAATCTTATTTACTGTTAGTATTACAATTTCAGAGGTGCCGGTCTGTATTGGGGTATTTAGAGCCTTAAAGAGAGGATTGCCACTATAAGAATCAATGTTGATAATTTCCTCATGACCGAAATAACTGCGGACAGCGAAAGGCATACCTAAGTCAATTCTTTCTTTGATCCTTTTCTCATACTCTGCGTATTTAGGACAGTTTTCTAAGAAACGTGAAAGTCTCTTAATAAACTCCTGCTTAGGCTTTTCGATTGAGTCTCTTGTTCCATACATGGTAGCAAGTGTCAAAGTCTTGTACATATTTCTCATTTCTTTGAACTGGGCTAAATCGAAGACCTCTCCCTCCGACTGAGAGATTAGCTGGGCTAAACCCTCATACTTATCATCTATCTCGCTCATAAACTTTGTGTTGTTTTCATCCCTTAGTAATAGATTGAAAGCAATACGGAAGTCCGACTGTGCGAAGTCTCCCCATACCAAAAAATAACCATCTTCTGTTGTGAAGGTATTTGTGTATGTCTTCGGGAAAGCTACGATATCTCTATTCTTGTAATTGAAACGTAAATTCTGTTGTACATTTACATCGTAATAGATGGCATGTGTTTTAACTCCGAAATGATTAACACCTTTCTGTTCAATACACTCGGCTAAAACCTTTCTGATGGTATTGCAGTATGATTCGCAATTTCTGTAGCGTTTGTAGTTCTCTAAGAACTCCTCTGCGTAACCATTAGAAAGTAATTTATCTATTACTTTTTTCATATCAATGGAAATACCCTGTACTCCTCTTTTTCTAAAGTAATGCTCTGGGCACCGTTCACAGAACGTCAAATATTTGTGAAGTGGTTCCTTGTCTAAAGTGCTGTAGAAGCCATTGCTGTGATGTGCCATTACATCTATAGCAAGGTTTTTGTATGTCAGCTTTTTAGCATTCTCGTAGTAATAGATATCTTCCATCTTTTCTCTATTGTACAAAATGTAACCGTTTTGATGTAAATGTGCATCGTACTCATCTACATCAACAAAACTGTCTTTTGTAAATTTAAGCATGGATTCCCTCCTTTTCTTTGTTTAGTAAAAGCACCAAAGAGCAGTTAAACTCTAAGGTGCTGGTTCTTTGTGCCTGTGTAGGATTGTTCTGGGTTGTAGTGCCTGTGCAGGATTGTTCTGGGCTAAATATCTTAATTCGTAGCTGTCGCTACTGCCATAACGCTCCTAAGGTCGCTTGATCTAAAGATAAAGAATTCTGCTTTGCAGAGTATATTTAACCTACTGGTGGCAATTCTCCGTCTAAGAACATCTTCTTAAACTTACAGCATTTGTTCTCGGCTAAAGTAGGCTCAAACAGCACTGCTAGACCACCGCCAACCTGATCAGGATAGTCCTCCGCTGCTTTGATTCTACTAATGCTCTGTGTACTTAATTCTTCACAAATGAACCAACGCATACCAGCAAGAAGATCTGACATGTCCTGCATGGTTGTTGTGAAAACTAGGAAACGTAAATTAACTGCAGTACAGTCCATTAATAGTTTTTTAAGAGCATTGATGTGCTTTGATTTCATGTCTCGACCAAGTCCCTGAATCTTGTTAAGACCTAACAGCCAAACGTAGATTCTTGGGAGCTTATCGTAGACTGCGTACTCGTGGGCTAAATTGTAAGACTTGTACAAATTAAACATTGTCTTCAACAGCCTAGTACACTGTTCGTCTGTCACTCTGCTTGCACCTGGAAAGAACTCCTGCTTGAATGTAGGATCTGTGTAGATTATTTGTCTAATGTAGAAACATCTTGACTTATTCATTTCAGTGTCAAATGCTGGTGGTAAGTTTAGAGTATTGAAAAGTTCTTCACTGGCTAAATCACACTTCCTGTTAGCAAGAACCTTTTTGTCTACCTCTACAGCAAGTCGTCGTCTGTTTACCATACTTTGTGCAAGTGCAAAGCCTTTGTTGTTCTCGTAGGATTTACTATCGAAGAACAATGCTGTTCCATTACCACTCTTTGTAGCAATCTCTGTAGCGTGACACTCCTCTTCGTACATTACATCTCCACAGATTACAATATTCATGACATTGCCTTTACCGGCCTTTTTTGAATACTCACCCTGTAATTTAATATTAGTTTCTAGCATCTTGAACATTCTTTTAAGATTTTTATTGGTTCCTGTGTATGCACAGATATTTTCGATATCCTTACCATCCAGAGGTAGCTTAATAATCTGTTCCTCGTCGTTCATCACAAAGGAAGGTTCCCCCAGAAGAAATCTGTTAGGGTCTGGGCTAAAGCTCCGAAGATATCCCTCATAATCCTTCTGATAAACATGTTGCTGTTCATCATAGAACGAAAGTGTTCTCTTGTACCCAAGTGCATCCCCATTCTTTATGATACTTGTACCTATCTCTGCAAGTTCATCGTCTGGAGCAAATGGAACTCTGTACCTGACATTTCTATCCTTATTGTCTTTTTCATTAGCATTGGTATTGATTATCAATGCACCTTTAGTACCGTAGATAGCAGCAGCACCGTCATTACCAAGAATGGCTGTACTGACTGCAGGTGAACATCCCATTGCTGCTCTTACTTTAATATTACCAAGCATACCTTTCGGAATATCGCTACCCAATTCCTGCGAAGCTAAAAGTAAATGATAACCTGTGTTTCGTCCAAGTCTACCAAAGCCATCCAAAATTTTAATGATCTCATTGGTTCGTTTTGCTGCCATCTTGAACATTGTTTGGAATTCGTCGATTACGATTAAGTTCTGTGGCAGTGCCAAGTAGTAAATGATCTTTCCGTCTGCATTTCTCTTAAGGAATTTCTTTCGGAAGCTTTTGATGTTCTTTACTCCGGCAACGGTAAAGACTGAGTTCATTACGTTCATTTCATTGTGAAGATTAGCAAGGACAGAAATTAAGTAATCCGCATCTCCTGTGGCTGCAATTGACCTAATGTGAGGCATTGGGAATTTTGTGGCATACGTCTTAAACTCTACGATCTTAGCATCACACATGGTTAAATTCAGCTCCCACGGAGCATACTCAGAGCACGCCGTAAGAATGATAGAGTTTAATGTTACAGACTTACCTTGTCCAGTTGCTCCGGCTAAAATCATGTGAATGTCAGCATCGTCAAGTTTTTGCTTGGCTAAATACCTGTTGTCACCATTGACATAGCCACAGCCATGGAGATTAAAACCATCTATTGTATCACCAAACCAATTCTGTGTGTAAATTCCTTGTACTGGTTTGTCAACAGTAATGGTGTAAGACGGTTCGAAATCTCCTTCTAACATAGCGTTCAAAGATTTTGGAATTCCTACTTGGTATGGATACGCAAACTCAGTTTTCTGGGCTAATGTTGGAAAGATCTCCTCGAAGAAAGCTCTTTGCATCAATGCACCAGTCTTACTGTTCTTAAGTGAATCCATGTAAAGCTTGTGCTGTCGATTAGCTCCAATGCTGTCGATTATTAACATTTTGATTACCTCCTAGCTAAAGTACTGATGTGAAAAGAATTCTTGTTTGATGTGTTTGAAACTATTAACATCATCGCCTATAGTAGGGATGTAGGGTGTTATGAATACATCTTCCACATTCGCAGGAGTTTTGGTTCCGTTTCTAAAAATAGTTCTAGTTTTGTCTCCGAAAATGTTCTGGGCTAAATCGCTTCCGATGAACTCATCACTAATTCTAGGTGAAGTGCCTTTTAGACCAATTAAACTACACGTGTCTTTTACAAAATTAGAATCACAGTATTGTATGTCATCTGTCATTAAAATAAAATGATAACCGTACTTACTACCTTCTGTCATTAGCTTGGCTAAAGTGCTAAGGATTTCAGACTTAGCACTTGTGATTTCATCCTCACTCATGCTGTCCAAAACTTCATGTGCCTTCCCATTAAGTTTAGCCAAATCATCACCATCTTTGCCTCTTGTTCTTGCATAGCGCTCTAATCTGAATAGATTTTCAACGTGGTCAAGTACAATGACCTTTGCCGGCATATCTTCACTCTTTCGGTACTCTTTAAAGTCCTGTACCCCTTTTTGTGTAAATTTGTCCTGTCTTAACTTCATTTCAATTTGAATGGCTTTTAAGGAATCTATGAATGCGTTTGGGTCGTCTACCCTAGCTTCTGATTCACAATGTGGAAAATCCATCAATGAAGGTAAAAAACTCCATTCATTACAGTGAAGTTCTTTGTACTTTAATTCTTGTGGAGAGTATTCATGGAACAATCCTAGTAGTACTGAAAGCACTGTTTCTGCAGAACCACTTCCAGAAGAACCGCCAATGAATAAATTATCATTAAGGGTTATCTGGGCTAAAGCACCTGACTCATTGACTCCAAGAACATCTAGAGTTATTTCGTTTGATGTTGTTTTAAACCAACATTTATGGTTGTTGATGATAGTGTAATCTACATTGCCTATCTGTGGTTCTATCGAGTTTTTGTAGAATTCGTTAAAAAATGTTATCAAAAGATTACCTCCTAATTAAATGTGATTTGCTATTAGGAGGTCGTTGTGATTATCTTAAGTAATGCTTCGAGAGTGTTTTGGGGAATGTTTAGGTAGTGCTACTTGGCTAAAGCCTTAATGAAATCCCTACAGCTCTTTAAGCACTGCCTGCACAAATCCCATGTAAGATTCTTTGCTATTAAAATAAACACAATTAGCGTGGTTATCTAAGCTATCAGTGTATGTACACTGCATGAAGAATTCTGTTGCAATGGTTTTGATTGCCATGGCTTTATTAATTTTTCTAAACAGATTTGGGTAAAGTGTATTGAACTCTTCCTCACTGAGAACGAAGTAATTAATGTCTCCATTCTTTTTAATTGTTTTTATGATAGCTGATACTATCTTGTTTTCCTTGTCTAAAAGAATCCTTGGATACATCTTAGCAAAGCCTTTACCGCAGAATGTTCTTATCATGGTGGATTCCTGTGTTGAATCCTGTGTGGAAGTCTGCGACTGTACTGGATCCTGTGGGGAAGTCTGAGACTGCGTTGGAACCTGTGGCTGTACCTGAGGCTTTTCTTCTGTCTGAACAGGTTTTGTTGCATCAGGTGCCGTCTGTGGTACTGGCTCTACCTTTGGCTCATGTGTAGGCTGTGCCTGCTGTTCTTGGCTAAAGAGATCCATCTTCTTTGTGGAGGACTCCGTAGTAGTTGTTGCTGCGGATGCTGCACTTCCATAGAAAGCGATTTCTGAGCTAAAGTCCTCGTCCATAACTCTCTTGTAAACATTTGCAATAGTAGTAGCACTAACACCGCCATCTGCACTATCCTCAACCTCTTTGTTCACTTTGAAGAAGATTGGTAATACCTCTCGTAGAATACTAACATCGATAGCATTTTGTAGAGAACCTACAATCTGGTAGCTTTGTTTCTTACTAATGAGTTCTTCTTTACTGGAGAACTTAATTGCTTTGAAGTCCATTGCTAAACTGGTTGAAGCGAACTTATTGTTGAGAATTGTGAGAATAGAGGATGGTAATTCACTGTCCATCTTTGCACCAATGTCCATGTAAATTCCTGTCAGCTCTTCACTTCTGTAGAAAGGATTATAGCTTTCAAGTGCACTGCTGTTGTGGAGTTTTTCAAGAATTTCACTAATACTTTCCATTTTGGTTACCTTGGCTAAAGTGATACCTTCTGCTCCTACCTCTACTCCATCTGTATTTGTAATGAAATCGCTATCGTTCTCAATTCTCTTAATGAAATCAATGAATGAATAGTACTCGTAATTAACAATCACATCATCTTGGTTAAAGTTCTGTGACTGGGCTAAATCCTCTGGGATGTAATCTGTAGCAATTCCAACTCCGACAGGAACTACAATTCTTTTGGAGAAGTTCTGGGCTAAAGCTGGAATGTCTGCAAGCCCTTTGTCAGAGACTTCCTTATCTAAAGTGATCAGCTCTGCAACGTATCTATCACATCCGTTGTGCTTAGAGATTACGCAAGTACTAAGATCAACAGCTTTACTGCGCACCTCATTATTACCAAGTACAAATACTTTATCGTAATTGTCAAATACTAATGCTGTTGGTTTATCAAGACCCCAACGGGACAACTGTAAGACAGCATCGACGTAAACCTTGTACCCACACTTCGTACTGACATTTTTGAGATAACTTTCAAGAAGAATGAGCGCATTAATGTAGTTACTACTGGAGCCACTTTCGAAGCTTTCATCCAGATAGTATTCATACTTTGAGAAATCTTCCCTTGCTTCTCCTGAGTCCTTATCATCGTCATCCATTACTGTTGAGCATGGCACTGACTTGTTGTGTGCCCAATGAAGAGCGTAAAGGCGTTTACACAATTCTAACAAATAGTCCTGTGAGAAAGGATCTATTACAGCGTTGTCTTTGACATTTCCATTCTGGTCTAAAATCTGAATGTTATTGCCGGCGTCTTCGTAGTATGACTTAATGTTTTCCTGTACCTGGGCTAAAAGGGATTTGTAGTATCTCTCGTTGTACTGGAAGATTAAATTACCATTATTACTACTCTGTCCTTCAATTAACTTAAGTGGTGTACTTCTTACCTGTTTGTAGTTAGGTGTGTATGCAACACTCTCTGTGTAAGGTTTACACACTTCGTTAAAAAGGTTTGGAATTAATGTTCCAACATCATCCAAATCATCGTTAGATAAAGTATAGTATGATGGGATATTAATAAAAAATTCATCATTGTATGCATTCTGTTTTAGAGTTTTGTTATCTCCAATTACAATGACCTTTTTGAAGCTATTGATGTAATCCTGTGTTTCTGAGAAACAATCAACATCAATTAAGTTATTGGCTAAAGTATCAAAGGAACTGAGAGTTGTGTAGTGTGCGTATCTGTAGAAACCAAGAATGGTGTCGATGAAGAATTCAAAGGAATCACCTAATTTGGTTGCTATTGCATTGCTTCTTAATTTCTCTTTGATGATGGAAACTAATTCTTTGAACTTGTCCATTTCCTGCTTGGCTAAAACATCATCTAGGTTAAAGCCTTCTTTAAGAATACTTACCAACTGTTTGTAAAGTCCTGTGACATTCTGCATTGCTAAATGACTTGCAACGTTATCGTCAACTGTTACGACTGGTACTGTAAACTCTGGCATTTTACCAATTTTAAAATTACAAACATTGTGTACTAAATCTCTTACATCAGTATTCTGGACTAAAGAGAACGAATGTACACTTAAAGACTGCGTACCTATTGTAAATTTACCACCTAATAAAAGGTTCTTCTGTTTTGTTCCTTCCGGAGTTTTTAAATCGTGAGTAATGTAAAAAATCATGAATCCTCCTATCCGGCAATTTAATTGCCTATTTAAATCTTTTTTATTTTTGTTAAAAAGCTTACGAGTCTTTGACAACAAGAAAGCCTGTGTTTGAGTGTGGGGAGGTGTTGTGAATCAAAGATAGCACTGGGCTAAATCTGTTCATCTCCTACAAATGAGAAAAGGGGATCACCTTCACTTTGAAAGTAATCCCCCTGTGTAACATGTAATTACAATAGTGTGTCTACTACTCTTACTACTGATTAATGCCCACTCTTAGTTTATCATGTCAACGTCCATTGCATCGACTCCGAAAGAGTTGTCAACAGCGGAAACCTCTCCAATGTCAAGCTTTTTAACTCTTTCGTTAATTTCATCAATTTTCTCAAACTCTTTAATTAACAGATCGTTACCTTCTGTGTAAGAGTTGAATGCTGTCTGGAAGTTTTTGCAGCTTTCAAAGATCTGCTCTGTTACTGCATTAACTCCAGCTTCTTCTAATTTTGAAGCAACGCCCTGGAAAAGATCAAGAATGTCAGAATTCTGAATCTTTTTGCACATTGCTATTACCTCTGCGGCACGATCAACCGTAATCTTTACTGCCATGCTATTTTACCTCCTTTCTACTCTTAAAGTGCGCCTGTAGCCTCACCGATCTTTTTGTACTTGTCGATGTAATTTCTGAATACTTCTACGATTTCATCGCATGTTTTCAGCATCTGTTCACCTGCTGTTTCGGACTCTTTACAAGAAGCGATTAATTTTGGCATTCCTGTAAATTCACCTGTTTCGACGATTTCATCCTTTACCATTCTGAAGGCAGGAATGAGATCCTCTTCAAGACGTGTTGTAAGCTCTTCCATACCTGGAATTACTTCAAGATTAAATTCCTGAGCCATGACGGTTCCTCCTTTCATCATTTAGTAAATTTGTATAGCTTTCCCAAATTTGAAAGAGGGTGATGATTTTCAAATCAGTAAATTGCATGACTTTGAAATTACAAGTACAAATTGAGTAGTTAAGTAAAATTTTGGGCAGTATTTATCACTGTTGATGTGTGAATTTATTCTGGAGATTATCTGGGCTAAAGAACTGAATTCATCTCTGTCATGGATTTCGAACTTGTTCCAGCTAAAGCAGAACTAATCCTCCTTACCTATGATTCTCTCCAGAACAAACTCTCTGGCTTTGTGTTTTAGAACTGTATTTGAACCTTCGTATTGATGGGAAGCATCTATTTCGAAAGAACTAATTAAATCAAAGTAATTGATTAACTCAGATGCGTTATTACCACCTTTGCTAAAGTTGTCAATGTTAAGGAAAACAAAAGTGTAAATACCAAGGTCACTTCCATTAAGGATTATTTGACGAAATTTGGTTTCAAGTATGGTATTGATATCAATGTCTTGTACAAAGAAGAATGTGTAAGACTCTGGTAGAGAATTTTGAGATAACATGAACTGATTGTATTCAACGATGTTGTGGAATTCTCTTTTAATGTTAGTTGTTCTTGTAATTGAAATTTCAGACAACTCATTGACGTACTCTTTTAATTCTTCTTTGTTGATTAGTATTTTCATGACATTGTCGTATTTCTCATCTTCAAGTTCTCTGAAGCACAGGTAGTCTTTTCCCATGAATTTGTCATCAAAGACAGTCATGTTAATGCATGATGGTTTTAGACGGGCACGTACCTGCACTACAAACAACCGAATGAAATTAACAACGTCATCTAAATTGTTGTAAAGGAATAGATTACTTCCGAAATTAAATTCGAAGAATTTTGGTTTCTTTGTGGCTGTGTCAATGTCTAGTAAAAAATTACTATCCATGATGTATGAATCCCCAACCTTGTCGCAGTTGAGGTATTTATTTTTCAAACTGTCAGCTACTTGGTTAAACTGGACCTTAGTCTTCTCGATTTCTTTAAGCAGGGAATCGTATTTTTGTTTTTCTTCTAGCTTCACTCTTTCTAATTCCAGTTTTCTGTTTCTGTTGACAATTAAGAGGTCGTCTTTGTCCTCTTTGAGTTTATTGTCATCAAATCGGAATCTCTCCTTAGCTGACATCAACAGAGACTCCAATTTGTTTTTTGTGTCTTTTAGCTCATTTTCTAACTCGTTTTTAGTGTCTTGATAACTTTGCTCCAAGTCGGACTTTTCTTGGTTCAACTGGGCTAATGCCTTGTCCTTGTACATCTGCTCGATGGTTGAGAGATTATCCTCAATCACCTTGCGTAGTAAACTTGTTGTGTAGATTTTGTTGCTAAGTTTTACGTTGTAGATAGCAAACGTGGCTAAAGCTACAACATAGAACGGAAAGACAAATTTGAAAGCTATGTAGAAAACAAAACAGAGAACAATCAGTACGATTAACGTTAACTGTTTGTTCCCTGTTTCTAAGGCATTTCCGACTGTATTTAATTTTTTAACAACATTTTCAACTGTAGCAAATTTACCACTTTTGTTTTGAACGTTCTCAAAGTAAGCAGTCAACTTTTCAAAATATTCACAGATTTCTTCTAAGTCTTCTTCTTGAATTTTGAAGGTAACTGAATTTAATTGTTCGTTTAATTCCTTTTGGAATCTTTCCCCTATTAATTCAACAAGTCTTTCGTTTAGCATGGCTAAAGTTTTTTGTACATCCTCTATCATCTCTGCTTCGCTATAGTAGTAATCTGTGAGATCTTCTCCGGAGAGCTTTGACATCTCTTCTTCATACCGTTCTTCTAATTCGAGAAGTTCTTCTTCCAACTCCCCTACTTTGTTAGCAATAGGTTCGCTAAGATTATTAACGTACTCCTGTAACTCTTTGTTGGACTCTTCACTTAGTGTACGTTCAAACCTTTGTTGGATTTGCATTTCTTCTTGTTCTAAGCTTTTGCCTTGCTTTTCGTAATTATCGAGATTATTTCGGCACTGGGCTAAAGCTCTTTGCAAATCAGTAAATTTTTGTTTGAGTGTATCGTAATTCAACTCATGTGGTTCTTTTGTAATGACTTCTACATCCAGTGTTTACACCTCCTCTCGTATTGTGATGTTCTGGGTGCCGGTGGTGAACTCTTGGATCTCTTTAGAACCTTGGGGATACTTTAGACCCTTGGGTGGATCTCTGGGCTAAAGCTAAAGTGACTGAGCTAAAGCTAATCACCGGAACATGCAGTTGATCTCTGTTTTGTAGTCCAACAACAAACACCAGTAGATGAATGAATCGTACAGTGAATTGTGGAATTTACTCACACTGGTTTGCTTGGCTAAAGTGTCAGAGAATCCTTCTGGCATCCCGACATTGTCAAAGATCACTTCGTAAACCTTGTTGATCTCAGCTGTGCTTTTGAATTTAATTCTCGTTGCTGCATCGCTAAGTTTCATTCGTACACCGTGGTTAAACATGGAAGACAATGGTTTCATTAAATCGAAATTGTGATGACCTTCACAATTGGTTAAAGAGTTCACTTTACTTCCGAAATCCATTGCATTGTACCCATTGTTTTTAAGAGTTTGGTTAACCATTCGATTATCAAAGCTAATGTTGTACCCAACGAATGTAATGTCTTCTTCATTAAATAGGAAATCGTATTGGAAGATTTGTTCTTCGAACGTTTTACCTCCTGAGAGTTCCCATAGAAGTTTCTTGTCTAAACCATGTACCTTTTGAGCTTCTGGATTTGTTTCTACTTGTGTGTAACAGTAGAAGTTAATGATTTGTTCTTTTCTTAAGTCTTCATTGAGTAGAAACCCGGAGAGCTGTATCACCTCGTCTCTTCTTGTGAGTCCTGTTGTTTCTACATCGTACAAAAAATATTTCATTGTTTTTTCCTCTTGTACTATTGTGTTGTTATTTCTTTGCTTCTTTACACTATCTTATTTAGAATTGTTGCTAAGTTATATAGTCTTAACTCTGTTGATACTATTGAGCTAGTGTGGAATGACTTAGCTGAAGATCAAATTACTTAGCTAAACATTTGATTGCCCTGCTTGTATGGGCGATTCTTAGCATCACACTGAGCGTCGATAAAGTATGATTCGTCTTTAGTTAATTTGAAAAGTAAAATACCGTATTTATTAAAAACAGGTAACTGGTCTGGCAGATTAATTCCGTATGTGTTTGCGATTTCCTGGTATGTGCTTCCTATTCCTTTAGCAAAATCTAACATTTTCAAATATTTAGCATTGTCATTAAAAGACAAGAAAGGTAAGTTCTGTGATACCTTAAACAACTTATTTAAATTTACTGTGTAAGGGAAGCATGCGATCTCAAGAGCTTTTCTCTGAATCATGTCCTTCTCTTCGTTAGTGTAGTTGTTAGGTGTAATACAGTATTTTCCCTGGATTAAAAGCTTAGAGTCTTTACGGCATCGGATCTTGGCTAAAGACCTCACTACCTCTTTGTCTTCCATCAATGCGTCTATGGTTTTACGGATGTTAGTGCTTTTAGAACAAAGTACTTCTAAACTGTAGAACAAAGGTAATGGTCTTTTATTAACTATGCAGTAAAGATTAGTGTCATTCTTGTAATAGAAAGCTAAGAGATTAATAATATCGGCATATCTATCTTCTAACTTTTCTTGTTTGATTTTAAAGCTAAGAATTGGAATTCCTGCGTCTTTGAAGATTGAATTGAAAGAACCTTCCTCCGGAATTCCTAATTTCTGGGCTAAAGCTTTACTCTGACGTGTAATGAACAAAGCTCTTGCTTCTGTCAACTCTTGGATAGAAAGCTTGGATAAAGGTCCTTCATTTACCTTTTGGTAACCAAGCTGTGTGTGTAGGAAATCATCGTAAGATAGTCCAGTGCCTTTACGCATTTCTTCAATTCTGTCATGAAGTATTGTGTCTTGGATACCATCGAATGTACCATGTACTTCGTAGTAATTTCTAATCATCATTGTGATACAAAACATTTAATCACCTCGTTGTTTTTTGTGTTGGGTTGTGGGGTTATGTGGTTACTATTTGAATTGTGTTGGACTGCGTTAAATGTGTGAGGTTGTATGGGATTGCATGAAGGTGTGAGACTATTCTTCCTCGTCTTCTTCATCTTCTTCTTTCCAATCTCCAACATCTAAGTATGCTTTACCATCGTATACATTTTTACGGTAGTCTTTGTAATCCATCTCTTGCTGTTTCTTAAGATACTCTTCTGCTGCCTGATTTAATGAGGTCGCTAAATCTGCTGAGTCTATTTGATCTACATAAATGTCTAGCAGGAACTTAACTATTAATCTCTCATAATCTAACAGAGTGTAGATCTTGGCTAAAGCAGAGGTTCCATTCTGTTTGGTAGAGTCCTGAGCTAAAGCTCTTGATTCGGTACTAATACCAAGAAGTGAGTTAGCCAGCATTTCGTATGTAAGTCTTTGTCGAAGTTGTTCCCTATTTAACATGGAATAAAAAGATATTCCCCAGTTTTCATAATTAATAAATAAAGAAGTTTTAAGGTATGTGAAGAAGTCTTTTACAACATCTTCTTTTAATCTTCCATCTGCTCTTCTCCTTCTGTTTTCTGGTTGGTCATCATTATTGTACTTTGACTTTCCTAAAGCTAGTAAGGATGCTACTGAGAGTTCTGGTGCTCTGTCAGCCTTGTCTACCAAATGTAATTCTTTTTCCAGTTTGCTGGAGTTTTCTCCTGTGTTCTCGTCCTTTAGTCCAACTGTGATGCTGTCCATACAGAGTAGATTTTCCTGGTCTAATGCTGGAATATCCTCATACTTATAATTGATAGTTCTGCCAATGAACTCCCTACATATTTCTTTGATTTCGTCCTCGACTTCTTCAAAGATACAACGATTATTAAGTAAGTATTCATACAATGTAAACGCATCGCAGTAATTAGCAGTCTCTAGTACTGAGATGGTTCCAATTACAAAAACTCCTACTGTATTGATGGTGTTATCGGAGCACTTTCCAAATAAAGCAGAGAACTTTAAAAGTAATTTGCTAAAGCTGACATAATTTAAAACTGTGAGGGGCTTAGCTAAAGCTTTGGCTATTTTCTTGGCTAAAGCTATCTCTATTTGATCTCTCAGAGATCCTCCTAATACATCGTCGTAATAGTATTCAAGGAACTTTTTCTCTTTTTCGATCTCTTTTTTACTGTTTTCTATTATTGAGTCTGGAAAACTAAATTCTTTTTTAAGGAAATCTACTATTGTAGCGAAATCCTCTTCTGCGCTGTCATTGTTGTATGAATTTAAAAGATTAAGTGCAACAAGTGTGCAGAAGTCTTCTAGGCTCTGTTTATTATTTTGTTTATCATTCTTCAATTTTGAGAATTTGTAGACCTGTGCGGTCACTAATTCGAAGTTTTTACAAAAAATGTAAAACGGATTGTTATTGTATTTAATTTGAATACCACTTGTTGTTTCACTTATTTCTTTGTAAAACGTCGGGTATGCATGACTATCCAGAGTTACAAGTTTTCTTTTCATTTCCTATCATCTCCTTTTATTTAATTTACTAAATGTTTGTTTATTGTTTGTTTTACTAAGTGTTTGATGTAAATCATAAGTTCCTCATCTCTATACCCTCCGGGATCTAAAGATATGTGATTTCGGACTTGTTCCAATTAAAGCCTAGTGCATTATGTGACTGGGCTAAATTGAAGCCTGTAGAGAGTACTGGGCTAAAGTACACTCCTAATCTCTACAGTAGTCTCATTTCCTGTAAGTATGCGTAAACAGTATCGACCGTTATCTTTGGTGGGTCAATTACATTTGGTCCGTAATTGAAAAGATTCTTTAGATTTCGTTCACAACAGTAATACAGAGAATCCTTCTCTATGTATTGTCTTAGAATATCAAACTTGCGCTGAGAAACAGGATCGTCTTTATTTTCATTACACTTCTGTAATTCAAAGATGTAATTAATTCTACTATAGCATCGTGGTAATTTATTACCAAGTGAACTATCTACTACATCTGGTTTAACAAATATTTTATTGTTAACAGAAGGGAACGTGTCTAAAGATGGATTGAGAAGTCCAACTAATAATTCATAGAAGAAGCTTGGAGTAAATCGCATAAAATGTGTCATTCCACATGCTCTGCAGATCTCTTCATGAGTTAACATGTAAGCATGGAGACCATCTGGTTTACCTGAGACTCTGTTCTTTTCTACTGCTAATTTGTACAATTGAAGATGTTTGATTGATGTGTCTGGATTATCGAAAATAGGATTGTACAAATGTGGATAATAAATAAAGACAGGAATAAAACTGTACAGTATTTTGTAGAAGCTATTCTGTCCATAGTAAAATCTTGAAATGAACTTATTTGATAATCTACAGAAGACTACTGAGCTAAAGTTCTTGTAAGCCCTTTCTCTGAAAGAACGTATTAAAGTTTTTAGCTTCTCGTCGTTTTCTAATTCAAATGGTTTATTGTTAGTAGTATCAACTAGGCTGACTGATATCTTGTCTAAAGTGGAAAAGTTCTCTAAGCAAGCCAGTTCTCTGGTTAAACTGTAAATACCTGTTTCTACTATCAACAATGACATATCCTGATCGATTGTGATCTTACAGTCATTCCAACCGAATGGTATACCAAGGTTAATGCCGTACAATTCTTTTGACATGATTTCCTCGGCTAAAGTGTAACCAACCACACTAACTCTATCTTCTCTAGGCTTCTCAACACGTTTGACAAAGTACACTAATTCGTTCTTACCTAATTCATTGTTTCTTACATATTTAACGTAAACCATTTTAGAATGGTAAAGTAAGTATTTTCCATTGAGTATGATGGATAAACTATCAACACCTGTTTCTTCAAGTAATTTAAGAATTTTCTCATTGAATACATGTCTACAATAATTAATTTCTTCACTAAAAGAAGTTGTCATTATTTTTCACCTCTCTTTTATTTTAGACCTGTTTGGTCCATTTAATTTATTGGGTCTCTTACTGGTTGTGTGGGATTGCATTGACCTCACTTGGCTAAGGCACTACAGTCCATACAGAACATTAACTAAGGTGTAACCTCCTTCGTCACTACCTTCGAGTATTGTCGGTGCTAAAGGATCATCGTTAGGATTCTTAAAGGACATCTTTGACTTATAACCATTCACTCTTATTTCGTACAAGTACAATGTCATTAAAAGATCTTTCTGCTCTACCAAATACTTCTGTTTGTATGTTAATGATAACAGTTCTGTTGGTTCGATAGATTGCTTATACAAATTGAGAAAAAGGTAAATAATATCCAACTCGTCCTTTGTATAAAAGCTGTCTTCCATGAACTTATATACGTTCTCAATGGTACCCTTTTCTTTAATGCAAGTTAAAAGTGCATCGTAAAGATTTATGATTTCAGACTTTTTAAAGTACTTCTTTGAAGACTTAAAGTAAACACCGTAAGTACTTTTGTAGCTAGAAGAACCACCTGCCCATTCTGGTTGTGTGGTTTCCTTGGCTAAAACTGAATGCTGCATTGAAATGAAAAACTTCAATGCTGCTTGTGCATTGGATAACTTAACATGCATAGAGACTGCCTTATTGATGAAAGAACTTATGATATTTATTTTAGTGTAGAGCTGCATCATTTCTGCGTAGTAAATATCATATACTTGAGAATTGATTGTTTTAGTACCCACCTTTTTCACTCCAAGGAATCTCTGCTCGATCTTGTCTAAAGTGGATGTACCCTGGCTAAAGTAATCCATTTCTCCCAAAGTACTATTACTTTCACCGCTTTCGTCTTCTGTCTTTGGAATACCAAAATAGAAGGAATGGAATTTAATGTCACCGTTCTCTAATGTAACTAGCATTTTATTGTAAATTTTATTTTCAGTTGTAAACCTACAATATGCAGACATGGTGCTGTTACTTAGCTTAATATCAGTGAACTTGGCTAAACCGGCACCTACAAGATTATCTTCATTACCTGTTACATCCATTAGTTTTTCATCTATCATGACGTAGTCCTTGTCTGAGCCTTCTCTTATCAAAGCATAGAACGAACCTTCGTCTTGCTTTATCTCTGTTAGTTTACCTATCTCTGATTCAATTCCAGGGATTGCGGGCACGATCTTAACGGTTGTACATTTTAGCAAACCATCTACTATTTTGAAGTCTTTAATTAGGTTGTCCATGTTTGCTATTTCAATTAATTGTTCTGAGTTAACAAGACTGATAGCACAACGTTTGAACAATCTATCAGCTAATGCTAACTCAAAAGCAACAACATCTCCTGTACGATAGATGTTATTTAAATAGCAATAACTAAAATCATTTAGGTTCATAAAATACCTCCATTTTGTAAATTTATAACTTTTTAGCTTTGCTATAGAGGTAATCCACCTTCATAAAATTAATGCAGTATGAAATGAAATAAAACCCCTACAAAAGTAAAAGCTATTGTTAGCTTTGATACTAGCAATAGCTGAAGTGCAGAACTACAAGTATAGTCTTTGCTAAAGCAAGTCTATGTTGTACCTTGTAGATCTGTGCTGGACCTTGTTCAAGCTTGTGCAAGAAGTCTCAGTGAAGAAGAGCTTGGCTAAAGCTTAATGAGAGCTTAGCTAGAACTTCACATAACCACCTGAACGATTTGTTCTATGGAAAATTACCTGATTAGCCTTTTCTGTATTTCTTATCATGTAGTACTTGATTAAATTGGATAACTTAAGATTATTGCACTCACCAGTTTTATGTGTGTAATTTAATCTACCTCCGGCCGGATTAATAAAATTAAGATTTCCATTATTCTGGAAACCGACTAGTAGAATACAGTGGTTGTTGTCAGTAAATTGAATACCATCTCTTTTTGTACTATTCACATAGACTGCTACGCAGCGTCCCTGTGCTAAAGCTGCTGTAATGTCATTGACTGCATCTTTGTCATCCGACCACGTAGCAACGTAATCACAACTTAATCCCATGTTACGCATGATTGCACTAATACCAAAACAAGTTATCGGCATATCATTATTGAAGGCATCGTAGTCGCTATTTGTACCATTCTTGATACCATGGGATTTGATAGCCGCTTTGACTGAATAGTCCTTGTCTACCCCTGCACTATGAATTTGATCAGCTGTGTAGCTGTATCCTGCGGATGAAAGCATCGTGGCTAAAACGCTGGCACTGCAACCATGCGAATGGCACCAACTAGAAGTACCTTTTGATTGTGCATACATAATGTATTTACGCCCTGCAACAGAATAAATACCATTTGAATGTTTACCATCGATTTTTTTATATTTACCTTTTTTAACGGTCTTCTCTGCTTTGGATACATTTTTTAAAGTCACATTACTAGTTAAAGATGAATTTAACTTGGAAGAACTTGCTTCTGTAACATTCCCCTTTACTGTTGGTTTTGGGTACTTAGTGGCAATGTAAATAAAAGCATCGTAAAAACTTTTTGCATACTTTTTCTTATTCTTTTTTAATGCCTTGGCTTCTGTAGGATTACTTAGGAATCCTATCTCGGCTAAAGCAGCTGCAGCTTTGTTGTTCTTAAGTACAAGTAAGTTAGGTCTATCTGTCAAACCTCTATCTGTAAAACCTGTAGCACGTTGCATGTACTTTTGTATAATTTTTGCATACTCAATGTTACCCATTCCCTGACTAGTCTTACCTTTTCCAGATTTATTAACTTCGGTTTCTGTACCATGTGCGGATGGACTTTCCCAGAAATTAAGATGTATACTAAGAAAGCAATCAGAGTTAAACTTATTTGAGATTTGAGGTCTTTTTGAATTTGCAACACCTGCTGGTGAACTACGCGTTAAATGTACTTCAAAGCGTGAATCGTTTTTCATCATGTTGTACAGTAATTTCCCTATCTCTAAAGTGTACTCCTCTTCCTTTATTCCATTGCCTGCTGAACCAGTACTCACTTTACTATGTCCTGGATCAATAGTGATAATGTATTTTCCGCCATTAGAATTAACACTATCGTTGTTAACAGTTTCTTTAATACTTTCTGAAGTTCCACCGGCATTAACAACTGTTGCATTTTCAAGTTTAGGACCTGTTTTATCGTAGCTTTGATAAGAGTCTTTCTTCTCTTTTTCTTTTTCTTTTACGTCATAATCTCCGATAATGAAACCTAAAGAATTGGAACCTGATTCTTCCTTTGCTAAAACAGTTACTGGACTAGGAAGCACGCACTGGGCTAAAACACTTACATACTGGGCTAAATAGGTAATTGAGCTAAAGCACATACCTTCATCTCTAATCGTGATTTTGGGTATGTTTAATTCAAAGCAGAGAAGGGCACACATTACACAGCAAATTAATCGTTTCATTTCACTTCCCCCTAATCAACAAATCTTAGGATTGAACCGATCTTGTGGCTTTCTCCGTATGTAAATTTAAAAGGTCCACAACCGTATGGGAAATGTGGAGCTGCGCTTTTTCGAGCTGATCCTCCAGATTCGTAGTTAAGAATTCTTCCTTTTTTATCTAATCCTGCGTACACAAAGGTGTGCTGGCTACCATTGCTTAATTTAAGACCTACGATATCACCATACTTAAGAAGTCCTTGTTTGCTTGCCTGTTTAACTGAAAGTCCATTTGCCTTACTAATTCGTTTTGTTACTCTTGATAATTTTGTTGTGACATTCTGGAAACCTTGTCCATGTCTGTAGTACACATTACATCTGCTTATTAATCCCATATCTTCTAAAGCATAGTTAATGCAGGTAGCGCAGTTAGCCCCTACTCTATTACCTTTCTTAAGACTCTTTAGGAAAGCACTATATGTTTGTGGTACATACCCATTTGAGTATCCTATCTTACTACCGTACTTATTAAAAGTAGGGCTGTAGCTATTAAGTAATGAGATCATTTGATGTACGTACTCTGAACTTGTTTTGTTAGAGATTTCATCGGTTGATGGGTCAACCACTGTTGTGTCTTGTACAGTCTTTGTTCCACTTGTGTTGCTGAAGTAGCTTCCGCCATTAACAGACTTGGCTAAAGTACCTGACCACTCACTATGAAAACTTTTAGTACCAGGATTGACATGCTTCTTGCTGGCATTACCGCCTTCGTCAACTGGATACCAAGTATTTCTATCAACAAAGAAATCTACAATGTCTTTTCCACCAGATGTTCCCCACTTATTGGAACCGCCTTTAAGATTTCCAATGATACATGGAATTACAGTTCCATTCTCTTTATAAAAATCTACGTAATCACCAACAGCACCGAACACCTTTGTACAAATTACAACGTAACGACCACGTACTCTTGCAAAGCCTTCGTTATCAAACTGTAAGCCTGTTTTTCTCACTAGGCTAAAGGCATCTGCATTGGATGAATTAACGGACTGCCAAGAGGTGTAGCTGTGTTTCTTGCCTAAACCTTTTGGAATTGTAGTTTCTGAACCACCAACGATTTTACTGTAATCTCCTTGGCTATTTGTGCCTAAGGTAGTGTTCGTGGCTAAACTGTTAGAGAGCCCAGAGATATCACCGAAGTCTTCTCCTTTTGGTCCAGATTTGTCATAGCTTGTTAAAGATGTTTTGCTGTTTTGCTCGACCTTTTTGGTATCAAAGTTCTGTTGCATTAATCCGAAACTATTACTACTAGCCTCAGTCTTGTTTTGGCTATCTGCGTATGCTATTCGAATTGTACACAGAATTGTAACTACTAAGGTTAGTATTAATGCAATCAGAACTGTCTTAAATTTTTTCATTTCTCACCACCTTATCTGTGTTGTCGTTATTGACTGACTATATTAATCATACCTGTCATTAAGAATACTGCTTTGTAGAGGGTGTTGACCCTTTTTGACCACTATTGACCATTTTGGAGGGTGCTGGGCTAAAGTGAACCCACCTGAACCTAGTCAATAACATTTCTTATGCTGGCAATCCTTCTGTAACGATAATTACTACTTATCTTAATACCACCTCTTGGATATGGGTCACTATTACTAGCGTGTACAATCTTACCATCTCCAATGTAAAGAGCTACGTGTCCGTAATAACAGACAATATCTCCTGGTTGTGGCTTACCTACTGATTTACCATTCTTTCTTTGGTCTGTAGAACTTCTGTTTAGTTTAATACCGAAATGCTCCATTATTCTCATTGTAAACCCAGAACAATCAGTACCATTAGTTAAACTGGTTCCTCCAAAAACGTATTTGTTACCAACCCATTGTAGTGCATAGCTTACGATTGCTTTGCGCTTTGCGGTTGTACTATTTAACTCTTTATTGCCTCTGATTGCTGCTTTGACAGCGGATTGTCCCTTTTTACTCTTGACTAAAACTTCTGTCTCGTCTCCTGTACCTGTGTTGGTGTTTGCTGCCACTGTTACACCTCCGGAGGAGGATTGCTTGGCTAAAGTGTTAGCATCTTGTCCATCCCCAGAGTTGGAGACCTTTGTTTTTATTCCGGAAGTACCTGAGGTATCATAGCTAATGTAACTAATATTCGGAATGCTTTCCTTAGCTTTGACATCAAAGCTTTCTGTTAGAATACCACCGACGGAGTTTTGTGAAGAATTGTTAAGGTCTGCACAACCAGTGCTGAGACAAATAACAAAAAGGCAGCCCCCTAAGAAGACTGCCTTTACCTTTTTAAATCTAATCATTAATTAAACTCCCATGATTCTATTGTGAATTGTTTGACTATGTGTGACTCCTTTGTAACTCCTTTGGACTCCTTTGGACCACTCTTAGTTAAATAGACTTCTAATAGATTTTACAGTTCTGTATTTGTAGCTGCTACTTACCTTAATACCACCTCTTGGGTATGCGTGATGATTGCTAGCATGTACGATCTTACCGTCGCCTATGTAGATTGCTACATGTCCACTGTAGCAGATTAAATCTCCTGTGTTTGGTTTGTCTACGCTTTTACCTACACTTCGTTGTGAGTAGGAATTTCTTGGTAGTTTCTTTCCAAAGTGATTCATTACATAACGTGTAAATGCTGAACAATCAATACCGTTGGTAATACTGGTTCCACCAAACACATACCTATTTCCTACATACTGTAATGCGTATAGAATGACTTCCTGACGTTTTTTGGAAGCTTGGCTAAACTCTTCATTATGTCGTAATGTTCTTAACATAACGGACTTGGCTAAAGTTGAATAGCTGTACTTGTAGTCAGAGTAACCACTGTCGTTGCTGTCGCCATTGTTGTAGTCTGTACCTTCACTGCTTGTACTTTCTTCTCCGTTTGGTTCATAGTATGTAATGTCTGGCGATGTGTAGTTCTCGTCGTTCTCGTCCATTGGTAAGTTTGTATGTGTTGTGGTTTCTTTTTTAGAATTATCTTTAGAGTCTGTTTTGGAGTCTGTTTTGGAATTCTCATTGTCAATGACTTTGTCTGAATCTATTCCGTAGTTAGACGCTACTTTCTCCGTGTTGTAAGAGTCTACCTCTTTTGTAACATTAGTGGTGTCTTTTACGTCATAGTTCTCTAAGTTCATCTTAGCTAAAGAGTCACTATCATCGTCTGTCATCAATGGAGAATCGTAATTAATGTCTGTATTTTCTTGTTTGTTCGTGGTGTCTGCCATTGCTATTTTTACACTAAAGATTCCTCCAAATGTAAAACTTAATGCCAATACTGCAATCGCTATACGTTTCATTATAAGCTCCTATTCTTTGTGCTAGAAGAAGTCACTTGGCTAAAGTGTTCTACTTCCTATCAGGATGTATTGCTTTAGTTAGAAGAAGTTACTTTGCTAAAGTGTTCTACTTCCTCACAGCTAAGTACACATTAGCGTAATCAAAACCTAATGTAAATGTTTCAGGATGTGTGTTGACAAAAATATCAATTTTCTTTCCTTTTACAGCACCACCGACATCCTCTACCCTGTAAAGTTTATTATTAATGATTATCCAAGTACCTGCTTTCAGAACTCTATTATCCGCAGCAACTGTATGATTTGCCCTAGCTATTGCACCTGTAGAAGTATGCCTTCCATATCTACCACTACATGCTCTACATGGGCAATACCCGGTTACACGAAATGTTCCGAGATTTTTTCCTTTCTTGTACTTACCAAGATTGTTTGCAGTTACAGCTTCATTGTTCTTTTCTTCTTCTCTTTTTTCTCTTCTAAGTTTGACATGATCTGCTATGTTAGAAAGTACACTTTCTGTTGCATCTGTAAGTGCTGACACAATAGAAATATGTGTAACATCTGTCGTATCTGTATCATAAGTCTTTACAACCTTTTTCGCTTTTTTATCTGGTTGTTTAATATCATACGAGTCAATTATGTATCCAGAACTATTTCCAGATGCTACAACATGTTCTTCTGCTTCCACACTATTTGAATCAAAACTACTTAAAGGATTACATCCAGTTAAAAAGAATAGGAGTAGAAAAATAAAACATTGTAAATATTTTTTTGAATGTTTACTAATTTTTCTAACCCCCTTCACCTTTAGTATTTCAATAACGTAACCGTATCTCCACTGTTATGATTGGACTGGGCTAAAACCGCTGTAGAACCCATCGGCATTGCCTGATTCTTGTAAATCAATTCTAGCATATTTTCAGTCTGTTTTACGGTGTTGTAAATCAAATGACTATAGATATGTTGTGGCTTGGCTAAGTCTGTCAATGCCAGAACGGTGTCAGTGATTTCATTAAGATACGATGATTCTGGATATTGAAAATGTATGGAATTGATTACTTCAAATACCTTCTGACTAGGTACAATACCAAAATGCTTTTCTAACTTAAGGTAGTTAAAGTATGCATCCATACAAATAAAGAAACAACGATGTAGGTCTTGTACATTGAGGCTCTGTAATTGATAGGAATAAAGCTGTGTGAAGGATTTCTCCAATACGGAGATAAAACCACCAATTCTTCCACCACACAAAGTTGGGAAGAATTCACTGTAGTATTCAGGATTGATTGCTTGGCTAAAAAGACTTTCGTAGACAGCTTCGAGAGCATCTACTGAGTACTCTGCCTTACCAATGTAGTTTTCGTAGCTGAAGTTCCCATTCCAAATCTCAATGTTCTTTACAACTAAAGACCATGAACCATTCCAAATCTGTGCTACAAAACTAATCTTGACAGCTTTGGATTTCATTAACATGGCTGTGAAACCTTCATCAACATAGTCCTTCACATCGAACATTCTTGCTGCAACCACATTGGCATTTTTGTCTTTAATGTAGAAGGTGTAGAAACCTTTGTCCTGTTTTGTCAATCCTGCTTTGTAATTTAAGAGATAGCAAATCTTATCATACTCTTTGCCGTCTTCCAAAGTGTTAATATCTAGATCCATGATTTGTTCACAGTCATCTAATGATTTAATATTCATGTTGTTCCCCTTCCATTAGTTCTTCGTTATCTTCTTCGTCTTCGTCTGCATCCTCTTCCACATAGGAATAATTACGTCTATCCATCATGAGGAAGAAAATGTAAAATACATCCATAAGTACCAGGGCCAAATAGCCATACCAGTTGAACGCTTCTGGATGAATGAGGAATTTATAAATTCCTTGTACAATTCTAAGCACACCTACCCAAAGGAAAGGGATATTCTGCTTAAAGTATCCCAATCCTATCAGCATTGCATAGAACATTATTATCAATGCAATTATGTTAAAGATAGAAATTGAAAATGTGTAACCACCACTACCTTTCTTCATTGGAATGAAAAGATTACCCAGGACTAAACCGGCATAAAAGATTTTCATTAACTTCGTATTGAACATAATTGCTTTTTCGTACTCGTTTATTTAAATCACCTCTTTTCATAGATTTGCTTAGTTAAATTTAGTGCTTCTTCTTCTGAGTTAAACTTGTTTAAATCAATGTTCTCTTCATCTAAGTCTTTCATGATTCTAGACTTAGCAGCTCTTCGATCTCGGTCTCTGAATTCGAAATCATCTGGATGCCTGTGGCGTCTTCGCATCTCTTCTTCCATTTCGAAATCTTCTGGGTGCCTATGACGTCTTCGCATCTCTTCTTCCATTTCAAGATCTTCTGGGTGCCTGTGACGTCTTCGCATCTCTTCTTCCATTTCAAGATCTTCTGGGTGTCTATGACGTCTTGGGTCAGACTGCCTATCCTCTTTTCCTTTCGGAGTATGATCTGGGCTAAAGCTTAGATCGAAATCCTCTCCGAGATCTCTTCCAAAGTCATTGCCGAAATCATTGTTGAAATCGTTCTCGAAGTTTGGATCAGTCTCCTGCTCCGCCTTTTCTGGGTTAAAGTCCTCATTGTCTGTCTGTTCATCACCATCGCTAATATAGAGTAAACGTCTCTCATTCTCAGTAAGATTAAGGCTTGATAGATTAATTGTACAAACACCAAGCACTATTAGCACTAATGTAAATAATAGTATCAGCATTAGGCAGCACCTCCGCCACCGCTACCACCACTACCACCTTTTCCGCCTTTACCACCTTTGTCGCTTGTGATGTTATCTTTACCGAAAAAGATTATGGCAGCTATTATTAGAATACCTAGGATTTTTGTTCCTTCGCCCACGGTGTTCACCTCCTTTCATTAAAGAGTGAAATCACGTTGAAATGAAATCACTCTGCTGGCTATTCTTCAAGCACTTATTAACCCAATGGAACCTCTTGAACCTACTTTGACCATTTGGAGAGTACTGGGAGTACTGGGCTAAAGCGAAATGAAATTTCGTAAGAACTCTGGATCGTCCAATTTAATCTCATTTCTCTCTGATGTACTTGAGTATAAGCTATACAGCCTGTAGCCAGGCATTCTACTTAAAGTAAGTAGAAATTTTAAATTTAATTTGATGTATCCGATTTCGCATACACCTTGTGGAGCTTCGCAGTACAGATAGATAGCTTTGCTATTGTTTTCCACTGTGCTAAAGCTACGAAGGAATTCCACTTCTTCATTTGTGCTTGCTCCATTTAGAAGTAAGCAAGGGTAATTAATCTCTGCGTATGCAGTTTCATCTACAACTGATTCGAGATTAACTTCATCTTCTTTGTATTGTTTTTCCTCTTCTGGAATCTCTTCTGGAATGTCTTCAACTTCGTCATCGACTTCATCAAAGAGCTTTTCTAATTCATCGTCTAATTCATCGTCATCTACACCAAAGCCATCTTCTCCTAATCCGTCATCCAAATCATCATTTGTATTGTAGTCGTTTTCTTCTGTGCTATGATTCTCTGTTTCAATTTCATTACTTCTTGTTTCGATTTCATCGCTTCCTGTACAAAATGTTTTAACATTATCGACTTCTGTGTGAAATGTCTGGGACTCTTGGAACTGTGTTTTGGTTAATGGTGACTCTTGAGAGGTCTGGGCTAAAGCAGAGCTTCCCACCTCTGCTGGAGAGTGCTGGGCTAAAGCATCAACACCAGGGCTTTGCTCAACCACACTCTCCAAAGAATCAGCTAATGAATCAGTATTTAAGTCAAGATCCAATTCATCTTCTAAATTAAATAACATGTATTATCTACACCTCCACCTGCATTTTAGTTATCTTCGTATAACTCATTATTGTCTAAAGCAGGTTTGTATTTATTTAATTTAGTTAATCTAAGTAACGTGTTCCAAATGTTACACAAAGCAAGACATCTGAAAACAGGTATGTACAGAACGATGTAATAAAACAATTCAACCACTGAACGCTTATTAACTCGACCACTGAATTCGGTGTCCATTCTCATTACGTCTTTTCTGACATGCATGAAGCCAGCACCTGTTGCGAAATTACTAACTATTAAAACTAAAGCTAGTATATTGGCTAAAGTGTCACCAAAGACCCTTTCGATTGTTACAATCACTTCTAAGCCAAGTACACTACCGAGTGCTCCACTTTTACTACCAAGTGTTATAATTAAAAACAGAATTGCTGTACCTACCCATAGGAAAGCAAGGAACTTGGCTAAAGTTGGAGGAAAGATAGTAAGTTCCTGATAGAAAGGAATGTATCTTTCATACGTAGCCTCTTGGTCATTCAACATGTAATAATATTTACAGATTGCTGGTATGATTAAGAAAGTCTGTACTCCTAAAATAATACCTACCAGAACAATAAAGTAAATCTTACGTGTTATGAAATTGAAGAAGAAAAATAGAAAAATAATACCAATCAATGCTCCGAGAATTATCATATTGTCTTTATCTTTTTTATTCACAGCTAATACCTCCTTTAAATCTTTCTTTTAAAATCCATCGTCATCGTCTTCCTGATAGAAAACACTTCCAAACTTTTCTTGCAATCCTTCTATCATTGTGACGATTTCTTTGCAGTTTTCACTTAATGTTTGTATACCACTTTTTGTGTCTATGATTTGTTCGGTATTAGTTTCTAATTTGCCACTGAGTTCGTTTTTGAATTCTGTTAGAGCTTCATTGAACTGTTTTATCTCTGTGTGGATTTCACTGTTGATTGTGAGCTTAGAGTTAATCTCTTTTTGGAACTCGGTTAAAGTGGTATTGAGTTCCTCTACCTTCTCCTGTAGATTAGCGTTGTTGTCACGTTGTTCTTCTGAGACTGTATTGCAGACTTCTAGAACATTTTTGGTGACATTGGCTAAATCTTGGGAATCCATCTTATCTGTGAGACTTTCTAGCAACTCGTGATTCTTTTGGGTCATCTCTTCGATGTTCTCGATTGAGGAATGCAACTGGGCTAGAGCATCCACGATTTCTGTCTTGCCGTCTTTAATCTCCTCTTCAAGAGAAGAATTGTACTGGGCTAAAGCATCCACGACTTCTGTCTTACCATTTCTGATTTCTTCGTCAAGAAGTGTTTTGGATTCCGTTAGAGTATTCTCCAGGAAATTAACAGTCTTTTCGATTGAGACCTTCGATTTTCTTATTGTGTCTTCCAGTGAATCTTTAGCATCTGTAATTTCTTCTGACAGTGAAGTTTTGGATTCTTCGATTGTGTTCTCTAGAGAAGTTTTATACTCTGCCATGGAAGTCTTGGTATCTGCTACCAGTTCAATTAAATTTCCGATTAAATGTGGAACTTCTAGTTTGTCTTCTTCCTCTTTTTGTGGAACTTCTTCCACTGTTGAGTCTTTTGGGGAGATTTCATTTTCTGTGGAGCGCAATTCCTCACCTCTGTCGATGATTTCGGAATTGTTTGATTCATAGATCACTTCACTCTCCTCTGTAGACGTTTGTTCTTTCTCGCCTTCTTCCGGCTTAGTGTTTTGGTTTGAGTTGCCTGGTGGGGCGTTGTTGTCCTTTTTACAGGGACAGCTCCCTTCGTCATTGTTATCTTCTTCTTTTTTGTTGGGAGTTTCAAAATTCTTCTGGCTATGCACTGGAGAGTTTTCTTTTTTAAAGTTCTCCTGCTTTTCTTTCCACTTGGCTAAATCTCTAGCTGCGATACCGTAGTTGAAAGTGAAGTCTGCGGAGTTGTTTGATTTGAGAAGAGAGTTAAGTTCATTGTGGAGTTCTTTCTTTCTCTTTGAGATCTTCTCCTTCTCTCTGTTCTTTTCTTCCTCTTCTTCTTCCAGTTCTCTAGCAAGTATCATTGAATCAATGAAATCCTCAATCTCTTTAGCCTTGTTACTTTCCTGAGCTAAAGTGATATCACCTTCACTGTCACCTTCTGAAGTCTCCTGGGCTAAAGTGGTATCATCATCTTCGCTTGATTCGATTGCTGCATCTTGTGCAACAGTAGTAGCACCCTCCTCAGTTAAATCCTCTTCCTGTGCATCTGTAAAGAAATCCTGCTGTTCCTGGGCTAAAGCATCTGTATTGCCCTTATTAAGATAAACAAAGATTTCGTTAATACTTCCAAACTTATTGATGAAGTATTCTGTGAAGGAATTCCAACCACTTCGCTTTAACAGTATTTTGTATGCTTCTACAGGAGCCTGCTCAAACAGCTGTGAGCAATGGGTAGTTTCGATCGTTCCCAATGCTACAATTTTGTCCATGATATTAAACTTATCTTCGTTTTCGAAATAAACATAAACTCCTGCTAAATCTTGGCTAAAGTCTGCACAATCTTCAACAACAGTAATCGGAATTTCTAACTGTTTGTTTGTGATCTGCAAGTATTCCAAGATTTCCTGGTATTCTAAAATTTCCAATTTAGTTACCTCCTTGTTCTAATTTTATCTGCTCTTTGAAGTGCTCAAATGCTCCTTGGCAGTCTTCCTGGGTTAAAGTGTAGCGTTTGCGATTAAACTCTTCCAATTTCCTTTCGGAATTCTTCAAGTCTGATTTAACTTTTGCTGAAATCTTTGCAGGCATTTTAGCTGTTGTTCTTGTCCTTGCATTGAGCTTCAAAAGAGTTACGAAATCAAAAATACCTGAGTAAAACTTAGGTGAGATTTGTTTCAATTTTAATTGTAAGAGAATTAAGTAATCGTATGAAATCTTATCGAAACTCTCTATTATTTTGTAAAGTCTGAAATCATGTAGGCTAGAGATTTCTTTGTCAGTTACATCTTTCTTCTTTATTTTGTAATTGGCTAAAGTTAATTCACCATCAAGAATTAGTTTGTACACCTTAATGTAAAGAGTTACCTGGGCTAATGTGGTTTTAAGTAAATGTTCAAAACCATATCGATAGTAGTACACCAATTTCATGCAATCTTCATAGGTCGTTTTCCCGTCAATTCCAATTAAATAATTCACAAGTTCATAGACAGCTATGCTTCTTCTGTCTTCTGTGTACTTACGAATTACTGGTTTGGTTATTTTGGGAAGTACTTTAAGTGTTTGTACATTTTTGACTACTTCTGGTAAATAATAGCCAGATCTTGTACACAAATACTTCGCATCAGATTTTGTTATGTTTAAATTTTGGTAGACATAACGAATGACCTTTTCCTCTTTCAATTTGTAATTATTTATAACTTTATAAGGTACTTTGTCGGCTTTTAGTGCCGATAGTAATGAATTACATTTTTGTTCGCTTGTAATTCTAAAAAGGACCAGATTTGATTGATCTAGTCCTTCAAGAAATTTCATGTATGAATTTTTTAAGTCAGTGTCTTGACAAATAATTAGCCAACCAATACTTAGTAGTGGTTTATGGGCTAAAGAGTGTAATTCTTCCAGTGTAGTGTACTTTGTAATGCGTTTGATTGAACTTCTTGGATAATGTTTTGTGAAGGTGTCCACTTCTGAAAGAATTGTATTGTTAATATTTTCTAATAAAACAATAAACACTGTATTTTCCTTTCTTATGTGTTGGAGGATGTTGGTTGTGTTTGAGGGTATTGTGTGTACTGGGCTAAATCCCTAGAAGTACTTCTTTAACTCCTCGTCCTCTGTGTATGTGTAGAGTTCTACGATGGAATCGCTGTAGTCTGTAATCTCTGGCACATCTTTGTATGGTGTGAAGTTTACTTCGTCGTCAGAGACTACCTTCTGTAACCAGTCTCTCATATTAAAATTATTAACAGACTTGGTTAAAGTGGAAGTGTTCTTCATTACATAAGTACTGAAATCTTCTAACAGTACATCTATTCTCTGCTTGACCGATGTAATATAAATTCCAGACAAAGCCTTGATTAAAAGATTAATATTCTCAAAGTCAATATTTGACTCTTGCTGATCAATCTCGTAATCAATGAGATTTAAGATTGGTGTGGAAATTCCAAAGAGCTTTCCTGTCTGCGTTTTATTACTTCTACTTGCCATTACTGTTTTTACAAACTGTGTTACAAATGTAGCAGTTGTAAAGGAATGATATGTGGTTTCATAAAGAGCAGAACAACTAAAAAGTAAACCAAAGTACTTTGTATAGTTATCAAAGTTACTTCCGTAGTTAATGGAGTTGTACTTGGTTAAACCACCATCATGCAACATTCTTTCATAACGATCTAAGTAATCAGTAATGCTTTCACCATCAAGACGTTTTGGCATATACCGATAAAAGTGTAACTGCTTTTTGTAGGTCTTGGCTAAAGCGATCTCATCTGGGCTAAAGGACTGAAGGTAAAAGCCTTCAGGACTTTTAAACTCTGTGATCACTCTCTTAGCTTCTTCTTTAAAATCATCAATGAAAGTATAGAGCTGTTCTGTGTATTCGTCTGAGATCAATGTATCTAATTTGTGTGGTAATTCACTAATCTTTAATACTATTGTACAGAATTTGTAGTAGTCAGCATTTGTGAAAGCGCTATTGAGGTCATTAAGTAAACTGAGATTACTTTGTGTCAGTGCATCGACCATTCTGAAATTACTGTAAAGCTCTCCCTCACTAATTTGAATACCGAGGTCCTCGCTCTTTTTCATGATTGTATTTTTAACACCCTGTGAAATGTGTTTTGCCTGTGCTTTCACATTTAAACTATTCTTAAGTGAGTTTTTATTCAGAATATTAAAATTACGATATCTATCATAGAAGTCCTCTGCGTAGTTAGTAATTATCATTCTGTCTGTGATTAAATCGAATAACTTATAGATAGTCTGGTCAGTTATTACATTTAAAATATCACGTAACTCGAACTGCGAAATATTAATGATTTGTGTGAAGGCGAGAGATTCGATTGAATTGCTTAACTCTACTATGATGCGTTTTCTCTCTTTTTCATATTTCTCTGCTTCTTTCTGGATTAATTCCTTTTCTAATTCTAAAGTGTGAAGTAATTCCTGGCAGTAGGCTGCTTTGTCGTCTTTCTTAGCTTCGAGCTTTTCAAAGGTGTTTTGTTCACCAAAGAAGACTGCTATGCTTACTAATTCGTTTGTTTGTTGTTCATCTGGAAGTACGTTCTTCTTTAGGAATTCTGAACTGGTGTCGATGAATTTTAAGATTGATTTTAGATTGTAGATGTTTGAACAATCTAAATACTCATTCAGAACCTTATTGTTGTTAATCGCAAAAATTAAACTAAACAATGCTTTGTTTTTAATTACAGGATAATCAATACTTAAAATCTTACAGAAATACATTGCTACTTCTTTGTAAGACAGTAAGTCAGATCTATCTGTAAGATTACCTATTTCAGCATACTTATCATTGTCTTCACCTGTTGTTTTATCGTTGCCATCTACAACACTTTGTTCACTGTCATTTGAATCGTTCAAGAAACTACCATCATCAAAGAAGGAATCGACTTGGCTAAAGAAGTCATCATCATCTTGGCTAAAAGGATCTTCTTGGCTAAAGTTGATGCTAGGAGTGTCTTCTTGCTTCGCCATTACCTTCGGGATCTCATTAGGATTGAAGGTGTTTAGCAGTGTGTAGAAGTTTTTTACGGCCTGTTTGAACTCTGCATCGGATACTGTGCTAAAGCTGATGCTATCATCTTTCTTTCTCACACTATTAGACTTATTTCCTTTAACTGGTGTGATACAGTAACTCCAGTTGCTTTGTACTGTAGTGATTGGTACTTCGTACTTTAACAATGCAGAGCCTTTACTCATGTCAATCAATTTCTTAGTTAATTTGTTAATACCAGATTTAAGTACAGGTTTTACTGTTTCCTCTAAGTTTTGTATCTCTGACTTAGTAAAGAAATGTCTTTGACCGCATTTACACCTAAAGATTTTAGGTAAAACAAGTGCCCTTTTTCCAGCTGCGCCGTTTAAAGGAAAGCTAAGTATTACTGCTACCGGCTTGTCCAACATTACCTTCTCTCCACAGGTCTCACACCTAAAATAGTATTCATTACCATCTGTGAAGATTTGTTTGATGAATTTGAGATCAAGGGAGGCATTGTCACCACTTGTTGTATGTAAGAGTTCTTGGAACATTTGTAACTCTTCTTTGAGTAAATATTTAGAAGTGTTATCCCTGTACAACTCTGTTGTTCTATTCTGGGCTAAAGCTCTCCTATTTACCTGTAGAATATTGTACAGTGTGCTTTGTACGTTTTGAATGAAGGATTCAAAGTTATTGTCAATTATCTCTACAAGAGATGGGTCCTTGTGTAATCTGTTGTAGACGAACTCCACAATCTGATTGGTTTTTTCTTGGCTAAAGTCTTCACCAGTTTGTAAGGATACATCTATGTCCTGCGAGAAATTATTTGTAATACATTCACGAATTCTTTTTAAGTAAATACCTGCAGTGCCTTCGTAATCAATATTGTAGGATTTAAGGGCTTTTGCATCATCATCGTGGTAGTAGTTGATGGCAGGGGATGCTTTGAAATCTCTATAGAAATTACCAAAATCACTTATTGTTTTTCCACATACGTCATTGATAAATTTATTAATGCTGTGCCCTTCGTTATCAAAGACCTCTGCCCTATTAATTAAGACTTCTAGGGTTTCGTATGGTAAGTTATCGACCTTTTTGAATCCTTTTGCCTTTAGGATATTAATGGTACCCTCTATCATTTCTTCATCGGCATCTGTACTAAAGGCGTCCTCCATTTCCTCGGCTAAAGCACTGTTGAGGGACTCTTCTGTCTTTGAATTGTTCGTTGTGAATTCCTTTAACAGGGAGTCAAGGGCATCGTTAGCATTTTGATTATTGTATTGGGCTGCATTGGTATCCGTGGCTAAAACGTTAGCATTGGCATCCTGATCATGTGTGATGGTGTCCGGGGCTAAAGCATTAGCATTGCTGTCCCAGGCTAAAGCATTCGGGGCTAAAGACCTATGGGTAAGATCTAACTCATAGTCCCCATCGTCCCCATCAAAATCAAGTCCCATTAGAACAGTGTCATCTCTTTGGTCGTTTGTGATTCCTGAGTCTGCTGCTCCTGTATTGACTGCTTCTGTATCTGCTGTTCCGACTGTTCCAATTCCGACTGCTTCTGTGAATTCGTTTGATTGATTTCGTCTTGCTTCTGTTTCCATTTCTTTTTCAACTCCTCTAAATAATTTATAAACTCAGATGAACTCATTAAAACACTACGTTTAACGCCATCAATATCAACTTCTTCTCCTCGTTTTAATCCGGCTAAATACTTTGCACTATTTGATGGTGCATCTGCAATTATGTGTACTGCACCGACCTTAGCCGTATTTTGAACCACTTCGAACAACTGTGTACCATCTTCAGTAACGGAGACTTTATTACACAATTTAACAAACTCGTCCTTAGTAATTCGTGTTCCATTCATTCTTAAGAATCCTGTAATACAGATTTCTATTTTAATCTTACCTTCTGCTCTAACACTCTTTTGCATGACTAAATCCGCTAACCAAATATCAACGATACTCTGCTGTATCCAGAAGAAAACCATTGGATCATGAATACCTCTGGAATCACAGAAGGCTTGTAGGCTTCCTGATGCTTTTACGTAGGCAGCGAATTCTTCGAAATTATTTATTCCTTGTAACAACTTTAATGCTTTATCTCCAAGTGTTGGGATTGCTAAATTACTTATTAAAGTTGGGAATGTTATCTTCTCACTTCGGATTTTACCTATCGCCCTCAGTAAATCTATAGAGTAGGCTTTCTGGGCTAAAGCTGGAGGAAAATCCTCTTGTCGCATATCGAGAATTTCTATGTAAGAGTTATACTTGAATTGCGGGGCTAAAGTCTTTACAATTTCAATACAACGGGCTGGACCTAAGCCTTTACATTTAAATCTAGTTAATAGTTCACTAAGTGCATAGCCTTGTTTAATGAAACATTTAGGATTGCAGCATTGTGGTTGTTGTAGACTACCTGTTAGTATATTTTCACTACCACACTCGCATTTGTTAGGAAAGTAATCCCAGTACTCTTTTGGGATTGTTCCAAATCTTTTTGCTTCTTCTACAGTCATGAAGTATGAGAAAGCGTAGTATCTATCATGTTCCCTTTTTAATTCATCTAATGTCATTTTTACCTCCTTATTGATTATCTATTTTAATAAAAGCGCATTAGGCTATGACACCTTAATGCGCTGGGTTGTGTTGGTGGTGCGAGTGGTGCGAGGCTCTAGAAATTAAAATCATTTTCGGCATCATCAACTGTATAGTCTTCTGATACAACTTTCATGTAAGAAATAACTTGTTGTCCCGAGTCTAATGTGAGTATTTCAACCGCTACCTTACAAATACCTTCGGACTCTAGATTTCTAAACATATTGTAACTACACTGTGCTCTGTATTTTTTACCATTGTAACTAATCTCTAACCAATAGAATTCCATTCCATCGTCGATGGTGGCTCTTTTAGCTTGGTAGTTAACGTGTGCTACATCGTAGGTAATATTTTGTACAGTGTAGACTGCTGGGATTTCATACCCATTTAAATCTTTGAGAAAATCAGACGAGGAGTAATGCTCTGGTGTTGTCTTGGTTAAAGTTCCCTCTTCGTACTTACCACCTTCGCTATTGCTGTCTCCTGTTTGAAAGCCTTCATCTGTTGTAGTACCTTCTTCTGGACTTTCTTCTGTGTCTTCCTCTTCTGGGACTGTTAGGACCTTTTTGGGAGGCGTTGGATTGCTTTCTCCCTTTTGGGAGTTTCCTTGGCTAAAGAGGTAAAAGCCACCAAAGACAACTGCTATCAACGCTATTGCAGCAAAGATTAGAATGGCTTTCTTTGATGCCTTTTTGTGATTATTTTGTGAGGTAAAGTCCTCTTCCTCTTCGTATGGTGAGTTATTATACTGTGAGTTAATTCTCTGTGAATTATTTCTAGAAGTTCTTTGTGAATTATCTACAGAGTGCCATTGTGCATCTCTAGTTGTATTACCACTTCTACTGGCACTTCTACTAGCATCAATAGTTCTTCCACTTCTTGTTGCACTACTTCTTTTTTGTGGTCGGCTTTGAAGCTGTGACTGTGATTTCTGTTGCTGTGGTTGCGTCGTGTTGCGTCGTTTCTGTGGTGGGTCTTCTCTTTTCTTTTTGGGTTCTTGGTTAAATGTTCCTTGACTAGGAGTTCTAGTCTTCATTCCTATTCCCATGGTTATCTCCTTTATGTCAATTCTATTGTTGTGGTTAATGAGGAATGTGAAGTGGTGTGAGGAGGTGATTTCACTTGGCTAAATCACAAGTACTTACCTCTGTCGTGGATTGCGTATTTGTTCCATTTGAAATTAAAGATTCGTTAGTGTTCCATTAATCTCACTCTGTAAAGCACTGCTCCGTAAATCACTTCTTCACCATTGATTCGATTAAGGCATTAGCTTTGGTTAACCACTTGTCTAATTTCTTTAAATCAGTCTTTTGTTTAACCGTCTGCCATCTCTTTAATCCATTTGGTTCGTGGAATACAATTCTAATTCCTGATTTAGAAAGGTAAGGCTGTAGGTAGTTTTTACACTTCTGTGTGACTTTGTAGTGTTTGCTTTCAATGATTGCCTGCTGATTTAACATTGTGATGTTTTGCATTGGCTTTTCTATTTTAATGCAAGCTGCTACGCTATCTGCATTTTTTGTGTCAATAAACTGTATACCGTCTTCTTCTTCCACTTCGTCGTCTTCCCCATAATTATCGTAGCTAACTCTGAGATCGTTATCGTCGAATTCCCAATAGGAGTCGTCCTGGTTAAAGTCGTCATCAAAGAGCAAGCCTGGAGTAATATCTCTAGCATCATCGTCGTTATCGTCTTCGTCAAATATTAACTCTCCTAAGTTCTGTAGAATGGCATTGCTATCCGTTGATGAGGCGTTGGTCTCTTCTGGGGATGCGACCATTCCGAGTCCATCTGGGAGAGAGTTATCAACGATGGTGGTCTTGGCTAAAGCACTGTCATTTTTAATCTCACTTTGTAAAGCACTACCCTTCTTATGTAATATCTTTAGATTACCATCGATATCAATCATTTGTTTGCCATCACCAAAGACATTCAGGGCCCATGTTTCAAGACGGCTTGCCCATTCATCATTACTCTTTTGGATTTGTTCGTCAGGGTCGTCAGGATCGTACTTCTTTGTGATTTTGTAGTTCATGTCGTAATCATCTACGTAACTTCTAACAGTGTAGTTACTAAACGTGGCTAAAAGCTTTGGAACATCAATAGGAGATTCCATTACATTTGGTTGTAGCCTTTGAATGATTTCTAGAATTCTATCTTGAACATACTGATCTCTGTATGGTTTAATAAATCCCCATGGATCATCGAACCAGAAAGGTCCTTTACCGAAATCACCGTTATCCCATTTCTTTATCATTCTCTCTACGAAAATAACTGGGGCTTCTCGACTATCGTCTTTACACTGTGCCCATGTGTCTCCAATATTAATACCTACGAAATATTTGGTATGTCCTGGCATTGTTATCATGCAAGACTCTTTTACCAATTTGTAGATATAAAACGGATGTAAACTCTTGTGTACAGAACACAATAATTCATCATGAATTAACATGTGCCAAATTATCTTGTCATTGATTCCTTCTTCCTCACAACGATTGTAGAACCGGGTTAAAATGATCCTGAAAACTTCCGCTGCAAATGACTGGATAGGATAATTACCTGCGGCACGTCTGATACTACCGATCTTTGCCTTGTCTAAATCTTGCAAATCGTAAATACGGTAGAACCCTTTTTCATTGATGGACATTCCGATAGGTGTTGGAATTCTTTCACCTTTGACATTCAATTCGTATTGACCAAGCTCGTCCTTTTTCCAAGCATCTATGTAATTTCTAAAATCGTCAGAGATGTTTTGCTCTACAAGAGCATCTTCTCTATACTGCTCTAACATGTCTGAAACTGGTTTATTACTCTTAAGCCATTTCTGTAATAATTCTCTTGTTGCAAACATATTGGCATCGTCAATCTTACCAAACAGATTATCGCAGAGACTTCTATCAGACAGACCGTATGGGATACCGAAGTTGAAGCATTTTGTGCTCTTGCGAAGTTTTTTCGAAACTAAATGGGCTGGAACGCCATGAAGTAAGGAGGCGGTCTCAGTGTGGTAATCTCTCTCCGGATTGTTCATAACTCTTATCATGTCAACGTACTTGGCTAAAGATATCATAATACGGTATTCTACCTGTGACATATCAAAGTCTAACAAATAGTAATCATCTGTGTAGGACCGTATGAGGGCTTTTAGCTTACCTTTCATGGTCTGTCCAGGGTTCATAATTCTTCGTGTTTCAATTCTGGCCAAAGAGTAATTCTTGAAGATCTTTCCCTCCATGTTGGTCTCTCGGATAGGCTTGAAGTAACTTGTGTACTCTTTGTTTAATTCGGCGTACTTGGTTAAAACGATAGCAAGTGGATTTCTACACTTATTGAAATCGTCTGCCTTAATTAAACACATATCGGCAGCCTTGTATTTAAATCCCTTAGCCAAGTACTCGTTGTATTTATTCCTGTCAGCACCATACACCAACAAGTCTTCTGTCATAGTTCCGAAGGTATGACTGTCTTTATTACGTTTTTGTGACGCTAACTTCTTCATTACATATTTGTCCGTCTTAGGTAATTTTTTAGCACCTTCTGTCCATGCAAAGATTTTGTAACCTAAAATATCATACATTACATGTCGTATTTCGCTTGCTTTTACTTCAAACTCGTATTTGGCATCTTTACTGACTTTGATATTATCAATAGCACTTTCGTACTGCTCTTGTGTTAATTTTCCTGATTGCAGTAGAATGGCTAGGTGTTCTCTTTGATTAACATAATCGACATATGTTCCCACGTAGGAATACATGAAATCTTTGAGAATTTTTAGATTCTCTTCGGATTCCTTGGCTAAAGCGATAACATCTTTCTCTATAGTCTGCATACCATAGTACTCACTAATGGACAGGATATTTAGCATTTGTACGTCTTGTCGCTTGTACTCTTTGTACATACGAGAAGTCATGAGTTTTCTTAGAATGTGATAAATAGTCAAGGTGTAGTCAGCATCGGCACAACCGTATACCATAGCTACAAGAATATCGTAAAGATATCTGTACTTATCCTCGTTACCTTTTCCCAGAATATCAGACAGTTCTGGTGTTTCATGCCCAAGTAATCGGTGTGTTAAACCTTTGAGGGCAACAGAACCTCGTACTGTCTTAGGGTTCAAATCGAAAGCCATTTGGAGAGTGTCCTCATTAAAATAGAATGACTTCCCGAACATGTAAAAGACCCTACGGTCAAACATAATATTATGACCAATTAGATTAACAAGTTCTCGTGTGAAGGTAAATTTGATTTGTTTGGAGGTCTTGGCTAAATCGTCAGAGGTGCCAGACTTTTTGCTAGCGTAAGCATAAAGCTGGGCTAAAGTGGTCTCACCTTGTGTCTGTTCATTAATAGAATGGAAAAGAGCATTCGTTGTTGTGAGATCATCTGTCGTTTTAATACTCTGTTCTCCAAATGAATTGAGATTATCTGTAAGTCCAAAGTTATCGGTGAAGTCTGAAAGTTCAGCACTTCCTGCGTAATCAATAAAGTCATTTGTAGAGTCCTGATGCGAGTCTTTCTGATTTACTACTTTTGTATTTCCGAAGAATGACATCTGTTTTACTTGTGTTTGGGTTGTTTGAGACCCTTTGACTGCGTTGGAGTCTTCTGGGGATTCTTTGGCTGTGTTGGACTCTTCTGGGGATTCTTTGGCTGTGTTGGAGTCCTGGGCTAAATCCCGCATTCCGGTGCTTGTGGTACTTGCATTAATAACATCCTGCAGAGTGACTACCTTGTTTTCACTCCAGTAATCCTTTGGTGGTTCGTAAATAGTAATTGTACGTTCTCCCTTAAAGTTCTCAAAGAGCTGGGCTAAACGGTCAATAGCATACTGATTTGGTACGTTGCTAAAGTACTCCATATCTGTAAAGATAACGTATGCGGTGTCTGGCTTCCATGAGATTGGGATTGCTACGCAGTGATCTCTATCTTCGTTATTCTCTGAGAGATTGTAGATATTAAGACCTGTTGTCTCGGTATCGACAGAGATATTTAACTTTGTACCATTCTTCTTGCACATCTCTAACTCTCTGTACAACTGATACATTATCTTGTACTCAAAATCAGTAATGGTTTGAATAACCTCATAATGCTTTTTCATCTTACCTGTGTTACTATCCCAGAACCATGACATATCTAGCATATTATACAATTTATCAAAGGAGACTGCATCGAGTGTAAGTGTACTAATTTCTTTTTTCTGATAGTTGTCCACTTCTTGCATTTTGAAATCCTTTAGAGATAATGAGGCTAAATTGGTTGTTAATCTCATCTTGAAATCATTGTGTTCGATTGTGATACTTTGAAACTCATCTCCAGATTTCTCAAAGGTGTATGTGAGATTTTTGTCCTTTGCATTGAAGTCTTTGAGGAGTTTACCACCAGCGAAGGTGTTCTCATCCTTGTAGACATTTTCTGGGCTAAAGCTATAAGTCCTAGCAAAGCTAAGTTCTGTGAGAACTTTATTAAGCAAACTGGTATTGAATCTAGAATACTTTTTCATTCTTCCTGAGACTTTTAGCTCTTCAATGATCTCCATTACGTAGTCTTGGTTAGTGTAGTTACGGAGAAGTTCTGCAGAAGTAATGAGTGGGTAGGTATGCTCATTAGTAAGTTCGTACTTGGCTAAATCCTGAGCATGTACTCTGGAGAAGAGAACGTAAGTGTTCGACTTCTTTAAATTCTTCCACGCAAAGTAGTATTCAACACCTTCTAATCGAATTAGTCCGGCTAAAACCATGCTATCCCTCCTCTTTCACTTTTGTTAATTTGTCTATGTATTCATACCTTTTGAAGACTTGTAATGGTATTTTATAATCATCGAAACCTTCCATCTTTAGAGTGATTTCTGTGTTTTCCATTGGATGTTCTGTAGTACCTAATGAAGCTGCGTAAGTTTTGCTTTTGTACTTAAAGTTGTCATCCAAGTCATGCAGGTATGACATGATGTATGCCTTGACTACTCTAATCTGTTCTAAGATTTTTGTGTAAAAAATGATAATAAACTTCTTAAGTAAATTTTCACTGTTTCTTTCTGATTCTGTGCTATTATGATTGACGTCCCAGTATAGTTCGCGCATGTACCTGGTTAAAGCTGGATCACACTTCATGAAGACAGAATAGGTGAAGTCTTCAATTTTTCTAGTCTTTCCATTTAGGATTGCACTTGAGATGGAGGCGTAATTAGGGATTGCCCTGATGTTCTCCATTTTGCAATGTGACAGTAAATGCAATGCATAGTCGATACTATTGCTAAAGTCTACTAAAACCATGTAATCCTTGCTGTTCTTCTCTACCCCTAAGAGTTCTAGGCTAAAGTGGTTATCACTTAGACTGCCTACGTATTCTACACACTCTCTTTCTGATTTGAGTGCTGTTACAACTTCATTAACGAAAGCATTAAACTCAGGTGTATCACAGTCCACACTTAAATGTTGTTTTAAATCTTCAATGCTAGTGTCTAAAGTAAAATTTCTTTTGTTAATGTAATTGTCAGAGCGTGCAAAGTCTTTGTTTAATTTACTGTTCTGAAAAAGATTAATTTCCAATTTACTACCCCCGCTTTATAGAACACTGTTAATGAAGGAGATTACTTCATCGTGCTCATAAATATTTTCTTGTGTGATTCTAATTCGTATACAGTCATCATCGTCGTCGATGACAAAGTAACGATAACGATCTATGTCAAACAAAGAGTTCTCTTTGCGATATGCAAAGGACTTGGCTAAAACCTCTTGATTGAGAGTGGTGTGGAGTATTAGAACGCTCCCGTCGTTGTACTCCACATTTACAAAGCACACCTCTTTCTCTAACAAATCCAATTCTTCCTGTGTTTTGACTTTCTTGGCTAAAATGGACATAAGAGAAGGGTGCGTTTCATTACACACCCTATTGCACTCTGTATTGCCCTCTTTGTTACTGTTGTTTAAAGAGGTTTGGTTAAAGTCCACACTGAGAGACTCTAAACCAAAGTCATCTAAATTTATGTTGTCTAGTTCTCTTTCTCTATTTAACTTTTCTTCGAATTCTTTAATTAATTGTTCATCATTCATGTTTGTTCTCCTTTTGAAATCTTACATCTTTAAATCATTAGGTCTTTAGGACATTTGATTATTCTTTTGTCTACATTAAGCCATTTGGGACTCTTACTACCTCTGTGCTAGCTTCAATGTAATTTGTTTATTCTCGTTCAGTAATGGTAATTTATTCTGATGAAGGTACTGAGCTAAATCTCTTAATAGGGTGATTCTTGGCTAAAGCTTTAGCGTCGTCCGTTAGAGAATAACTCATACTCAGAAATATCATTCTTTGTAATTGGTGCTATTGTATCTTCAATACCAAGAATATCTGGTTTGACAGAAGCACCTGTACAATGTAAGAATTTTCCTGAGTTTGTTTCAAACAGATTACCGTTCTGAACAGCAAAACCATCTTCATTGAATTCTGCACATGATTTAAAAAGATATAATAATTCTTCATTACAGAAGAACTTTTCATGTTCCTGATTAACATAAGAAATATTTCTAGAATCGAGTGTATGTGCTATCTTTCTTAAGCGTTTTCTCTTTTCCAGATCCACATCTTGGAGACATCCATTTGGTTTGAAGGTCTCATACATTTCTGTTTTCATTTGCTGTAATAATTTATAGTGACTTTTATTTTCTTCGCTATGAAATAACGTAATGAAGTATCTTTTGACACTGTCTTCGAACTCTTTTCTGAATTTACTTGCTTGGTAAACATTAATTGAACTACCTGTCTGGTAGATTAATCTTGTGTAATTGTAAAGCTTGTAAAGTCTTGCAGGAGAGATCTTGTCTAAATCGACATTGAGTACATCTAAGTAATCACACAAAGAAATGTACACTGAAACTGGATCTTCCGTGTAACGTTCTAAGATTCTACCGACTTGTGACATTGTTCTAAGAAAACAAATTAAGAAGTTATTAATTGAAAACAGAATACGTAATTTCTGCCAGTAGGGAAGTTTCTGGGCTAAAGCACAAGTTCTTACCTCTGTCGTGGATTTCGAACTTGTTTCATTTAGAGCACAAGTTCTCGCCTCTGTTCCATTTGTAGTCTCCTTGGCTAAATCACACTCCTGCTCTGGAAAGAACGTATCAAAGATCTTATTAATAAAAGATTCTCTTAAACCACTATCGAATGTGTAAATACTAATCCCATTAAAGGAACTTACATAACTCTTGGCTAAATCGTCCTCCTGAAGATAATCTAAAACATAGTTAGGATCTTCATAATCAAAAAGACCTTCACGATTTAACATTGGAACACCATCGAGAGCCATAAGACATTCTATCGCTGAAAGATACTTTGAGATTGTAATAAATTGAAAATTCTCGTCTAGGTTAAAGTGGTCGTAACTTTTGTAAAGGGCAGCCATATTTGGAATGGTTTCTTCCATTGCTTTTCTGTCAACATTACTACCACCGTAATTAATATAATCACATACGTAATTAGACGGACATTCGTACTCCTCTGGGATAAAAGGAATTCCTGGGTTAAAGCTTTTCATCTTATTAATGAAAGAATGTATTCTATTGTTGAACATTTTTTTATTTTCTTCTTCCTTCTTTTGCTCTGCTCTAATACCTTCAATGGCATTAAGGGATGTTTTCTCAAGAAGTGCAAACATGTCAATAGATCTTAGCTTTTCTAATTCCTCTTGAACCTCTGAGTTCGATTTTAAAAGAACGTGATCGTATGAGGTTGATTGTTCTTCAATCAGTTGTGAAGTTACATCACCATATTTGACGTATGATTCCAAATCGGTGATTGACTTGGCTAAACTGAGCTTTCTGAAAGCTTCTGTATTAAAATTGTAAAGAGTGATACCAAAAGTATTATCTGAGCTATTGATAAAATTAATGAAATCTTTTAGTGCAATGAACCCATCATAGAGAATCTTAAAGCGTTCACTATTCTTAAAATTACCTTTGACATTACCACCCTCAACCTTGTAAATACAGTTTTGCTCTCGCTTTGGTATTCCAATTGAGACACTTATTTGGTTATCATAGATTGTTTTAATATCCTTCATGGAAGCACCACCCGAAACTAAAATCTTATCAAAGATTTGTAAATATTGTTCCCTCTTATTGAATTTACTTTTAAAGGATCCTGAAGAAGCAGTTTTTTGCATATTGAAATCATCGCTAGCTTCATAGGTGGAAACGCTACAACCACGAAGGGTATTGACAGCTAATTTGACCTTTTCGTCACTTAAGAATTTTAAATCTCTGTAACGAGAGAAAATATCATAAAAGGCTAATTTACCACTCTTGTGGGTGTACAGAACTTTAGAGGCTTCACAAATCTTAATTGCGATTTCTCTAAAGTTAATTTCTGCAGGACGTAAGTGTGGATCAATTCCAATGAAGTTAAGTGCTGTTGTTGAGGAGTCTGCGTCACTTCCACTTATTTCTCTATCCTGTCCTTTACTGTTCATGATTTCAAAGAATCTACTTACTTCTGATTCTTTATCGAATTTACCATTGTCATCTGCAGAGTCTTTGTAGTACATGTTTAAAGCTCCGAAAATGTAGTCATTAAGACCAATTGCTGACTTGTTGAAGTTCTTAATAAAATATTTTCTACTTCGTTCAATGACAGGATTTAATAACTCTTTACACTTAGCATCCGTAAAGTTATTAGGGTTGTTGAACTTATCTTTTGGATATGTTCTTTTAAGCCATCTTTTAAATTGTACAAAGAACGTGTGTGTTCTCATGTAATGTATTAAAATGTGTTCTGATGAAGTCTGTAAAATCATTACGTCATTGTAAATCTCTTTTTCTGAAAGGTTGACATTTAAATCTAACAGAGAGACTTTCTGGGCTAAAGCATTACTGCGTGTACGTCCATTAGGTAAAACCTTATTGTTGTACATATCACTAATTACCGTAGCTAAAAAGGATTTCTTGAGTTTCTTGGCTAAAACCAAGTACTCTAAATACTTCTTCTCACGTATTAATGTAACTTCATCTTCGTTGGAGCTAACATACTTGTAGAAATCAAGCACTCTTTCTGCAGCTTGGTATTGGCTATGATAATCAAGTACGATAGCAATGTATGCTTGTGCAATGTCTAAATCTAATTGTTTAAAGCTGTAAATACCTTTTAACATATATTCCCTCCAAAATTGACTAATAATAAAGCAAGGTTAGGATTGCCCATGCTTTCGAGTTTTAAAGTTTGCTTTTAAAGTTTACTTAGAATAAAAGCAAAGATAATTAAAATAACTACTGTATATGTTAAAAATTTACCATTTGCTAAAGTGAATGGCATTGTAAATAAAATAAATAATAAATTTAAAATTTGGTAAGCTATGGATACTATTAGAGAAAGTACCAGGGCTAAAGCATCAGGAAGATGTGAGGTGAGTACCTCAAAGAGCTTGGCTAAATAGCCTTTAGCAATTCTATAATCAATACAGTCTGACTTTGAACTATTGCATTTTTGACAGATTGCAACAGTATTAAATGTTCTGTTTACACCTGCAATAGAATTCAGTGGTACAATGTGATCTATAACAACATTGTGTTTACCAATTAGTATTTTACCGCATTGTGAGCAAAACCAAATATTACCGTAAATTCCTGGGTTCTTTTTAAAGTACTCGTTACGGTAGTTGAAGGACGCTCTTTTCTTTTGTGAGTATGTCATCCCTTGTGTTTTCTTTTTCCGTTTATCGGAATTCTTTTTACGTTTATTGGAATTCTTAGTCTTGCTGTTGGAATTGCTATTGCTCTTACTTCTACTTGTACTGCTCTTACTTCTAGTACTGTTTTGTGTACTGTGATTTCTCTGTGTTTTACCATTGCTTGTGTTACTATCACTCTCCTTTAATTTAGTGTTTGATCTTATACTTGGTGTTGCGTTTGATCTTACACTTGATTTAGTGCTTGATGTTGTGTTGTGTGCTGTGTTTGGTCTTATTAGATCTTGACTTGTGTTTTGTCTTGAACTATTAATGTAAAACCAGTAAGCATGTCGTTTTCCTATCTTTTTGTTATGTTTCACATCATCACCTACATTAAATTGAATTTAAACAAAATCATTTAAAATGTTGTCACGCTTTCTTAATTCCTCTCTCCTTCCTAGAGCGTGAAAAAGCCCAGAGTTAACTGGGCTAAATAAAAGAACACTGGGACTGTGACATCTCAGTGTTCTGTGTTCTTTATTTTTAATTGTAAGTGATATGATGTGTGCGGAGGAAGCACTGGACTAAATATCTCCTGAACTAAAGCTAGAACAGTGACATTGTCTTGCTGCCTTTGCTACCATCTTTGTCATCGCTTTCCTCTTCAACTTCTTCTGTTTCTGGATTGTCATCACTATCGTCGTCATTGTAATTAATCTCGTATTCTTCACTGTCATCTTCTGTAGGGAAATCTGGAATTGGTTTCTCTTCTGCAAAGAATTTTGTGAAGTCGGGATTAGTATCGGACCTATCTGGCTCTTCTGTGGATGGCGTTGACTCTTTTGGCTCTTCTGTGGATGGCGTTGAAGGTGTCGAAGGTGTAGGCTCTTCTGCGGACTGCGTGAGACCTTGGCTAAATAAATCCATACCTCCGACTCTAGTTCCTTCTTTCTCGAAATTGAAATCATTACTGATTGAATCGTCATCATCATCGTCGTCATCGAAATCTAATCCGAATGAATTCATACCATCGAGATTAGTCCCTTCGGTAGTTTCCGGGGCTAAAGCATCGAGGTTCTCTCCAAGATCAAGACTACCAAGGCTATCACCAAGATTAAGATTATCACCACCATCTGAGGCAACACTACCAAGAGAACCGAGTGACATTAAATCATCAAGGGCACCTGTGAGATCTAATTGATCAAGTGAACTGCTTTCACTTCCTGCGGTGTAGAATGTTTCAATGAGAGGTCCATTTGGTTTTGGCTTTTCTTGGTTAAACTTTTGAATGACCGCTGGTTTGTGTAACATCTTAGGCTGTGTCTTAAGGTGTTCAAGATTTGCACCAACATTGAGACCACCGATGATAGCATTGTTGTAACGAACATCGACCTTACGCTTTTCATTAGCGAACTGGGCTAAAAGTTTAGGTACGTCCTCAAAGCTAAGTGCTGTTAACAAACCACTATTGTCAGTTACTACTTCTTCAATAGTAGAAGTTCTAATTGCAAACTTCTTTGGCTTATTAGAACTCTTTGCAATAACACTATAGTCATAACGACCACCTTGCAAGAAATTGATAGAGCCATCATCAGTCTTGGCTAAAGCATTATGATTGCTGTCCAAGACTGTTACCTTGAACAACTGTAACCTAGCGAAGATTTCAAAATGTCTAGGGTTAATGAAAATATTATTTTCTTTAAATGTATAAAAATAACAATCAAGCCAGATGATTTGCTTTGTTCGGAGTAGCTTGGCTAAATCCGGAATATGCTCTGACGTTATCAAATCTGGATGAACAAATCTAGCATTAATCTGTTCTCCTGATGGCTGTAGGAAACCATTGGTTAACTGATCGCCTGCTTGAACGTATTGCCCATTACCTACCCTAAGACTGGTAGCCCTCTGTTTGTTTGCAACTAAACATGAGACTTTACTAACCTTTCCGTAAGGACACTCAAGCATGGAATTCTCTTCCATACACTGCTTACACACTTTGCCTGTCTCACAATCTTCCGGTTCAATTCTGATACCTACGGTATCGTCATAGCGAATGATATTAATATACCCATCCATATTGGTGATCTCCGGAGCTAAAATACTGCCAGGCAGATTACCCTGTAGCATTGCTCCAACGATTTCTACACCATTGGCTACAGATTCACCTGCAACACCACCAGAGTTAACCAAAGACATCGTTAACTGCGCTGCTGGTTCTCCGATTGACTGGGCTGCTTCGATTCCGACATTAGCACCGATCTCTTGCAACTTAGCATCTGAGAAACCAAGACCATAACACCTTGAGCAAATACCATGTTCTGATTCGCAGTCTAACATGATTCTAGCTTCGATGGTGTCTAAGCCTTTCTCTTCCACCCAATCAAGAGTTTTATCTGTGATCAAATTAACTGCCATAATGTGACCTGATTTGAAAACTTCTGAATGTAATTCCAAGAATGGTAAATTACGACCTTCTCGACCTACAAGGAGATTTCTTGAGAGTTTTGCCATCTTGTAACGGAAAGTGAAAGTACCTTCGGTTGTTTTGATTTCTTTGAGATGTTTCTCTTTGATTACTGTAATACATCTGTCGCTTACGATGTATTCTTGGCTAAATCTACCTTCAAGATCATCTACAGTCTTCTTCACTTTAGCTAACTTCTTGAATTCTTTGAGATTATCTTCGTTGTTTAGAATCTTCATTCCTACTGGTGTGAAAAGTCCTTTACCTTCGAGGGCAACATCCCAAGTGGAGATTTTCTGGGCTAAAGCAACACCTCCAAAGAACTCTGTATCATCGTCTTCATCAAAATCATCTTCATCAAAGAATTCATTGAAACCTCTTACTGAGACATGATGGAAACCTTCTTTGAGCTTGTCATAGCTGTCCTCAGTGATGATTCCATGTTCGCCGTCTGACTTGGCTAAAGTTCCATCGAAAACTTCATAGGTCTCCTTGTCTACAGTTAATTTACCAAGGAGATGCTTATCAAACCACTCTTTGCTTGGAATAAATCTATCCAACTCTGGACGATGGTTTGCCCATTCAATGTCATACCACCAGTCCTTTTTACCACAATCGTACTCAACGATCTCAAGTCCTGCAGCCTCGTACACAGCATGTCGTGTAGCATGACCTGCTGTTGCTGTTTCGTTCTGTGTTGTGGCAACACCGGTACGAGAGGAGTATGTCGACAGGTGCATATCAAAACTGCTAATTCCTTCAGTGTAGTTACTTGTAAGAGAAGTCTCTAAGTCTTCTGTAGCTGTTTTCTGAAGAATACCAATAGCACCACTGGTCTGCATCAACTGACTGGCATTTCCACGTGCACCTGAGTCAAAGATTATGAAGAAGTTATTATTTCTTGGAATACTAGAAATTAAATCTTCTTTAATTTTGTTATTTGTATTTTTGTAGAGTTTTACTACTGCGTCTTTCTTATCTTCTGCAGAAATGAGACCTTTCTGATAATCCTTTTCGATCAAAGCTTTTATCTTGTCTGCTTCGCCTATTAACTCTTTCTTTCTTGTCTCTAAATCCAAATCTTCGATTGAGAGTGTAATTCCAAAGAGATCACTGTAGAAGAAACCGAATTCGAGAATCTTTTGGTAAATGTAGATACAAGGTTCTCCCATTTCGCTAAAGAGGTCTTTACAGATTTGTGAGATACTACAGTACTTGATTGGACCTCTTCCAGATCCCGAAGCTAAAAGACCATCGTAAGCTAAGTCGCAGTATTTCTCTACATCAATTCCAGGCAGACCAAGAGGGTTTGTGAACTTCTTATCTGTGAAACCGTATGGAATAAGTGAATTGAACAGAATACGACCTGCTGTTGACAGGTAGTGTCTTCCCGTGGCTAAATCGCTGTAGCACACAAAGTTGTAGGTCTCGATGACAGAGTTCTCTACGTCTGTTTGTAACTGGGCTAAATCACTGTAATAAAACAGATCATTAACAAAGTCTTTAGTGTCTTCGTAGATTTCACCGATGTTGTCAGCATTGTCTTTTAACATCGTAGCGCAGTAACAACCAAGTACTTCATCCTGGCTATGTTCCAGAATAATAGTAGAATTCTTCGGATTGATGAAGTTATGTTCTGGAGACATCTTCTCGATGGCTTCCTTCTTGGCTTCTTCTGTCAGAAGTGCTACCAACCACATGGTGTCTCCATCGAAGTCAGCATTGTAACCTTTACATGAAAGTGGATGAATCTGGATTGCTTTGCTCTGTACTATTTTAACGTAAAAAGCTCTTACACTAAAACGGTGTAAGGAAGGCTGTCGTCCTGCAAGGACAACTTGCTGGTCTAAACCAAGACTTGCGTCACCTTCAATAAACTCAGTAATCCAATCCATGAACTGTGTTATGATCCTGTCTTCATCAATCTCAAAGCACTTAGCGTAGTACTGTTTGTACATCTCTAGGAACTTAGTTTTGTTCTTCGCTGCTAAGACATTAAGGAACTTCTGGGCTAAAATGCCTTTGAAGGTGTTCTCTTCACACGTGTGCTGTCCAATGTAGGAAATGAGTCGTTCTCCCCACATCTTTACTACCATTGAGAGTGGTACTCCCATCTCTGTAGGTTTCATTTGTACATTCTGCATTGGTATGATTACAGAACGACCTGAACAGATTGTTCTCTTTTTCTGTACTGCTTCACGAATTTTACCATGATTCTTGTTTACAGAGTTGTGTCCATAGAACCAAAGTAAAACAGTCTGGTACTCAAGGTCTTTTACCTTTTCAAAACCAATGAAGACTGAAATTGCTCTGTACAAAGTTAACAGTGAGTCCTGCGATTTGTTCTTATTTTTAACATCTGTAACAGCATTTAAAATCTGTTTGTAGTGCCAGTCAAAATCAGGAATTCCATTAAGATTGAGACTCTTTATGATAGGTCGGAAGCTTTGTGGCATAACTGGAAATGCAGAGATTACGTACTCGGCTAAAGAGGAATCACCCTTGTCTCCTTGAGAAGCAAGGAATGTATCACACAGATGTAAATTCTCGATTACACCTTCGTCGGATTCTTCTCCAGCTGCTTCCTTTTTGTCGATCAATGACTGATAGTAATTACGTGTGTAATTAACATCAATTCTTTTGAAGATCTCGACTAAAGCGGACATTCCAGTTTTGTACTGCTCTCTTTCGCTCTCACTTAAAGTTCCAAGAATTTTTGGATCAATTAGGACAACGTATGGTAAACGACTATTGTCGTCAGGGAGCTTGGCTAAAACCTCTGACTTAATCAAATTGGAGAAACGTTCTCTAGAGATCTTTCCTAATGGCATTTCTTCTGGTGCCCTCTCTGAGTCAATGTCAGCTTCTTTCTTGTAACGACATAGAATTAACTTGTCTAAAGAACCTTTGACAATCCATGTAGGATGTATTACTTCACAATGTAAATCAATGTAACCCCATTTACTTCTGTTTCGAACACTCATCTCAGGTCTTGAGGAATCTCCGAAAATAGCGGAGGAATGTAGGTTGTCTGGGTGATCTACTGGAATGCTTGACAGTGAACGAATCATGTCGTCAGTGAGCGGGCTAAACTCGTAACCATGCTCTGTTGTTGTAAGTTCACACCCCATCGAACGAATGAAAGCCTGCATGATGAAATCACTATTATTTGTACCTTCGATCTTTACATTACTAGGGTCATCTCTGACTTCAAGAAGTAAACGTTTCTTTGAGGCTAAATCATCAGACTGTACTGTGTACATGTCCTGTAAGACTTTTGTAGCACCTACGCCAGAAACACACCAACAACACATCTCTTCGAAAGATTGTCCACCATCGTTCTTCTGTCCATGTCTAGGCTGACCAAAGATAGGATCGACCTTAACATTACTTCCAATGGAATGTGCCTTTTTGTTTACCATGTGTACTAATTTGAACATGTGAAGTGTTCCAAGATTAATAGGTCTTTTGAACATTTTTCCTGTACGCCCATCGCACAAGTATTTTGGATGTACATCGCACTCCTGAGCTAAATCGTTTACAATCTTCAAATCATCCTTGTAGAAAGGACTGATTACAATTCGGTGGTCTTTCTTTCTCATTGCTTCACCAACTACTAATTCTAGTAACTGTGAAATGTTCATACGTGAAGGTACACCAAGAGGGTTAAGAACTACCTGTACAGTACGTCCTGTTACTGGGTCATAAGGCATTTCTTCGGCTGGTTTTATCTTAGCGATTACACCTTTGTTACCATGGCGACCTGACATTTTATCGCCTTCCTCTGCGGTAGCTCTCGTGGCTAAAATGACCTTGCCGATCTTAGCTCCGTCCTTCTCGTAAATGAAAGCATCAACAACCTGTCCTTCTGTGTACCCAGTTAAAGTGATTTCCTTTTGCTTATGGGAGCCTAATCCCTTTTTGATTATAACTGTCATTACTACATCACCATTACGAAGAATAGTACCTTTTTCTGGCATACCATCCTCCTTAATGTAAGGGTAATTATTTCTAACATCAGAGGAACTTAGTTTACCAAATACCTCTTCTCGTTCATCGTCTGAATGTAATTCATGCTTAATGTCTACCATGTAGATGGATGACAATGTGTCGTCCATTACAATCTCATTACTAATTGTAACGGCATCATCAATGGTAGAGCTTTCGTATGTTTTGAAAGCAATGGTCAAGTCCATTCCCATGGCTAAACCGGAATTGAACGTATCCTTCTCAACTTGGAAACCACCATAGTCAGCAAAGACTTCTGTCTCTTTCTGGTCTAAAGAGTAACCGAGAGCGTACGCTACGACATCGCCAGACTTGTAGACATTGTTTGGTACTGCATTGACTCTGTAGGAGAACATGTTCTTTTCTGTTGTCTTTTGTGCAAAAGGCACTAGGAGTTTTGTAGTCTGTGGGAATTTATCTCCTAACTTCTCCATTGCCATTACTTTTAACAGTAAAGTCTTTGTACCTCTTCCCACATCAATGCTAAGCAATTTAAGATCACTGTTAAGAATCTCTTCTTTGTGATTTTTTATCTCCGGAAACATCTGAGAATTACAATCATAGAAATCTTCCAACAGATCTTTTGCTGTGTAGTTACCTGTGTCTAAAATACTTTCACACCCTGTGCCAACTCTAGCTCTGCACGCACCAAAGGTAGGCACTGCCTGTTTGTGATGATTGCACGACATCAACAATCTTTTACCGTTTGAGTGGTTCTGGAATGGAATACAGCTACGTGCTGGTGACATCGTGGCTAAAGGTGAATACTCCTTGTATGTTACTAAGTGGGTGTCTACTGTGAGAACATTACCGCAGTACCGGGCTAAAACTCTCTGTTTCTTACTTCCGTCACCGTTCTTGAAGGTCTCACACCATTCTGCAATGTATTGATCTTTTTCCTCGACTGCTGTTAAATAAACAGGTTTGTCACTAACGACCTCACCATCTTTAACTGGTATGAACGGGACTAAAAGATTACCGTCATCATCGTTCTTGGTTAAAATGGTTCTGTGATGTACAATACCAATCTTACTGGACTCTGGGGAATCGATTGGGTCAAGTCGACCATTCTGCAGATCCTGCACGCTAACGAGGGCATCTGTGATTGACTGTGAACTAATGTTAGCAGTCACTTTGTTAGCCTTCTCAAGACTTGACATGATGTTTGTCATATCAGCCATCTGCCCCGTTCCTGAATCAGTCTTAGTAATGCTTGAAATGAATTTATTCAAATCATAAACATTTCTACCGTCTTTGACTTTTTCTATGTTAAAATTATCGAAGAACTCTGGCAGTAAGGTGTTGGAATTGCTTGCAGCACTTAATGAGTTTTCAAGTGTGTTGTAGATCATTCGGAGATGTGAACTGATAATATCGCATACCTTCTTGTCGTACGGAACAACTACCCTGTTCGTTAACTCATAGTCACTTCCGAAAGTGTCAAAGCCATTAATGTTGTCGAACAGAATACTGATTGCTGTGTATAAATCCTCAACATATAACTTTGAGGCATCTGTTCTACGAACTACTTTTATCCTATTGTTATTATTGTCTAAAACTTCAATGCAAGTTAAATCACTATCATTAAGAACCTGCAGATCTTCCATTGTGAAGACATGTCCTTTGCTAAAGCTGACTTCGTCAACGGTGATTACTTCTGCTGCTCTGAGACCAAGTACTCTGAAATTAAAGATAGAGAATTTCTTAAGAGTGTAGACTTTTCCACCGTATTCAACCTTAAGAGTGTCAATTAAACTATTGTCTATCTCTTTTAGTAAAGGTTCCGTCAAAGTAATGCCAGCTTCGTACGTCTTACCACCGACGGTAATTGTCTGGGCTAAATACTTATTGCTAGCACGATTTACAAATGACTGGGTGTTGTTCAATCGTTCGAGATTTCCCTGACCTAAATCGAAGTAGCTTTTATTAAAAAGCTGTCGATCAATCTTATCCTGCAAATCAGTGATTACTGAATTTTCACTTACCTGTTTAGAACCAAAGAAAGCATAGGCTGTCATGTAAATACAGTCATTTCTGTTGTTAAAGTTCTCATGCTTGATTTCAGTCTGCTTTTTTCTATCTGGGTTAAAGGCTTGTAGAACAAAAGGATTATCAAAACCGAACATCTGGATTAACTCCATTTCGTTCATTCCTGTGATAGCTTTAAGAAAAGTGCAGACATCAATATCAGCATACTTATCCCCTTTGTCCTTGTTCTTCTTAGAAACCATTATACCTTTGTTCAAGTACTTAATATTTAGGGATCTTACTGAATCTCCAATTGGAAGTAATGTAGCATCAAATTGCTGTGTTCCATCTCTTGTTGTTGATTTGGAGAAACTCCATCCGGACTTACGATTGTAAGAATCAAGCACTTGAATGTAGTTACCACGTATCTTAAAACCGAGATCTTCAAGAATTGGTAAATTCAACAAATCGAGATTAAATGAAATCTTCTCTCCTGTCTTTAATGCAGTAACAACACAATTTACTTTGACTACTTGGTAAACAGTACCATCTTTGGTAAGAGGTTCACTTGCATTAAAAGGATATGGGAAAAACTCAATTTTATAATCATCCTTTACAAACTTTGTACTCTTTTTCAATAACGCTGGAATCTCTTTGTAGATTAAATTATTGAAAGCTGTACGTTGTCTGTTTTGCAATTTAAAACTCATAACTTATTCCCCCGAATTTTCTTCCTTGGCTAAAGCTGCAGAGCCGAGATCGGCGCAAAGCTTTAAAGTCTCTACATCGTCCATATCTATCCACTGTAACAAAATGTTTTCAAACAACTCAATAGCATCGGAATTCTTCAATACTACTGCTGTTTTGAATTGCTGATAAATAGTATTTAAATCAACAATACCTTTGTATTTATTGTTCTTACACAGGAATAAAACCTGTTCATCTAGAGTAGTTGTTTTCATGCGTTTGTACTCTTCTAACATTTGTTTAGACATAACCATAGAAAACACCTCCTGCAATTCTATCATCGAGATTTTTAGTCCCGTCATTAATATTCTGTTCCTGATAAACACCATTTGTGTTTTTCTGACCTAAACGACCAACACAGATGTCTTCCCCAAAACTATTCCTAAACAGGACAGCTTCGTCAGGATTATTTAAGAAAGATTCAAAATCGTTATCATCTACAAACATAGTAGGTTTGCCGAAATCAACGATAATACCATTTTCTGTAATTATTATCATCATCATTTATTATCACATCCTTGTTGTCTTTTCTTAGCTAAAGAGAGACATCACTCCAAGAGTGGAATCGTTTTTAGCATTGCTAGTGTCATTGCTTATGTCACCTTTACTGTCAATTTTGTTGTGGCTGTCAATAGCATCACTTCTGTTGTGATTGCTGTTTTCCTGCTTTGCACAACTGTAAACTTTAATTCCACCAATGGTAACGTCTGTTAGGTCTTTAACCTGTCCATTTACTAATTTTTTTACCATAGTATCATTCCCTTGCTTTTTGCTTTTTCTTTGCTTTTGCTTTATCTTCTGTTTTCTCTTTTAATTTAAAATCCCATCGTAATCAAGAAGACTACACTTTCTTAGAAGTTCTCTCAGCTTATCTTTTGTAGTCTTGATGGTTTCTCTATTTGAGGCATTTGAAAAGTACATTTGATTTCTAACAATGAAATTGTAACAATCAAAGTCCTCGAAGTTCTCAAAGTATTTGTAAATGTAAGTTTTGAGTTTACTTACTAACCTATCTCCTATTACATCGCTTACAGAGTAATCACTGTATTTTATGATTACGTCTACCATCTTGAAGATCTCTGCATAGTCGTTTTCTTGGCTAAAGTAGAAATGAACGTACTTGGCTAAAATGTCAAGAATCCTACATGCATCCATCTTAGACTTGGAATAGTACTGCTTGATTATCTTTGAGATTAAATCATTAATAGTATTTTCGTCTTCGCCTGATAGAATGTGTCTTATCACTGTAGCTATTACGTTCGCATCCAACTTAAAGTTACCAAGATCTCCGAAAGCTTGTAACTCTTTTACACCGCTGTTAGCCATTTCCGCTATCAGTTCTCGCATTACGTAATGGTACGCAGTGCTGACAACTGTTACGCCTTTTTCCTCCATTTCAGTTAATTCTGCTATGTCATGACATCTTACATAACAATTGTAGAAGTAAAAGAGATCAAAGGTTTTCTCCTTGTCTTTTGCTTTAACTGATTCTAGTAGCTCATCGGTTACTGCTTTTAGGAAAGTACCATTGTCCTTGGCTAAAGTCTTCAAGGTTCCATAACGACTGTCTAAATAATTTCTTAGATTTCCTAGCTTTTCGACATTGCAGAAGAATTCAAAATTCTTTTTCATGATTGGAGCCATGTCAACATAAACTAAACTTGGTGGGAGTATTTTAGTCTTTTTGATTTCTTCGCTAAACTGCTTGTACTGGGCTAAAGTGATTTCACCATTTCCAAGTCCATACTCCAAATCAAGTTGTAATTTATTACAATGAAAGTCAAAGTTAGGGTGGTAGGGCTTCAATGTTTTTAGGGATTGTAAATCATCTTGAATTCCCATGAGTACCTCCTAGCTGTCTTTAATTCCGTTGTTGTCTTTTAGTTCTCTTTTAGTTCTCACTACTCTTGCTGACATCTTGAACAATCTCATTAGCAGTACTACTATCTGGGTCATTACTGTCACTTAGTTCACTGGCAAGAATTCCATTAACCTTACCGTCTTCTAACCTGTCATTCTGAATTAGAATATTAACTGCATCGCTATTTCTTTCGAAATGAATTAAACTTCCAATGCGTATGTGATTTGAAATCAGGATTGCTGGGTTAAAGACATTAATGAACTGTGCTGTGCAGCCATCGACAGTCTCCATTGGTTCTATTTCGACTCTAATGGAAGCATGTACTCGATTCTGTCTCCAAAGGATATTCTTTACAATACCTGTGTACGTGTTGAATGACCATTGTTCAAACTTCAGCGCAATTTGTCTGTCAGAGTACTGATCTTTTTGTTCACCAACGAAGGTTAAATCATTTACTTCGACTACAATTCCATCTGAGGGCATTGTTTCCCCAAATTGCCACATGTAGTCAAAAACATCCTTTTTTGCCCATGTTTTAAAGCTTTCGAAATCATCTGGAATTTCTTCCCACTTAATTAATTTGTGTGGTACTACGCTAAAGCCACTTAACTCCAGCTGGTTAAAGGTCTGGGCTAAAGTGGAAGCCAATCCCTCAGCGGAGAAGACTACGGTCTTGAGGAAATTGTAGTACTCAAGAGAATGTCTTACTCTCAGTAAAGAGATGGCGGATGACTTACACGTTTTGTACTTAGTGTTGTCAATGTCTTGTCTTAATCTTGAGACTCCCTCGTAAGTAACAAAGCTTTCTCCGGTGATCTTTAAATCTTTCTTAGTGATTGGAATTTCTTTTGGTAGAACTAACTTTGTTTGTTCTGTGAAATCGAAGGACTCACTACTTCTTCCTCTTGAAAGTGACAGCTTTAGATTACCTTCGTTGTAAATACTTTTTGTATTAATTCCATCCATCTTAAGTGAGATCATTAGATCTTTTTGTAGTGTTTTGTACCTGTTGAAAAACTCCCAGGCTTCTTCGTAACTAACGACTGCTCTACAACTGAGACTTTTATCTTCATTGAGTGCGTCGAAATACCTTCGGTATTCTGGGTCTTGGCTAAAGCTGGAAGAGCTTTGCTCCACTGCTTTTATACCGAATTCCTCAAGTAATCCGTATGGTATTGGATCTTCGTCGTAAGTTCTTATGAAATACTCATGTAAAACACGTTTTGTGTTAGGATGTTCTTTGAGTAGTGTAGTGTACTCTTCGTACAACTCATCAGTGATGATAGGATCACCAATTCTGTAAAAATACCTAGCAGCTATCCAGATTTTAATTGGATTTTTACTAGCAATTAATTTTTCAACAGACATTTACATACCTCCAATCAATTTCTTTTCTTTTTAATGTAATTAAAAGGCAAGACACCATTTTACCGAATGTCTTCCTGTGTTCTTTAGATTTTTATAATTTAAGTCAAACCAAACCAAGGTAATTAAATTTAAAATTCCCTCTAACTTCAAAATAGTGTTGTGATTTCCTAACTTTTCATTACTTTTCATTATTTATCAGAACTTTTCAGAACTTATCGTAACTTTTCGGAAATTATCACAACTTATCGGAATTTATCACAACTTGTCATTGGTTATCGGAATTTATCACAACTTGTCATTGGTTATCGGAACTTTTCAAATCTTTTCAATGGTTATCATAACTTTTCAATGAAAGTATCTCTTAAACTCCATTTTTAGGTCTTTACCTATAAATGTGAAAATGAGTAATCTACCTTCAAATGAACTTTTCATTCTTTAAGTAGATTACTCATTCTATGTTTTGTTGGTATTTGTTGATTGTTATGTCTCCCCTTCGGCGCTTCGCGCCTTCGGGTCGACGCTGCGCAGTCGCTACGCTCCTGCGAGTTGGTCTGATACCAGAAGTACTGGGCTAAAATACCTTTGAGATTAAATTGATTACAGCTAAGCTAGCTTCGCTTCCTACGAAAGTAAGTCCTGCTACGATTGCTGCTACGATTACTGAACCGATGAGTACCAAGGCTGTTGTGGAGAGTGTTTTTCTCCATGTTGGTACTGTAAGTGATTTGAGATTACTTATCATCTTTTTCATTCTTTTATTCTCCTTTTCTTTGCTGTTGCTATTTCTTGGCTAAAACAGAGAGATCTTACCATGGTGTAATTCACTCTGAATCTCTGCTAAAAACTTATCCTTCGTTTCAATGAATACTCCTGCAATGATGATGATTGAAGAGCCTGCGAAGGAGAGCTTTGAGAGACTGAAAACACTTGAGAGGATACACGGAATGAAAGCTACAACGCACATTGCTAAAGCGCCAAGACCAATGATCCATTTGAGTTCGCTTTTGAGGAAATCAACCGTTGATTTGCCTGGTGTGATGCCAGGGAATACTCCTCCTGAACGTTTTAACTGATTTGAAATCTCTAAAGGATTTACAATGTACTGTGTGTAGAAGTATGAGAATCCAATGATTAAAGCAAAGTAAATCACAGCTCCTACTGAGTAGGAAGGGTGTTCTGGGCTAAACCAGTTTGACGTGTTCATAGCTTTAACGAACCAGTAATTACTACTCTTCTCCCAGAACAGTGCGACCATGCTAGGGATTGAAATGATACTGGATGCAAGAATGATTGGCACTACAGTACCTGGACACAGCTTAATTGGAAAGTAACTGTTTTCATCACTAACACTACCCTGTAATTTACTTGAGTATCTTATGGTAAGTCTCTTTTCTGTTTCCTGTACTACAACAGTGAAAATGAAAAGTAAAATAACACAAATGCTAATGAAAGCAATGCGAATTGCCATCTCTTTAGGACTTTTGCTTTTAAGGAATCTTGCGTAAACACTGCTAAAGTCTGATGGGTAAGATGAAAGAATATTGCACAGAAGAATGAGAGAAATACCATTACCGAAAGCTTTCTCTTCGATGTACTCTCCTGCTAACATTAACAAGATTGCCATGATAAACCAAATTGCGCTAACGCACAGAACCCAGTACCATTTGTATGAAAGTAACAAACCACGCTGACCAAAACCTACAGCAAATCCTACTGATTCAATCGCGGCTAAAACGGCACCAAGAACTACAGTGTACATTTTGAATTTCTTTCTACCTGTTTCTCCGTCCTTCTGAACTTCTCCGAGTGATGGTATGATAGAGCACATTAACTGTAGAATGATTGAGCTGGTAATGTATGGTGTGATTGAGAGCATTGTGATGGACAGGCTCTGTAAGCCATTTCCTGACAACGCATTGAACATTCCTAATGTGCCGTTTGAAGCAAGGAGTAATCGGAAGTATGATGTGTTTACTCCTGGTGTTGGGATTCCTGAGGCAATCTGGATTACCACTAGAATACAAAAAGTAATTAATAGTTTCTTTCTAAAGTCTTTTTTCTTAGCTAAAGCTTTTAACATTTTCTAACCTCTCTTTTGCTAAATTGTTTATTGTTTTGTTATGTTGTGGGGTTGTGTTAGAATTGTTGGGATGCGTAGGAGACTGGGCTAAATCTCCTCTAAGCTTTCCTCCATGTATTCCAACGCTTTGCTGTGTACGTAATCTACGAATCCTACAACGTGTTTAGCTTCTTCGCTAAATCCGTCGTTAGATGTATCACCTTTGCTAAATTCTTCATTTCTGTCGTAGCAGTAGATGACAAAATTGTCTGTTCTTCCAATTGCAGTGTATGCATTAATGATTCCATACCACAGAAGTTCTGTATCTACAATTGCACAGTTAGCGTGCAGTAACATTGGAACGTCTGGCTTGTCGTCTCCGGCCACCATTACCGTATCTGGGTGAAGGTACTTGGTTAAACGAGAGACAGCAGTTCCCTTATCATGCCCCTGAACTGTAAGATAAAGTCGTTCTCCCATTAGATCGCAATTACAATTGAAATCGTTTTTTAGCTTATCCTGTAGAGTACGCTTTTCATTTGCATTCCATTTGTCATTGAATCTAGCAAATGTAAACCTATCATTCCTGATTGAACAACGTTCAACAAACTCCTGCTCACTGAGCCATTTGCTGGCATTCTTCAAATCCTCAAGATGTTCTTTCATCGAATTGTCTGTTTTCTCATTCCACTCTTGTGGATTGATTTCTTGGCTAAAGAGGAGATCATTTCCAAGGTTTATTACCACTGAATGTATCTCTAACTCTTCTGGCCATTTGATACGTCTGTACTGCTCTTCGGTTCTTGCAGTTACTAATACCAGTTTTGTTAATTTACTTAATTTAATTAAATCTTCAAGATTGTCTGGATTAGCATAGCTAAGTTCTTTTCCGTCTTCTGACCATTCAATGCACACATCGCCTTTTCTTGCAAAGCGTTGTGGGTAAATCAGTGTTCTATCAATGTCTGAGACAAATAGAATTGTTTTTTCTACATTTTGACTAGGCAAAGACTTTTTTCTCTCCATGTTGTTATCATCTCCTTATTTTGGTTGTGTAGTACCTTATTTTGGTTGTGCGTGCTCTTGTTCAGCATTCTGTTGAAGATTGTTCAACTGCTGATTTCCTAATGCAATACCTTAATCAAACCTACTGCTTTGTAGTTCCTGAGTGGATAGCTTTCTATTGGAATTCCTTTTTCCTTGGCTAAAGCACACAACAGTTTTACATCTTCAAGATTTTCTGCCTTGTCGCTAATTAGGATTTTCCATGGTTCTCTTCTTAACAGAACTCTGGTTGCTTCTCCAATGCTTGGCTTACAGTGCTTAGCAGAAGGTAATCCCTGCACTTTCACTATCTCCTTGATTTCTTCTTGTGGTGTGATTTCTTTCTCTTTTTCATTAAAAAGATATTTCACTCCGGCGTACTCGCACAGAACAGAATCACCTTTCATCCTTACGATTTTTACTTTGCTAAAGTTGTCTGCTACCTTGTCGATGAAAGTGTAAGTGAAGTCATTGTCTCCTTCGACCCTTGCGCACCCATGAAAGTCTTTTTCTCCAATGATGCCGTCTTTTAGAAATGTTCGGCTAAGCATGCCAGAGACGTTAGCATTTAAACACGCATTTGGAATGAGGACATCTTCACGAGTTCCCCATTTGTCGGCTACTCTAGCTGGGTCTGATAGTACAGCTAGATCTGGCTTGATGTGATGACCTGTCTCTTTGTGGTACTGGGCTAAAGAGTTCTCAAGCTGTCCTTTGATAGTCCCTTTGCCTGTCCATCCATCAATGAATTGAATCCACTTTTCTCCATGCTTTTCTACGATGTAGTTCATGGCGTTCTTATCAATGCCTTTATCTCGGATGATTGAGATTGTGTAATGTGGTACATCTATGTCCCAACGGTATTTGATGTATCTCTTAATGAGAATTCCTATTGGAGTTCCTGCCCTTGCTAAACTTACCAACACTGTGTTCTCCCATTTGTCTTTTATGATCTCTGCGGAGACTGTCGCCACAAGCTGGGAGATTACTGGGCTAAAGTGATCAAGGGTCTTTCTGTAGAACTCTAAGTAATCATCGCTAGGTTCCCATTCCTTTTGTAACAACTCTGAGTAGTGAGTACCACTCTGTATCAGTCTTTCCTTCTCTTCTGTAGTTACAGGTGTGACTAAGTCTGTCACGTCTTTTAGTAACAATGTTACATCATCGGGCTTGTACGTCCCTTTAATGATTTCATCACTATTCATTTAATCTAACCTCCTGTCTTTTGTTCCAAATGTTAAACCGTACTGATTTCATTGAGATTTCTTCTTGGTTAAGCCTATTGCTGCCTCTTCAATCAGTAAACTGTATTAACTTGGTATTATAATTTTTATAAATACTCATTAGACTACTAAGGGTTTTTATCGCCCCTTTTGGGATCTCTTTGGAATCTGTTAGGACAAAAACTAAATCGTAGTGATTCATGGAATACAGATAGGTGCTACGTTCTTTTTGATAAAAGCTGACCAATTTGTATCCTTCTTTTACTGGGTACTCTATTGTAGATGTGTCCTTGATTAATTCGTCTCTGCCTCGCTTTAGGACTCCGATTGGACTACGTGCGGTTGCATGACATACAACGCTTTTACCGAACTTCTCTATCTCTCTTGCAAAATAAATAGGCACAGCCATAAATTCTTCTGTGCCTAAAACTAAAATGTTATTTGCTTGTTGGATTTGATTTTCGTATCTTTCGAGAAGATTCTGGGCTAAAGTGTTAATGCCACCGCATGAGTATCCAAGTCGTGCGTTTGGAATATTACCAAGGTGGTCTACTGTAATGATCTCCTTTTGACCTTCTGGGACCTTCTCAGGTTCTGTAATTTCAATGTCCTTTACCTGTTCTTCGAAGTTATCATCAGTAAAGGAAAGCAATGAGACTATCTCAATCCCTAACTCCTTTAGCTTAGCTTTGTTCTCTTCATTAGTACGGTCTATTATTGTTACTGCGAACTTCTTGCTATTTCTTAGACTTGGTACCTCTTTGAGAAGTTCCTTGGCTAAATTCCTTAGTGTTCTGCCGGTTGTGAATTCATCGTCGACGAATACCACTTGGCTAAAGCTGTGAGATTTACTTAAGGCTTCGATTGCAATTCTTTGTTCAACCACGTAGCTATGTTCTTCTTTGAATTCAATACATTTGCCTGTAATCTCCTCTCGGGTTGTTGTGAGATAGAAAGCTTGGCTAAAGTGGTCAGCAATCAAACGTCCAAGAGCTGTTGCTGTTTCTGCGAAACCAATTACTAAGGTGTTCTCGTCCTTTACCCCTGCCTTCCACATTTTCTGGGCTAAAGCGTTTGTCATTGCAAAGGTCCCAGAGGGTTTGCTAGGTAAATACTTAGCCTGCTTTTTGTTTACAATTAAATAAGTTCTTTTTAAATTATTGTAACGTTTTGCTATACTGAATAGCTCATTTCTTGTGTAATTCATTTTTATTTTCCTTTCCTCCTCTTTTCTTAATTATTTCTTTTTCTTAATCCCAAAGAGCACAATAGAAGTCATCCATTTTAATTCTTTTTGCTATCTCTTTAAAAACCCAAGAGTCCTCTCTACGCTCGAAGTTACAGAGATTTACGCACTTAACTCCCCATGAGAGATTTGGAATTTCTAGTAATGCTACGATGTCATCTGTGTTGTCGTCACTACATGTTAGACCTATTTCAATACTGGAAAGACCTTTAACCAATTTGCCTGTTGGGATACCAAGTAGAAAGAATGTTAGCTTTTCAACCTCTTCTGGAGTATTTCGGAGATCTAGGCTAAAGTGGCACAACAGGTCAGAGTTCTTAGTTAAAGTAATCAGTGTTGGTTCATTTCTCTTTTCTGCGGTGTCTGGGTTAAAGTGATCTTGTGAGCCAGTGTTCTTGACTAAAGTGGTCATAGCGTTCTCCTTAATTAAAGCAAGTAAGGCATTCTCATTGCTATTGTTTAGCTTAACTTCAGTTCTCCGGAAGTCACAGATGTAATCACCGTTTCCCACTAATTTATTATTCTTGTCTAAAGGTATGCACATTAAATTGTAGGACAGACAGCTTTCATCTGGATCTGGTGTTAATTTAATGTTCAGTCCTATTTTTGTTAAGTCTGTAAAAAGTCCTACAGCCAAAACATCACCTCCTTTGCGGTGTTTGATTATGTTTGAATTATTTGTGAGACCATTTGGTCATTTGGAGACCATTTGGATCTCTTGAACTGTGTTTGGTCATTTGGAGACCATTTGAATCTACTCTGCACTGTACGTCTTAATGTAAAAGCCTTTTTGATGTGTCGTGGCTAAATCTGCCTGACTGAGTACTTTGTTAATGTTTTTGTCGAATGGACAATGTATGTTCTCCTTGGCTAAAACGGCAAGACGTAAATTAATACCAAGGCTTTCACTTAAAATCATATTTAGTTTATTAAGAGTAAAAATTAAATAGTCAGGGAAGTTTGAATTGTTCAGATTTAATTCGTCAATGAAGGCAATGCGAGAACCTACATCGAATTGTGTGTTCTTGTAGTATTTGGTCTCACAAAGTGTTTTAGCACTCTTAGCTAAATCGTCAGAGAGACTTCTGCAGACTTCAATAAAATTGTCATGAATTGCAGATTTCTCTGATTTGTCTTTCTTTGCTAAAGCTGCAGACCTATCAGCGCCCTTGATTTTATCTTCCTTGGCTAAAGTGATTCTCATTTCTAACATAGCCTTGTCCACCTCAGTGTCACGTACTTCTAACGTGAGAAAGGTAAAGAACCTCTCAATAGGGTTTGGGATTGACGTGGCTAAAATGTCCTCTTCCTCTGCAAGATCTGACAACATCATTGAGTCTGCAGATTGTACTGTAATCATGTAATTTTTATACTTCGACCTTGCTAATGCATTTACTTGATCTAAAGATACTATCATTAGTAACCTCCTCTTGTTCTGTGTTTGTTTCATTTCTGTGTTTGTTATTATTTCTTTATTTTTAAATTAAAAGAGGACTTAGCGATTAAACTAAATCCTCTTGCCCTTTTATCACTGGGCTAAAACTATGCTCTTGCTAATCTTTTATTACTTACTGCCTTACGTACAAAGTCTATTGGAATGATGCACAGGGCTAAAGCTACGATAGCTAGCCATGCTACTGGTGTCAGTGCTGCTGTGTTGAACAGTCCTCTTGTGAACTGGCAAAGTAAGAACGTGTCTAAAGCAATGAATAATCCTATCAGATAGAAAAGATTATTTTTACCAATTCCGTCGAAAAGATTGAAATGTTCTGTACGGATGTTAAGACCATTTACTACAGAGGCAAAGCACATTAAAGCAAATCTAGCTGTGTTCGCTTCGAGTTCTGTGCTAAAGAGGTTTTTGATTGGCGAGAAGATCAGAATAGCATAGAGTACTAAGAATGAAACTGTACTAAGTGCAATTCTCTGTTTTGAGCCTCTGATGAACAATCCTGCACCTTTTCTGATAGGTGCTTCCCTCATGTACTCTTCCTTAGGTGGTTCTCCACCAAAGCTAAGTGAGTTAAGAGTGTCCATGATAATATTAATAAGCAAAATCTGTACAGAAGTAAGTACTGGTATTACCATCACAATTGGGAAGAAAATACTAAGTACTAACAAACTGATATTAATAGGTAACTGGAATTCTAAGAACATCATGATATTGTGCATGAATGTTCTACCAAGTTCAACAGATTTAACAATGGAAGCAAAGTTATTATCTGTGAGAATAATATCAGAAGCTGCTTTGGCCACGTCACTTCCACTGTTCATTCCGAAGCCTACGTCTGACTTTTTAAGTGCTGGTGAGTCATTAACACCATCGCCTGTCATTGCTACACTACGTCCCATTTCCTGGGCTAAAGTGACCAATCTCAGTTTTGTATTAGGTGAACAGCGAGAGACCACCATTAACTTAGACAATACCTCTTTAACTTCATCATCGGACATTTCTCTGATTTCGTTATCAGTGAGGGCAATGTCTTTACCTTCTCTGAAAATACCACACTGTTTAGCTACAGCGAGTGCTGTTTCCATGCAGTCTCCTGTGAGTTCAATTACCTGAATTCCTGCTTTGTGTGCGATCTTAACTGCTTCGATGGCTTCTGGTCTGATAGGGTCGCTTACTCCTATGATTCCAAGGAAAGTCATTCCCTGGGCTAAAGTGTCGTCCTCGTAATCACCACTCTTGATTGCAACGGCAATACAACGGTTTGCATTCTGTGTTAATTCAGAGAGCTTGCCTAAAGTGGCTCTGGAATCCCAGTCTTTAATACTACCATCTGCTGCCATGTATTTAGTACAATTATCAATGATTATCTCTGGAGCGCCTTTGTAGTACGAATAGCCATTGCTACAGTATGCTACTGAGTACTTAAGTTCACTAGAGAATGCCTGTTTTCTTTCAACGCTGTACTTTTCATTTATCATTTCTGACTCTTTTGGGACAACAAGAGAAAGTATAGCTCTGTCGATAAAATTGTTACCAACGATCTTATGTTCTTCATTGTAGAAGCTACTGTTGTTAAGTACGATACTTTCGTGAAGTGTCTTGACTAAATCTGAGTTATCTCTAACTTCATTGCCTTCACCATCAATGATAACTTCTGGAGACATTACTCCTGTTGTGAGTGTACCAGTCTTATCCGTACAAATGAGATTAACGTAAGCCAATTCTGGAATCTTGTTAGGATTCTTGGCTAAAATGTTAAACTTCTCCATTGTGCTAACATTCTGCTTAGTAACTAACTTAACGATCAGTGGTAAGCCTTCTGGTACTGCAGCGACAATGATAGTCGCAGCATTACTTACATTGGCAGCAATTCTATTAATGACTTCTAATACATTTCCTGAGAAGTACTGGACTAAACCGATCTGCATGATACCAGAGACAGTCATAGTTACAAAGGCAATGATTGCGGCTATAGTTCCCCATTTGTTAATGAAGTTAGCGAGCTGGCCTAAAGCGATGTCCAATGCAGTTTTAGGAGCTTCTAAGGTCTGCATGTTAATTAAGGTTTCACCGTTTACAGTGTCTTTACCAACTACTGTTACCTTTTCAAGACCTTCCCCGGCAACAACTACTGTTCCTGCAAAGAGGTGATTCTGATTTTTGTAGGCATCAGTGGACTCGTCCTTTTCATAGACATAATCTGGGATTACTGTTTTCTTACACTCTTCTGCTTCACCATTAATGACTGCATTGTTTACAGAAATCTTACCATCAATCAAGTAACCGTCTGCGTGAATTTCCTGGCCTAAAGTGACCATAGTAATATCACCGACAACCAAATCATCCGCATTAATAGTTTTGACTTCACCATCTCTAATTACTTCACAGTATCTGGTTGCTGTTTTACGTCTTAGATTTTCTGTTGATTTTTGTATGGCAGTGTTTGTTTTTACAGCAATTCCTGTGACTAATCCAATTACGATTAATGTTAGTATTGGTCCTGAAATGTGTTCGACACCTAGAATACTTAAAATCAAAGTAACGATTGTAATTACAATCAGGATTACTGTGATTGGTTCTTTAAGAGCATCTAGTGCGAATTCCCACCATTTTGTTAGTTCTGGATCTGGCAGTTTATTACTACCATGTTCCTCCTGGCTTCGTTTGACTTCTTCTTCTGTTAACCCAGTGAAGTCGTTTTCTTTGTTTTTGTACACTTTTGTACTCCTTTCTTAGTGTATTGTACATTTCTGTACGTTTGTGATTGCTAGGCTAAATCTCTTGGTTAAAGCTCTGAGCTAAAGCTTTGCAATCAAAAAGGACATCTAGCTTTTACACTAAATGTCCTTGGGTGGAGTAGAGTAGTTTTCACCTGCCGGGATGGTGCTGGGCTAAAATGATTTAGTACTTTCATAACTACTCATATCTATTTGTATTTAATTATCACAACAATTTTATTTAATTCAGATTTGCATAAATCAAATAAAGGGAAGAACTTTTATTTGTTCTTCCCTTTACTCTGTACTTCCTTATTTATATGTGTAACTTAAGTCATAACCTTGAAAATTGCGTACTTTTCGCCGCAGGTAATTAGTCCTTATTTTTACGTAAATTCATACTCAACTTTTACATAAAACAGCATAATAAATCATGATAATTTATGATACTTTACGATAAGTTACTCATCTACAAACAAAGTATATAAACTACTACTAGAGCTGATAAATACGTACTCTATGAGTGTACAAAATTAAAACTTATCCGAAGTGCTTAGCGATTCATCTGAGCTGCTACTTCTGCTGCGAAATCTTCTTCCTTCTTCTCGATTCCTTCTCCAGTTTCCATACGAACGAAACCTTTGATAGCAATTTTAGCATTGTTAGCCTTAGCTACTTCCTCAACATATTTGGATACGGACTGTTTTCCGTCTTCAGCTTTTACGTATACCTGATCCATTAAGCAGATTTCTTTTAATTCTTTGTTAAGACGTCCTTTAACCATACCTGTGATAATCTTATCATTAGCATCTGGTTTTTCATTCTTAGCTGCTGCTGTAAGGATTTCTTCTTCTTTTGCAAGATAATCCTGATCAACTTCAGAACGGTCTGTATACTTAGGATTTAAAGCTGCAACCTGCATACATACGTTTTTAGCCATCTCTTCGATGTCAGCGTTAACAACGTCTGTTGCAACGTCTACTAAAACACCAATCTTTCCACCCATATGTGTATAAGAAGCTACGAAACCTGCATCTTCTTTTACCTGCTGGAATCTACGGATGTTCATGTTTTCACCGATGATAGCAATCTGTCCTGCTAATGCTTCGTTTACAGTCTTAGTCTCATCAAATTTCCATGTTTCAGCTAAGAAAGCATCGATATCTGCTGCTTCTGTTTCCATAGCCTGCTCTGCAACCTGTGCAACGTAAGCCTGGAATTTTTCGTTCTTTGCAACGAAGTCTGTCTCAGCGTTAACTTCTACTGCAACAGCTTTCTTCTTATCATCAGATACGATAACTTTTACAAGACCTTCTGCAGCAACACGTCCAGCTTTCTTTTCAGCAGTTGCAAGACCTTTTTCTCTTAAGAATTCAATTGCTTTATCAAAATCGCCTTCTGTAGCTGTAAGAGCTTTCTTACAATCCATCATTCCGGCACCTGTCATCTCACGTAACTCTTTTACCTGTTTTGCTGTAATAGCCATTTCGATTCCTCCAAATTCATCTCTTTTATGTGTTTCATATAGATTTTACACAAAAATGCCCCGGCCTGTACCAAGTGCAGGCTGAGGCGATTATTGCAAACAGAATTAAGCTTCTGCTTCTTCAGCAGCTTCTTCCTCTGCTACTTCTGCATCCTGTCCCTGATTTCCTTCGATTACAGCGTCAGCCATCTTGGAAACGATTAATTTAACTGCACGAATGGCATCATCGTTACCTGGGATAACGTAATCTAATTCTTCTGGGTCACAGTTCGTATCACAGATACCAACTAAAGGAATACCAAGAGTTTCTGCTTCCTGAATACAGATTCTTTCTTTTCTAGGGTCTACAACAAAGATCATGTCAGGGATATCCTGCATCTCTTTAATACCGCCTAAGTTCTTCTCTAATTTTTCCTGCTGTTTCTTGAGGTTAATTACTTCTTTCTTAGGAAGTACATCAAATGTTCCGTCTGCTTCCATAGCTTCAATCTTCTTTAACTGGGCAATACGGCTCTGAATAGTCTTGAAGTTTGTGAGCATACCACCTAACCATCTCTGGTTTACATAGTACATTCCACATCTCTCAGCTTCGTTCTTGATAGAATCCTGAGCCTGTTTCTTAGTACCAACGAAAAGAATCTTTCCTCCGTTAGCAACACAGTCTCTGATTGCGTTGTAAGCTTCGTCAACCTTACCTACAGATTTCTGTAAGTCGATAATGTAGATACCATTACGCTCTGTGTAGATGTAAGGAGCCATTTTAGGGTTCCATCTTCTTGTCTGATGTCCAAAATGAACACCTGCTTCGAGTAACTGTTTCATTGAAATTACACTCATGTCAAATCTCCTTTTTGTTTGTTCTTCCGCTGCTTTCTCATTCCTCAGCCACCTTTGTTCAGGCACTTCGACCGACAGAATCCGGCAACGTGTTTTTTATAACTTAATTTACCGAACGAATTATATCATGCTTTATGTTATATTGCAAGAAAAATTTCAAATAATCGCTTAAATAATTTGTTTTCTCTTAAATTACTATTTATTTCAATTATGACATCCTCCCCCACCTCGCAAGTTCGGTTCTCGTCCGATAACACTACTGTGCTAAGCATAAGCGAGCTATCCCCGTGGGTCCCACGGTTGTGTTATATTGTATAAATAGTATGATCTACTTCCTTCCGTAAATTATTAATAATATTTTATTCTACAAATCATTTGTGAAGTTTTATATTATTAAAGTGTTTTGTAAAACTCCTTAATCTCCAATGCCATCTGTTTCCGACGGTCTGCTAAAATTTTGGTAACATCTTTTTCTCCGGCAGTAAATATCTCTTCCGTAAGACCATTTTCCTGTAAGGAAGCTGTAATTGACTCTCTTCCGATTATCTCTTCTAATTTTTCTCTATAATCAGCTGGTGCTTTTCTTTTTACGATATCCTTTGTCTCTTTTGAAATGTAAGTAAGGTTTGCAACCTGTCCGTAGATTTCTCTTGTTTTATATCCACATTTGGCAAGATAGGTTTTCGGGAGAATCTGATAGGACTCTGTTTTATTTTTATAAAGTTCTTCTATTGTTACATCACTGTAAAGAGAATGGACTCCTCTTGCGCACTGTGTTGCAACATAAACAAGGAATGGTGCAGTACGTGCTGTTGTGGAAGCAAACTTATCTGGAAGAATACTGTCATAGAATTCTTCTGTAAGCTTTAATTCTTCTATCTGTGCTAAATAAGAAGCAAAACCTTCTTCTGTAGCATTAGCATAGTCTTTAAGTACAGTTCCCTCTCCACCACTTTGGTAGTGTCCGGTAAGCATCACCATCGTCATCCATCTTGCTAAAAGAGATTCCTTTTCTTCTTCACCGATTCCCTGTCGATCCATAAGAAGGTACATTGCGTAGCAGTAATTTAAAACAGACTGTGAATACAGCAGACGGCTACAACAATATCCCGCTTTCTTTAATGCCTTTTGGAATCCTTTAAAATTCTTCTCACAGACAAAAGCCTTTACACCAGCACCAAGTTTTTCAAAAGATTCTTCTGAAAGCTTCTTAGATATTTCTTTTTTGGTAAGTCCCTTTTTCTCTCCGGTTCTTCCGGATAAAAGATAAACTAAATCTCCAATTCGTACCTTTCCAAAATAGGAAATGAGTACAACTTTTAACACATCTGCATAAGACGGAATATAAAGATTCTTTTCCCCATTCTGGCACCATGCAACAGCCTGTCCATACTCAGAATTAAAAAAGTCTGTTTCATTTTGCTGTAATACCTGATAAAAGGATGGCTCTCTAAGTAAATGACAGAAATAATCAATACAATTTCTTATGTAGTCCCCGCCATACTCTTCATTGACAGAAATCTTAGACATAACAAAGTCTTCCTGATTCAGTGGTTTTCCCTGTAAATTAATACGAATAAAAATCTCTGAAACAACATCAATATCTAAAAGGAAAGAAAGTTCGATGACACCTACCTGATGTTTTACAATTTCTTTTAATGTATCCACGGATTCTTCCAAAGGTGTGAAATCTTCTCTTGGATTCGCCTCTTTATATTCTTTTTCAAACTGTCTAAAAGAAAAATCTCTTCTAAAAAAGATAGAAATGTCTGGAATCCATTTGCTATCCTGTTCATGCTTTTCATCACAGACTGCAAAACGCTCATCACCTGTCTGCGCTAACGGGTTAAATGCAATACGGATTCGGCAAGACTGATACTGTTCATCTAACACTTCTTTTCCAAGAAGCGCTGCCATTAAAGCAGTGACTCTCTGTTGTCCGTCAATCAGAATCTTTTTTGTACCGCCCTTTCCAAATCCACGGACACGTACCTGAGAATTCTGCCATACAATTAAATATCCAATCGGGTATCCTTCATATAAAGAGTCGATCAATGCTCTGACTTCCTCTCCCTTCCATACAAATGGTCTTTGTATTTCAGGAATGGCAATCTGGGAATTCTCGACATAGTTAAGGATACTACTGACTGAATATTGTGTTATTTTATAGTTATCCGACTTCATAAATAAATCCTTTCGTATATCGCGGGCAAATGCCAACTACCTTCAGGCAGCAGAGATAGCCCTGTCAATCTTTTGAAGTATTGTTCTGCTTTATTACAAATTCATATTCTCTGTTATCTTATGAGAATATTTGTTGGAACACGTTTTAGAGCGTGTTTGAAAAACATTTTAAGTTGTTCATTTTAACCAAATTAATATTGA